>Ga0209713_10002196_pt1 | contig 12038 bp, 7 predicted proteins | sample ArcOceMetagenome_3_FD_187444 | JGI IMG/M metagenome (GOLD analysis project Ga0209713, IMG submission 187444) | Marine eukaryotic phytoplankton communities from Arctic Ocean - Arctic Ocean- Svalbard ARC20M Metagenome (SPAdes) (version 2) | ecosystem: Environmental > Aquatic > Marine > Oceanic...
TCAAGCGTTTCAAATGCTGCATGCTCTGCAAGAACAAACTTGGAGAGTTCACGATCGTGGCTTGAAATTGAGTCACTGTCGCTGCGCAGCTTGTGCTTTGAGCCGCGAGTTGCGCAGCTCTGAGCCGCGGGCATCACGCTGCGCTACTCCGCCACCCGCTCCTGCTCTCGCTCGAACTGGCGCGACGCGCGTCGCATGCCGTCGCTAGAGATTCTCAAGGAGCTGCAGGACCTGAACCTTGCGGACGACGTCGAGATCCCGCCCGAGGCCGTCCACTGGACCGAGGAAGAGGCGAATTCCTACTTTGAGAGCGGCGGCGCCGAGGTGCCCGCACCCAGGGCACCCGCCGCTGCGAGCTCGGCGACGGGCGCAGCGCCCGCCGCCGCGACCTCGCGCACGATTCTCCGCTGGGTGGTGGACACCTCGGCGTGGGCGCCGATGGCGGCCGAGTGGGCCTTCCTGCTCACGCTCGTGACCGACGAGGAGCGCGAGAAGACGATGCGCTTCAAGTTCGAGGCGGATCAGAAGCGCGCTCTGCTCAGTCGGCTGCTGCAGCGCGCGGCGTGCCACGAGGCCTACGGCACGCCGCATGCGGCCGCGGTCATCAAGCGGACCAAGGGCGGCAAGCCGTACCTCGCCGAGCGGCCCGCGGTGCTGGCGGATGCACCCAACTGGAACTTCAACGTGAGCCACGAGGGCGACTACGTCGTGCTCGCGGCCGAGCCGCTGCTGCTCTGCGGCATCGACGTGGCCGCGCCGAGCGTGGCGCGGTCGAAGTCCGGCAAGCCGCGCGACCTCGAGGAGCACTTCGACACGCTCCGAAACTACTTCACGGCGCTCGAGTGGCGGACCATCCGCGCGTGCGGGCCGTCGGACGACGGGCTGGAGGCGTGCTTCCGCCAGCACTGGAGCCTCAAGGAGGCCTTCACCAAGGCACGCGGCGACGGCATCGCCTTCGAATTCAGCCGGATCGAGTTCACGCTCGCGGGCGCCGACGACGGCGCCGCGGCGGGCGGCGCGGCGGGCGGCGGGCCCAGGCTGTACACGCGGGCGAGCGTCGCCGTCGACGGCATGCCGCAGCCCAAGTGGCGCTTCGACATTCAGCCGCTCAAAGCCGGACACTGGGTCTCGGTGGCGCGCGGGCCGCCGCTCGACGCCATCGACGGCTGGGGCGGCTTCGCCGCCACCTTTTGCGCGCCGCAGCCGGCCGCGGCCCTGGTCGCCGAGCACATGCAGCGGTCCGAGCCGCGCCTCCAGCCCAAGGTTGTCGCGGAGCTCGTGCCGCAGGAGAGGCGCGAAGAGCACCGGGAGGCGGCGGCCAAGAGGTAGGCTCTAGATGACCCGCAAACAATCGAGCGGCACCATCGTCGGTGCGTCGTGTCGCTAACTTCTTGCGGGAGGATGTGAGAGACTTTGCACATTTCAGCGATATTTCAGCTAAAGATCAGGTCACGCCGCGCGCTCGCAGGAGGCCAGCGATGCTCGCGTCGCCCTCTTCCTCCGCATCCATCCCAGCGTCGCCATTTGGTTGCTCCGCATTTGGCTGCTCCGCATAAGGCCGCGTGTTTGCCTGTGGAGCGTCCGCCTCGTCGCCGGCGTCCGAGCCATCTTCTTCCGCGCCATTTGTGGCCTCGGCGCTGTCCGCGGAGGCGGCCGCTGCCTCGGGCGGCACTGGCCGTGGCCGGAACGTGAGTGGCTGCAGCTCGGGATGCTGGTCGGCGTGCACGGCGAGGAAGATCAGGTTCTGCTGCAGCTGCTGCTGGTAGTGCACGCACTCCTTGAGCCGGCCGAGGTTCTGGTTCTGGAGGATGGCCTCGATGAGATGCGCATTCTCCTCGAGGTACTGCGCGCGGCACGGTGGCGTGGGCTGAGTGGGCGCGAGTGTGTGGGTGGGCGTGGTGGGCGCACACCTGCTCCACCTCGAGAGCGTTGGGAGGACGGGACATCCTGCGCTGAGCGCACGCCAGCCGCACCGCCGCGCGTGGAGTTCGCGCGCGCGCGCGCGCGCGCGTTTGAGTACGGTGCCGCACCCACACAAGTTGTGGGTAGCTCCATTCGCTAAGCGGCTGGCCAAAAAAGTACCGGCCCGCTGCGTAGTGTCGATAGACAAGACTCCGGACTCAAGAGATGAGATCAGAGCAGATGAGGTATGAGCTGGGTATCACGCACAACGCTAGCATTGTACGAAGTGTGCCCTCTCCAGGATTCTCGCCAATGGGCTGAGCTTGCGGTGGAGTCAGGGCCTAATTCCTGGTCGCCATGGCGTCCGGCGGCAGCTTCAAGAGCAGCCGATCGGCTGCGTCGCCGCGCACGCCGCACAGCGCCGCCTCGAGCAACGCCACGACCAACGCCGGCGAGATCGAGACTATCCGCATCGACGACGCCGCAGAGGGCAAGGAGGAGGGCTGGCCGATCCCGCACACGACGTACGAGGTGGTGACCACGGTCCACGGCACCCCGTACGTCGTGCACCGGCGCTTCCGCGAGTTTGTGGCGCTGCACCAGCGGCTGCGCGTCCACATTGCCGACCTGCCGGAGCAGTTCCCGCTGTGGGACTGGGTCAACCTCTTCAATCGCTTCCACCTGGGCGTGGTGGAGGCGCGCAAGGTCGGGTTGCAGCAGTACCTGATGGACGCGCTCGTGCTGCTCGACGGCGCCGCGCTCCCGCAGCCCCTGCGCACCTTCCTCGAGCTGCCCGTGCCCGAGGACCTCGGCGACCCGGGCCAGTCGTCGGTGCAGATGCAGGCGACGCTGTCGGAGGCGGACACTGTCATCCTGGTGGCGTACCAGCTGCCCCTCGACATCACGCGGCGCGAGGATGGCGAGTACGACGTCGCGTGGAACATCGACGCCGTGCTCAACAAGGCGAGCCTCAAGCTGCCGACGCGCGTGCTGTGGGTGGGGTGCATCTCGCTCCGCGTGCCCAAGGAGGACGAGGACGCGCTCGCCGACCGGCTGCTCGAGGAGTTCAACTGCGTGCCCGTCTTCCTGGAGGAGAAGCTGCAGGCCGACTTCTACCACGGCTTCTGCCGCGGCTACCTCCGCCCGATCTTCCACAACCTGCTCCGCGTGCCCGACCGCGACGACCCGTTCTCGGACGTCGAGTGGCGCGCGTACTGCACCGCCAACAAGAAGTTCGCCGAGAAGGTGATGGAGGTGTACGAGCCGGGGTACATGACGTGGGTGCACGACTACCACCTGCTCCTCCTCCCCTCGTACATCCTGCGCCGCCACCGCACCGCGCACATCGGCCTCTTCCTCCACTCGCCCTTCCCGGCGTCCGACGTCTTCCGCACGATCGCCGTGCGCGACGAGCTGCTGCGCGCGATGCTCAACGCCGACCTGATCGGCTTCCTGCTCTTCGAGTACACGCGCAACTTTCTCACCTGCTGCAAGCGCATGCTCGGCCTCGAGTACGAGTTCCAGCGCGGCGGCTTCCTCGGCGTCGAGTACGGCGGCCGGCACGTGATGGTGCAGGTCTCGACGTTCGGCCTCAACCCCGAGCTGATGCGCGACCTGAAGCCGTCGCAGGCGGCGCACGACGAGCTGCAGCCGCTCAAGGACTTCTGCGCCAAGCGCGCCGCGCTGCTGCCGCCGAAGCCGCCGAACGCGCCGAAGGCGCACGGCGCGGGCCCGTCGGGGCTGGTGCTGCTGTCGGGCATCGACTACCTCGACCACTTCAAGGGCGTCGCGCTCAAGCTGCTCGCGTGGGAGGCGCTGCTGCGCAACTACCCAAAGTACCGGACGGGGCACGTGCTCGTCCAGATCTGCCTCGCGTCGCGCAACCAGGTCAAGCTGGTGCGCGACGCCTCGCACGTGCGCGACGAGATCACCGCCATCGTCGCGCGGCTCGACCAGGCCTACCCGGGCTGCATCTACTACGAGGAGAAGGCGGGGATGAGCGCCGCGGCGCGCGCGCTGCTGTGGCAGGGCTCCAAGGTCAGCGTCTACTCGGCGATCCGCGAGGCGGTCAACGTCTACCCGCTCGAGTACATTGTGGCGCGCCACTTCGGCGGCGCCTCCGCCGGCGCGCTGGTGCTCTCCGAGTTCTCGGGCTTCTCGCGCGTGCTCAACGGCGCGCTCTCCGTCAACCCGTGGAGCCAGACGCTGCTGCAGGCGGCGCTCGACCAGGCGCTCGAGATGCAGCCCGCCGAGATGGAGGCGCGCGCGCGCAAGGACCTCGCGCACATCACGTCGAACACGAGCGAGGACTGGGGGCGCCGCTTCCTCGTCGACCTCAAGTCGCTGCACAAGAAGCAGGAGGAGCACTGGATGGCCGTCGGCTTCGGCCTCGCCTCCTTCCGGATGGTCGGGATGGGCTCCGACTTCAAGGCGCTCGACACGGAGCAGGTCCTCCTCTCGTACCGCCACGCGACGCACCGCGCGATCCTGCTCGACTGGGGCGGCACGCTCACGCCCGCCGGGCAGGACCTCTCCACGACCTTCTACGACCAGCGCGAGGAGGGCGGCTACGCGGTGCCCGAGGCGACGCTCTCGCTGCTGCGCGTGCTGTGCGCCGAGCCGACCAACCACGTGATGATCCTGTCGGGGCTCGGCCGCGAGAAGGTGCAGCAGGCCTTCGGCTCGGTGCCCAACCTGTCGCTCGCCGTCGAGCACGGCTTCCACTTCCGCATCAAGGGCGGCGCGTGGCAGCAGCTCAAGCCGGGCGTCGACACCTCGTGGCGCGAGGTGGCTGAGGCGATCATGCGCGTCTACTCGACGCGCACCAACGGCACCTTCGTGCAGCGCAAGGGCTCGTCGGTCATTTGGCACCACGCCTCGGCCGACCCCGAGTTTGGCGCGATGCAGGCCAACGAGCTGCGCTACCACCTGACCGGCGTCCTCGCCGCCTTCGCCGTCGTGGTGCGCGCCGGCAAGGGCTACGTCGAGGCTTGCCCGAAGGGCATCAACAAGGGCGTCATGGCGGAGCGCTTCGTCGAGATTGCGCAGGCGAGCGGGCAGGGCGGCGGCGGCGGCGGCGGGAAGGGGGCGCTGTCGGCGGCGGCGCCGCTCGACTTCGTGCTCTGCATCGGCGACGACTCGTCCGACGAGCTCATGTTCCAGGGGCTGCAGGGCGTCTTCGGCGCGTCGCCCGCCAACGTCGAGCTCTTCAGCGTGACGGTCGGTCGCAAGCCGTCGAGCGCTGACTCGTACCTCGGCGACCACAGCGAAGTCGTCGAGCTGCTCAAGATGCTCGCGTCGCTCGCGCAGGGCAAGCGCAAGCCGCACTCGTCGATGGGAGACCTCACCACGCTCGAGCTCCAGTACGGCGGCGGCGGTGGCGGAGGTGGCCGCCAGACGAAGACGAGCAAGTCGATCTCTTCCGACGGCCACGCCGAGACCACCAACGGAATGGGGTACGGCCGGATGCCCCAGAGGAGATTGTCGTCGAGGACGTGATGACGGCCTTCTCCGACGCACCGACGCACCTGACGCCTGATGGATTGAGATCGCCGTTGGGTTTGGGGAGGAGTAAAGTCTCGATCAAGTTGGTCGATATTAAACAGACACGTCTTTTGAGTTAAATTGGTTCCATGCTCGTTAACGTACCGGATGCAGCCGTCGTGCGTCGTGTGCACCGTTAGCCTTTGCGTAGTACAAGTCCCTAGTACGCGTCATCCACACAACCCATCCACTGGCAAGGCCTGCACCAGCAATTGATGGCCGTCATCCACGCAAACCGCGTCGCGGTGCGGCGCAGCTCGCGCTGCATCACCTGATTGACGCGCGCGAAGCCGGGGCCCTCCTCAATGAACTTGTCGACCCTGGCCTTGTCCTCCGCCCGGCGCGCCGTCGCGTTCGCCGCGTCGATAAAGTACTTGGGCATCGTGAGGCCCTCGGAATCGCCGCGGAGGCATTCGCAGGTGCAGCAAGCCCAGGCGCCGTACTCGGGCTGCCTGAGAGGACCATCGAAAGGCGTCATGATCATGAGGACCGCTTTGCCCTTGACCGCCGAGCTGAACTCCAGGGCGCAAAAGGAGCGCGTGGGGTAGCTGCTGCCCGTCTCCTCGCCGTCCATGTACACGAACACCGCGCCCGTCTCGCGGATAAGCTCCTCGATCTCCTCGGGCTTGAAATCGTTGCGCAGCTGGCGCAGGCAGAAGTAGTCGACCCACACCTTCGAGCCCTCGTGCTTGGTGCCCTTGCGGGCGGGGCCGCCTCGGTGATTAATGCAGTCCATGGCGCTCAGGGTCTCCCACGGGCTCTCGGCCTGCACGTGCGAGAGGAAGACCTCGGCCTCGCCCACGCCCTCCCAGCCGCGCTCCTTGAGCACCTCGCACACAGACTTGTCCTCGGCGTGATTCAGGCGCAGCCACATCTTGGTCGCCTCCGCCAGGTCGTAGCCCGTGGGCCGAGCGCCGTACTGCTCGGCGATCCAGGAGAGGCTCTCCGGGTACTTGCTGCGGAAGTCCTTGACGTCGTGTTTGTCGAACCCCACCTTAGAGAGCTCCTCCTTGACGAACTTCTTGAACGCCTCGTAGTTCAGTCCAAGTCGCAGGTGGGGCGGCACCTCCACCTTGCTGTCGACCTTCGGCATGTGTTGCGCAACCTGGCGCCGTCTTGGCGAGCGTGCAGTGGTTTGCGGCCCATAGCTCTAGGCGAAGTACTCGCCCCAAAGTCGCCGCCAGGGCGGCCAAAGCTCAAACTGAATATAGTTTTCAAGCAGTCATCGTTTTAGGATATATAATTGTGAGCGAACCGCTTCGGGCCTCGCACATGCGAGCGGTTCGCTCTCACCCTTTCTCTCTCGCTCTCTCTTTGTCCTTATTCGCCTTCGCCTGCGCCCAGAGCGCCTCGAGGACGCGGTCGTCCTCGTCGTCCATCTCGGCCAGCACCTCCGAGTACTCCATCGCCAGCTCAAGCTCGCTCCCGTCGCTGTCCTGCGACGCCATGGCCGCCACGCCGTCGTCCGCCGCCTGAAGGCACCGAACGTCGCCCTGAGCGTCACGCTCGCTGCCGCTCGGCCGCTCGCGGCTGCGCCGCTCACGCCCTCCCGCCACCTATATACCTTTGGTGCCTTTGCCCTTCCCTTGGTGGCGATTTTTCCGGATCTTTAGCATGATCTTTAGGAATTCCCCATTGGGTGCCATGCTCAAGCAGAGCCCGCTGCTTGAGCCCCTCCACTTGCGTGAGGTGCAGATCCATCATTGGCGGCCGGGAGCTGTCCCGGATCGCTTCGACTCTCGGATGACTATAAAGTCTGTCAGAGAGTTGAGGGTCCGCCTGGAGTCATCGCTTACTTAGACGTGACGTTGCGTAGGGTACAGTCCGTGGTAATAAAGCCTAAGCCTAAGTCATCGCTTAGACGTGACGTTGCGTAGCCGGTACAGTCCGTGGTAATAAAGCCTCAGCCTTAGCCTAAGGCTAAGCGTACGCGTAAGCGTGGGATTGCCTGGATTTCAGCGATATGCGCATGGATATGCGCCCGACGGCGAGCACGCCACGCGCGCTGGACTCGACGCAGCAGCGCAACATCATGGCCGCCGCCGCGGCGACTCTCGAGCGCTCCTCGCCTCGAAAGCACAGCACCACACCGCCCAAGTCTTCGGGCCTGCAGCGGCAGCCGCGCGAGCGAGACCACGCTGCCATGCCACCCGAGGCGCCGGAGAAGGCGCTCTCGCAGGAATTCACCGCCGAGGCGTCCCAGCCAGACCAGCACTTGACGGAGCTCCTTTGCCTCGTGCGCCGCAACTCGATCGTTCACGACCTGCGCTCCGCCAGTCGCCCCATAGTCTTCTGCGCGGAGGGAGCCGCCGCGCAGCTCGGCTACCGTGCATCAGAGCTGGTCGGCGTCGGTATCAAGCAGGCGCTCGGCGAGCCCGACGCGGGCGAGCCGATGCCGCCACCGCCGCCACCGCGCTCCTCCCGGCCGGTCGCTCAGTGCACCACGCTGGTCACAGCCCTCGGCAACGCAGCTCAGCTGTGCTCGACGCCACTCTCGCTCGCCCCCCGCGGTGGCGCCTCCGTCGCGCCCAAGTACGCGCTCGCGTTCCTGCTCGACTGCGGGCCTGCGAGCAAGCGCGAGAGGCAGCAGGCGCAGGCGCACGACCGGCTACCGCCGCAGGCACGGCGACAGCTGCTCGCGCTGCTGCAGGCGCTCGGCAGCTCGTTCGTCGTGTCGGACGCGCGCTTCGAGGCCAACCTCGCGGTCGAGGTGGGCGCCAACGTCGAGGCCGTGACGGGCGTCGCCGCCGACGAGCTGCTCGGACGTTCGCTCTTCGTGAGCGGCGCGAGCTTCCTGCGTGGGCCGCGCTCCGACGGCGTCCTCTTCGAGGAGGTGGCGCGCCTGATGCAAGGCCGCCAGCAGTGCAGCGCCACCGTCCTCGCCGCACTCCCGCCGCGTGCCGCCGCCGCCGCCGCCGCCGCCGCCGCCGCCGATCGCGCCGTCGGCGCCAATGCTGAGAGTGGCGGCCACGAGGGCGAGGGCGAGGGCTTGGGCGAGGGTGAGGGCGACGGCGGCGACGAAGAGGTCGGCGCAACAGGCGGTGGCGACGGCAGCGTGAGGGGCGGCGAGACGGAGGCGGACGCGCACTTTGCGTGCCACCTGATGATACTGCCCCTCAGCCAGGTCGCCTCGGCCGGCGGCGGAGGCGGAGGCGGAGGCGGCGGAGGCGGCGGCTCGCCGGGGCTCTGCTTGCTGCTGTTGCAGGACTGCTCGCTGCGTGCGCAGGACACCGGCCTCGAGTCGTACCTGCTGCTCAAGCAGCTGCAGGAGGCGCAGCAGACCGCCGAGCCGCCCGCCGCGGCGCAGGCCGTGTCGATAGCGCAGACGACGGCGCGGCTCAGCCTGAGTAACCCTGCGAGCCCCAACAAACCCCGCTCCTCGCTGATCGCCGTGCTGGGCGGCGCGCATGCGCACCCCCACCTCGTCCGAGGCTCCGGCCGCTGCGGCAGCGCCGGCCCAAGCCCGCAGGCGAGCCCGCAGGCAAACCGCCGCGCCTTTGGCTGCGGCCTGGGCGGCGGCGGCGTGGGGCGCCGCAGCCCCGTCGAGTCGCCGAGCCGCGGCTCGCGCTCGACGTCGCCGTCGCCCAGCCCCACGAGCGCGGCGACGGCGCGGCCGTCGGTGGTGGCGATGGTGTCGCCCGACGCGGTGGGCGCGGCCATCGGCGCGCGGCGCGGGCAGTGGCAGACGCGCGACTTTGCGTGGGGCGCGGGGCTGTACCGCTGCGCCGTCTCGGAGGTGTGGCAGGCGCAGGAGCGCGCGAGCGGCAGCCGCCTCGCGATCAAGATCGTGCCCGAGGAGGGGCTGCGCCGCCGCTCGATGGCGCTGCTCTGGCAGGAGCTCTCGTCGCACGCGCGGCTGAGCCACCCGCGCGTGCTCCGCCTATTCGACCACTTCCAGGAGGCGGGAAGGGTCTACCTGCTCCTCGAGCTCGCGCCGTGCGGCGACCTCGGCCGTCGCATCCGCGCCGACCCCGACGGAGCGCCGCTCTCGGAGGCGCTCGCGGCGCAGTACACGGCCGAGGTGAGCGCCGCCCTCGTCTACTGCCACGCGATGCGGCTCGTGCACCGCGACGTCAAGCCCGACAACGTGCTGCTCGTCACCGACGGCACCTCGCGCCTGGCCGACTTTGGCATGTCGATCAGCGTGCCGCCTGAGCTGCCCGTCGACAGCCCGAGCGCCTTCACGGGCGCCGCCGGCACCGTCGAGTACATTGCACCGGAGGCGCTGCGCGACGAGCCGTACGGACTGCAGGTGGACACGTGGGCGGTGGGCGTGATGCTCGTCGAGATGCTCAGCCGCGTCTCTCCGTTTCGCGGCGCCGGTCGCGACGAGACGGTCGACAACGTGCTCGACCTGCGCTGGGCGCCGCCCGCCACCGCCTCGGCCGACGCGGCGCAGCTGATGCACCAGCTGATGCACAGCTCGCCCCAGCAGCGCCTGGCGCTGTCGGACGTGGCGAGCCACCCGTTCTGCGCCGCCCTTGCGCCAAGACGAGCGAGCGTCAACCGCCCGATGTCCGCGCTGCCGATGGGTCTGAGGGCGACGTCGAGGCCATGAGCAGTTTCGCACACTACGTGCGAGGCAGCGTTGCATCCTGTACTTACTCAGTCTCAGTTACTCTCAGGTCTCAGTTGCGGTGCATGTAGCTGTCCATTAGATTACGCAAGGCTAAAAATCAGGTATTGAGACACAAAACACGTCGCTAAAAAACGGTGCCAGGCTCAATCGTCCCCCGTGGTCGGCCTCGTCGGCGAGGAGGGCCTCGGCCCGTCGTCGTCGTCGTGGCCGCCCTTGCGCGAGCGGCCGCGCTTGCCCGTCTTCGTCTGCTTCTTGAGCAGCAGCCGCGCGTTCTTCTTGAGGGTCTCGCGGTCCATGACCGGGTCGGTCGGGTTGTCGGGGTCCTCCTCCTCATCGTCGTCGTCGTCGTCGTCGTCGCCGTACGACGCGACGATGCGCACGTTGTCGAGGGTCTGCTTGAAGATCGGGAGCGCCGAGTCGTCGCCCTCGTCCATCGTCAGCGCCTCGAGCGCGGCGGCGCGGTCGAGCACGCGCGCCTCCGCCTCGTTGGCCGCCTCGTCCTGCGGCCCCTCGGGCGGCCCCTCGTCGGCGGGCGCGGCGATCGCGTCGGCCGACGCGGGGCGCGGCAGCTGCCGCTCCATGGCGAGCGGCGAGCGGCCGCCGCGGCTCCCCTTGACCTCGTCAAAGAGCGCGTCGAGCTGCTGCGTCGCGGTGCGCAGCTGCTCGGCGAGCACGGCGTCGCTCACCTCGCCCTCGCCCGCCGTCGGCCCCGCCGGCGGCTCGAGGCCCGCCGCCCTCGGGCTGCCGGGCAGCTGCGCCGTCGTGCTGACGATGTTGCTCAGGTGCTCGATGGCGACGCGCGCCTCGACGATCAGCGCCGAGACCTTGTGCAGCCGCCCCACGCGCTGCCGCTCGCGCTGCTGCTGCAGCTGCAGCTCCTCGTGCTGCCGCTCGCGCTCGTCGACGCCGTTGACCGCCGCCTCGGGCGACGGCGCCAGCGCCGCCTCGGTGAGCGGCGCGCCCACGTACCGCGCCACCTCGAGCGCCTTCTTCGCCTCGGCGCGCTGCGAAATCAGCGCGTCGATGCGCGACTGCGACTCGCGCGAGAGCGCGACGAGCGTCGCGTGCGTCTCCTCCTGCGCCGTGAACTTCTCGATCACCTCGTTCACGCCGTCGGCGCCCGCCACCTCCTTGATCTGCGCAAACTGCGCCTCGAACGCCGCAATCTGCTCCCGCTCCGACGCCAGCTCGCTCGCGGTCACCGTCACCTCGCGCCGCGCCATCGCCGCGGTCTTCTCCCTCTCGATCGCGTCGCGCCGCGCCTCGGAGCGCCGCTGGTGCGCCTGCGCCGCCTCCTGCTTCTGCTTCAGCTTGCGCCGCTTCTCCTGCAGCACCCGCGTCCGCTCCTTGCGCTCGGCGGCCACCGACGCCTCGACCTTGGTGAGGTCGTGGCGGGCGACGTCGCGCACGTGGCTCGCGTCCTTGAGCATCAGCTGCAGCGTGTGGTAGTCGTGCTCCTTGGCGCCCGTCGTGAGGTCGATCTTCTGCAGCTCCTGCGTGTAGGTGGTGCTCTCCTCCTTGAGGCGCTTGACGACCTGCTCGTAGGTCTTGCGCTGCTCCCAGGTCTCGTAGGCGCGGACCGCGACGTGGTTGAGCTCGGCCTCGAGCCCGGCGATCTCGGCGGCGTCGTCGTCGGCCGCGGCGGAGAGGTCCTCCGCCTTGACGAAGCTCGTCGAGCGGTTGCGAATCGTGTTGAGCTTGTGCTGCACCGCCCTGCTCTCGGTGTTGACGAGGTCGAACTGCAGCCGCATCTCCATGAGCTCCTTGCTCGCCGCCGTCCGAGGCGTCAGCGGGTACCCGTTGACGTCGACCGCGGGCTCCGCCGTCAGCCGCGAGCTGAGCGCGCTCATAGCTAAGCGCGGCGCCGGGCAAAACGTCAGCGACGGTTACACATCCCACGCAAGCAGCAGGGGGTTAGCCAGCGGACGCGCAGGATAGCTAAGCACATGCGCCCGAGCAAGAAGAAGGACAGAGCCGCGGGCCAAGCCAAGTCAGGCCAGGCCACGGAGGACTT
>Ga0209713_10002197_pt1 | contig 12038 bp, 7 predicted proteins | sample ArcOceMetagenome_3_FD_187444 | JGI IMG/M metagenome (GOLD analysis project Ga0209713, IMG submission 187444) | Marine eukaryotic phytoplankton communities from Arctic Ocean - Arctic Ocean- Svalbard ARC20M Metagenome (SPAdes) (version 2) | ecosystem: Environmental > Aquatic > Marine > Oceanic...
CAGCAGCGGCGAGGAGGGGCCGCTGCGCCGCCGGCCGCGCGGGCCGCTTCGCCGGCGGCGAAGCTGCCCCTCGTCGCCGGCGAGCCTGCCCCTCGTGGCCGGCGAGCCGGCCCCTCGTGGCCAGCCGCGCGCCCTGCTGCTGCGCCGCCTGCTTACCCGGCTAGCCTGCCCCGCCGCGCCAAATACTGATGCGCGCCAATTACGGACCGACGCATCCTAGTATTAAACTTGTAAGACAACGGGGTTGGGGTGAGCGGCGGTGCTCTGCGTGCTGGCGTGGCCGCGGCCGGCTTCCCGCACCGCCTCCCCGACGTCACACATCGCCCGTGTCTTTTCCATGTGCGTCCGTTCATCCACTTGGTTCTTTTTTTATCGGTCTGCGTGAAACTTGTGATTTCTCGCACTTCCTGATTGCTCGGCTACATCGTGTTGCTCGGCTCGATGGCGGAGCCGTCGCTCCTGTGCGTCAGCTGCGCCCGCCCGCCGCCCCCGCACCGGCGCACGTGGGGCCGCTGCACGGTCTGCGTCGAGCGCAACCTGCCGTCGACCTACTACTGCGGCGAGGAGTGCATGAACGCCCACTGGCAGAACGGGCACAAGGAGTACCACAAGGAACAGAAGCAGCGGGCGAAGCAGATTCGCGAGGGCACCCTGCCGGGTCTCGATCGCGAAAACGCCAAAAAAGGAGGCACGGCGGGCGGAGGCGACGGGCAGTGAGTACCAGAAGCGCATTGCAGCCGGCATGGCCCTCAATGCCGAGGGAGACCACAACGCCGCTGCCAAGGCCTGGCGCAAGATCATCAAGAAGTGGCCAGACCTGCCCACGCCGTACTTCAATCTTGCCATCGGCCTGAACCGCTCAGACCGGAGCGTGGAGTCAGCCCAGATGTTCCTCAAGGCCATGGAGCTCTACGAAGATGGCACCAAGTACTGGGCAGAGTCAGCGGCAGGGGCCTTCGACCTGCTCAAGCACCCGGACTGCTGCCAGATGACCAAGCCCGAGTGGTGGAACGACGAGGGGCTAACAGCACTCTCGGCGCGGGTGGTGGCCGTGGCGCCTGACATGTCCCAGTCGTGCTTCATGCGGGCGCGCGTGCTGAGTGGTGATGCCCTCTCCGAGTCTCCTTGGAACGCTGGGCCGCGCACAGCAGCGGAGATCAAGGAGGCGGCCACGTGGTACCGGCGCGCTGCGATGGTGACGCACACACCGGCAGACAAGCTGCGTTACGAACGGTGCGCAAGCCAGTGCGACGAGGTGGCGGACCCGCTGCTCGCTGAGGAAGAGGCCGAGGCGTCCAAGGCCCGCGCTGTGGCTGCGGCCGAGGAGGTGGATGCCCTGAAGGCAGCCGAGGCCAAGGCGGCGGCGGCAGCCGAGGAGCTGCTCGCCGAGGAGGAGAACGAGAAGCAGCAGGCCAGCACCAAGGCGAGCAAGACGAAGCAGGGCAAGGGGAAGAAGGGAAAGGGCACGCGGTGAGGGGGCTGCCAGTGTACTGCGGCAGTGGCCTTCAGCGTTCGATGCATTTGGCGGATTGAGAACTGCTGCGAGAGTCTGTCCGCGCGTGTCGGTAAGTGTGTGTGTAACCTTGATACTGAATGTGAACAGTCACACCTCACCGGTGTGTCTAAAACAGGTGTCACACCCGCATCTCTGTACTCTGCGACCGACCGACGGAAGTGCGACGCCGCGAGGCCGGTGGTCAGGAATGGCTGCTCCGGCTGCGCGTGGCTCGTTGCTGTAGCTCGTGCGCCGCTGGTCTGGGCAACTGTAGGTCGGCCGCTGTCGTCCTCTTTCCTTTTTCAACGCTTCTCAGCTATTGAGGCTATTGAGGCTATTGAGGCGACGCGTTTGTGGTCTCGAACTTGTGATTTCGCGCACTTCTTGATTGCCCGTGGTAGATCGCGTTGCTCGGCTCGATGGCGGAGCCGTCGCTCCTGTGCGTCAACTGCGCCCGCCCGCCGCCCCCGCACCGGCGCACGTGGGGCCGCTGCACGGTCTGCGTCGCGCGCGACCTGCCGTCGACCTACTACTGCGGCGAGGAGTGCATGAACGCCCACTGGCAGAACGGGCACAAGGAGTACCACAAGGCGCAGAAGCAGATGGCGAAGGACATTCGCGAGGGCACCGGGCTGGAACGCGATCGCTCGCTAGCCGAAGCAGAGGCACAGCGTGCGGAGAGGACGGGCGATGAGTTCGACAAGCGCTTCGCAGAGGCGCTGGTCTTCGGTGTCGAGGGCGACCTCCACGGCGAGGCCAAGGCCTGGCGCAAGATCATCAAGCAGTGGCCTGGCAGGCCCAATCCGTACTTCAACCTTGCCAACGTGCTGCATCGATCAGGCCGCCGCATGGACGCCGCCCCGATGTTCCTAAAGGCCATGGAGCTCTACCGGGATGACACCAGGGCATGGGCTGATTCAACCGCAGGGGCCTTCGACATGCTCAGGCACCCTGCTTGCGACGAGATACCCAAGCCCGAGTGGTGGAACGACGAGGGGCTCAAGGCGCTCTCGGCGCGGGTGGTGGCGCTGGCGCCCGAAGAGCGACACCTGTGCGGCATGCGAGCGCGCGTGCTGACTGGCGATGCCCTCGGCAAGTCTCCTTGGAACGCGGGGCCGCGCACAGCTACGGAGGTCAAGGAGGCGGCCACGTGGTACCGGCGTGCCTCGAAGCTGGCTCTCGCACCGGCAGACAAGCTGGTGTACGAAGGGGCCGCAAGCCGGTGCGACGCGTTTGCGGACCCGCTGCTCGCCAAGGAAGAGGCCGAGGCGGCGAAAGCCCGGGCTGCAGCCGAGGACGAGGCTGCCAAGGCCCGCGCTGCCGCCGAGGCCGAGGCGGCGGAGGCCCTGAAGGTGGCCGAGGCGAAGGCGACCGCGGCGGCCGAGGAGCTGCTCGCCGATGAGGAGAAGGAGAAGCAGCAGGCCAGCACCAAGGCCGGCAAGGCGAAGCAGGGCAAGGGCAAGAAGGGCAAGGGCAAGCGGTGAGATGGTAGCCAGTGTGGGTTCGGCATCCGGTGCATGTCGATCAATGCGATTCTGGTACGTCGATTGAGAACCGCCGCGAGGGTGTGTCGGTCCGTGAGACTGAGTGTGTAGGAACCTAACCTCGACGGCAACTTACTGAAAGGTTGATGCACCCACAGTTGGTGTGTCCAAAATTCTATCTGTCTGTCTGGTGGGTTGCCCGCTTTCAATTCGGGGTAAAGTACGAGAGTGTCTAGGGCGCTGCTCTCCCTCCGATGTCCCGCGGCGGTGCTGCTGGCGTGGCCGCGGCCAGCTTCCCGTCCCCGACGTCACACTTCACGCCGCCAGGGGTGTCTTTTCTATGTTCTATGAGCGTTCGTTCATGCCTCTTCCTTCTTTTTTCGTGTGCTCAAACTTATGATTTTGCCACTTTCTTCCTGATTGCGCCTCTAGATCGTGTTGCTCGGCTCGATGGCGGAGCCGTCGCTCCTGTGCGTCAGCTGCGCCCGGCCGCCGCCCCCGCACCGGCGCACGTGGGGCCGCTGCACGGTCTGCGTCGAGCGCGACCTGCCGTCGACCTACTACTGCGGCGAGGAGTGCATGAACGCCCACTGGCAGAACGGGCACAAGGAGTACCACAAGGCGCAGAAGCAGATGGCGAAGGACATTCGCGAGGGCACCGTGTCGGAATACGATCGCTCGATAGCCGAGACTGTGGCGCGGCGTGCGGAGGCGACGGGCGATGAGTACGCCAAGCGCTTTGCAGCTGCGCTGGCTCTCGTTGCCGAGGGCGACCACAACGCCGCGGCTAAGGCCTGGCGCAAGATCATCAAGGACCGGCCAGACAAGCCCGACGCGCACTTTAACCTCGCCTTGGTCCTGCAGCGATCAAGTCGCTTCACGGAGGCAGCCCCGATGTGCCTAAAGGCCATGGAGCTCTACCCGGATGGCACCAAGGACTGGGCAGTGGCAACGGCAGCGGCCTTCAACCTGCTCAGGCTCCCAGACTGCGAGGAGATGCCCAAGCCCGAGTGGTGGAACGACGAGGGGCTCAAGGCGCTCTCGGCGAGGGTGGTGACCGTGGCGCCCGACCTGACCCAGTCGTGCGCCATGCGAGCGCGCGTCCTGAGCGGCAGCACCCTCTTCAAGCCTCTTTGGAAGGAAGGGCCGCGCACGGCAGCGGAGATCAAGGAGGCGGCCACGTGGTACCGGCGTGCTGCGATGGTGAAAAACACATCGGCGGAGAAGCTGCATTTCGAACAGTACGCGGGCCGGTGCGACGAGGTGGCCGACCCGCTGCTCGCCGAGGAAGAGGCCGAGGCGGCGAAGGCCCGCGCTGCGGCCGAGGCCGAGGCGGCGAAGGCCCGCGCTGCGGCCGAGGCCGAGGCGGCCAAGGCCCGCGCTGCGGCCGCGGCCGAGGAGGCGGAGGCCCTGAAGGTTGCCGAGGCCAAAGCGGCCGCGGCGGCCGAGGAGCTGCTCGCCGAGGAGGAGAACGAGAAGCAGGCGGAGGCCAGCACGAAGGCAAGCAAGGCGAGGCAGAGCAAGGGCGAGAAGGGCAAGGGCAAGCGCTGAGATGGTGGCCAGTAGTTTCGGCATCCGGTGCAGGTCGATCAGCGTCGATTATGGTGCGTGTCGATTGAGAACCGCCGCGAGAGTGTGTCGGTGCGTGAGATTGAGTGTGCCTTCTTCGACGGCAACCTTATACTTACTGAAAAGTTGAGCTGTCACACCCTCACGCTGCTCAGGACGTACTCTGCAGAGCGACCGATGGAAAGTGCGACGCCGCGAGGCCGGTCGTCAGGAACGGCTGCTCCGGCTGCGCGTGGCTCCACGCGTTGCTATAGCTCGTGCGCCGCCGCGAGGCGACGCAGGTGCGCGCCTTGGCCGGCTCGCAGTCGACGAGCGAGAAGTTGGCCGCCGCCGCGGGGAAGCGGCCGACGTACACGTCGGTGCCGAGCGCGGACATCGCCGCCTCGAGCGCCTGCAGCACGCGGCACTCGGCCCAGTGCCACCGCCCCGAGCAGCCGCGCGTGGCGGGCCCCGCGGGCGGCAGCGGTGTACCACGCCCCGCGGGCGCCTGGCGCGCGCGCGCCGGCGCGACGGTGGGCACGCAGGCCTCGTAGACGTCGCCGAGCCGCAGGTAGAAGGGCGCGATCGCGCGCGGCAGCAGCGCGAGCGCGTCGTCGACAAAGTCGGTGTCGTTGAGGTGGACGAGCGGCGAGCCGCGCCAGCGCGGCGTCGTGCCGACGACGAGCGTCCAGACGGTGTCGGTGCGCAGCCGTCGGAACTCGTCGGCGCTCGGCACGCGCGCGCCCAACTCGATGTCGGGCCGCAGGCGCAGCACCCAGTCGTAGGCGGCGCCGCGCGCCGCCTCGATCCGCTCGACGCTCTCGAGGCAGCCGCGCCACTTGAGCGCCTGCGTGTAGCCCGTCGTGAAGCACGAGCAGTTGTTGTGCGCGGCGCCGGGGCGCGGGTGGCACCAGCTCTGCCCCGCGGGCAGCGCGCGTCGCGGCAGCGCCGATCTGTCGTCGTAGGTGCGAAGCTCCGCCGCGCCCAGCTTGGTCGCCAGCGTCAAGTAGCCGGGGATCGTCGACGCGCTCGCGTTGCCGTCGGCGTCGGCGCCTCCGCCGTCGAGGTGGAGCAGCCAGTCGAGGCGCAGCCGGTGGTGGCTGGGCGTCGGCTCGAGCAGCGGCGCGAACGACGCGAGGAGGTGCGCCTGGTAGGCGGGACTGACGACGGCCTTGGCGCTGCCGGAGAGGCAGGCCGCGAGGCGCAGCGTCATCTATAAACTATTTTTGAAATGCCAAGTTCGGCTGCTGGGGGGTACCGCGCCACATTTTGGCTGGGGGCCACACCACCCACACGACCGGCGACGCGGGAACGAGCTCGCCGACTCGCGCGCCAATCGCTCGGCTGCGCACCAACCATGCCGGAGGCCGACCTCCGGCTAATAGCGCACGGCCCGCCCCCCGCCGGGCACGAGCTGGCACTCTCGCACATCGCGGCGCTGCACGCGCGGCTTCGCACGCTGCGCGAACAGCGACCCGACCTGCGCGTGCTCGACGACGCGATCGCTAGCGTGACGGACCTTGCCGAGGAGACGGAGCGGCTGCACTCGCAGGCGCACGCGTGGCAGAAGGATCTCGACGAGCTGCTTCAGCTCGGCCGAGACGACGACGACACGCTCATCACTCTGCAGCCCAACGACGTGCGAGTCACGTTGCTCGAGCAGCAGCTGGTCGCGGCCCTCCGCAAGCTGGGGGCGGAGCATCGTCGGGCGTCGCAGGCGGAGGCCGCGTGCGACGTCGCGACGACCCGCCTCACCCGGCAGCTGAACGGGCTGCGTCAAGAGGCGGCGCGGCAGGCCGAGCGCGCGGCGGAGGCCGAGCTGACGGCACGCGTCTGCGAGCGCACGCTGATCGCCTCGCTGCAGGCTGCCGAGGAGCCGAAGCAGAAGGACCCCGGCGCGTCGGCGGACGCCGGCCTCCAGGCGGGGTGGGCGCGCCTGGGCGACAGCTGCGACGTCGGCACCGACGCCACGTCGACGTTCCACGAGCTCGAGGTGGCGCGGGCGGCGGCGGAGGCGGCGTTCGAGGAGGCCGAGGCCCACCGCGCCCTGGCGGAGGCCGGCCGGGAGAACGCCGTGGCGACGATGCAGACGGCGGTCGCGGCGGCGGAGGCGAAGCGGGCCGACGCCGTGACGACGATGCAGACCGTGGCCGCCGCGGTGGAGGCGGGGCGGGTGGACGCGGTGGCAGCGATGAACGCGGTGATCACCGCGGCCGCGCAGGCGGACGCGCGGGCGGCCGAGGAGGCGGCGGAGCTCAGAGCGCAGCTGCGATCGATGGAGCAGCGCGCCAAGGCGGCCGCGGCGTCGTCGGCCGAGGCGGCGGAGCTGCACGCGCAGGAGGCGGCTCTGGCGGAGGCGGCCGAGCGCGCGCTGGCCGCGACGCTCGTGGAGTCGGAACTGGACGTGGAGGCGGCGCAGGAGGAGACGGCGGTGCTCAGCGGGCAGCTGCGCGCGTGGGAGCTGCAAGCCGCGGGCGCCGCGGGCGCCGTGGCGTCGTCGGTCGAGGCGGCGACGCTGCAAGCCGAGGACGGCGCGGCGGCGGCGGCGGCGGCGGCGGCGGCCGAGCGCGCGCTGGCCGCGAGCCTGGTGGAGTCGGAGACGGACGTAACGGCGGCGCTCGCGGAGACGGCGGCGGCGCTGGAGGCGGCGCTGACGTCGTGCCTGCAGAAGGAGGCGGCGGAGGCGGCGCTGACGGCGTCGGGCGCGGCGCGGATGGAGGCGGAGGCGGGGGGGCCGCGGGCGGAGCTCGATCGCCAGGCGTCGGAGCGCGCGCTGCGGGTCGCGGTGGAGGCGAGGGCCGAGGCGGAGGCGGGCGTGGCGTCGGCGCGGGCGGCGCAGGCCGAGGCCGAGGCGGCGCGCGTCACCGCGGAGGCGGCGCTGGCGGAGGCGGTGGAGGCGCGGGCGGAGGCGGAGGCGGACTCGGCGTCGGCGCGCGCCGCGCAGGTGGAGACGGACCTGCTCACGCGGGAGGGGGAGCGCAACCACCTACTGGACGCCGTGACCGAGGCGCGCGAGGCGCAGGCGGCGGCGGCGGCGGCGCTCGCGGCGGCGCACGCTGAGGTGGCGTTGCTGACCGAGGCGGCGTCCGAGGCGGAGGCGGCGCGGCGGCGTTCGGAGGAGGAGAGCGAAGCGGCCGAGGCGGCGCGCGGCACCGCGGAGGCGGCGCTGGCGGAGGCGGCGGCGTCGAAGGTGGAGGTGGAGCGCGGCATGCAGACCGCGCAGGCGGCGCTGACGGAGGCGATGGCGTCGAGGCGCGAGGTGGAGCGCGCGATGGAGGCGGCGGTCGAGGAGCGCACACGGATCCTCACTCAGGCGGTGCAGCTCGCCGAGGAGCTCGAGACGGCCGAGGAGCGTGCCGGGACGGCAGAGGCGCGCGCCGCGACCGCGGAGGCGGCCGCGGCGGCGGCAACGTCGGCGATGGCGGAGCTTGAGGCGTCGGGGTCGGCGTCGGCCGCCGCAGCCACGGAGGCGGCGGCATTGGCCACGGAGGCGGCGTCGGCCACGGAGGCGGCGTCGCGGGAGGAGGCGCGGAGGCTGGCGGAGGCGCAGGCGCGTGCGGAGGCGGAGGGGCGCGCGGCGAGGCTCACGGCGGAGGCGGCGGCGGCGCGCGACGAGGCGGCGGCCGCACGGCAGGAGCTGGAATCGCTTCGGAGCGACGCCGCCGCCTCCGCCTCCGCCGCCGCCGCCGCCACCGCCCGTGCGCCATTGGAGAGCGATGAGGCGGCCGAGGCGGCGTCGGCCCGCCGTGCGACCGACGACGCGGCGGCGCGGGCGTCGACCGCCGAGGTCGCTGAAGGCGCCGCGGAGCACCGCGCCGCGCTCGAGCTCGCGGCGGAGATTGTCGAGGCGGCGCTCACGCGTGAGGCGGCGCGGGAGCGGGCCGCGTCCCGCCAGCTGGTCGAGGCGGCCAACGCCGCAGCCGAGGAGGCGAATGCCGCCGCCGCGGAGGCCAACGCCGCGGCCGCGGCGGCCCGGCTGTCGGCGGAGGCGGCGGAGGGTCGGCTGCGCGCCGGATTGGCGGAACGCGACGCGGCGGCGGCCGCCGCCCGCCAGTCGCACGCGGCGGAGCTCGCGACACGCGCGGCGGCGGACTTGGAGGCGCAGCGCTGCCTGCTCTCCGAGGCCGAGGCGGCGCGCGAGGAGGCCGGCGCGGCGGCGGCCGAGGCGGCCGAGGCGCGCGCGGCGGCGGCGGCGGCGGAGGCGGAGGCCCAGGAGGCGCGGGTTGCTACCGCGTCGGCGTCTGCGATGGCGGAGAGCGCGCGCACGGCGGTGGCCGACGCCGAGGCCGCGCGGCGGGCGGCGGAGGCGCGGCAGGCCGCGGCGCAGCAGGCGGCGGCGGCCGTCGAGTCGGAGGTGGCGACGGCGGCGGCGCTTCTCGAGGCGGCCGACACGCGCGTGGCGGAGGCGGAGCGGGAGGCGTGCGACGCGCGCGCCGCGCAGCGGCGGGCCGAGGCCGAGGCCGAGGCGGCGCGCGGCGAGGCGGAGGGCGCGAGGCTCGCGGTGGCGGCGGCGGCGGCGGAGCGCGACGCGGCGCGCGAAGTGCCGCAGGTGTCGACGGCGTCCGTCGGGACCAGCGCTGTGCCGACGCTGCGGGACGCGGCGGTGTCCGCTGCGCCCGCGACGCGGGAGGCGGCCGTCTCGGCGATGCCGCTGTCGCTGTCGGTGGACGCGACGTGCCAAGCGGAGACGCCAACGACGGTCGAGGTGTCGTCGCAGTCGGCGACACCCGAGTCCATCGACGCGTCGTGCCAGTCAGCGATGCCCGAGTCGATCGACGCGTCGTGTCAATCACCGATGCCCGAGCCGATGGACGCGTCGTGCCAGTCAGCGGCGCTGGAGGCGGTCGACGCGTCTTCCCAGTCAGCGACGGCCGAGGCGAGCGACGCCTCGTGCCAGGTCGGATGGCCCGCGTGGCCGAGCCTCTCCCTCGGCCATCCGACGGCGTCGGGCGAGGAGGAGGAGGAGGAGGAGATGGAGGAGGAGGTGGAGGAGGAGGCGCCGCCACAGGATGGCGAGACGGAGGAGGCGGCGGCCGACGAGAGCTCTATCTCGGGCGGGCCGTCGACGCAGCGGAAGCTGCCGAGGCCGTCGGCGCCGTTGACGCAGCGCCCCGCCGCTCCGACGGCGCGTCGCCGACCCAGCACAGGCCCGCGGCCCGCCGCCGCCGCCGCCATGCAGCAGACCCCGACGACCACCGCGCAGTCGCGGGTGCGTGGCCGTGGCGGCGGTGGCGGCGGTGGCGGCGGCACGACCCTCCGGCTGAGTGAGGAAGCAAAGGCGCTGCAGCTGGTGCTGCCGGCCTGCTCGCCGGTCGTCCAGGTCAGCAGTGCACTGACGGAGTCGTCTCTGCCGCACCTGCCGACGGAGGCGATGGTGCCGCTGGCCGAGTGCTGCCGCGACGATCTGCGCGACATCCTTGACAAGGCTCACTTCTTCGTGGCGGAGGCGGCGGCCGTCGTGGAGGAGGCGCAGGGCAAGTTCCGCGCCGAGGACGCGATGATGTGGTCGGCGCCGCCGCCCGGGTTTGCGCCGCCGCCGCCTGGCGAGCCACCGCACCACACCGAGTACGCGCACCTCGCAGCATCCTGCGCGGCACTGCTCCCTCCGGCGCCACCGCCACCTACCCCGCCTCTGCTGCAGCCGCCGCTGCCTCAAGTCTCCTTTGCGCCACTGCCCCCTCCACCACCGCCGCCGCCGCCGCCGCCGCCGCCGCCGCCACCGGCGCCGCCGCCGTCCCAGCACCAGTCCCAACACCAGTCCCACCATCAGCAGCCGTCGCAGCATCTGCAGCAGCGGCAGCACTTTGGGCACCATCGCATCCCGCCGCCGCCGCCGCAGACACCGCCGTCGTCGCCTCCTCCTCCGCCCCCGCCGCCCGCGCCGCCGCCGCCGCCGCCGCCGACGACGACGTCGTCGCTTCCCGCGTCGCGTGCCGTCGAGTCGCCCGCGGCGTCGCCGCCGCTGATGGTGGCCCCTCCGCCGCCCACGCCCACGCCGCTGCGAGGGGCGCGCGAAGGGCTGCGTGCGGAGCTGGCGACGATGCGCGAGGAGCTGCAGCAGCTCGCGACGATGCACGCGGCGCAGGACGTCGAGGTGGTTGCGCAGCAGACGGCGGCGCTGCGCGCGCAGGCGGCGGCGCACGACGCGCAGGCGGAGGCGCACGACGCGCGTGCCGAGCTCGCCGCGTACCGCCGCCAGTCGGACGAGGTGCTGTGCACGTCGGCGCTGCAGTCGGAGGCGTCGGCGCAGGCGCGCGCGTGCCGCTTCGAGTGCGAGGCCGTCGAGCTTGCCAAGGCGCTCGCGGTCGAGCTCGCCGTCGAGCTCGCGGCCGACGCCGTGGCGGCGCGCGACGCGGCAGACGGCGGCGCGGCGGCGGCGGCGACCGCGGCGACCGCGGCGGCGGCCGAGGGTGGGGCGGTGGAGGGTGGTGGGGCGGCCCTGGGCGTGGCTGCCGCTGCCGTCCCACGGCGCAGCTCGCGCCATGTGGGCTGGGCCGACGCCGAGGCGCTCGCGCCAACTGAGGCCCACGAGGCGGCGGTTGCGGAGGATGCGGCGGAGGACGAGGAGGAGGCCGCTGAGGAGGTGGGCGAGGAGGAGGAGGTGGAGGAGGAGACGGAGGAGGAGGAGGGCGAGGCTGCGCCGCGAGCCGAGGCGCACGCCGCGGAGGCCGCGACCGCCTCGTCGGAGGAGGGCGCGGACGAGGACGAGGACGCGGACGAGCTTCAGGAGCGCGCGAGCGCGAGCGCGAGCTCCCCGGCGCCGTCGTCGCCCGCGTGCCACTCGCCGCCGCCCGCGCCGTCGTCGCCTCCCCCCGACCGCGTCGGCGCTCTCGTCGACGCGCTGGACGAGCTGCGAAGGCTCTCGGCAGCCCTGCCGGCGGTGGCCGACGCGCCGGCCGATCCTGCCGTCGTCGGCAGCCACAGCCACTGCATGGCGGGCTGCTCGACCCTGCTGCAGTCGTCGGAGCCGCAACCGCTCGAGACGCAGCCGCTCGAGGCGCAGCCGCCGCTGCCGCCGCGGCAGGCGCATCATCGCACGCCGCACGCGACGCGGCACGCGACGCCGCGCACCGCGGCCCTGCATGCCGCCGCGACGCCCTCGCCATACGACGACGCCGCCTCGTGCCTGCCGCCGTCGCCATGGGACGTGCCGCCTCCGCCGCGCGAGCTGCGTGGCCACGCCCATGCGACGGCCGATGCCGAGGAGGAGCCGGTGGTCGAGGTCGAGGGCTTCGGGCCGCGGTGGATCTCGCTGATGGGCGACAGCGTCGCGCTCGGGATGGACCTGCATCGCTGCGCGCAGCAGATCCACGCCCGGGGCGCGCAGCAGTCGTCCGTCGGTCTCAGTTATTGAAGATATCCATGTCGTGTGTGTGCTTTACGGGCGATTGCATCTCGCCTGCAAACCACCGCGCGCAACACGGGCGTGCCAAGACAGCGCCGAGTTTCTAAGCGTCTAGCTAGGATAGGATAACTCTTCCGACGCAGCTCTACCTCCGACGCAGTTCGGT
>Ga0209713_10002199_pt1 | contig 12034 bp, 1 predicted proteins | sample ArcOceMetagenome_3_FD_187444 | JGI IMG/M metagenome (GOLD analysis project Ga0209713, IMG submission 187444) | Marine eukaryotic phytoplankton communities from Arctic Ocean - Arctic Ocean- Svalbard ARC20M Metagenome (SPAdes) (version 2) | ecosystem: Environmental > Aquatic > Marine > Oceanic...
CTCGGTCCACTTCGTCGAGACCAACGCGTCGTTCCAGTACTACGTCCACCCCACCAACGTCTCGTACATCACGCCGACCGGCGGCACCCTCGCGGGCGGCACGACGATCACCGTGCACGGCACGGGCTTCCTCGCCTTCTCAACGGACGCCAGCAAGGTGCGCTGCCGGTGGGGGCTCGACGCCAACGGCACCGTGCTGCCGAGCGTCGCCGCGACCAACGGCACGATGCACGACACGCCCGCGCTGCTGCTCGAGGACGAGAGGGTCGTCTGCCCGACGCACCCGAAGGCCAACGCGGGCGACCGGCAGCTCTTCCTCTCGCTCAACTCGGTCGATTTCGCGGGCAGCGAGGAGGTCGACGGGGTCCAGCTCGACCCGCACCTCTTCCGCTACTACGAGCAGCTCTCGGGCATCGTCATGGACCCGACCGGCGGCCTCGTGCAGGGCGGCTCGCCCGTGACCTTCGCCGGCAGCGGCTTCGACGCCTTCTACGGCAAGCTCAACGACACGCTGTGCAAGTGGGGCGCCGACGGCGCGCTGGCGGCGTCGGGCGCCGCGGCGCAGGTCATCAACCCGCCGGTGACCATGTCGGACACGCAGCTCATCTGCACGTCGGTGCCGCAGGAGGAGGCGGCCGACGTGCCCGTGACCATCGCGCTCAACCGCTTCGACTACGCGGCGCTCAACCTGACCTTCCGCTACTACGACACGCCCACCTTCGACGCGGTCGAGCCGACGCAGGGCAGCGCCAACGGCGGCGTCTCCGTGACCATCTCGGGCTCCGGCTTCCGCGCCTTCTCGGGCAAGGCGGCGCAGGCGCGCTGCCGGTGGGGCGTCGCCGACGACGGCTCGCTGATCACGACGACGCCGACGCTCCTCGAGGGCGACCGGGTCGTGTGCGAGACGGCGGTGCGCCCCGGGCTGTCGGCCGACGTGCTCGAGACGCTCTACCTCGCGCTCAACGCGCTCGACTACTCGACGGGCGACGGCTTCACCTTCTACTACTTCCGCGAGTCGGTCTCCAACATCAGCGTGCAGGCGGGGCCGGCGGGCGGGCCCGTCGCCGGCGGCACCGCCGTCACCGTCGCTGGCACGTCGCTCGAGGACGTCACCCACTGCCAGTTTGGCAACTCGTCCGCCTCGCCCGTGCTGGTCGCCTCGACGCACGGCACCGTCGTCTGCCCGTCGGTCGCCGCATCGGCAAACACGGGCCTCAACGGCCAGTGGTTCGCTGGCCACGCGTACCGCGGCGACCCCGACTATGGCCTGGAGGACGCCGACGACGGGGGGACAGGCCGACGACTGGCAGCCGGGGCTGCCGGCCCGCGCCGCCGCCTGCTGCCCGATTGGTTCTACGTCGACGACGCGGAGGACGAGGAGGGCGCGCTGGAGGCGGCGGTCGCGGCCGACGGCGCCGACGGCGAGGCGGGGCGGCGGCTGGGCCACGTGTACGACCCGTACGGCTTCCTGCCGGCCAAGCGCGGCGTGGTGCCGCTTCGCCTCTCGCGCGACGGCAGCAACTTCTTCGACGTCGCGCGGACTTTCTACTACTACCCGCCGCCCGCCAACTTCTCGGCGATCTTCCCGGGCGGCGGGCCGGTCGGCGTGCCCACCAACGTCACGATCAGCGGCACCGGCTTCCTCGGCTTCGACGCGCGCAAGAAGCACGTGCGGTGCCGGTGGGGCGATTCCGAGGCGGAGGGCGACCTGACCGAGCCGTCGGTGCTCACCGACACGACGATCGTGTGCGCCTCGTACGTCGGCACCGTCGCGAAGACGGTCATCCTGTACATCTCGCTCAACCTCGGCCAGGACTTCCACTCGACGGACCAGCCGTACGTGTACTACGTCAACCCGGTGCTGCTGCGCACGGGCTGCCTCGGCGCCAAGAAGGGCTGCCTGATCGAGGGGCCCACGTTCGGCGGCAACCCGGTGCAGGTGCTCGGCAGCGGCTTCCAGGTCTTCATCGACTACCCGCGCGCCAGGTGCCGCTTCTCGTACGAGGACGGCTTCTTCGAGGACCAGATCGCCTACTCGGTCCACGGCTACGACTTCGTGCAGGAGGGCTACTACGCCGGCTCCATCGCCTTCGACGGCGCGAGCCTCTACTGCATCACGCCGCAGGCGGCCTCGCAGTCCAAGATCGTGACGCGCGTCGCCGTCGCGCTCAACGGCATCGACTTCGTCGAGGCCGCCGACGCGTCGGCCGCGCAGTACTCGTACTACCCGCAGACGGTCGAGTCGATCGAGCCGGCGGGCGGCGTCTTCTCGGAGGCGACGTCGGTGACGGTGCGCGGCTTCTTCTTCCCCGGCTTCGACGGCCTCAAGGGCTCGGCGCGCTGCCAGTTCGGCGGCGTCCTCTCGACGCCCACGTTCCTCGAGGCCAAGGAGGGCATCATCGTGTGCTCCTCGCCGCTGCGCACCACCTCGTCCGCGATGACCACCGCCGGCGGCGTCGGCTTCGAGGACGTGGCCTTCTCGGTGGCACTCAACACCGTCGACTTCGTCGGCAACGAGAACGTCACCTTCCGCTACTACGACCACGTGCTCGCGTCGATCTCGCCGCAGGGCGGCCACCTGCAGGGCGGCACGTCGGTCGTGCTCTACGGCGACCGCTTCAGCCTCCTCGTCGCCATCCGCGACGAGATGACGTCGTTCGTGCGCTGCCGCTTCGGCGCGCACGACCCGATCCCGGCGACCATCGGCTACGCGTACGGCGAGTCGTTCATCCGCTGCTCGTCGTCGTCGTCCGAGGACTACGGCCGCACCGACACCGGCTACGAGTTCGTGTCGGTCGCGATCAACGCGCAGAACTTCCTGCCGGCGCTCGAGGGCGCGGGCGGCTGCTACGACAACCCCGACAGCTGCGCCGCCTTCAAGTACTACACGCAGACGGTCTACTCGCTCTGGCCCGTCTCGGGGCCGGTGGTGGGCGGCTCCGACGTGACGGTGAGCGGCGAGTTCTCGCCCGGCTACGACGGCGTGCGCACCTCGGCGCGCTGCCTCTTCAAGGAGCGCGGCGTCTCGACGCTGACGGCGCTCGAGCCGACCTCGGTGCAGTGCCCGTCGCTCGGGATCGACGTCGAGGGCAACACGACCCACTACCACTACGAGATGGGCGTCGCGCTCAACGGCGCGTACATCGACGACTCGAGCAGCGACTACGTCTCGATCCGCACGATGTGCCCCGCGAGCGCCGTCAGCAACTACCAGCGCTTCGTGCAGTACACGCAGCGCGTCGACTCGATCGAGCCGACGGGCGGCCCCACCGAGGGCGGCACGACCGTCACCGTGCGCGGCGCGGGCTTCGTGCCGATCGACACGCCCGAGACGTCGCCGCCGCTGCTCCGGCCGTCGGTGCGCTGCCTGTGGCAGTGCACGCCGCTCGCCGACAACCCGCTGCAGTGCGCCGAGGGCGGCGAGGCCGCGGCGAGCCTGATGACCAAGCCGACGTCGGTGACGCCGACGGAGATCATCTGCGCGTCGCCCGCGCGCCCCGCGGCGTCGGCCATGTTCGGCCTCGCGCTCAACGTGTACGAGAACGTCAAGGCCACCTGCAGCGACCAGCTCTTCAACGGCGACGAGACCGGCGTCGACTGCGGCGGCTCGAGCTGCGGACCGTGCGCGCCGACGTGCTTCGACGGCCTGCAGAACGGCGACGAGACCAGCGTCGACTGCGGCGGCTCGGCGTGCCCGTTTTGCATCCCGTCGTGCACGGTCCCCAACTCGTACGACCAGTCGTGCCAGCTGCCGGTGCTCTCGGAGGTGTCGCCGGCGAGCGGCCCGACGGGCCACGCGACGATGCTCACGATCCACGGCTCGGGCTTCTACACCTCGGGCTCGATCATCACGTACTCGAAGGCGGTGCTCGGCGTCGAGACGACCTTCACGCACACGAGCCTGCCGCGCTGCGTCTTCGGCTCGGCCGGCGCGCGGCTCGAGACGCCCGCGTCGGTGCGCGACGCCGAGACGCTCGTGTGCCGCTCGCCGCCCTCGAGCCTCGTCGGCTGCTACGCCCTCGTGGTCTCGCTCGACGTCTGCGACTTCGACGCGACCATCGAGGCGGCGTGCCCCGCCGAGCGCGTCGCCGGCCTGCCGTTCTCGTACGTGCCGAGCTCGCAGTACCCCGGCTTCTACGGCGACGGCGCGTACGCCTACGGCGGCGACTTTGTGCTGTCGGGCCACAAGTTCAAGTTCTACTCGCACCCGCCCGCCGCCTTCACCGTCGTCGCGTCGGGCGAGGCGCAGGCCAGCCTGCCCTCGACGGGCATCCAGCTGCGTGCCACGCTCCCCGCCTCCCTCGGCGGCGGCACGGTCGCGGCGGGAGGGCCGATCACCGGCGGCACCGAGCTCACCATCTCCTTCGACTCGATCGCGGCGGCGGCAATGCGCGCGCGGCGCGGGCTGCTCCGGCTGAGCGCCCAGCGCGGCGCGCGCCCCCGCAGCCTGCGCGCCGTCGGTGCCACCGCCGACGGCGGCTACTACGAGCTCGACGACGAGGAGGACGACGAGGCGGGGCACTGGGTGGGCCGCCGCCAGCTCGCCGGCGTCGCCTCGGCGTGCTTCTTCGCGCTCGAGGCGGACGACGTCGGCCTCGCCATCAACCAGACGCGCTGCGCGCTCGGCGGCCCTCCGTACACGGTGCCGCTCAACCTGACGCAGACGTCGATCGTGTGCCCGGTGCCGCCCAAGCCGAGCGCGACGACGCTGCCGCTGCGCGTCTCGCTCAACGGCCAGCAGTTCTTCGACACCGGCCTCGACTTCTCGTACTACGACCACCCGGCCATCTCGGCCGTCTACCCGGCGGGCGGCCTCACCACCGGCGCGACGCCGCTCACCGTGAGCGGCAGCGGCTTCCTCAACTTCATGCCCGAGCAGCGCGAGGCGCGCTGCACCTTCGGCCGCGGCCCCGACGGCGCGCGGCACACCACCGGCGCCAAGGTGCTCGCCGACGACACCATCGTCTGCCCGTCGTTCCTCAAGGGCGCCAACGAGGTGTCGATCTTCTCGGTGGCGCTCAACGGCGTCGACTTCGTCGCCGACGCCGACTCGACGCAGCGGTACAAGTTCTACACGCAGCCGTCGTTCATCGTCGGCCTCGAGCCGACGGGCGGGCCGCGGCAGGGCACGACGCCCATGACGCTCTCCGGCTCGGGCTTCCACAACTTCGACGCGGCGGCGACGTCGGCGCGGTGCATCTGGGGCGAGGCGCACGTGCCGACCGACGAGCGCTTCACGTCGGTGCCGTCGCTGCTCACCGACGAGACGGTCGTGTGCCGCTCGGTCGAGGTGGGCGACGCGTCGCCCTTCTTCTACTCGTCGGTCAAGGTGGCGCTCAACGGCGTCGAGTACGCCGAGCCGCAGTTCCTCCGCTACTACGACCAGCCCTCGCTCTTCCTCGAGCTGCTCCCCGTCACCGGCGGCCCGATCGCCGGCGGCACGATCGTCACGCTCGGCGGCTACGGCTTCCGCAACTTTGACGAGCAGGACTCGGCCCTCGGCAAGGCGCGCTGCGGCTGGGGCGACAACGACACGATCGTGCCGATCGAGATCGTCACCGAGTACATCGTGTGCGCGACGACGCCCAAGACCAGGCCGGGGCCGCAGAACCTGCTCGTCTCGCTCAACGGCATCGACTACATCGACACGGGCAAGGCCTTCCTCTTCTACGAGCTCGCGATCGACGTCGTGCGGCCGTCGGGCGCGCCCATCTCGGGCCGGCGCGACGTCGTCGTCGAGGGCGTCGGCTTCTTCGCCTTCAAGCCCGACTTCGGCCTGGTCGAGGCGCGGACGAGGGTGCAACTCGGCGTCGACGGCCCGCAGCTCGTCGTGCGCGAGATGACCAACACGTCGATGATCTTCGACGCGCCCGCCGCGCTGCCGGGCACGACGGTGCTGCGCATCTCGCTCAACGCCGTCGACGGCAACGCCAACCCCGACTTTGACACCGGCTCGCAGGAGCTGCCGATCACCTTCGACTACTACGAGGCATCGCCGCGCGAGACGCTGCCGACCGGCGGCCACGTGCGCGGCGGCACGCCCGTCACCGTCTACGGCGACGGCTTCAAGGCGCTCGGCGACGCGGCGGTCGCCTTCTTCCGCGTCAAGTTTGGCGTCGACGTGGCGGAGCCGAGCGTGGTCGAGGAGCAGTACGCCGTGGTGGGCTCGCCGCCGCAGGCGACGTCGCGGCAGGTGGTGCAGATCTCGCTCAACGCCGTCGACTTCGTGGGCGGCGCGCCGGTGATCCGCTACGAGTACTACGACCACAACATCACGGCCATCCACCCGACCGGCGGCCCCGTCATCGGCGGCACCGCCGTCACCGTCGCGGGCATCGCGATGGACGCCTTCAACGGCGACCCGGGCACGCTGCGCTGCCGCTTCGGCACCGAGCGCGCCGTGCCGGGCATGATGGGCTCGCTCCTCGCCAACCAGACGGTCTGCGTCTCGCCGCCGCACCTGGAGGTCGACTGGCAGCACACGGAGGCGCTGCCGAGCCCGCCGCCGCCGCCGCCGCCGAGCCCGCCGCCGCCGACGCCGCCGGTGCGGCTGCTGGGCCGCCTCTGCTGCGTCGCCGCTGAGGAGCTGCCGCCGTTCCTGCAGCCGGCGGGCGCGGCGGGCAGCCTCGCCGGGTGGCTCGCGCAGCTCTTCGACTCGGAGCAGGGCAGCGCGCGGGTCGACGGCGTGGTGGCGGTGCCGACGGGCGGCGGCGTGGTCGACGGCGTCGCGCTGCTGTGGCGCGTCACGCTGCGCCAGACCAACTGGCGCGACTGGGAGGAGAGCCTCGCCGCGGGGCTCGCCCTCAACGAGACGGACCCGCTCACCGAGGCGCTCGAGTGGGCCGGCCTCGTCCGCACGCCGCACGACATGGCGGCGGGGCGCTCGCTCGAGGCGCAGCTCGCCGCGCAGGCGCTCATGTCCAACGGCGCCGTGCAGGTGGGCGGCGTGCCGCTCGCCGGCCTCGTCCACGACGTGCAGCTACCCGCCAACGTCGACGGCGGCGCCGACGCCGCGGTGCGCCGCGCGCGCGACACCCTCGGCGGCGGCGGGCTGCCCTCGCCGCACCGCACCGTCCTCTGCGCCGCCGCTGTCGAGCCGCCACCTCCGCTGCCGCCCGTCTGCTCCAACGCCGCCAACGCCACCGCCTGCTCCAACGCCTCCAACGCCTCCAACGCCTCCAACACCTCGACGCGCCGACTGTCCGAGGAGGCGGACGCGGACGCGCTGCTGTGCGAGCTGTACGCGTCTGCGGCTCTGCCGTCGATATCGAGCGCGGCAGCGTACGCTCAGTACGTCGAGGCCCTCGCCAACGCCTCGCGCGCGTGCGAGGCGGCGGGCTCGTCGTTCGAGGTGTCGGGCTGCGGGGCGGTCGAGGGCAACGGCACCGCGCCCTCGCTGCCGCCGGTTGCCGGGCGGCGGCTGCTGCAAGACGACCAGGAGGAGGAGGAGCTGCTGCAGCAGCGGCAGGAGCAGGCGACCGGCTGGTCGGCGGGCTACCGAGGCCTGATGCGGCGGCTGCTGCCTCCGAGGCTGCTCGGCCGCGCGTGGGCGCAGCCCGCGGCGTGGTCGGCGCCCCGCGCGCGCCAGCTGCAGGACAGCGGCGCCGCCGGCGACGGCTACCAGCCGCCCGAGTCGTCGGCGGCGGAGCTGATGGTGGCACTCAACGGCGTCGACTTTGTGTCGGCCGAGCGCGAGGTGGCGTCGTGTGCGGCGCCGGTGCTGCGCTGCGCCGCCACGCCGACCGACCCGGTCCACGCCAACCGCGACGATCAGACGGAGGGGCCCGACGGCGAGCTCCTCGGCGTGACGATGCACTGCCGCAACGAGACCTTCTGCGCCGACCCGCTCGCCGAGGACCCCGGCGCGACCTTCTGCGCCACCGAGCTCGAGGACGAGCTGTGCACGGGTTGGGTGCCGCCGACGGCGCTCGACGAGGGCGGCGCGTGCCAGCCCGCGCAGAGCTGCGCGCCGGACGGCCACTCCGCGTGCGCCATCCAGGAGGTGTGCACGCACTGCTCGCTGTACACCGAGTGCACGACGGTGATGACGGCGCCGGCCATCTTCAACTACTACCGCGTGCACGTCTCGCGCGTCGAGCCGTCGGGCGGCTTCGTCGACGGCGGCACGCCCGTCACGCTCTTCGGCGCGGGCTTCTTCGGCTACGGCGGCTTCGCCAACAACACGCTCGTCTCGTTTGGGCCGCAGGAGCGCTTCGTCGGCTCGGTCAACCTGACGTCGCTCGAGGTCCTCTCGCCGCCGATGGAGGGGTGGATCAACGCGAGCACCGACCTGCCGGTGGCGCCGCCCGCGTCGGGCTCGCTCAACGTGACCGTCGGCGTGGGCATCTCGCTCAACCGCGTCAACTTCGAGCCGGCGACCGCGTGCGGCTGCCCCGACGAGCAGCCGCAGCCGTTCCTCTTCTACTACCATACGACCTACGAGCTCGTGCCGGCGGGCGGGCCGTCGATCGGCGGCACGCGCGTCTCGATCGTCGGCTCGGGCTTCACGTCGTTCACCGACGCCACGCCGGGCGCGGTGCGCTGCGCCTTCGGCCCGATGGAGACGGGCGTCGAGGACGGCTCCCTCTCCGACGCGCAGCTCGAGTGCGTCGCGCCGCCCGCCATCCTCGACGCCGACGGCAACGCCACGCTCAACCCCGAGCCCGGCGTCAGCTACATCTGGCAGACCGGCATGGAGGCGCAGGCCGCCGCCGCCACCACCGCCGCCGCAACCGACGCCGACGCCGACGCCGACGGCGCCGACGGACAGTCGACGGGCGACAACGCGACGGCCACCGGCGAGCGGCGCAGGCGCTCGCTGCAGGACGCCGCCGCCGCCGACGACGAGGCGGCGGCGGCCGACCCGACGGCCAACCCGACCAACACGGGCCGCTCGCTGATCTGGGGGACGACGCTGGCGGTGGCGCTCAACCGGCGCGACTTCCGCGGCGGCCTGCCGTTTGTCTACTACCACCAGGTCGTCGAGAGCGTGGAGTGCCCCACCGAGGAGCTCTCGTACTACCAGCTCGCGCAGCAGCAGGCGGCGACGCTCTGCTCGCGCTCGGCGCGCTGCTCGAATCAGCGCGCGGCCGTGCGCGGCGAGCCCGTGCCCGACCTCTCGTCGCGCTGCTCGGTCGAGCTGCAGCCGACCGGCGGCAACCCCAACGGCGGCTACGAGCTGACGATCCGCGGCTCCGGCTTCGACGGCTTCGACAACAACGCCTCGACCGTCCGCGTGCGCTTCGCGACGCAGGTCTGCACGACGCTCGACGGCGGCTCCGCCGAGAACTTCACGTCGGGCGCCGAGGGCGTCGTCTGCGAGTTCGAGACGCCCAACCAGAACGGCACGCTGCCGACGGGCATCGACCGGCCCGGGCTGCGCATCGAGGAGGGCGGCACGCAGCTCATCGTGCGCGCGCCGTCGATGCTGCTCGAGGAGGGCGACATCCGGCGCTCCCGCGGCAAGCCGTGCTGGAACCCGCCGTGCCGGCGCTCGATTATCCTCGTCGCCGTCAACGGCGTCGACTTTGTGGGCGGCGCCGAGGACGTCGAGTTCTACTTCTTCAACGACCCGATCCGCTTCCTCAACCTGCTCGACATCGAGTTCGGCATCTACCAGGGCGCGCTGCAGGGCGCCTTCCTCCTCCACTTTGTCTTCTCGTGGATCTTCCGCTTCCGCTACTACCGGCTCTACCTGCGCGTCAAGTACGCCGTCAAGAACCGCACCGTGTGGCGCCGCGGCAAGACGTTTGCCAAGTTTGACGACCCCGACGAGAAGAAGCACAAGAAGGGCGAGCTCTCGCTCAAGAACTTCTTCGGGCGGCGCAAGCCCAAGGGCATGGGGAAGTGAGCCCCCGCTCCAGTGAGATTACGTTGTCCGTTTAGACGATTACCGTACGAGTGTAGTCCGTGAGTGACGCGGCGCAAGTTGAGCGCCGTTGTCCGTATGTCAAAGAGTACGTCGCATGGGTACTAGAGATCTCTATTGCAAAGAGATAAAATACTTCGCAGCGCTTCTTTTAGGGCGCAAATGGAGCGCCGGGATTGCGATTCGGACGGCGTCGTCCTCATCGTCCTCTTCGTCCGAGTCTTTCCTCCTCGTCGTCATCGCTGTCTTCCTCGCTCACACTCATGCCTCGGCGTCCTCCTCTCTTCGCCTCCGTCACACTGCAACTGCGGCATGCCAATTTCGCTCCTCGGACATGGATGCCACTGCCTCCCAGCGGTCCTGCTGAGCGTCGTACGTCTCGACGGTGGCGGCAACAGTGTCAAGGGACACCGCCCCTCCCACTGCGTAGAGCTTGTCTCGCACCGTGGTGAGCGAGAAATGGTAGCGCGGTGTGCTCATTGGCGCCACGGCCGTCCAGCTGTTCTGCTGCGGGTCGAAGACATCCACCATTGTATATGGTTCTCCCCAGTAGCCGCCCGCCACGTAGATCTTGCCGCCGAGGGTTGCCATCTGGGGGTGCCAACGCGGATGGGGGATCCGCGGCGCGGTGTTGGTCGCCCAGGTGTTGGTCTGCGGGTCGTACACCTCGAATGCACTTGTGCCACCCCCGGTGTTGCCACCAATCACGTAGATCTTGTCATTGAGCGCCCCCGCGCAAGTTATACATCGGATGGATGGCATGGGGGCCATCTCCGCCCAAGCTCCAGTCTGCGGATCGAAAGCCTCCACGCTGAGGGCCCTCTCGCCTCCTATGTCATCGGACATGCGCTCGTCGCCGCCGATCGCGTAGAGCTTGCCACTAGCAACAGCCACGAAAAGCCTGCCGTGTGCGCGGGGCTTTGCCATCGGCGCCCCTTCTGCCCACGCTCCGGCCTGCGGGTCGAAAACCTTGACGGAGTTGGATGTCTCACCGGTGGAGCCACCGAGCATGAAGATCTTGCCGCCCAGCACGGCTGCCGCCGCATTCTTGCACGCAGCAGGCAGGGGCGTGCCCAGTGCCCATGTGTTGGTCTGGGTGTCGTAGATCTCGACCGTCGAGAGGACGCCTCCGTCGTATCCGCTGCGGTGAGTGCTGGCACAGTTTTGGCCGCCCAGCACGTACAGGAATCGCCCGCCAACGCCCAGTCGAGGCTGCCCCGTGGGGCTGCTCACCAGGCACGTCATGCTCTCAAAGAGCATGTCCTTCCCCGCTGCAGATTGCAGCATCGGCCACGGGCGCACCGTTCCGAGAAGGAACGGCTTGCTCATAAGCGCAAACCGAACGTTGCGCAGCAGCCCGAGCAGCTCCGGCTCGGTCGGGTGCTTGGCCTCCGCAAACCGCGCCACGGCCGAGAAGACCACCTCCTCGCTCTTGGTGGACAGACGATCGTCGGCGACGAGTGCCTGCACCTGCGCGAGCGTCGCGTCCTCGATCTTCTCCACCTCGTCGAAGGCCTTGAGCGCTATCTCCTTGGCCGCCTCCGCTAGATTCGGCAGAGAGAGCTGGTCCGCAAGCGACCACGCGGCGAGGGCGTTCGAGGGTGAAAGGCGCTCCATTACCGCAGCGACAGCGGCTTGCTCGAGCCGCTTGACCCTAAGGAAGTTGGCAGCCTGCATGACCTCCGTCAGCCGCGTCTCGTCGAAGCTACACTCGCCCTCGTACAGGAAGGCCAGCAGGCTCTCAAAGGCGGCGGCCGAGACCGGTCCCTGCAGCGTCGGGTTGGCTGCGTCGCGATGCATCTGCTCGTTGGTGAAGTGGCGACGGAAGTACTCGCAGCCTCCGGCGAGCACGTACTTGACGGCGTCGAAGCTGCGGCCCTCGACAGTCACGACAGTGTCGGTGAGAAGGCCTGAGCGCCACAGCGACACATGGCCGCTCGGGAAAGGCTCGCCGCCCGAGAGCTTGATGGTGGTCACAGAGGTGTCGGAGCACGAGCCGCCGGCCGATGAGGTGCGAGCGCGCTTGCGTGACGCCATGTTCCCTGGCGCGTGGCACTACCAGCCACCGCCTCAGCGTTGCGCCTGGCGCGGCTAGTTGAGCGCGGCGCGCACGCGACGGTCGTGCACAAACTTCTGGTCTGCATGCCGCATGCAACACAGTAGTTG
>Ga0209713_10002200_pt1 | contig 12033 bp, 10 predicted proteins | sample ArcOceMetagenome_3_FD_187444 | JGI IMG/M metagenome (GOLD analysis project Ga0209713, IMG submission 187444) | Marine eukaryotic phytoplankton communities from Arctic Ocean - Arctic Ocean- Svalbard ARC20M Metagenome (SPAdes) (version 2) | ecosystem: Environmental > Aquatic > Marine > Oceanic...
GTGTGTATGATACACTGATTGGTGCATGTGTGTGCGTGTGTGTGTGTCTGTGTGATAAACTGGTGTGTGCAAGTGTGAGTGTGTGGAGTGTGTGTGTGTGTGTGTGTGTGTAAGAGAGAGAGATATGTGATCACACACACACACACACACCTGCAGATCCTCTGCAGGTTCGCGACTATTGGGCGACACTTGTGTAAAAAAACAAAAACACTTGTGTATGGGCCTAACCCTTGTGTATGGGCCTAAACCCCAAACCCTAAACCCTGAACCCTAAACCCAATCCTAAACCCCAAACCCTAACACTTGTGTATGGGCCTAACACTTGTGTATGGGCCTAAACCCTAACCCTTAGACCCTGAACCCTAAACCCTAACCCCAAAACCTTGAATCCTAAACTTAGGTGGAGCGACTATTGGGCGACACTAGTGTATGGGCCGCAGAACACGTTCTGGTTCAAGGACGTCGAAGTGCGCAACACCGAAATTGTCGGTCGACGCTACCCGGCGTTTTGGGAGGTCTCTCTCTCTCTCTCTCTCTCTCTCTCTCTCTCTCTCTCACTCACGAGCGCGCGCTTTCTCTCTCTCCCCCTCATAGGGCCAGGAAGAGATACATGCATATATGGGGCACGTATACGGAATGATATACTATACGCACACATCTCGGGCATATAAAGGGGCTTATAAAGGGGCTTATATAGGGCATATTTAGGGCAACGGAATGATATAATGAACATACACATATGTAGGGCAACGAAATGTTTGGCGATGAGGTGGCAGCGGGACGACGAAGGATCGCCAGTTTTTGCCGATGCCAGGCGCAAGGGGGCACATGGCGCTACGAGGTGTGTCTGTATGTCTCTGTGTCTGTGTTGCCGTGTGAGAGAATGCCCGCTCTCCAGCTTGATCCTTTCTGCACTGTAGTCTTCACGAACTGGAGGGAGGAGGAGGTTGAGGAGGTTTTGTTACAATCAACAGTTGACTGAAGGTCGGAAGGACAACGCCCTGTCGGGTAACACCACCCTGGGCGTGGCCAGGGTGGGCCACGAGCATAACATTCCTGTTCCTGAGGAAGGTTGTCGGGTAACACCGCCCTGGGCATTCCTGAGGAATGCTCATTCAAAGGAGACAGTCTAATCTCAACGCCATGGGCTTTTGGTTGTCCGTTGCTTTCCTCAGACGTGTCGATTTTCGGCTGTTCTATCCTTCGGCGCCTCGCTTCCTGCGGACCCGCCATCCCACCAAGTGCAGAGTGGCAGAACATCCTCCTCCTCACCCGGAGATGCAGGTTTTGCGTTTGTGTGTGTGTTGAGGTGTTGCGTGGTTGCGTGGTGTGTAAATAGTGTGTGATTGCATTGGCGCAGAGTTGTTACGCCGTGCAGGCTTCTTGTATCGATCAGCCTCGTGTTGACGAGTTTTGATCTCGATTTTCGTGTATGTGTGCTAGGAACCAAGAATAAGGGAGCCTGGACCATACCAAGGCCGGCAGGCGGTCGTACGCCTCCAAGAGTAGATTTGTAGGGGGAGGGGGTGGAGCACGGGGTGTTGGACGCGGGGGCAACTCAAGGGAAGACAATTATTCATTTTTTTGTATTTCGCATAAGAACTCTTATTTAGATTACTGTACAGATTGCTTCACGCTTGCAACATTTTGCCTGCAGCAGATTCACTTCCCTCAACCTGTAAAACAAATTGCATCGCAAGCATACTTTCAATTTACATCTTACCCTGCGAGCATGCGTGTGTATGACATGCCTCATCCCTCTTCTGCTCCTGGTCCTACGTCTCTTTGAGTGGATGGAGCCTAATTCGCTTCCTTGTCCGCTGCATAGTCAGGGTCAGCATACAGGTCCACTTCATCCAGGTCTGGCTCCACCTTGGGCCCTTCGAAAACGGGCACGGGCCCAGGCTGCAAATACTCCTCCAGAGTCAGTTCGCTACAGCATGCCGAGCACGGTTCTGTACTTAGGGCAGTGGCAGCGCGCTTACCTCTTTAAGCTCTGACTCCAGGACAATGTCGGAAGTGTTGAGCGACCCCTGCACTCTTTTCCGTGACCGTCGCTGGTGCTTGCCCGCTTGCGCAGGCTCCGAACTGCTGAGAGAGCCTTGGGATAGTTGGCTGCCCACCAAGCTTTCCTGTGATTGTTCAGGACTGATGGTATTCGGCGAACGCGGCGAGTTAGATTTTGGCGATGCTGCAGCGTTGATCTTCTTTAGTCTGTTGGCAGCCTCCAACTGGCGAGCCTCCTTTTTCTGTTGCTTCTCCATTTTCCTCACACGGTCGGCGTGTTTTTCGAGTTTTGCAATGCTGTCCTTAGCTATCGATGCCACAAGAGAGCCTCTCCAGCGGTGCAGAGTCCTCATATTGTTGAGATGACCCATCATCAGGGAGTTTCTGTAAATTGGCATGCGGTTGTCTGGCTCATAGAGGAGCTGCCACAACAATTTGCAGATTTCCACATAACACGAGTCTAGGCCTGGTGTGGCCAGTATCTCGCTGAGCAGCTGAAGCCCTCCTGTTAGTGCGCAGCAAAAGTTAACACCACATGGACATGTCATGCTGGTCTTGCAGTAATGAACATACATGTGCTGAGCACGCTGATAAAAACATTCTGCAATCGCACCAGGATATTGGCCAAAAGCAAGACGAGATTCTTTGACGTCTTCGGTCAGCGCTCGCATGATGACCTGCGACATGATATTTGCACGCACACACAGACGGGTCTAAGCAGCCTCACGCCAAAAAGGATACAGCTCTGAGTGCCAACATGAAACAAGGTGTCTGCGTCAAGCACAAAATCAATGCAGCGCTCAATCAAAAAAAATCTTGACCAGGATATTTTCTCGCAGCACTTGTCTGTTTTCCAGTGCCAACAGCTCAAAGAGCCGACCCACAATCCATGACTGATCGAAGATGATCTCGTCTACATTTACGTTGATGTTGTACTCGAAATTGATTTTGATCACCGTAGGTGCTACCTGGAGCGGCTTGCCCCCCTGTTTCATCAAGACGCGAGTTTGTATGCGTTTGCGCACTCGTAATCTGCATGCAAGTGCGCGTGAGCGTGCGCGCCACAAAGCATCTCGTTTTCGATGTGTACCGCGCCGACAACTTTTCCATTGTCGTCAAATCCTTCAATGTCGCCTTTGGGCCCCATCAGCTCCTGTGATATTCGGGTTGGATCATGTTACACATATGACCCACACATATTACAGTAGATACGTTGATCACCAATGGCATACTCAGATCAATAGCAGCAAATGGACGAATGGCAACACAGACCATCGTCAACAAATCGATCAGCAAAATAATGACAACCTGTCCCGTCAGCTCATCACGATCTTTTTCCATAACAATGTGCCACCCTTCTTTAAGGCTGAGTATCCTTTCGGCCTCTTCACTTGATGAAATCATTATTTTCCTGCATTGCACAAATGTGATGATACTGCTTCGGCATGCAGCCGCGGGCACGAACAAAAGTAGAAAAATGGGGACAAAAACAATGTCTTACTGGGATTCCTTCATTGCATGGTAGAGCATCTTGTCGGCCTCTTCCGATGCTTCTTTCCGGATGCGGTCATATTTCGACTTCGCCTACACTCAGAAAGGCAAGATTAGTGTGATGGTTAGTCTGACTTGACATATCAAATGCAGAGAGACCAAACGGTGCAACACAGCTCATTTGCCCCTGTGGTGTGCGCATAAAAGAATCACCTGCTTTTTAAGCTGCTTTATGCGCTCCTCGATGTCTTCAATATCCTGCACTGTGTCTTGCCAGACCTTTTCGACGTGAGCAGCTTGCTTTTTCGCAGCCTCTTTCAGCTTTTCAGCCTGTCAAGTTGGCATGGTTAGCCCTCAAAGCTGTGTAGTCATCATCAGCGCTTCCACGCGCACGCACACAGACAAAACGAAGTTGCTAACCTGTTGCTCGGCTCTGAATTCCATCTGCCGACTCTGCCCTGCAGCTGCATCGATCAGGGCCTTTCCTTTCGCTGCTGCAGTGTCCAACTACTCGTTCGGGAGTGCATATACACAAACATGCACAAGACCTTTAGTGTCTTTGATCATACAGATCGGGTGGTAGACATGTTGATGGCAAGTCACACAGATGGATGGATGAATCAATGGATGAATGCAATCATCCGGCATGGAAACGAATGCATGTATGCTACGTGATTGGGTATATCATTACAATGAGCTTAGCCTCGGCCTTGGAGTCACTGCCAATGAACCTGGCCTCCTCGAGAAGCTCATCTCGTAGCTTCGTCGCCTCCTCCTCTGCATTGTGCTTGATCTCCGAAGCTTTTGCTCGAGCTTCGTCCTGCCAACCAGAAACATATCATCAAATTGGCTCATAAATTTTTGTTTTGGGTGTGTGGACATGCACATGCAACAGCAAGAACTAAGTATGGCTACATTGTATGTTTTGCACCGTACCAATGTCGTCGAAGCTTTTTGTTCAGCCCCATTGCGAAGGGTGGTAACCTTCTCAGTCAGCATTCTCCCCACACTGTACAACCCCAACTCCGTACCCAGTTCGTGAAGCCGCTCGCAGGACAGCTCTGGTATTTCGCCCAGAACCTCTGGTCCGGTATTGTCCCAATCATACAGCTCAACCTGCAAAAGATTACAAAACAAATTCATGAGTGAACACAAAACGGTGATAGCTTTCAAAAGATGGGTGCGGCACTCTTCGAGCTAAGCAGATTCTCACAACCTTACCTTCAGTATGTCACTCTTGTCGCTGATAGAAAATTGGCAGGAAAAGTCCCACACTGGATTTAGGGTGTTGCGCAGAATGGGTGTCTGGTGCTCCTGACCATTGATCATCATCTTGACGAACGGGTCGCAATAACCCCAGTTGTCGCTCTGCGGGCAATTGCTCGCTGCATGTACATTGACCATAAGATCGATATAGTCTTGCTGAATCATTTTCGAAAGCATATCAGCACAAGCGTCCTGCACGCTCTCGTTGTCCGAGTTCAACAGCTCTGTGATTCGGCGAATAAGCTCCTCGTCAGGCCCAGCAACACGGTGGAGGCCAAGTAAAAAGTGCTTCAAGCTTCTGATGACACCAACCTGAAGCATAGGTGCTGCATCTGTGTACAGCAGTACCTTCAATCGCACAAAACCACCCCGCTTAACCAAAGCAGCAGCCCCCTTGTTTCGCGCTGACAGATCGTGGATGCTCCAAATACAACTTTCTTGCACTGTTTCGTCTCGATGCCGAACGCCATCCACCAGAATTTGCATAGCATCCTCATTACGGAGCACCCAGTCGCATGCTGTGATCGAACACCGCAAGATGGAACGAAATGCACGTGCTGCGTAGGGCTGTGAAATCGGTTGTGCAGACACCATCGCATGACAAATCGTGGACATAGCAAACGAATTCACTCCAAATTGCTCTACCTGCCCTGCGGCCACCACTAAGTTCTGAAGATCTTTTAGCTCAGGTTGTTTTGAGCTATTGACGAGCAGCCATGCTTTTTCAATTGAACTTGTCAACGCCATAAGCACCTGCACGTTCAAAAAAAATCACTACTCGACAGAGGAAGGGAAAGATCAAAACAAAAGGGAGCGCAACCACGCGTGCGTACATGTGCGTGCACTTATCTCTTTAGTTTCTTCACCTCAGTCGCGGGGGCACTGATTCGGACATCGCTGAAGGTCATGGAGTGCAACAAGGCATTTAAGACTTTGGGATACTGCATAGTTGCATTACACATTCTGGCATTTTTGACGAATCGCACTGCAAGACTTGCTGACAGTGGGAAGAGCTGGAGGCTCTGCGTGGCCAAAATTCCCATGAGCGTGTCGTGAAAAGCGTGGTGCTGGATCATGATCTCAATGTTCTCGGGACTGAGACCAAGGCTCGATAATGCAGTGAGTGAAGACTGTCGCGACACGATGTCGGTGGCATCGCGAAGCATCAAGATCAGCTCGAAGATCGTTTCGGGATCTTTCCCAAAGAGACGCGCCACTTCGGCATCATACGACAGCATTGCGATGAGCATTGCCACGCTGGCCACCAACCCTTCAGGTCCATCCTTCATGCGAATGAGCTTCAATAAGATACCATGCAGCCAGGTTTGATGTGCAAGCTCCATTTTACAACTCTCATTGTTTCGGATGATAAGCTGTAAGCAATACACAATTGAGACGTGCATAGTGCCGTGGACGGGATGCTTTAGCTGTCCTGCAATGTCCAAGACTGTCGTCGTCTTCACCTGGGATGCCACGTACACATCCGACAATAAAGACTGCAGCGCAAAGGCGGCTGCACTCGACAACTCCACCTCCTCGGTTGATTCACAACCGACAATCTGTGTGTTCAAAAGCTCTACACATCCCGCTTGAAACAGCAGGGTACCACGTCCAGGACGCAGACAGAGAATGGTGAAGACGCGGAGTACGGTAATCAGAGCATGGCCCTGTGCAATACGAATTGCATAATTGAGGAACTTGCAGACCGTTGTCTCGATTGCAAGAGCCGTCCACATGTGCACCCGATCGCGGCGACGGCGAGCTGACAGCGCCCCCAAGAAGCCAACAGGGTGGATGTGCCGCATACCGGGCAAAAGTTTTGCTGCCATTTGTTTTTCAAATTCCCACGACAGAGAATGCACGACGCTGTAGATCGATTTGACATTTGATGTGTCTGGAGCCTCAACAGGAACAAGCTTCCCAGACGAGGAATTCAAAGCGTAGCCTTCAGGAGTCCATGTAAATTCCCTCGTTGTGTCCATGTAGTCCTCTTGCCCGGCAAAAATCAAGGTCCATAGACCATCAAATGTCTGGAAGGGTGTTTCAATGGCATCATAGTCCGAATCAAATTCAGTAGAGTACTGCTGTATATTGACCATCAATTCCTCGATCGAGAGTGGCGGTACCTCCTTAATGTGATCGTTTCGATAGCAGTATTTCATGAGGTCTACAAAAACACCAGCCCAGAAGGCTGAAGCTGCATTTTCGTCAAACGACTGATCGACCCGGCGGAACAGGGAATCTTGATCTTCGTTGAGCCATCGCATGATCAGTGTGAGCCGTATCATAAGTTTCGCTTCGGCGTCCTCTGCTTCCTCTTCTTCGATGCTCTTCAATTTTGAATGCCGCCTCAACGTTGTGTTCTGATCTTTGATGCTCTTCTGCGCCTTAGCACAGCTGTCTTGCAGTGATTGCAGCAAAGCAGGGGCAACAGCGATGTTAGGGAACTCTTTCCGCAATTTCTCAAAGCCCGTTAATACATCCTTGAAGAGCATCATAAATGCATCGAACGTTTGCTTTAAATCGTCAACTTCCAGCGCCATGAATCCAGGATTGCGGATCCAACATCGCCCAGCCCAGGCAGTCAGTAAACTGTTTGCGACTTCCAGCACCAGGAACGCATCACAGTCGCAATTCTGCCAGCTATTTGCCACGCTCTCAAAGTGGTCCTGCAGCCAAAAAAGGAAATGCTGATACAATGATGACGCCTGATCCTTTTTGATCTCTTTCAGCTGGGTATCACAGAACTGTCCCAAGGTTTGACAACAATCAGATGTCTTGAACCACTCTGAGGACACCTGTTCCTGAGCTCCCTTTGCACAGTTAGCATTGGCGGCGCCGTCGGTCTGATCAGGAAGTTTCTCTGCAAGATCAGCTTGGTGTTCTTCTATGGCTTCTATCTTTTCCTTGGCTTCTATCTTTTCGCTGGAGTTACCTGCGCTCTTAGGCTGTAGCGAAACAAATGCGTTGATCACATCGAAGGCAGTCTCCATCACGGCTCCGGGGCTATACGCAAAAATCATTTCCGAAGGGTTTTCAGAGATTTTTCTGACTCGTTCACCTTCCTGGTGAATTTTTTTTAGCTTTTCAACGCTTGAGAGACGTGTAATGCTCGCTGATTCAGTAGACACATTTTCGGTCCCTCTTCTGGCACCCCGCTTCTTGTTGGCTTCGGCAGCTAGCCGTTGTGCTTCTTCCTTCCTGCGCTCATCACGTTTCCGAGCTGCTTCTTGTTTCCGAGTATAATCAGCAGATGCTGCTGTAAATTGAAGCACAGAGGTCTGACGACCTGCAACGAGCAGAACATGGGTATAGAACCGTCGGTAAAGATTGCTCCTTGCAACGTCAATCAGGTGATCCACTAACCTTTTGAATCTACGTGTGGCGTATACCAAGCGCATTGCCCGTGAGCGATCTTGCGTCTTACATGCCGTATAATACAATTTGCAATGCCAATTTCTGTGTTTCTGCCTGACGAGACTTGCACTGAGGGTCTTGATAGCATCATACTCTTTCCTCCATTCAAGCTGATGCCAATACCTTCGTGATGTGGTCTGAAACATGAGAGCAGTGCGGTAAAGAAGACAAAACGATTCCCGTGCAGCACAGCGCCGAACAAATCCCTGATGCCATGTTGCAGCATGAATACGACGTGGTTCCTCGTACATCTCGTCTTGACTCTCTAGAACCCACAACACAAGGTCTTGGATTGCCCACGTGATGGCAAGTTCGTCAGAGGCTGAAGTGACATGACCGCTAAATGCTTCCTGCACAGCAATTCGCCGAAAGACTGCTTGCATGTGCTGTGCTTTGCCATCTTTCAGCAGCTCTTTAAAGGCCCGCTCCATGGCAGGACCAAACAAAACATTTTCTGTGGTCACTGCAGCGATTGCAGAGCGGAAAAAGCGCTTTCGCCTTTGGATGGCGCGGAAAAAGCGCACAATGAAATACGATGCTCCTGTATAGATGTGAATATTATTTCAGGTCACTTTCAGGGACGATTGTTTGATTGATACAGGCATGCTCTATTGACATTCAAACAACACAACATGCAAAGGCTTACCGTCCTCTAGCTCGAATTGAGCAATTATTGTTTCTCTGGAAGGCGACAATTTCAAGCGAACGAAACGCTGAAAGTCTCGCGCAGCATTTGTTGCATCAACAATGACCCACTCCTTGTGAATGGCGCGCTCTTCTTCCGACACGCTGTAAATCATTCCCATTGCAACATCCATCAAAGTACTAGTCGCAACAGCCTCAACTGTCGCGATGTATGCGAGCTTGCGCGCCTTTCGACCGCGAAACGCACTCTGTAGCTTGATCGACGAAATAGCGTGTCGGTTTTTGAAATGCAATGACTGCCAATACCTCAGAATCGGAGGCCGAAAGATATGAAGGGCATAAAGAACTTTTTCTCGGGCTTTGCAAAATCTGCGTCGGATGCAAGCCGCACGGAAAACACCTTGCAGGCGTTCGAGACATTCATACTCAGTGGAGCTATGGTACTTCCAAGAAGCCTTTAACCTACGCTGACACTCGAGCACAACCTTCTGCGCCGCCTGCAGCTCCGTAGAGCACGTGCTCAGCATTTCCCTCAAGTCTTCCAGGTCAACCGGAGCGCCCTCCTCACACGTCTCCAATTTAACCCGATAGCCTCCCACAAGTTTGAAGACTTCCACGGTCAATACGTCTTGAATCTCCTCCTTGTCTTCTTCCATCATATCCCGCAGCTCTTTCCATTCGCTTTTGTTGGTGCAAAAAATATCCTTCGCTTGTTTCGGGCCAAAATCGTCGTCGTATCGAATAGACGAAATGCTGTATCCCAACTGCTCTGCGACAGCCTCTTGGAATTCTGCCCACTTTGTGTCAGCTGCAAGTCTCACGGAACCCACAACCAGACTCACGTCCCCTTGTTCGCACAACTTGAACGTGTAATAGGTGTCTGAGGGTGCAGACGATGACTCATCCACTTCTTCTTCCTGCGGCAGCTCCTCGTGACGATGCGCATTAGCTCTTTCCTCACCTGAAATGAGCTCTTGAAGCTCTTTGACTCCTTGCTTTGATTGATTCAATTTCCCAGACCACTCGGTGATCAGTGCTCGAAGGTTGTGATGACACAGCTCGGCTACCTCCTGCCGCACAATCTCAACGATAACAGTCTCTATGGCCGAATTCACGCACTCTTCTCCGGCCTTTGTCCTGGGAGACCGAGTGTCTCGAAATCTTCGACGAGGAGCAGCACGCGAATTCGGCCTGCTCGAAGTAGCACTGCTCGAAGCGCCATCATCTACTGGCACCAACTCTCCAAACAAATGTCTCAAGGCGTTTCTGCATTGCACGATGATGTTTCTCAATGCAGATCGCATGCCAGTTTGATCGTCGATCTCGACCCCAAGCAGAAGGTGTAGGTAGAGGACTGATGCTAGCGGGCTATCTCGACAAGCAACGACAAGATGAAGTGTCAGAATACAAACAGCAATCTGTTGCCACGGTAGCAAAGCCCGCAATCGCGAGAGATGCAAACAAAGCAAGACAGATCAGACAGCAAGACAGATCAGATGCACATGCACCTGCTAGCAGCAACGCCACCACTTATAGCATCGATGACAGACTGAGTATGGTGCTCCTCAAGACTCCAAATCATTTGCTTGCTGTGTGTCAACAGCTCCCGAAACTGCTCCTGGCTGCGCGCGCTCATGCTTCCATCCACATTCCCACCTTCTGCAACCGACCGGCAGGATGTTACCAAGTCTAAGTACAGCATCCTGGCGACAAAGCTGTCCTGCCCCTCGCATCCAGCCATTTCCTGCAAGGTTGACAGGACCGAAGATCTCTCTTCTACCCCACTACCGGACTTCGATGCCGCCTCAATTGCTGCCAGAACCAGGCTTGCATCCTCGATCAGATTCTGCAATGTTTCATTGCAATGATTTGAGGGATCGGACGCCCAGGCTGGGTTGTCTTCAAGCAAGCCTGAATGCAGCAACGCGGAAACAAGGAGTGACGCAACGGGGCTTGTATGAGACAGGCTCGCCAGAGTGGTGGCAATGTCAGCGCGCGAATCGTGGTCAAGCTGGTCCATGAATAGTTTTCCCTGCTCCTCCAACATGCCCACCGCCCTGCGAGTCCGCTCGGTGAGCACTGCCACGACAGCCTGCGCCGTGTCTGCAAGCTTAGCCCTATCGAGGTCCAGGATTGGGACCACAACTGGGGGTCCCTCCGCCGATACGCTGCCGTCCTGCCCCTCGCGGCGTAAGACGAGAGGCGTTCTAGAGCGAACTGCCCGAGCCACGGGCGTGCTGCCGCGCTCGATGGCGGCGAGCAGCTCCACGACATGCTCGTCTGGCAGCCGCTGGGCCAGTTCATCGGCTTCGACGATCAGCCGATCCAGCGGCCGCTCTCGTGGTGCACCGTCTTCCCAAACTGGCGTGTCTGCAAGCCCGCCGCTGGCGCCCCCCGGTGTGTTGAGACGCGAACGCACGGCGCTTGCTGCCGGCGACTGGCCTCGCGCCACGGCGTCTAACAGCGAGTGGCCCGAGGACGCCGGCAGCTGTTCGAGCAGCGCCCCTCCCTCGGCCATCAACAGCGTCACCGGACTGGCCGTGCTCGCGGCCGGTGTGTGCGGCAGCGGGAAGGGAATGGAGAGGGGCGCCGCCGCGCTGTGCATCCACTCGCCGTTGGCGGCGCCGGGCGCTGTGGACGCGCCGCTCTGCAGCACCTGCCGCTGAGCCGGCGCCAGTTCCAGCACGGCGCCCCCGGAGCCCAGCGAAGCAGTTGGGCCAGCTGCGTCGCGCGTGCCATCACCGGGGGTCTCGGGCAGCGTGGAGGCCTCGGCCCTGCCCCGTTTTCCCTCGCCGCCTAGCCCTTCCAACCCCTGCCCCTGCTGCATCATCGGCGTGCGGTCCGGCGGGCACCACACCGCGCCGCCCGCCCCGCCCGCGCCGCCCGCTCCGCCCGCGCTGCCTGCCCCGCCGCTGCCCGCATGCTGCCGCGCAGCCCGCCCCTGCTGTTCCGCAAGCAGGCCCGGCTGCCGGCTGTCTTCCTGGCCGTCACGTCGGCCCTTCCACGAACCTGGCTCGTCCCACGAACAACTTCGTGGGCTGTAGCGCCGTGACATGGGGTTCCCGGGGACAGTTCTTACGAAGACGTCAGGTACGTCTACGCCCCCCAGTACTACCGTAGACGGGGGGGGGCGTACAGAACCTACTGCAACGGCTACAGCTTGAGCCAGCAATCTTTACCACTCGCCACAAGCTTGAGCCGATCCCA
>Ga0209713_10002203_pt1 | contig 12031 bp, 6 predicted proteins | sample ArcOceMetagenome_3_FD_187444 | JGI IMG/M metagenome (GOLD analysis project Ga0209713, IMG submission 187444) | Marine eukaryotic phytoplankton communities from Arctic Ocean - Arctic Ocean- Svalbard ARC20M Metagenome (SPAdes) (version 2) | ecosystem: Environmental > Aquatic > Marine > Oceanic...
AGCCGGCTGAAGGTGCCCCTCAACATGCTCTATCAGGTGGTACAGGTCCCTGGGGCTGGATATTTGCCCCGGCTATGAAGGAAAAGCTTCAGTGCACCCTAGGCACCCATAACCGTTACATCGGCCTGCTTGTACTGCTCGTCGTCGAGGATGCGGTCCTCCGGTCCGAGCATCGGCGCTAGGAGGGGAGGGAAAGGAGTAGTCGCTAAAGAGCAAAACACGCGTCTTAGCAATCCCTTCGCCACCTCGCGTAGCACCCCATCGGCAGGTCGTTGCCGCCGCTGTGCGCGCGCAGCACCATCGAGCCGACCTCGACGTCGGCGTCCGCTCGACGCAGCTGCGGCACGGCGGCGAGCTGCTCGGCGAGGCGCGCCGCGGGCCACCGGCCGTCGTGGCAGCTGAGGAGCACGAGCAGCGGCGACGGCGCGAGCAGCCGCGGCAGCAGCTCGAGCAGCTCGGGCAGGTCGCGCTCGATCCGCCACTCGCTCCGCTTCTTGCCGCCGCGGCCGAAGGCGGGCGGGTCGGCGACGACGCCGTCGTAGGTCTCGCCGCGCTTGACGGCGCGCCGCACGAAGGTCAGCGCGTCCTCGCACAGCCAGCGCACCTCGGCGTCGCCCAGCGCCGACGCCTCCGCGTTGCGCCGCGCCTGCGCCACCGAGGCGCGCGCGCCGTCGACGTGCGTCACCGCCGCGCCGCCCGCCGCGCACGCCAGCGTCGAGCCGCCCGTGTAGCCGAACAGGTTGAGCACGCGAGGCCGCCGGCCCGCCCCGGCCTCAGGCTCGGCCTCGGCCTCACCACTGCCGCCGCCGTCGTCGTCGCCGCCACCAACGCTGCCAGCGGCGACTGCCGCCTCGCACGTCTCCCGCAGCCATAGCCAGTTGAGCTGCTGCTCCGGAAAGGCGCCAACCTGCCCCTGCGCCCCCGGCCACAGCCCCAGCTCAAAGCCGCAGCCGCTCGGTCGCAGCCGCCAGCCCGTTGCCGCCTCGCCGCCCTCCGCTGCTGCCGCCTCGCCGCCCTCCGCTGCCGCCGCCTCGCCGCCCTCCGCTGCCTCATCTCGCGGCTCGAGGGCAGCGAGGCCCGCGCCGCCCCAGCCGTCGTCGCCAGCGAAGCGGACGCGCGCCGCGCCCCACGGCGCCGGGCCGAGCCCGCGCCGCCACGACGCCGACGGGCACGCACGCACGATCAGCACGCCGCCGAACCACTCGAGCCGCTCGAAGTCACCGCTGTCGACGAGCTGGTACCCGAGGCCATCGGCGGCGGCCGCGCCCTCCTCCGCCGCGTGGCCGTCGCCGCCCTCGCTCGAGCCGCCGGGTCGCGACGGCACCGCGGCCGACGGCGAGGGCGGCGCCGGCCGGGATGGGCGCGGCGGCGAGGGCGGCGAGGGCGGCGCGCGCGCCGCCGCGGCTCCGACGCGCGGCGGCGTGAGGGCGCGCGGCTCGAAGGCGAGGTGCCGCTCAATCTCCCACGGCTGGAGCTCGCGCCACTCGCCCTCGGCGAGGCCCAGGTCGCCCAGCCGCAGCGAGCCGATGCCGACGCGCGAGAGCCGCAGCACGCCCGAGCCGACGGCGTGCAGCATGCGCCGCACCTGCCGATTCTTGCCCTCGTGGATGGTGAGCGTGAGCGTCGTCGTCGTGCGGCCGTGCCCTTCGACCGAAACCTCCGCGGGTCGGCTGCGTCCGAGCCCGCCACCGAGCTCCACGCCACCGCGCAGCTGCTTCAGCGCCGCGTCGTCGAGTATGCCCGACGCCAGCACGCGGTACGTCTTGGCGAGGCCGCCGCCCGCCGTGGGGTCGGTGACGTGCCTGATGAGCCATCCGTCGTTGGTCAGTATGAGCAGCCCCGACGTGTTGAGGTCGAGCCTGCCGACCGCGTCCCAGCGCCCGAGCGCGGGCTGATCCGCGTGCAGCGCGTCGTAGACCGTCGCGCGACCGAGCTCGTCGTTGTGCGTCACCACGAGGCCTGCCGGCTTGTTGAGGGCGAGCGCCTGGGTTCGTGCGGCCGCCGCCGCCGCCACGGCGCGCGGGCGGGCGGCGCGCGGGCGGGAGAGGCCGGCCGGTTGTGGACGGGGAAGCAGCGCTGCGAGCAGGCCGGTGAGGAGGATTTCGCGCATAATAATATGAGTTAGGCTCAAGCTGCGCAGCTCAACTGATGATCAAGCGTGTGCCGATGCAAAAGCATCACGTGTTGGTTGTAATGCCAGACTTGCAAGACTGTACTCATTCACGCTGTGTTTTATTTACGATGCAGCAGCCACTCGAGGAGCGCAGCCCCCCTCCATCCGCCGCGTCGGCGAGCCCCTCCGACGTGAGCCGCACGATCAGAGCGTGGATTGCGACAGCGCAGCGCGACGAGCCGCCTGACGGCAGCGCCGAGGAGAAGCAGCTCCAGCGCCTCAAGCATCCGTTCGGCGCGCTGGAGGTGGGCGACAGCACGCTGCAGGTGCTCGTGCAGCTGACGCAGTTCCAGAAGGCGCGCTTCGTCTTCCTCCACTTCTACCCAAACAAGAAGAAGGAGGCTGGCTTCGTCTACTTTGAGGCGGCGACCGGTGTGCTGCACGGCCTCCACATCGCTCCCGAGCAGCGCGGGGTAGGGCTGAGCAAGCCGCTGGTGCTGTACTACGTGCTCTTCGGCCGCCACTTCGGCCTGGAGACGCGCGAGACCGCGCACAATCGCAAGCCGCTCTTCGCGAAGCTGTACACCGAGCTCGGCTACTCTCCCAAGTGCACCGACTTCCCGTTCCTGCTTCTGCGGCGGCCGCCGGCCGACGCTCCTCAGCAGCAGCCCAAGACGCAGGATCAGGAGCCCACGAGCTACGTGCTGCCACTGTCGGCCCAGAACCCGCGCCGGCAGCCGCAGCAGGCGACGGAGACAAAGGCGCGCGCGCCGCTCGACGACGCCGATCGCGACGCGCTGCAGCAGCTGCGGCTCGACGAGGCGCCGGAGACGCTCGCGGCGCTGCAGAGGGCGTGGAAGCTGCGCTTCACGGCGGTGCACCCGGACAAGGGCGGCCGCGCCGAGGACGCGCAGGCGGTGACGGCGGCGCGCGACGCGCTGCACCGCAAGCTCTTCCCAAAGGAGCAGATCGACACGTCGTGGACGTTTACGCAGCGGCTCGCCAAGTCGCAGGACATCGTGGTCGTGAGCGACGCGCAGGCGCGCCTCGCCGAGCCGGGCGCCATCCACGGCACCACGATGCTCTACGCCAAGACCACGTGGTCGCTGCCCGACGACGAGGCGATGCGCCGCCGCGACGCCATCCTCGGCGCGCTGAGGGGCGTCCGCTGCTGGGCCTACGTGGCGGCCGCGGCCGAGGCTGAGGCCGAGGTCGAGGTGGCCGCGGAGGCCGCTTCGGACACTCGCGAGGTGGTGCCAGCCGGAGACGATTTGGAGTGGGCAGCGGCCCTGGCGCGTTCGAGAAGACTTCTGTCTACTTAACGCGTTCGAGAACGGCCGAGCCCTGGCTTCCATCAACATCCTTGAGGGCATTAAAGTGATTCAAGACACCGCCTTCGAGAACTGCGACTCTCTGGATGACGCGACACGCGAGACGATCGAAGCGCGTTGTACGGCATGCATAGTAACCCGCGGGTATTTCTAAACAACTGTGTATACACACTACCTCTTCTGTCTACTTTACAGCTACGGGTACCGTGCGCAAACAACGAATCTCCTCAGCTGGTGTGCAGATTTTGCAGGGCGAGGTGCTGCGCGAGCGCCGACTCGGTCAGGTCGCCCGGCGCAGTCGGACGAGGTGGCGGTGGCGCCTCGCTGTCGGCGTTGAGCTTGGACGAGGCGGCGCCAAAGCCGCCGCCGTGCACGGCATAGCCGGCGAGCTTCCCACTCGCGCCCGCGTACCGCGAGTCGCCTGCGCCGCCCTCGAAATGAGCCGAGCTGCGCATCTTGGTTCCGGCCTTGCGCTGCGGCGCGGCCTCGAACTGTGTGCCTGCGCACCTCCCAGTGTGGTGGCTGGACGAGGCCTGCGATCGAGGGTCGGCGAAGCCCGAGAAGCATTCGGCGTGGTAACGCATCGACGTGCGTGCGCCGCGGCGCTCCGTGATGGGCTCGCCGATCCGGCTGAACGGCTTGCGGCACTCGCGGCAGTTGTGGCCGAGGTCGGACCGGGTGGCCTCGCGGTGCTTGTAGTCCCAGTAGCCCGTGTCGTCGCCCGCGCCGATGGTCGCCTCGGAGCAGGCCATCGAGCACGCGCTGCCAGCCACGGACGGGTGGAGGGAGCGACCGCCGAGCGAGATGCCTGATACCAGGCTCGCAAGGTCGTCGCCGGTGCCGCTGGACTCGTCCGTCGGCATGGCAACGGCTCTTCGCGAGCCCGATGTGGCATTTGCGCGGCCAGCTCGAGCTGCGTGAGCTTCCTGGCGCGCCTGGAAGCTCTTGGAGGTGACTGACATGCTAATGCGCGACGCTCCAGTGGGCTGCCGTCTAGAAGTGGCGAGACCCGCTGCATAGTTTTGCTGGATGCACAGTTTATGCACTGCGCGTGCTGCGCTTAAACCGTTTTACGACACTCGTGCTGAAAGCGGCAGAGCTCAGAAAGCGAACCTGGCCGCAGCCAAAGCACTAGTGTAAACCAAGCGGACTCGAAACCCCGGCACTGCTAAATTTATCTTGGATTAAAACAACGCACGCAGCTGCTCGCAAATCAATCGCTGCAGAGACGCACGCCGACGCCACGCACGCACACACGCGCCTACTCAGCAAGCCATGGCCACCGAGGAGCTGTCAACGCTGGTGAAGACGATGGTCGCAGAGGGTGTCGAGGCTGCAAAGTCAAAGGACGGCCCAACGGTCGAGAAGTGTGAGCTAACGCCACGACCAGCCCAATATGCGCCGCCACGCAGTCTCCACTCAACATTATATGCCACCTCGGCCCACAGACATGGGAACCTACATGAAGGAGGGCTCGGTCATCATCAGGCCGTCGGGCAATCCGATGGACCTGGCGACGTGGAAGGGCATGCTGACCTCGGAGGACGTCGAGGTCGTCTCTGACGAGGTCGTGAGCATCGACACCGTGATCGAGCTCGCCGCCGGCCAGGTGGCGGTCGTGGTGTACACGACGCACTCGGTCTTCAAGTACAAGGGCACCCCAAACGATGACATCGCCAAGTTCAGCGCCACGTTTGAGAAGCAGGCCGACGGCAAGTGGATGTGCGCGCACAACCATCGCGGCACCGCAGCGTGGTCAAAGTGTCTGTCTTGGTGGCGCCGTATCTGGCCACCATCGGCTCATGAGGGTGCATCTGAAGGCTTGAGGCCGCCCTCCGTGCTCGGAAAAAGGGGCCCGTCACCTCAGATCACACCGAGGGGCCACGACCCAGGAGCCAGGCCCCACCAAACACACCTACTTTCGCTGTGTTTGACCAACATCCAGGCACCGGCCAGAAGCCGGCGTAAAGCTGTAGGCGCAGGTGTAGCGCGGGGGTCGCCGCCCACACCCTGTCTCTAAGCCTGTCTGAAAGTCCGTTGTCGTCAATTGAAGAATATGAACACAAGCTCTGAAAACTGACGAACAGCGAGATCTCCGCGGTGCCAACCTCTCGTGGTGGAGTGTGGCGCCCTGCGGAGTCCTCACGTCACTACTTCATTAGATGTCCGGCTCCTCGCTGATATGGCAGCTCGAGGAGGTGCAGGACGAGGCGAGCGCGCTCGCGGCCTCGCGGTCCTCCGCCGACATTGTGCGCGCGCGCGGCGAGTAGAGCGGCGCGAGCCGCTCGCGCGGCGTGACGCGCGGCGTCTCTCGCGGCGTCTCGGAGAAGGAGCTGCCGCTGCTCCGCCGATGGCGGCGCCCCACGTCGCTCGTCTTCGAGCGCTCGCGATGCAGCGCAAGCCCCGCGCGATGCCATCCTCCAGGGCCCAACGACGACGGACGCTGGTCGAGGCAGCTGCACCCGCGGCCGGGGGTGCCGACGCCGCTCTGGCACCGCTGGATGCCGCTGAGCGGCGGGATCGACCACGAGCTCAGCTCGCTGAGCGAGGGCGAGGTGGTGCGGCGCGCGATGCGCGGCGGCAGCCCCTCGTCGTTGTCGGGGTCGCTGTCGCTCTCCACGGCGTCGCTGTCGCTGTCGGACGCGCCGTCGGTGCCCATGCGGCCCTCGACGCTCTGCCGCGCCGACATGACGCCGACGTGGAGGCGGCCCGAGCCCTTGTGGCCGTGGTGCTTCTCGAGGCCGGCGGAGCTCAGCTCGCGCCGCGTCCCGAAGAGCACGAGCTGCGCGTGGAGCAGCGCGGCCTGCGCGACGGCCAGCCCCGCCTGCAGCACCGAGAACTGCCACGGGCTGAACCGCCACGCCTCGTGGTTTGGGAGCACCGCCGAGCCCATCATCGCGCCGATGAGCAGCAGCCGCAGCAGGATGCACAGCGTGCGCGCGGGGTGGCGGCGCAGCGTCGCGACCGAGTAGTAGCGCCGCAAGCCAATGTGCAGCGGGTGCATCAGCATCTGCAGCCCGAAGCACGCCGCCATCGGCACCGCCAGCGTGAGCCGCTGCTGGCGGAGCCCGATCGTCGAGCCGTGCGGGTCGTAGAGCGCCATCTTGAAGCCGACGCCGACGCAGAGCACCGCGAAGCCGCGCCAGTGGAAGAGCAGCGCGAAGACGACGCCCGAGACGGCCGAGCGGCGCGTCGCGTGGTTGTCGGCGCGGTGCGGCTCGACGAGGTGGTAGGAGTGCGCCATGCACAGCGCGGCGACGAAGCCGGCGACGATCGTCGTCCGGTACTCGCGCGTCGAGCCGTTCTGCGTCTGCACGGTCGTCGCCGCCGAGATGACGAGCTGCAGCAGGCACTCGCCGAGCATCAGGTACATGAACTCCTGCCATCGGTGCAGCACGAAGTTGAGGTTCATCGGCACGTTCTTGCGGTGGCGCTCCAGCGCGCCGAGCGTGTAGCCTCGCCTGCGCAGGAAGCGCTCGCGCAGCAGCACGTACGACGTGCGCACGTCGATCCAGTTGCCGCCCGCCGTCGTGAGCATCGCGCACGCGCTGAGCCACGCGCGCGCCCCCGCGCTGTCGGCCGGCTGCGCGTGCGAGACGGACGCGCACGCGAAGGCGGCGAGCCAGAAGGCGACCATGCCGGCGAAGTTGACGAGCTGCGTGCCGGCGGTGCGCCGCGCCGCCTCGGCCGGGTGGAGGAGGCCGATCTCGAGGTGGCGCACGATGATGATGCCGGCGGCGGGCAGCGCGAACTGGTGCAGCCGCAGGAAGCCGCGCGCGACGTGGCCGCCGTCGTCGTGCAGGTGGTCGATGCACGGCCGCACGCCGTGCGACGCGAGCACGAGCAGCAGCCCCGTTCCCGCCTCGAGCGCCAGGTGCGCCGCCGAGCCGTCGGTGGAGAAGCGCGCGCGGTAGAGCGTCGACGCGCTCCACAGCCGGTAGATGGCCGTGAAGAAGGCGCACGCGTGCACCGCCCCCTCGTACACGCCGATGCAGAAGGTCCCCGTCTGTGCCCCGCCGTCCGACGACGCATCGGACGAGGAGTTGGAGGAGGAGGAGGACGGCGACGAGTCGGCGAGGCGTCGGCCGTAGCCGTAGGCGCTGCCGTCGCAGCCGTAGAACGAGCTCTTGATCACGTCGCCCAGCTGGTAGCAGACGCCCACCACGATCAGGTCGAGCAGGATGTCGCCGAGCCACGGGTCGAGGTGCGTCTGGTGCTCGCCCCACAGGTGCCGCTGCATCGGCAGCTTGTACGCGGCCAGCCACGAGCGCTCGTGGTCGTCGTGGTGATCGTGCTCGCTGTGGTGCGCCGCCCGCGCGGTCAGCAGCTCCGCCAGGCCCATGAACTCCTCGTGGCTCAGCACGGCGGCGCCACGGGGGTCCTTGGGCGCGTGCTGGAACAGCGCCTCCGCGCCGTGGTCTTCCGCGTGCGGCAATTGATGCTGATGCTGGCCTAAAGGATGCAGCGGTGGCGTCTGCTGGTGCTCAAGCGCAGGGTGCTCGTGGCTGCCGGGTTCCTCCTCCTCAGCGGACAGACGCCTCGCTTGGACGTCTCCGGTCTGCCCAGTGAAGAGGGCCCGCAGATCGCCGGGCTCCGAGCCCCAGAACACGCCGCGCCGCGAGCCGAGCAGCTTCAGCCAGAACGGCACGGGAAGCTCGGGTCGGCTCTTGGAGGTGGCCGTACGGGTCTGCGAAGTCGGCTCGCTCACAGAGCCCTCGTCGGACACGGACACGGAGTGCAACGTGCACTCGGAGCGCGCCGTCATCAGCTCCGTGCTCTGCATGCACGTCGAGGCATGCGGCATGGCGCTCCGGCACCCATCGGTGCGGCCGCCATCCATCTCACAGCTCGGAACTTCACACCCCGCACGCATGCATTTATGCACTCTATCCTCAAATTCAGCTTCGGCCACGCCTAGCGACACCACCGACGAGCAGTCGCTCCTTACCAGCAGCATCATGTGAGGGGCGCGACCAAGTAGACGTCGGTTTTTTTGGCGCGCGGTTGAGGGCACCTACTACATGTATACGCAGGCGCGGGCTGTAAATGTAATTTCTTCAAATAAACCACCCACGCATGTATATCTGAATTGATGAATTCATCACCGACGCAACCGATGCGGTTGTGAATCAGTTTGTCAGCTGTCAAGCTAATCTCTCTCGCTCTCGGGCCGCGGCGCCTGTTAGCATGAATACGGACATCGACCACGACAGGTCCAACTACAGTGAGGGGAGCTTTGGCGGGTCGTCCGCCGCTGGCGGCCTCGGCGCGGTGCTCGGTGTGCGGAGGGCGAGCTCAGCAACCGGTTCGGTGGAGAGCGCCACCCGTGGGGGCTCGGTCGCGTCGGCGGAAGCTCTGTCGGGCAATCCCCTGGTCGCCGTCGTGCGAAAGGTCGCGCGCTTCTTCAACTACTTTTGGTCGCAAGGCGCAGTGGAGCAGCGCATCGTCGAGGTGGTAGCGATCGCGGGTACACGCGCGTCCGAGGCACGCCCGTCTCAGGAGGGGGGGGCTCTCGCTCTGTGGTTCGGCCCCGGCCCTATTTGCTCCTGTGCGCCCCGTGTGAGGAGCCCGCCAGCCCACTCCCCCGTGCCTCCTTTCCCCCGCGCAGACGGGGCTCTTCTACCTGTTGGCTGTGCCTTATCAGATCGGCTTCGAACGCTTGCCGGGCCTGACCGAGTTTCACTACGCTGGCTTCGGGGTGGACTTTGTGCTGCTGCTGATCAGCCTAGGCAACCTCATTCGAGGCGGGATTCGCGGCTCCCAGCAGGTGCGCCCATGCATCGCCTCGCGCGCCTCGCGCGCCTCGCGCGCCTCGCGCCCCTCGCGCGCCTCGCGCGCCTCGCGTGCCTCGCGTGCCTCGCGTGCCTCTGCATCGGCGTGTACGAGGGGGCGGGGCACCCGCGCGCCTCTTCTGCATCCGCCTCGCGCGCCTCGCCGCTGTGCACCCGCGCGCCCCCCTCCTCACTCGTGGTCTTTTGCCTGCTTCCAGGTCTTGGTGAGCAGCCAGAGCGGCAAGAAGAAGTCGGACAAGTCCCGGACGAAGAGGTCCAGTGTCGCCGCCCTCGACGTGAATGCGAACAACCATCGAGCTCATCTGCGACGCGTGGCGAAGCATGCGCAGAACGACCGCAAGAAGTTCCGCCGAGTGGAGCTGAGACGCCTGCTTCTGCTGCTGCCCGTCGACGCGTGCCTCTGGGCAACTGGCTTCTGGCGGATGGTCCCGTACGTGCGACTCACTCGCGTCTTTGTCGCCCTGCCGCACGTGAAGCTGCTCTTCGACAACTTCGAGCGCTCGCAGGCCGTGCCATTTGCGCTGACCCGCTCGCTGCGTGTCGTGTTCATCTTCTGCACGATCGCGCACTGGCTGGGGTGCCTTTTCTTCATGTTCTCCGTCGCCACGGACGCCGAATACTACGTCGATGCTCCGTGGGTGAAGAGCACCGTGCGAGCAAACGGCAGGACCGATGTGCGCTGCTCCCTGCACCTGGAACCGTGGGCTGCGTGCTCAAAACACTGCCCATCATGCCCCCTGACGGTGCCTCGTCTTCCCGCCGCACCAGGTGCCAAGCATTGACACGTACATTCGCAGCCTTTACTGGAGCTTCCAGACCATCACGACCGCGGGTCATGCCGACTACGTCGATGAGCAGGCCCAAACTGCGCAGAACTGGGAGATACTCTCGGCAATCATCACCATGTTCATCGGCCAGTTCACGTTCATCTACATGTCGGCCAACTTCACGTCTCTCATCCTGCGGCTGCAGGCGAAGCTCGAGGAGTATCGCTTCAAGCTCGAGGGCGTCGACACGTACCTCACGCGCAACCACGTTTCCAAGGACGTGCGCAAGCGCGTCAAGCGCTTCTTCCGCCAGTCCCTCCAGAGCTCCGGGAACGACCAGCAGATAGTCGACCGTATGCCCAGCACGCTGCGACGCGAAGTCCTGCAGGACATCTACATGCGCACGTTGCGCCGCGTGTCGCTCTTCTTTGGCTTGGAGTCCGCCGCGCTCCATGCGATCTGCGGATTGATCCGACGAGCAAGCTTCCTGCCCGACGAGGTCCTCGCTCGACAGGGCGAGGTCGTGACGGAGATGTTCTTCCTCGAAAGTGGCATGCTGCTCGTCACTACCTTCGAGCAGCAGCAGCAGCAGCAGGTGGAGGCAGAGTCGGACGATAGCCACAGCGACGACGATGACATCGAGAGGAGCTTCCCCACTGCTGCTCGAGCAGTGGATTCCCCACTGATGCGGCGCCTGAGCACCAATTCAGGCGCCTCATCAGTGGCGTCAAAGATGCGCCTTGCATTGGCAAAGGAAAAGCCACAACTAGCGCAGGTGATCGATGCCGCCAGGTCAAGGGACTTTCCGGACCAGAAGAAAGTGGAGGCGCTCGTGGCGTCCAACAACGGCGGTGCGGGCCCCAATGGCGCCGCGAACAAGTACGCTGCGCAGACCGGCAGCTCGAACGACGATTTAGGCAAGACTGCCTCAGTCGACGGGGCAGACAGGCACTCGGCCGGCTCAATAGACGGCTCAAAAGAGGGCTCAGAACCGTCGAACCGAGAGGAGCGCGTCGAATCCGTCGTTGGTGCCGTGATGTGTGGTGCGGCCTTCGTCTTTGGCATCAAGCAGGAGGCGCAGATCGAGGCCGTGGCGCAGACGAACGTGCTGGTGGTCGAGAAGAACGACTTCAAGCAGCTCGCGAAGGAGTTCCCGGACATGATCGACAGGGTGCAGCGCAGCCTCACCACGGCGCTGCGTGACTCGGAAAGCCCGCTGCTCCACGAGATTGAGAAGCTGCAAGTCAAGTCGCAGAAGCAGATTGCCACGGTCGCTGACATGTTCTTCGCGGCGCAGAGGGGCGAGGTGGAGACGGTGCGAGAGGCGCTCACGGTGGGCGAGGTCGACATCAACGAGACGGACTTCGAGGGGCGGTCGGCGCTGCACATTGCTGCCACGGCCGGTCGGCTCTCGCTGGTCGAGCTGCTCTTGGAGAAGAAGTGCGCCGTCGGAAAGGTCGACGTGTTTGGCAAGACGGCCATCGAGAATGCCGTCACCATGTCGCACCTGGCGGTGGTCAAGGTGCTCCTTGGCGCAGGCGCTCACCTCGAGTGGAACGATGCACGGGCCGCGGCCGCTCTCTGCGAGGCGACCGCGGCCGCACAGCTCGACAAGCTCAAGCTCCTGGTCAGCTGTGGCCTGAGAGTCGATGCTGCAGACTACGATTCCCGCACGTGCATGCATCTGGCCGCCAGCGTCGGCAACATCAAGGTGATCGAGTTCCTCCTCAGCCAGGGCGCGAAGGTCAGCCTGAAGGACCGATGGGACGGAACACCCCTGCGCGATGCGCTGCGGCACGGCCACGTGGAGGCGGCGGAGAGGCTGCACAAGCACGGTGCCACGCTGCTGATGGATGAGACCACGGCTGCATCCGAGCTCTGCAACCTCGCGGAGAAGGGCAACCTCGAGGTGCTCAAGGCCCTACTCGATTGTGGCTGCCCGATCAACAGCGCCGACTACGACCGTAGGACGTGCATCCACCTGGCTGCGAGTGAGGGCAACGTGCGGATCGTCGAGTTCTTGGCGAA
>Ga0209713_10002204_pt1 | contig 12030 bp, 8 predicted proteins | sample ArcOceMetagenome_3_FD_187444 | JGI IMG/M metagenome (GOLD analysis project Ga0209713, IMG submission 187444) | Marine eukaryotic phytoplankton communities from Arctic Ocean - Arctic Ocean- Svalbard ARC20M Metagenome (SPAdes) (version 2) | ecosystem: Environmental > Aquatic > Marine > Oceanic...
TCTTTTTTTAGTTTAGTTTAGAATTATGGATAAGCTATAGCAGTATAGTCTGTTCCTCGGGTCAAAATTAAAATTATATTGCTTAAATAAATTGGTAATAGTCATGTTTTTCTTAAAACTAAAAATAAAAAACAATATATAAAATTTAATTACTAAATATTGATTCACAATTTCACTGTTTACTGGCACTCTACATCTGATCCACAATTACTTTTTATAAAATCCAGATTTTCTTCCCAATTAGGTAAACTTCTCAATTCTAGTTGCGCATTATCTTTTAGTACGAGAACGACATCAGCTGCCTCTCCTCCTAATCGCTTAATATATTTAATTTTTTTGATATCTCGGTATACAATTTCTGAACGGGTTTTTCCCTGAAAGCCTGATTTAACAGAAATCCGACGATTGGTAATTTTATAATTTACCCAAAACTGTCGTAAAAGAGTGGTTATAAAGGGGATAATCCCAATGACAGTTAAGAGGGAAAAAAAGGGGATAATTAATTCGACTTTTGAGGGAGGGCCTTCAAAAAAAATTTTTTCTGGTCCTAATTTTTGTTTTTCGTCATCATTTTTTAGGTCAAGGTTCATATTTATAATTGTTTTTTTTGTCTTATTTCTTAAAGAAAACGCCACATTCTTTGTAAGATTATGTTCCTTTTTAAAAATCAAATTTACAAAAATAAAAATTTTTTTTTTCCGTAAAGTTCCATTTTCCTTTTTACATATAAAGCGAAATTCCTTAGTATCTTAGAAATTATTTGTTACAACTCATCCTTGGTTTTCTAAAAGTTAGTATTCATAGAATTAAGCAACTGTATTTTTTTTTTTTTTAACTTATTAAAAAAAGAGATTCAACTGAATTAGCAGTTAAATTCGAAAAATATAAGTTATAAAAAAAATCCAATCGATGAGGGAAATTAGAATATAAAAACAAAAATATATTGAAGTGGACAAGAAAGACTTTTTTAGAATTTTCTGGCCTCATACTGAAGGATCTGTTTTGTTCTTGATTTATATAGAACTCTAGATCCACAAAAATTACAAATAATCAAATCTGATAAATAGATATCTACAATTCCACCACATTCATTACAAAAATATTCCATTAAATCGCATACGACAAGATTCGAACTTGCGCGGGAAATCCCAAGAGATTTTTGCTTTCTAATCTCTCGCCTTTTTTGTTATTTTAACCACTCGGCCACGTATGCTCTTGCACTAATTTTAAAAATTTAATATAAACTATTTTTTAAATGAAACAAAATTCAATTAATACAGTTTTTACAACTTCAATCAATCCGAGCAGAACAATTTTTTTCGTTTTACATGATATCAAAAGTATTTTTCCAAATTCAATTTATATGAAAAGAAAAAATTTTAAAATACGACAAATAATTACATATTTAAAACAAAAAAAAATTGAAAATTTAGTTGTTATTATGGAAAATTTTAAAAAAACTATTCAATTGTGGCATATTGATTTAAACGATAATTTTTTAGCAAAATATTGTTTAATTTCAATTATATTAAAAAATAACATCCAAAAAAGTGGTAAAATATCTTCTCATAACCCTGAGCTTCTTTTTGATAATTTTAAAGGAACTATCGGAAAGGTTCTTGGATTTATGTTGAAGAAATTTTTTTTCGCTTTCCCAAATTTTGAGGGGAGACAGATTCTGAGTTTTTATAAAAGAAAAAATTTTTTGTTTATTCGTTATTATAGATACATATTTTCAACATTTGGAAAAGATGTAAAACTCCAAGAAATTGGACCAAGGGTTACAATAAAGTTTTTAAATTTTTTTAAAATTTGATTTATTAGTCACGATTCAATAATTTGAATTAACCCTTTAATTAAATTGTAATTTTTTTAGAAAAACTAAACAATTCTTAGATTATTTGTCTTTAAAGACCTTTTTTTCAAGATATTTCTTTTTTTTCTTCGACTCGGTGGTTCTATGATGCATTCAAAGTTCCTGATTTTTTTTGAAAAATCTTTTCTAAACCGTTTATCTGTTTTTCTTTCGATTTTTTTTGCAAAGAAAATACATGCTAATATAATATCTTTTTTTTTGGTTATGGTTTTTCCCCGAAAATTAGTTAGCATTTTTGCTGTATAAAAAATATTCCATAAAAAATCTTAAACATTCAAATTTTTAAATTATATCTTAGCAATATTAAAAATCTACTTACTATAAACTAAAATCAATAAAATAAAGGGGATTCTTTTATCAAAACATTGTATCTTTTTTTTTCTTAAATTTTTTAAAATAAAAAATAGATCACTTGGTTGGATTTTTTTCATTTTAAAAAACTAGATTATTATATTATAATTAACTATCATCTTTTAAAATTTAAAAAATTGTTTTAAATTTTTCATAATTTTTACATAAAAATAAATCAATTAATCCTGTTCCAATTGGAGCTAGGTTTCCGACCAAAATATTCGAGGAAACTCCTTTGAGATCGTCGCAAATTCCAAATACAGCAGATTGGTATAATATATCTACTGTCTCTTCAAATGTACACCTAGCGATGGGGCTTACATCCATTTTATTAAACCCGTGCCTTGTAATACTTATTAATTTTCCCTTATGTGTCATTATATCAACCAGGAGAGCGAGATGTCTAAAATTAACATAACTGCCGTCAAAAGATATTAAATTTTTAAGTTCCTGAATTAAAATTTTTCGGGTTGCTTCTATACCTAATATTTTACATACTTCTATAATATCATTAGATAGGGTGCGCCTGAAATCAATACCATTATAATTTAGTATATATTTTAAGTTGGTTCCTTCGGTATCCAAAATGAATTCTTGAAATTTTTTAACAACTCCTTCATTATTTGAAATAAATCCTTTTACTTCAGCCCTTCTTACATAAATTCGTTTTAAGTCAACGGTACCAAAATCTTTAATATTCATATTGACAATATAATGATTCATTCTATTTAAAAATCTTCTTTCAAAACAAGGAAATTTCTCAATCACATCAGTGACGGTTCCGGGCCATAATATTCTTAATCTAAAAAAAATAGTTTCTGAATTTTCATTCGAAGTAGTAATAAAAAGAGGCAAAGGTTTAGATTTTCTGTTTATTTTTTCTATCAATTGACTTCCATTCAGTTTTTTATCGATGAATTCATCTCGTCGTAAAGTCATTTTTAATATCCATGGTCCGTAAGTTGAAAAATAGCTTATTTCATCAGGAATTTCAAAATAAGTTTCTAAAGAAAATCTATCTTTAACAAAAATTGTCTTAAAAGGATCAGGGTCATATATATATTGTGTTTCATCTAAAATGCTTTTTAGACTGGTATACTCAAGAGCTTGTTGAAGCCTTTTTACTCTTTTTGGAGAGGAAGAGCAATGTTTGTGTAAATAAATTGTAAGAGAGGGTGTTTTTGAATTTTTAAAAACATTTATAATTTCCTTTAGTCTAGGAACTCCTAGTGTTACATTTTTTGCAGATACTCCAGCATAATGAAAAGTATTTAAGGTCATTTGTGTAGCTGGCTGCCCTATAGATTGCGCTGCTATTGTTCCAACCATTTCTCCCGGTGAGGCAATAGCTTTGCGATATTGAATACATATTTCATTAAGAACCCAAAAAAAAGCTTCCCTAGACAATTTGTGTTTAAAAGAAATCTTTTTGAAGGCTAAAGATGATCTTAAATGAATTCTCAATAAAGAATTAACATTTTCTTTAATTTCACATTTTGGACAATTGCATAACATTTTGCAAGTTATATATTTTTCCGGCCAAATAGATTCGATAAAATAATTTTCTAATTTTTTTACACCAGAAATTATTTCACAAGGTTGCTGATTTTCTTGACTCTTATTTAACAAAAAGAGTTCGCGACTATTCCATAAAATTCTATCAATATTTACGGGTAGAGGAATCGTTGTGTCTTTTGTATCGGTCAAAATGTCTCTTAAGTCTTCTCTGTCTTTTACTAGCTGACTAAATTCTTCAGCTAACAAATTTTGTTGATCTCTGAGTTCTTTTTTTTTTTTGTCTCCTAAAAGGATAATACCGTTTTGATCGAGTTCGATACAAGGGGATTTTAAATTTATTCTATATGCTGCATCCATTTCCCAATCGGACATTTTAGCTAATTTTAACTCTTGATTTTCAAGAAATGCCGCATCCATCCCGTCTTCACCGTAAAAAAATTGGATTATCCCATTTTGTCCATCTCTTACTGTTAAATCATAAGCTATAGATATGTCTTCCATAGCTTTACTTAACCTTCTTTGGATATAACCTGTTTCTGATGTTTTAATAGCTGTATCAATTAAACCCTCTCGGCCACCCATAGAGTGGAAAAAAAATTCGCTAGGATTTAATCCGCTTATATATGAATTTTCGACAAAACCTCTTGTCTCTGGTTTTGTATTAAATTTTTTGAAATGCGGAAGAGATCTTCCTTTAAAATTTAGAGGTATTCGGTTTCCTTCGATATTTTGTTGACCAACGCATGCTATGATTTGTGAAATATTTATAAAACTGCCCTTCGATCCACAAACAACCATTTTTTTTATATTATTGGTATCTGCTAATTTTTTTTGTGCATCAGAACCGGACATATCCCTGGCATTATTTAAAAGTTTATTGATTTGATTTTCAAAAGTTTCTCTAATTATTTTATTTGATAAATTTTCTTTAAAATTTACTAGATCTTTTTTAGCAACGAGTTCAACTCTTTTTTTTGCGTTGTGAATTATCTTGTAAACATTTTGATTAATTTCCGAACTTGAAATTGTGTCACCAATTCCAACAGAAAACCCGTTCCAGATAAGCCAATTATTTACAATTAATTGGAATTGAGAAATAAATTGTGTGGTTTCTTCCGGACCATATTCCTTCCATATAACATGGATTATACTACCACTTGAAGCTCCAATTGTTCTTTTGTCGATAATCCCTGATAAAAGCTCTCCTCTAATTATCAAAACTCTGGTATCATTATAGGATATATCTGAATTATCTACTCCTGAATGACTCAGTGAAACTCTAGATAAATTGATTTTAGGAATAATAAGTGATATAAGTTGTTTTCCTGTCCATAATAAATTTGGTTTAATGATTGCTGGAACCGGAAGTAAATCTTTCCCGTTTTCTAATTGACATGAAAGTAACATAAATTCTGATTTCGTGAGAAAACAGTCTCTTTTAGTCATTAAAAAACCACCCAATAAAGAATCTTGTACAATTCCAATCACAGGCTTATTTCCTTGTTGAGACACAATGCAATTTGGAACCAGTAGCAAATTAATTAGTTCTGCTTTCGCTTCGATTGACTGAGGCAAATGTAGATTCATTTCATCACCATCAAAGTCTGCATTATATGGACTAGTAGCAGATAAATTCAAACGAAACGTCGAATAATGCATTATCTTTATCACATGACCCATCATTGACATTTTATGAAGTGATGGTTGGCGATTGAATAATACAACATCACCATCTTGTAAATGTCTTTCGATCTGATAACCCGGTTCAATTTTAATCATTGTTGTTTTTTTTACGAATCTCAAATCAATTCTACTACCGTCATTTCGTATTAAATATTTTGCCCCAGGGTGGGAATTGGGTCCATTCTCGACAATTTTTTTAGAAACTTCAAGATTAAATTCCGTTACAATTTCAGGGTAAGTAAGATTTAAAGCTATACTCCATGGAACACCCAATTCTTCCAGTTTTATATTTGGATCTGGTGTAATTACGGTTCTGGCCGAAAAATCAACTCGTTTTCCCATTAAATTTCCTCTCACACGTCCTTCTTTACCCTGAAGTCTTTGTTTTAAAGATTTAATTGGTCGTCCGCTTTTCTGTAAAGACTTTGCTAAACTAGGAACGTTATTGTTCATGTATGTTCCAATGTGATATTGAAGTAAATTAATCTCTGCGTTAACTATAGTTATTGGTGCGCAAGAAATTATAAGATTACCCAGAGATTTGTTTGTTCGAACTATATCGCCGAGTTTAAAGGTAAGGTCATCCTCAGCACGAGTGTTAACATCAAACATTACAGAAGGACGAACTGTTGGTGGAGGAATCGGTAAAACTGTTAAAATCATCCAATCTGGTCGGGACAATTTTGGGTTTAATCCGATTATTTTACAATCAATATCACTCATATTCTTCAAAATCTCGTACACTCTTTCTGCCGTTAATACTCTTATTGGTTCACTCGTAAGCTTTTCGTCAAACTTTGCAATAATACACCATCCATCGCGGGAGTATCTAGGCTGAAGAGAAATTTTGGAATCGATAAAATCTTCATGGGGGGATTCTTTAAATTTTTTCAATCGTGACAAACCGCATGCATACGTACATAGTTTTGAAATAATTCCTAGTCTTTGCCGAGGATTTTTCAATTTGAGTACATTTTTAATTCGTCTTGAATAAGGGTTTAAAATAAGTCTGGAGTCTGTATGATCGATACATCGCAAAATTAAGAGTATGAAGTCAATATAACCCTCATGGAAAACAGGTTTATTTAAATTTAAATGACCGAAATACCCTGGACATTCGATGTAAGACGAACAATCAGTTGTGCAATATAAATCTTTGTCAATGGCACCAAGCTTAGAATCCATTAAGCCCCCCATTTTTGGTAAATTATTTTCAAATGTAAGATCAGATTCTATATTTATCACCGAAAATCTTTTAATCTCTTCGGGAGATAAAATTCCAAATTGAATGGTCTTTACTTTCTTTTCTTCAATATCCTCGAATTTCATTAGATAATTAATAAGAATAACTGTAATTTAATATCACGTTATATTAAATATATCAAGTAAACCCTTTGATTCAATTTAAATTTTTTTCTAAAAATATTAAAAAGCAACCTCATATAAAACCAAAAAATGTCCGAAAAAATATTCTTTAGAGAAACCAATAAAATAAATCGAGATAGTAGAAGAGTAATTTTTGAAGTAAAAAAAGTTTTTTCCACATGTCAAATTATTTTTTTTATTTTAGATGCACGGAATCCAATAGGAACCTGGCCTTCGTTTCTGAATAAAAAAGATAAATATAAATCTAAAAAGATTCTAATAATCCTGAACAAATGTGACCTTGTACCTGTTGACGTTGCAGAAAAATGGATAAAAATCATCTCGAAGCAATTTTTGGTGTTTAGTTTTTTTTGTAAAAAAAAAAATGAGACTGAACAAAAAAAAATTATAAGTGTTTTACGCCAAATAAAAAAACAGTTTTTTAAAGAAAAAAAAAAAATTCATGCTGGAGTTATCGGTTATCCCAATGTTGGAAAGTCGTCGTTTATAAATTCTTTAATCGGGAAAAAATCGCTCCGCGAAAGTTGTGTCGCAGGAGAAACAAAGACATGGCAATTTATAAAGTTAACAAAAGATATTTTTTTAACAGATTCTCCTGGATCTATTTCAGGAGAAGAATTGTCTGGCGAATGGGGTATACTAAAAGGTACAATAAAAATCGAGAAAATAGGAGAAATTAAAAAAGAAATTTTACAAAATCTTTTTAAAATTATAGGGAAAAGCAAAGAAAAAAGATTGAAACATCTTCATCAAAAAAAAGGGCTATTGATAAGAGGTGGGAAGCAAAATTATATTCTAAATAACCATATAATATTTAAGGCCTTTTTATCAGGAAAACTTCCTTGGTGTTCACCAATTCCAGAGAAAAAAGGTTCAGTTAATAAAATTTTATTTATTAATACTTGGAAAACAACACTATTTTCAACAAAACCTGTCTAGCTCAGTTGGGAGAGCGACAGACTCTTAATCTGTTGGTCGTGGGTTCGAATCCCACGATAGGTAAAAATATTCTCCTTTTTCAATTCCTATTCAACCATTTCTTCAATATATTCAAAAATAAATGAAAAAAATAATTAGTACTGAAACTCTACCTAGAAGAATTTCATCACAATTTTTACTAATAAAAAAAAAAAAATTGAGTTCCATTCTAAATTGGGTCAATTTAGAAAAAATCTCTAATAAAAAAAACAAAATTAACATCGAATTCCTTAAAAAAGATAAAAAAAAGATCCCTAACGTTGACTTTTTTTTATCTATTCCATTTCCAAATAGAATTCAAAAAAAAATTTTCCATCTTTTTCTATCAAGAAATTATCGAAAAATAAAAAGTGAGACAAGAACCTTTTTTTGGCTAAAAAGTATAAAAAAAATTTCCAGTTTTAGTAATTTTTACCAAAGTTTTAAATTAAAAAAAAAAAAGCACAAAAAAATTAAGTCGGAAATCTTAATTATTGACAAAAAACTAAAAGATGTTTTACTGAATATTAACAAAAAAATTTTCAAAAAAATTCTTCCAAATCTCATTCAAGTAAATCTAAAAAACGATATATCTTTGGAAATTATAAAAAATTTAGCGATTAAAAAGTCATTAGATTTAAATTTGTTTGCTTTTTCAATTAGACTCCCAAAAAATAATTGCATGAAAGGTCTTAAGAATAATATAATTAATCTTATTGGAGGTGTTTTCGAAAAAATACCTTCCGAGGATAATTTTGTTCAAAAAATTTCCCTTAAAACTCAAATTCTACCTAAAACTCACATTTATTTTGTAAATTGAATAGGTTAACTATGATTAAAATCTTAAAAATTTTCGTTTGGAACATTTTTCTAACAATAAAAAAGTCCAAAATTTTTTTTTAATGCTTAAGATATGTATCTACTGATTTTTAAAACCTTTTCTTTTTTGATTTAAAATAAAAATTAACTTTTTTAATACTTTCGAAAATTTCTAGGATATTTTAGTTATATTTAAATAATTTATAATATTAAAAACCAATTTCGAATTTTCATCATAATCGCGTATTTTTACAAAAAATAAATTTACCCATTCATCAAATAAATTCAATAAATCAGGATATTAAATTGCAACCAAATAAAAATGATGAAATTTTGGAAATCCTATAAAATGAAAATAAATTACAGAACAATTATTCAAAATTTTTTAAACAAGATATCAATAAAAAAAATTATAATTTTTCAAATTTTCAATGATTTAGCCATTTTTAGAAAATGGAAGAGATTGAAAATTATAAAAGCCTCAAAAGTCAATGGATTTATTATCATGGGGATATCTCCAAATTTTTCTAATTTTAAAAAAGAATTAGAAATATTTTTTCCAATAGCTTTAGACAGTTCTTTAATAAAAATCGATTGTATTTCCGATCCTATGCTATTTAGAAATTTTAAGATACCCGTTGATATTTTTAATTTCAATTATGCTTTGATGGATAAAGATAGTAGCATCGCTTATTATAGGATCTCCAAAGGACTAAAAAAGACAATTGGTCCATTTTTATAAACACCCTAATTTTAATGATTATCATTCAAAATGTTCTAAAAATAAACGATCCATCTATGCTATAAGAAAAGAATATTTTTAAGACAGAATTAATTATTACTTCTTTTACTGGAGCAAAATGATCTTTAAACTGTGATAGGATTTTGCCATTTTTTTGACTTCTTATATAACTTTTTCCTTGGGAGTCTCCGTTTAATATAAAATTTCCCCTATCATCTAAATTTAATTTTAAAATACTTTTATGCAAAGCCTCTTTTCTTATATTATTTTCGGAAAAAAAATTACATGGTGAACTAATTTTTTTATCTCTGCCAGTTAAACGATAAACCTTATTTTGAGAATCCAAAATAAAAATAAAATTCGAAAATTTTGAAACACATGAAGATAGAATAGAATAATTCGATTTCTTCAAAATTTTAGATTTGGCTAAGATATTTTGATTCATCCTTAAATCCCATAGATATACAAAATTTGTTAAACCGTGTGATAAAATTAAGTTTTTGTCGTTTAAAAAACTACAATTTGTTAAATTAGATCCGTGTGAAATTTTTCCAGTCGAAGATTTGATTCTAATATCCCAGATTCTCAAATCACCATCTTCACTTGCGGTAATAATAGTTTTTTCAGAAACATCCAAGTCATTTATAGATCCTTGGTGCTCGAAAAATGAATTAATTAAACACCACTTACTTAAATCCCAGATTTTTAGTTTTGAGTCTAAGGAACAAGACAGTAATTTAGAATCAACTGTTGATATTTTAGTAACTCCTAAATCGTGGATTTTGAGAATCTTGTATAAACCAAATCCTTCTTTTAAATTCAAAATTTTAATATTTCCTGAAGAATCTCCCATCGACATTATTTTTTTTCTTCCACACAAATAGGAACTACAAATTTCGTCTGAATTAAAATTTATTCTTGTAAATCCCATAAATTTTTCTATTAAATTTTTATTTATTTAAATTCTAATTGGTAATTTTTTAAATTAAATATTTTTATATGATTGAACAGTTTTTAGATTTCTATGAAAAATTTTTAGGAAAACTTGTAAAATTTAAAATTGACCTTATCAATATTCAATCCGAAAAAATTAACATGTTAACTACAGAAAAAGATGAATTTTTCGGATTATCACCAATAGATAAATGGAATCTTAGTTTGGATAAAATTTTGGTAGAAGAAGATCAAACTTTACAGATTGCAAATTGTACTCAAATCCTAAAATCTGATCCCGAGAATTTAAAGTTCGTAATACATATCAAACATACCGGGAAATTTTTAGTCAGTCTTGGAGAAAGAGTTTCTCCTACAGATCTCAATGAAGGAGTTAGAATAGGGGTAGATAGAAGTAAATACCAAATCCAGATAACATTACCGACAAAGATTGACCCTCAGGTGACTATGATGGCTGTTGAAGAAAAACCAGATATTACCTACGCAGACGTTGGAGGTTGCAAAGAACAGATTTTAGAAATAAGAGAAATCGTTGAATATCCTCTTTTATATCCAAAAAGATATTCTACAATGGGTATCGATCCACCTAAAGGGGCCATGCTTTTTGGTCCACCGGGAACCGGGAAAACGTTAGTAGCTAGAGCTGTAGCTAACAGAACAGATGCCTGTTTTATACGCGTCATATGCTCAGAACTGGTTCAAAAATATATTGGAGAAGGTGCAAGAATGGTAAGAGAACTATTTAATCTAGCGAGAAGAAAAAACGCCTGCATTATTTTTTTCGATGAACTTGATGCAATAGGGGGAACAAGATTTGATGATGGTATTGGGGGTGATAATGAAGTTCAACGAACTATGCTCGAAATTGTAAATCAATTAGATGGCTTTGAACCTAGAGGTAATATTAAAATTTTAATGGCTACTAATAGACCTGATACCATTGATCCCGCTTTAATGAGGCCAGGAAGGTTGGATAGAAAAATAGAATTTGGTCTTCCTGATTTGGAAGGAAGAGTCAGAATTTTAAAAATCCATTCCAAAAAAATGAAATATGACGAAGGTTTAAGATTTGAACTTCTAGCCCGACTTTGTCTAAATTGTACTGGAGCTGATCTACGAAGTATTTGTACTGAAGCTGGGATGTTTGCTATAAGAAATGGGCATGATTATGTATCAGAAAAAGATTTTCTAAATGCAATAAATAAAGTAGTTAAAACATATGCAAGATTTAATGCTACTCCGAAATATTTAATTTACAATTAAAAATATTCCCCTTAATTTAAATTCTAACTTTATTATGAGTTTCAAAAAAGTAAATTTTACTACAAGAATTTTATTAAAATCCAATTTGATACGAATCCACGTTGAAATTTTTTTTAACTTGTTTTATAAAACCATTTTTTTCTTAAATTGAAGAGTTCTCGAAATTTAAAAACTTTATTTTTTTAAATTAATTAAACTTATAGTTTTGTAGGAAAATTTTCTTTTATTTTAAATTTTTTTCTAAAAGATAATCTTCTGGGAAAAGAATTATATTTAAAAGATATAAAAATAAATTTTCAAATTTAAACTTATAAAATTTTAATAAAACCCTAGGTTAAGTTTTAATTAGAGCTCTTTAATCTAAATCGATCATTTAGACTAGAGAAACCGAATTCTATTTTTAAATAAAAATAATGCATATTCATAGCAATATTTTCAAAAAAAAAATAAAATTGGACTATTATAAAAAAAAAAAATAAAA
>Ga0209713_10002206_pt1 | contig 12026 bp, 4 predicted proteins | sample ArcOceMetagenome_3_FD_187444 | JGI IMG/M metagenome (GOLD analysis project Ga0209713, IMG submission 187444) | Marine eukaryotic phytoplankton communities from Arctic Ocean - Arctic Ocean- Svalbard ARC20M Metagenome (SPAdes) (version 2) | ecosystem: Environmental > Aquatic > Marine > Oceanic...
GGAGTTAGCGGGATCGGGACCAGCCGGGACCAGCTACCAGCTACTAAGTAGCACTGACCGACCGCCGCGCCTTCCATGATGTCCATGATCCACCCTTGCTTCTTCTTGCTTGACCGATTGGCCGATACGACCGCATTCTGATGTGAGACAACAGGCGACGCGGTGGCCTTGCAGTCTACCTCTGCCTTTTCGGTACTCGAATAATACACTGCATATTCGCACGCCCCGTTTGGTCACTATGGTTCTGGTGCGATATTCGTGCTAACTATTTCTGGTGCGACCTCAGCACGTGCTGTACCTACTCTATCTCTACTACGTAGGAGAGTAGGTACATGTACGGAAAGGAACTACCTAGTAGGTAACTAGCTGGCCGACGTCGACGTCGACGACGCGACACGACCGGCCTACACGCAGTAGATTGCCGCCATGTCGAAACAGGCGGTGATAAGCGTCATCCAGGATGTGATCGGGGAGTACGTCCAGAACATGTCCAAGGACTCGCTCAACATAGCTCTTGTGCGGGGCAAAATAACAATGACGGACGTCCAGCTCGACGGAGATATCATTGGAAGTCACGTCCTCGGCGCCGTCGGTCTGTCTGGTTTCGTGTGTCTGTCCTGCTCGGCGCGGAAGCTCCGCATCACCATCCCGTGGGGGTCGTTGGAGAAGACCCCGACCAAGTGCGAAATCAGCGGTGTCCATCTCGTCTGCGTCCCTCTGCTTCCGTCCAATGCCAACTCCCTCTGCGGGGCCGGTACTGCGTCGGATCCGCGCTGCACCATCCGGACCAGGGCCAAACGCTCGGCTTTGGCGCGATATGAACGAAATTTCTTCGGGGGAAGGATCCTGGGAGAAGGGCCTATGAAGAACAAAAACCGGAGGGTGGAGCTAAAGAGACGAACGCGTGCCGTCCGGATGAGCATGGAGGCATCGTTGAGAGCATCGGCATCGGCAGTTGAGGGGGAGAGCAGCAGCAATGATGCTGACGGCGATGCTGGTGATCCGAAGCATGACGGGAGTGCCAACGCGGAGGAATATATCGATGCCGCTGCGGCTGCTGCTGCGACCGCCGACATGCGAAATGCTCTGAAGATGAAATTGAAGGCCAAGGCATTCAGAAACATTGAGGCGAGCATCAAACAGATCCACCTACGTTGTGAGGTTTCCGAGAGTGCCTTAAGTGACACTGAATATCCTCAGATGAAAGGGGCTGCGGGTGCTCAAACATCTGCGGCAGACAAAGCATTTACCTTCGGTTGCACGCTGGACAGCTTTGTTGTGCGAACAGCAACGCCAAGCTGGGAAACGGGTGAATGCATTTTTAATGGTGTTGGCGATACAACGAGGGGTGATGACGAGGATGCAGCAAAAGAATCGGCGCAGCCAGCAGCAGCGGGCTTCGGCCCTGGGACTGGCCCAACTTATAAGGTGGTCGAATTGAATGGCATACGAATGTATTGGGATGATGAACCTGCCTTCTTGGTAACAGAGACCGACGCTTTGCGAGATGAACACAGCATTCCGCCCCATAAGGTGCAGAAACGAATAGCGGATGCCATGGAGGTGATGGTGGATGCTCAGGATCCCGGAAATGACATTCGAGAGGGACTGTCATTGGGAACTGCCACAAAGATTAGAGATTCGGTGAAAAGTTCACGCAAGAGGACTGGATCGGTCGATGGGGAAACCGCGAACGCACAGGGGTCAAGACGGCAGCACGACTACTGCTGTTCTCTATTCAACTTGATGTTTCGGGCAACGTTCAGTGACATTGCCCAGGAAGGGCCGTCGCAATGGGAGGCAGAGCTGTTACCGTTTGAGTTGCAATTGTACATTCAGCCACATCAGTATCAGCAGTATCAGCGGCTGCGGAGTGTCATGATTGCTCAGAAGAAGATTGATACGATGCAACATCGTCGACCCGATGCATCGCCAGCCGACGATCCAATCGCTTGGTGGAGATACACCGTCGGCCGCGTGGTAGCGCGGCCGAATGCCAGACCTTGGAGAGATGTTCTGCAGATTGTCAATTCGAGATCACGGTATATTGAACTTGTTGTCAAGAAATTGAAGAGGCACCGCGACGGTGTAGGATTTCACGGTGGGCTGAAGGATGACGAAAGTCGTGAGCTCCTCGCCTTAGAGGATACACTCCCCATAGAATCACTGCTTTCTTTTCATTTGCTAGCTCTACGGGACATATACCGTCAGCAAACGGATTCTGGTGAACATATAAGGCAGGAGGAGACACTGAACTCTCTTCTGTCGGCATCGGACACCGCTCAACAAAAGCATAGATCGAGTCTCATAAGAATGACAAGAAAATTGACAGGCAGGGCGAGCAAGCAAAAATCGGCTTTTGTTATCGACAAATCGTCTGCGAGTAGCGCGGACGACGTTGAAATGAGGTATGATGGGAACACAGCGCTGCCGTCTGTTTCTACATCAGTGATGTCTGGAATGGATTATTCTTCCGTTCCGCTTTCCTCTCCCGATGACTCCATCATTCAAATAAAATTTATTGTGCGCCAAATTCTTCTTGGCGTGAGTTTGGTAGACCCAGAATCAAATGAACCTTTCGTAACATTGGAATTTGAAGCCGATGGGTCGATGTATTCGTCTGGTATGAGAGTGAACATTAAAGAAGTTGCGCTTGATTTGAGAAGGGTGTCTGTCGACTCTTGTGAGGGGAAGATTCTAAGCATTGGATCTGGTGAGCAAGAAGAGGCGGCGTGTCGTTTAATGGCGTCACGAGATGTCAAGTCACTTGCGCTCGGCGTTTCGGCGCGTCCTGCAACGCTGGTATGGAATAATACCTGCTTTCATCGACTGCTGTCCTTTCTCTCAGCAAAAGGGGCAGACGACTTTCAAGACATGGTAAGAAGTAAGCTTCGAAGTGCTGCTACACCGCTAGCCTACAAGGCAAGAGTTGCAATTCTATCGCCAAAGGCAATGTCAGTGGAGATGAAAATCGAAGCGCCGAAAGTTTGGATACCGATTTCATCGTCGATTGCTTCGGATGTTACCGAGGGCGATACTCATCAAGCGATCGATGGCGCCATTTTCTTTGACGCTGGCCTTCTCAGATTTTCTTTGTCGAAGGGGGAGGGCGTTGCTGATACGTTGACAGTGGCAAGCATATCGCAAATCAATGTTAGATATTGTGAGAGAATTACTGGATTCATTGTGGACGACCAAGGGTTCATCGTTCCTCGTCTTTCTGCTGCCCAATTGGGGGCGACAAGAGACGATATTACTGTCGTTCGTCCTTTTTCTATCAGCGTTGATGCGTCGGTTGCGGCAGACTACGAGAAATGGGACGGAACAATATCATCCCTGGTCGACCAGATTGACACATCAGGCAGAGGCCGTGTTGCCACTTCTATCGCGGTAACGATCGGAGATATTTACTTTGACCTCGTGGATGCGGGTATTATCACTCGTGCGGTTGGCAAGCTTTACGCGGCCGAAGTGCTTCGTGCCAAGCAACGAGCGAGATACGATGTACACATAAATGCAAAACCTGAAGTCGGGGCCAGTGCTCCACCATTCCTAAATGATCAAGCGGATACCGTTAGATATCTCTCGTCCAATTCTTTGATCCTGACGGTGACTTTAGATAGGATCAGAGCGGCTCTTGTAAGTCGGGCTGGCGACTCAGAACGACGCTACATTCTTCAACTTTGCTCGCTCAAGGTGCGCCATGCGACACTATTTGACGAGAAATTGACTCGCTTTGGCATGACGGATGCCTCTATACACAGAAAAGATAGCCAATTGAAGGTGTTTGGTCGTCCACAGATAACGTCGGTAACTGAGAGCGGAAAGTCGAAAGATGCAGGTGACGACAATTTTATTCGAGCTTCATTCCTCGCAAATAGACGAGAAAACATGAACGAGTTTGAATTGGATATTAAGCCCTTGGTCCTCGTTGTTACACCAAGCTCGTTGGTCGATTGCATGCATAGCATTAAGGGCATTGCAGAGGTAGGAGAAATCATTGGTCGCGAAGTTGAACGAAGAGTCCATCTCTTGGGGCGGTCGACTAGAATTCGACGAGCTATTAGTTCCGATGCATCTCCGAGGGCTTCATCACGAGTTACAGCGGCAAAAACGGTTACAAGTGGTATCCCTGCTCATACGTCGGCGCCAAACAAAACTGATTCGACGCTGGTTCTTTGTTTGACTATGGAGACTGCAACTATTTTATTGTCTTCGGCAGTCGATGACTCCAGTAGCAAAGACACTGAGCGAGGGGCACCGGCGCAGAGTTCACTTCAAGTGGTCTCAAATGCACTTGTTATGTTTCAATCCATCGAAAATGACGACGAAGAAGCGACTGGAAGTAAGACTCTTCATTTATCTCTTGATGATTTCTCCGCCTCGTTGACAGGTGCAAATGAGTTGCCACAGCGAGTTCTTGATCCGTCCGCACTCGAATTTCGTGTCGTTTATGCAACTCAGAACCACGGCAGTGTCGTTTCTCAAGATTTCTCCTTGCACGGCGACACCGCGAAGTCATATGCAAGTCCTTCGTCCATCCTGGCCCTAAGATCGATCGGGGAGAATATGTCCCGGGTATTATCGGGCAGACAAGAAAAACATGAGACTGGCCCTCGCCAGAAGAGTGCCGGTGTTTCAAGTAGGAAACAGGCTGGAATTGGTTCGTTGGTGCAGTACAAAAAAAGCGGAACTGGCATTGCGACGAGCATGAAATGGGAATTGGATTCAATTTCATGCGCCGTCTCCCGTCCTTGTACAACTTCTGGGAGCGCTTGTGACGATGAGATTCACCTCTTTAATGTTGTCGTCGATGATGTAAAGGGTTCGTTGGACGGGTGCGTGTCAGCCCTTTATGGAGATGTCAATGCCTCGTTCTCAATCAATTACTTTCGCCCCGATTCGCACCAATGGGACTCATTCGTCGAACCATTTCATCTGAATATGACGATTGAGCAAATGCCCAATGAAATTGTGAGTTTGTCTAGCGCATGCACTCTAGAGTCTTTCCTCAAGCATTCTTTTCGCGGTTGAAATAATTACTCTTCTCTCATCCCCTTTTTCTTCCCGTCCAAAAATACCAATTCAACGCAGATTGTTGACGCATCTACTCAAGATGATGAAATCAATGCAACTATAACGTCGGCCTTCCTCAACGATATGGCAGAGGTGGACTTTCGTCTTTATCAGAAAGCCCTATCGTTTGCGAAAGACGAGAACTTCAAAGAAAATAGCCCCTTGCCATTCGCCACCTCAGCGTCATTTTCGAGGGGAAAGCATAAGCCTCGAACCGAAAGGAACAGTCGCATTGTAAATGAATGTGGGTGTGACATTCTTATTTGCTCGATGAAAGCGATAGAGACTTCGTCAGGACGACAAGGTCGACTGGAGGAAAGCAGCCCAGGTTGTGCCCTCATCACATCTGGCTCCAGCATTGATCTCGAAACATCTAGCTTTGCCATCAGCTTGACGCCATTGACAGAAGCGATGATAGGAGAGCGCCAATCCCTCATTGATCTCCCTGTTGTCAGTTCCGCCGAGAATTTCCCCCATTTTTACGTATTCGAATCTCTTAACAAACATCGCTCCGCTTTGACGTCCGATGACGAGAGAAACGCTGACCTTTACGATATCGAACCTGTTGTTGAGTGGTGTTGTGAGAATCAGAGATTGCGCTCATCGAAGCCCGATGTTTACAGCCTCGATGAGGGAGAAGACATCTTATCGTCCAGCACGTGGTCGCCTGGTATCGAGTGCTATGGTGGTCGCCCCGATAATGAATCTACTTCTCAAAGACCTTCGATCTCAAGCTCCATCGCTGGCAATTGGACGCGTCCATTCCGACAAGATGACTCTCCGCATTTTAGCGATATGACTGGATCTTTGAGGCTTGCTCGGGAGCGTGTGGTTCTTCCCGATGACAACTGGATCTGGGCCAATGATTGGACGGTGCAAATCAGTGGGAAGCGAGGAGAGATGACGACAGATGCAGATGGATGGGAATATAATACAGAGTTTGATCGCTTCGGTCGAAACCGACGTTGCTATCAAAAAGGAGACTCCTGTCGCAGACGCCGTTGGAGCAGAGTACGGATGATCAGACCACCCCAGCTTGGAAACCCTCAACGTCCAATTAAAGTGGTGTTGAGGGCGGGCCAGCAAAAAGATGGACTTGTCGTTACAAAAATTTGCAGCCCGCTCTCGATAACGAATCGAGTGGGCGAGTCTATAACGATTTTCCTCTATACAATTTCGTGGGAACGAGAAGAAATCACCGGAACGATATCGTTGGGCGAAACGCTCCGTGTTCCTCTCGCTTTCGCATCGGCAACATACATGCGTTTGGCCCAGCCACGAATCCATCGTACGCCTTACAAGGGGCTTCCCAGCAAGCAGAGCCAGGTGTTAGATGAATATAACTACACAGAGCGAGTACTAATATTACCCACCGGGGCGAATTCATCAAGTTTGAGGAGGGCACACATCATCATTGATGGAGATCAACGAAAGAAGCAGCATGTCAACATCATTGTTCAGTCTACGTTGGACGAGACTCATATTATTCTTGAGCCCATCCTACAGGTCATCAATCTTCTGCCTTGCTCATTGAGCTGTAGGGAAGGGCATCGGGAAAGGCACGATTCTCTGTCGGTCGTGGGACGCTCCCAGAGCAACATCGATGTAGGCGAAGTGAACAATTGCACAGCAGTCGATCCGAGATTTAAACCTCACTTGTCGGTCGCTCTACCGGGCTACGAATTCTCCGACTGGGTTCCAATTGTGAACAGGAGGCAGACTTCGCTGACTTGGCGCCCTACCGCTAAAGAGGAAACCCAAATTTTGCGCGCAAAGAAAAAGGAGAACGACTTCGAAGATTACAAGGCTGTTGTTGAACTGCTCCCTGTAAATAGACATGTTGGAGATCAGCTCTGTATCATTATGAGTGTCGAGAGCGGTCATTGCCCAGTTGTCCGCTTTTACGCACAATATTGGATATTAGATAAATCAGGCTTCGGCCTACGCTTTGCTGAAGGTTTTGACGATGTCCTTGATAGCGATGCCTCTTCCTTCGGTCGATCGATGCGCCGTTCTCACGCCCTTCTAGACAAGAATGTGACACAATCGCTTCGATCAGTGCCAGGTTATCAATGGTCTGTTGGTGCGGACGGAATGAGCATGTTCTTTTCTCGAAAGGAATGTCTATCTCTCGCGATTGACCGCGATTTGAGACAACCGTCATCGTCGAGAGGCATATCATCGCGATCACAGTGGTGCGAACCAATTGACGTGACAAATGTAATGCCGAACAATATTATTCAGCTGGAAGAATACAATGGGGAAGGGAGGTTCGAGTTGAGTCTCAGCGTAGCGTTATGTCCTTCCATTTTTTCGCGTACCAAACTCATTACTATCGTTCCGCGCACCGTTGTTGTCAACATGTTGCCATACAGCCTTTGCGTTGCACAAGATGGCCGGCTCGATAGGCGAGCCATCATTCATTCACAAAAATCGAGGCCACTTCATTGGACCACGGGGTCTCTGCCGTCAAAGGTAAGGCTTGCTCCTGCTACTGATTCACGGAATGAGCTGGAGAGGGACGAATGGACAAATGGGTCGATAGAATTGAATAAGGTTGGTATCACAAGCATACGCATGAATGCTCCATCTTCCACCGAAGTCGAAAATGGAGCTGTTCAGGTAGAAGTTCGGCTTGCGACAAAAACTCAGAGCGCTGCAGTCCTTGTGCTCATTTATCCTGCGGACAAAACCTCCAGCCTTTATCTCCTCCGTAATCTCAGCTCTCGGACCATTTTGGCTACGCAGGCACTCAACACAGAAGAAGAACTAAATGAGCTGACCAAGAATAGTCAAGGCTTAACTGACACATCCCAATTGAAGCTGGCAAGAAGCGCCTTGAGGCGTCTGCAACAAAAGGGTAGCTCCCCTTCTCTTCGTCTCGACACTCGTCAAAAAGCTACTACCAGTAAGAGCTTACTATCGTCCTTTGCTGGGATGGATTGCGGCATTTTGGGCGCTTGTGCTCCCACTAGCGATAGTTTTGATGAAGTAGACGACACCGAGGGGTTCATCTGGTCTCTAGTACCTCACCAGGATGATTGCTGTTTTGGGTTTGAGGATCCAGAAAAGGCTCACTTGCTCGAATGGTCATGTGTCGATGGGAACAATTACATCTTTGATGACAGTGTGCTCCAAGTTGGATTTATTTCGATCGACGAAATGGGTTCCAGCAGCACGCTTAGGTTCCCTGATGGAAGAGAAATAAGATGCGCCGTCAAAGCAGAACATAGCACAAAAGTCATCGAGTTTGTGGATGTGAGGGATAAAGCGATCGGAGAACACAATGCGAGCATTGGGATCCTCCGCCATAGAAGCGCTCTTCGTGACGAAATGATTGCTACGAAGAGTACTTATGACGATTACAAAAACATTAACGGCACTTCTGACAACTTTGACGAGGAGGACCATGTCACCCTTACTCTTCGGGCGGAAGTCCCGGGTATTGGCATTAGCGTGGTGGAAAATGCACAGACGGCGTTCGCCAGAGAAATTCTTTTCCTTCACATGAAATCAATTACTGCAGAGTTTGGACAGACTGGGCGAGGATATCACGAGGTTGAGTTGCAAATGATGTCGGTGCAGATAGACAACCACATCTACAAAGCAACGCACCCAGTTATGCTATCTTCTGCGCACGTTGATGGCAGCGAACCCTTTCTGCACCTTTCCGTCGTTCGAAAGCTTCAGGCCCACGCAACAACATATGTCTTTCCCTATCTGGCACTGCGCATTTTACCAGTTGACTTGCGGCTCGATCGGAGAACAACGGAGCTATTGGCTAGATTTTTCCGACCAATCAAGCGCATCCGAGAGGATCAGGTCTCTCCTCACGAGTATGTTCGAAGTATTGCTTTATCGAGGACGCAAAACCAGTCAAACAGCAGGGAGGGGCTCGACTTCTTGACTTCCTTGGAAGGCGGTGCGAGAAGACTGAAGCCAAACGAGGGGCGTGTATACATCGAACAAATGATCTTGCACCCTGTCCTTGTTTCTTTAACATTTTCCCAGCATTGGTTCGAAGAAACTGAGTCAGCATCTGACGGAATTTTTGCGATTGAGTTTTTCCGAGGCCTCACAAGCATATCATCGGCTCCCCTTACCTTCACATCATTCTTTGTCGGGCATGCCTTCGAGTCACCTCAAGCTCTGGGTCAAATTTTGTTTGCGCATTACAATTCTCAGCTGTTCCAGCAGATTTTATCTGTCCTCGGTTCTCTGGAGATTCTCACTGTACCGGCAGATCTGTTGGGAAATGTCGGGACTGGAGTTATTTCATTCTTCTACGCCCCCCTCCAAGGGCTCGTCCAAGGGCCCGGTCAGTTCATCGAAGGACTCGAAACTGGCACGGAGTCACTCGTGAAAGGCGTCTTTGTAGGTGTTACCCGAAGTGCCGCAAATCTGGCCGACGTAGTCAACTCAAATTTGGCAGGGTTGACTGCCGATGACGAGTACATCGGAGAGCGACAGAAATCTCTCATCAAGGCACGAAACAGTAACGCCACGAAGTCCCTCGGCGAGTCGCTGAATATCGCTGGTGCAAGTTTAGCCCGGTCATTGAAATCCAGTGCACAAGGGATCGTAGATCAACCATCAATATATGCTTCCAAACATGGAGCGATTGGCTTCGCCAAAGGTATGGCGAAGGCTGCTGTAGGAGCAGTAGTGAAACCCGTCGTTGGCATCGGCGATGCAGCATCGGTTCTTCTGACGCATGTCTCCGACGTTACTGGCGACCGTGCATCCTCTTCAAAAGTTCCCAAGAGGTTGCGACGAGCTTTGCCTTATCGCGATGGAGTATCATCCAGCAAGACCATTACTCTCGCCCCCTTTGATTCCGAGGCGGCCAAGGCTCAGAGCATTGTGACCGAAAATGAATCGAAAAGTGATGCCTATGTTGGACATGTTCGCACGCGAACCCATCTCATTATTGCATGTGAGACCCGTCTTATTGTGACCGCCAGCAACGAATTGAATTTCTTATCTCAGGGTGAAAGTGACGTCTGGCCATGGACCAACATTAGCCACTTCGATATGGTTGGTGATACTGTGCTCCGTATGAGTTTCTTCTCCCCCACTGGACTCAAATCATGCACCTTCGAGGCTGGTTCCTATGTGATGCGGTCAAGGCTCTATGATCTAGTTTCAATGCAATCGAGGAAGATGAGTAATTTCTCAAACCCCGGGCGTTATGGTGCTCAAGGCTTTGCCTCAACTTCGGGGGACGCCAACGTTTCGAACAGCTACGTCCTGGGGTCCAGAAATGTCCGACGCACTCGTATTGATCAAGGTGCAAGGGATGAAATTGAAATGATTGAAAGATGCTGCCACCGCGTCCGAAAGTTAAATCGCACAGACAAGTCTTTCCTCAGGAGTTTAGATGAAGAGGCTTGGACCTTGGTCGATTCCTGGGGTCACTTTGTCTCCGGTCTCCGAGCACGGCGCTGTCTTGTTGCTGGCTTGGTCAACAGAACCGGGTCCAATATCCAGATCAAGACCACTTGCCTCTTTGAGGGCGGCTCACCCGTCTACTCTTTGCCAACGAATGATTTTGATGATGACATGGGACTGCTAAAGCCCGGAGGCGCCATCATTTTCTTTACTTGGAGTTGGCCTCCGAACCTAAACAATCATGGCGACATCTTCCTTCACATTGAATCGACTGCCTTCAGTGCTGACTTTGCCCAGAATAGCACAGTAGTCTCAAGTGCTACTCCTCGGTCCGGCTACAAGGTACAATTTTTGGAGAAAAGTCTGTCTGGTTGGTGGGCTAAATTCTGGTTGCTCTGCCTCGACGACGAAAAAGTACCGGTACACACATGAAGTTTTTAATTAAAACTACCTAGGTACGTAAATAGTAGCCTGAGTCTCTCTTATATATTGATTGCCATATGCCGCTTACAAGCTTACAAGAGGATAGCCGCCGCCAGAATGCCGGCAGTGAGCAGTTGCCGAAGAAACCCTGTGAGCGGAATGCCAAGCTCTTTATCCATTCGCACGACGAAACCTGCGTAGAAGGAGAATGCCGCCCACAAGCAACATGAGTATCCAACGGCCTCATTCAAAGACACCTCTCCCAAGAGAATGATAGTCATGAGGGTCGCGTTGAGCACCGACCCATTACCCCACCCTCGAAATAATCCCTTATTGCGGCGCATCTCCCTCCGGGAGACGTCAATACCGAACAGGAACGGCGCTCCAAGTTCGGGCGCAACAAATAACAGCATCGAGAAGATGTTGATCGCGCTAACGACAATCATTTCCGCATTCAGCAGCCTGATGATAGCATCCTCATCGTGCGGCCGAATCAGAAGGAAGATCGCACTTCCTGGGCCCATTACAAGGGAAAGAAATTTCAGTCGACCGCTGGGCCTCATGCCAGCAACCCGAAAAGATTTGTCGACACCGCGCTTAAACCAGAACGAGCGTACCAACAACGAATAGGGAATCGCCTTGTATGGCGGAACGAGATCAAGTAAGAGAAGGACAAGGCAGGCACACGTCGAAAGTGCTGTGAAGCCACTGCCGACTATTAATTCGTATTCGCTGGGAGTGAATTGGTGGACCCCATATCCGAATCTTCGTCCCGCACCGATAGGGTTTGTTGCGAGCTGAAGTCCACTGATCAGGTTGAGGAGCGTGAACGCATAGACGGCGTACTCCGCTCGGCGCTCAATGATGTCGGCAACATCCAGCCGAGCGTCCATTGCTACCGAGTACGCGAGTCCGAGTGAAAGGGCGTTCAGGAGAGCAAATAAATGGACGGCGGTCGAGAGGTCGAGATCGAGAGGAGCACCGCCGGCCACGCGGCCACGCGCGGCCACGACACCTCATACTACGTACCGTAGTACGTACTAAGTAGGTAATCCGGGAACACGACAAAAAAACAAAGGAAAAACAGCAGAAAAAGTGACACGCTACATATGTACCTAGGTACATGTATTTTCATA
>Ga0209713_10002207_pt1 | contig 12025 bp, 9 predicted proteins | sample ArcOceMetagenome_3_FD_187444 | JGI IMG/M metagenome (GOLD analysis project Ga0209713, IMG submission 187444) | Marine eukaryotic phytoplankton communities from Arctic Ocean - Arctic Ocean- Svalbard ARC20M Metagenome (SPAdes) (version 2) | ecosystem: Environmental > Aquatic > Marine > Oceanic...
AGATTTGAAACGGCACACCCGCGCGGATGATCGAGTCGACGAAGGTGTCGCCGACGTGCGGCTGGAATTTGAACGATTGTCCGAGTAAACCCGGTCCGTTCCCGTAGCCGTCCACGAGCGCGGTGGTGTGCGCCTCGACGAGCCGACCGGCGCGTTGCAACGTCGCCCTGTTGACAAAACACGTCGTCAATGATCTAATTGCCAATCTGGAAATAAAAAGACACTCACCTCACGCGCTTGGCGTCATCCTCAGTCGTGATGGGGGTCGTCCCGAGGTTGACGCACCACGCCTCGAGCTCGTTGGCGCACGCGTCGCATTCACCCGCTCGAAACTGACTCATCGCTATGTGCCGCATGCCCATCGCGACGGCGGCGCACGATGACGTCCAATACACGGCGTTGTGCGGGTCGCTCAGCACGCCGGTGAAGTACTGAGATCCTTCCTCGCCGTCGACACCCGCGCCCGCGCTGGCGAGCGCTCGAGCGAGAGCCACAAACGCGAGCTCCTCGAGCGCGATGTCGCACAGCCTACGTGTAGGAGGTGGTGAATGGTAAGTAATTGGGTAGTAATTGGGTGGTAATTGGGTATTTGAGTATGGAAGGGAGACTGATCTGCTGCTGAACACTCACCTCCACGCCTGCCTCTGCGCGACGTCGTCGTCTGGCGCTTCGCGTAGGTTAGCGGTATCAGCCGCGAGCATCGCGGTGAACGATGCTCGCACAGCCGTCGCGGCTCTGAGCGCGCGTAACGTCGCGGTGCCTTCAGCGCCGGCGATGCCGTCGTGGTGCCCGCCGCTCTCGAGGTCCCACATGGCGCCCTGGAGTTCGTCAATCTCAGCTTGAACCTCCGGCGTCATCTCGGAGCGCAGCGCGTCGATGCGCTCGAGCGCACCCGCGGCGTTGAAGAACCGCTTGAGTTCTTGCGCGAATAGGTTCATCTGGTACTTGAAGTCTTCGTTGTAGTCGCCGTTGTTGACCTTGTCGAGGATGGCCTGCGTGGTGATGAGATCCTCCGGCCCGGCGTTGCGGTGAATCTGCGGTAAAAAAACACGTGTCGTCAGTCTAATTGCCCATACGTGTACAGAAATACACAAAAATACACAAAAAATAAAAATAAAAATAACCTTGTTCTGCAGCGTGTGCTTAATCTCGAGCTTCAAGTCCTGCGGTATGTCGTTCCTGTGCGCGATGTCTCTGATGCGCGTCATCGGCACCGAGCACGTGAACTCGCCGCTGAACGACGGCAGCCACGGGTGGACGTTCCTCATGACCAACACGGACGATTCATCCTCGGATGACGCGTCGCGGACCATCGTTTCCATGTTGATGAAGACGTCCCGGGCGACCACCGCCATGTGGTTGGGTCTGTGATGGTGCCCGTCCTCCGTGCATTGCAGCACTCCGGTGCTTATCCAACGCAGGTACGTGGACGCCGCGGCGGCTTTCTCCGGAAACGGACTAGAAGCGGTTGGGGAAGCCGGAACGTTCCCCATGAGGTTCTCCCCTGGGGTACCGACGAGGGACTGGACGAGCTCGAGCTTCTGGATCCACGACGTCGCCGCCGTATCCCCCGCCGCGATCGTCTTGAACGCGCTGCCGTCCGGGATGTTCACCCCGCCGTCGCTGCGCTGCGTCGCCTCGTGCATCAGACGGTTCTCCTCGTCCTGGTCGCGGTGTTTCAAAAAACGCAAATCAAACTCGCCCCTCCATTCTCTCGTCGCCGGCGGCGGCGCCGGCGCTTGGCTCGGAGCGCCGCTCGCGTGATGCGGAGCAGGCGGCGGCGGTTGGGATGCCGCGCCTGCGGGAGATGAACCGCCGCCGACGACGTTCACATCGCCGCCGTACCATCCGGTGACTTCGATGGTCTCGGTGTCTTCGTCCACGACGGCGCGGCGATTCTCACCCCCTTCCCACTCAGCCTCGCCCTCTTCTGGGACGGCGACGAACTTGAACTCGCACGCGCCTTGTGATGAGGCGTTGATCGGGACGGTGCCTACCCAGCAATCGCCTTCGCTCCATTCCAGCGCGACGCCGCCGTTGACGTCCCAGGCGCCAAACTCGGGGAAATCGCCCACGACGACGAGGCGTCGTCCGAAGCCGAGCTCGGCGTGAACGTTGAACGCGACGGCGGACGCCGATGCGGGCGCGGGCGGGGGTTGAGTCCCGGGGGGTGGAGGCGGTGGCGGCGGCGCCGCGAATGCGCGAGGAAGCGAAGCGCGACGACGCGGGCGGCGGGTGACGCGGGCGAGGTGCGCGCGCCCGTTAGGTTTAAAAACCGTTGATGATGATGATGTCCCGGCGTGGGCGCGACGTCCGTCGGTCGGGATGGGGAAGCGGTGGGACATCGCGAGGGACATCGTCGCGTGCATCGCACCGGGCGAGGACGAGGACGTGGCCGGGAGAAACTGGATTGGGTCGCGACTGGAGAGTCACAGAGCGCTTCCCGTGTGTGATTCCGCGCGTTGTTATCTTGCGTTACTGTACGAGTGACTTTCAAGTTTACAAGATCTGAAGCTGTGGTGTCGTTGGCGGGCACTTCGGTTGGCGCGGAGATGATGACGACGGTTTGGCGGCCGCGCGTCAGGATAGACGTTCCGGGTGTCGGCGATGCAGAGAAGACGGATACATCGAGAGAGGAGTTGACGACGAGGGGCACGAAGCGGAAGTATGCCCCGAAGCACTTCGGGCCGTGCGAGCACGGGGTGAAGCATCGCTCGGCGTGCAAGGTGTGCGGTGCTTGTCCGCACGGTCGTCAGCGCTCTAAGTGCAAGGAGTGCGGTGGGGCATCAATCTGTGAGCACGGTCGTCAGCGCTTTAGGTGCAAGGAGTGCGGTGGGGCAGGAATCTGCGAGCACGGTCGTGAGCGCTCTCAATGCAAGGAGTGCGGTGGGTCACAAATCTGCGAGCACGGTCTTCAGCGCTCTAGATGCAAGGAGTGCGGTGGGTCTGGAATCTGTGAGCACGGTCGCATACACTCTAGATGCAAGGAGTGCGGTGGGGGATCAATCTGCGAGCACGGTCGCATACAATCTCAATGCAAGGAGTGCGGTGGGGGATCAATCTGCGAGCACGGTCGTATACGCTCTAGGTGCAAGGAGTGCGGTGGGTCACAGATATGCGAGCACGGTCGTCAGCGCTATTTCTGCAAGAACTGTGGCGGGGGTGCATACTGCGAGCACGGTTGTCAGCGCAGAAGATGCAAGGAGTGCGGGTCGAACAAATGACATCGGCAGTAAAACAAAGGCCAAATAGAGAGTCACGGCACGGTAGTTCACTCAGAAGGTTCGAGAAATGTAATACACTGCGCCGTCAATGCCTGCGTCGTTGGCTGTCCGATCGATTCACGCCTCCTCCCCCTCCGTCTCCGTCGACACCGCGTTCATCTCGACGACGCGCGCGATGCATCCCGCGACGAACTCCGCAACCTCCTCCTCGTCACGCTCCTCCTCCTCCGTCTTCCACCTAAAGTCGAGAACAGGCGTGGACTGCCCGATGGGCTTGAACCCGCGCACCGACTCGGGCGTTTCCATGGCAATCACCACGGGTTCCTCGACGGAAGCCATCAACTCAGCCGCCGCCTCCTCCTCCTCGGACCTCGCGGTGGTCCACTGCGCGCTGAAGATGCCGTGCCCGTCGTGGTGCGCGCCGCCGATGACCCGCGCCTCCGTCGCGTCCTTGCGCCTGGCTTGGTTTAATCGCGCTTCAATCGCCTTGGCCTCCTCCTCCTCGGCGCCGTCGCCGAAGAGGCGGTTGCCGACCATGGACGCCTTCATCGCGTCCGACACAGCCTTGTGCCCAAAGTTCACGATGGTATCAGCCTCACCTGGGTCGACCGCGTCGCATTCATCGCCGAAGGTGACGGAGGAGACGAATTCCTTGGCGCCGGCGACTTTGCCGAGGCCGATTTTTTTGCCAATCTTCTCCGAATCACCCCCCGGAGACGCGTCGGCGAAGAGGTCGGACCCCTTGGCCTCCTTCGCCTTGGCCTTCGTCGCCTCACAGCTGTGTTCATCCACAGCTGTGTCCTGCGTCGTATCCATCGCGGGCCCGTCGGAGAAGATGTCGTTGCCCTGGAGGCCCAATCTCGAGCGCTCGCAGATTTGTCCCTTGGCCGTGGGCCTCGCGGTTGAAGGCGACGGCGCGTCGCTGAAGATGTCGCGGCCGACGCCCAGGTCCCGCAGCTTGGCATCCGATACCGTCACCTTCTTCGCCGGGGACGAGAGCATCTCCCCGAGGAAGGCGTCCGCCTTGGGCGCCCAGGCGGGGTCGAGCGTCTGCTTTTCTCCATCTTTGAAGATTGCGTTGCCGGCGTGTTGGGTGCGCGCGATCTTGCGCGCGACGGCGACGCCGTCGTCGGTGATGTCGGCGCACGGCGAGGAGCGCTTGGATCCCGCGGCGGCTCCCGAGGATTCGACGTTAAGGGGCGGCATCGGCGCGCAGGTTCCCGCGGCGATGGCTAATGAGATTCGCTCGACGAGAGCGTCTTTGCCGCCGCCCACGAGGAGCCCGCGCTCGCGGCATGCGGTGCGAAGGTCCTTCATGTCGAGGGTCTTTGGGTCGACGCGCGCGATGGAGTCGTCGACGGGCTCGGCGTCCATGACGGGCGCCGGCTTCGCGGCGACGGGCGCGGCGACATCGTCGTCGGTGCCGAAGCAAAAGGAAGATTTCGCCCTTTGCCTGATCTCGGCGTACGCGTTTTCCTTCGGGGCTTCGGCGGCCGAAGCCTTCGGGGACGCGGCGGTCGTGGGCGCGACGGCCTCCTGGACCGTCGCGAGGGGTTCACGAGTGTCGGTCATGGCCGATACGGTGGCTCGTTTCGGTGCGCTCGAAGAGTGCTCACCGAACCTCACTCGAAGTACCGAGTCTCACGGGGGAACGTTTCACGGGTTTCGGGGTTTCCGAGAATTTCGTGACACGGAGCTGTCGAAACCAGTTTTAAACCTCGGGGTTGGCCACCGCGCCTCACACGTGCATCGCACGCGTATCGCACCCGCACATCGACCCACGCACACAACATGGCGGCCATGATGACCATGGTTTCCATGGCGAGTAAGACCGAGGTTCACCCGCTGCTCGCCGCGGGCGTCCAGCAGGCTATCCTCCTCGCCGAAATCTCGATCGCCTTCGCGAAAGGATGCGCCGATGCGCTTCCCGCCGCGCTGAAGAACCTGCTCGATAAGATCCCCATCGAGGCTGTCGCCGCGGGAGTCGTCATCGTGCTCATCCTCAGCGCCATCACCGGCACGTCCACCACGGCGAAGAAGTCGAAGAAGGGTAAAGGATCCAAGGATGACTCCGACAGCGACTCGATCAGCAGCGAAGCGGAGGAAATCCTGGAGGAGCTCATCGATCTCTACATCGAGGAACACGAACGGGAACCCACCGAGGATGAGTTCCTCAAGTGGACCGAGACACTCAAGCAAGCCACCGTCGACCACGCGTCATCCCCGAAGAAGGGCAAGAAGACCCCGACGAAGAAGGCGGCCGCCAAGGCCAAGGCTGGCAAGAAGGGAGAGCTCGTCCCGCAAAAGTCCCCAGCCAAATCCGCCTCCAAATCGTCAAAGAAAGCAGCCGCGCCCAAGAAAGTCGCGTCTTCCGACTCCAAGGCGGCGGTCATCTTCGCCGAGGAGTGCGTCAAGTGGCAAAAAGCGCTTCCCGCGAAGGAACAGGCCAAGCTCGAGAAGCAGCTCGCCGCCGCGAAGACCCCGGCGCAGAGCAAAGCCGCCTTCCTCGCGTCGGCGGCGGCGGACAAGACCAAAGGCCGAGCCGCGCGAAAGGAAGCGCTCCTCAAGGCGGCGATGAAGGTCTAAATCATGTCACGTTGCACTGACTCGGTCGGTGGCATGGGGTTGACTGGGAGGAGGAGGATATGTACGCATACGGAGAGAGATGGGTGGGAAGGCGCGCGGAGGTGCGTCTGCCGTGAGGATGGAGAAGGGAGGATACCTCGGGGATGGTTTTTCACGCTTTGCACTTTTCGTAGTCGAATTATCTATGAAATGATCGGCGCGGCTGACCGCTATTATGGTCAGCCGCGCCGCGAGTTTGTCCATCGTCGTCGCTAGTCGAACTATCATCGTTTTCCTCCCATCAGCCTCGCGAGTTTCTCCCGCTCGTCCGCCGAGGTTTTATCCGTTTTATCTGACGACGCGGCGGTTTTGAAAGCTGAAGAAACGCCGAAGACCCGCTTGAACAGACTCTTCGTCTTTCTCTTCGGCCCCGCGGATTGCGACCCATAAGCCCCGGCGTTCACTCCGTCACCGCCATCTCGTCCGGCGGTCACTCCGTCGTCATCGTCGTCATCGCCGAACGCGTCCTCATCCTCGGACTCCGAGATGGGCTTGTACGGAGCGCGTGTCCCTTTGTCCGTACGCGTTCCAGATTTTTTAGTCGGTGAATCGACCACGACGTGGGTCGGTTTATCTGCGGCGGCGGTGACTTGCGTGGACCCCCCGGGCAGCCTTCGTCCTTGCAAACCCGTGATGGACTTGAGCACGGACCACACCACGTTCCCCTTGAGTTGCCCGATGAGTTCCCTCCACCGGCCTTCAAAGTTCGCGGTGACCACCTCGTCCAAGAGGAGCCGAACTTCGTGGAACGAACGCGGCTTGCCGTCGTAGGAGACGCGAAGTAAAACTTCGTTGACTTTGAGGTGACGCACCGCCACCTTCTTGTGTTCCTCCGGTTGGAGCGGTTGGTTGGTGGCACCCGGGTGTGTGGTCGATTGGCTGGCGCCCGTGTGAGTTAGCCCCATTGGGTCGGTGTCACCTGGAAGGGCGAGTGAGGGCGGCCGGGACCGGCGCCGGTGGAGAGAGTCCTTGCTCACGTCGTCGCCGTCCTTTTGTCCTCCCTTGTGTCCCTGTTGTCCCTCGTCTGTTACATCGGAATCGGCCAGCTCCTGATAGCCGCCGCCGCCGTTCCCGCCCTTGGCCTGGAACAGGTCGGCACCCCACGTCGCGCTTCGCTTGTGCGACTGAGCGTTCGTCGCAGACTTGGGCGGGAAGCGTTGGGGGCTCATCGTCCCGAGCAAAATCTTCCGAGCCTCCGACTCGGGCTTGGGATCGATAGTCGTGGCGCTAAACCCTCGAGGCGCCTTCGACGGGGTCCCGCGTTCGATCCCCGCGCTCGCCGAACTCGTCCCGTGTTTCCGTCGCCACTCCTCGCGCGTATCCGTCAAACTCCGGGCGTACGCGTCGTGGCCCTCGAGGAACTTACCGGAAGAACCGCCAACAGCGCCTGAAAACAAAACACGGCGTCAATCTAATCGCCAATACGGAAATAAAAATAAAAAATAAACTCACCGGCGTCGCCGTTCTTCTCTGGAAATATGTACGCGATGAGCCTGTCGTACATGTCGCGTTCGATTCGTAAGTCGAAGGGCTGGACGTCCACCTCGATGCGGTCCCATATGGGCGCCTCGGGCGGCGACGCCGCGCGCAGCGCGGAGACCCGCACCAGCGGCCTGTTGTTCGCGTTATCCGATTGCGGTTTGGAATTGGTATTTCCGGATTTGGTATTTCCGGCCGCCGGCGCGTTGGGATCCCACCTGGCGAGCACCGGCTTCCACGACCCTTTCTGGTCCGCCCAAGCCTGCGCACTCCGGGCGCCTTGAACCTTCGGCGGGGGAACGTCCAGGTTCAGCTCGTGGCATCGCAGGTTCGTGACGCCGCTGCTGTCGACGTGGCGCTCTCTGGAAAGAGCGAGTCGTTCGATTCGCGCGACTAGAAACGTTCGGCCCGAGACTCGCAGCGCCCATCGAAACTTATCCACGGACAATGACAGTTTGATCGCGGGGCGCCGCCGCGTGGGCCGGACGAGCGCCTCCGCGGATGCGACCGCTTCGTCGACTGCGCGCTCGGCGTCCTCGACGCGACGCGCGAGCCGACGCGACACCCGAGCGCAAGCCTCGCCGTCGAAGGGTACCGATTTTGATCCTCCCGACTTTGATCTCGAGCCCAGCCCCGGGCCGACGCACTTCTCTTGAGTCTCCGCGAAGACCTCCGCGAGTGACGCGTCGACGACCGCGCACGTCGCTGCCCACCTCGCGACGCGAAACGCCGCGAGCGGACCGGCGACCACCGCCGCGGACGCGCGCTCCTCACCTTCCACCAAAGATCGACCCTCGACGGCGAGCAGCGCGGTGGCCTTCATCGCCGGCCTCGGCGGGTGGTCCGGGATCTGCGCGAGGAATATCGAGCCTATGACGTCCACCAACGCCGCGAATTGGTCGGATGACATCTCGGCTTCAATCTCGGGGGAACGGAGCGCGAATTCGGTGAGCGCCTCGGGCCTTTTACGCTTTGACTTTGACGCGGTTTTGCCGCCGTCGTTGTTGCCCGAGTCCTGAACCCTCGTTGTTGGTTGTTGGTTGTCGCCGTTGTTGTTGTTATTGCTCGGGGTTAGGTCGCCACCCACGCGTGCGATCTTCTTCTTCTCCGGGATGTGCGTGGTGAAGTCGAGGTCCATGCGGCAGGGCTTGAACACCTGCCGCAGCAGGTACGAATGCGCCGCCTCTTGCTTCTTACCGGTCGATTTCCCCGAAGTGTGTGACTGTTTACCCGCAGCTTTTGTCTCGACGTCAGGCGCGAAGAGCGATTCGTCGAGCCACTGAACCCCCGCGTACACGTCCACGTCCAGCGGGGCGACGTGGGCTTGCGCGTCGAGAAGACGAACCGCCACGACCCGGCGTCCCCAGTGCGCGTCCGAATCATCCGCATCCGTCGGCGACGTCGGCGAAATGATTCCTCGATTGGCAAAGATGGAGTCGTCGTCTGAACGAGGGGATAAAGTATGAGTCGTGAACTGTCGCCTGGCGCGTCGGCCGAGCACCCTCCCGGACACCGCCGCGAGGAGAAACCTGCCGGCGCCGTCCTTACCCTCGAAGTTGATCTGAGGCGTGGTGACGTCCACGACGAACATGATCTCTTCCTCCTCCCGTTCCTCTCCGGCGTCGGCGACGGCGACGGGTTTCAGCGCGGGTCGCCCCTCAGGAATCGTCGCGACGGACGCCGCCGTCAGCGCTCGCGCTTCTTGGACGTCGCCGGGAAGCGTGAGGGACGCGGGGAGCTCCGAGCGCGAGCGCCTGTGCGCCGCCGAGCCCGCAGACTCCGGCTCGGGAGACTGTTTGCCCATACGCGTCCCCGCGGCTTGGTCCTTTGGTTCGTGCAAAAGCAGCGAGAGCAAGTCAGCCTCGTTGGGATGATCCCCTTTCGCCGCCGCCGCCGTGGAGACTGGTGAGCCGTCCCACGACTGGTGTTTCTCGCGGCGCTTCGTCCCTGCCGGGGTCGTCGTCGGGTTGGTGGCGTTTTTAGTAACGGCCGTTTCGTCTTTGGCGTCTGTTTGTCCGTCGCCGAAAACCGAGTCGTCGATGAGGTCGAAATCGTCGTCGAAGAGACCGACGCCCATGTGCGAGCTCGTGCTCGATGACTTTGCCCTTTGACCGTGCGATCCGCTCGACGATGTAGACTTGCCCCGTATGTGGTTCGGCAGCCCGAGACGCTCGGCGTTCGTCGCGCGTGAAGACCCTTCGTTCAGGGTTGAACCCGTCTGAGATGTTTCATCTCCGAAACCATCCGTGAGTTTGAACCCAGTCTCAGGATCGACGGTTTCATCGGGCCGCGACGCCAGTGCGTTGAGCGAGGTGAGCGAACGCTTCGGCGGGTTGGGCTTGAGCGCGGCCCTGTACGCGTCGCGTATCCACTGGACCAGCGCGTCGCGCGTCGACGCCGCTTTGAGCAGCCGCGGCGCCTCCACCGTGACGTGCAGCCACGGATTGCATTCGCCGTTGACTCCGCCCGGCGGCGTTGTTTTACTGTTCACGGGAGTGAGCTCCATGGTGAACGCGGGGGGCGAGTCCACCCTGCGCACCAGCTTGACGGACCGCGTCTCCAGCACCAGCGCCGGGTCCGTCGCGGTCTCCCGCCTTCGCCGGGCGAACTGCGACTCCCTCGCGAACCTACTTTCACTTACTCCGGAGGCTACTCCGGAGGTTAGTCCGGAGCCGTCGCCGGGGGACCCCGGACCCTGGAACGAGGCACCCACGCTCCTCCCCTCCAGCATCTCGATCACAGCCTTGTACCCCTCCGCCTCTTGGTCGAAGTCGCCGGTGCCGAAGCCACGCAAGCCGCTCACGCCGCCGCTCGGAGAGTCCACGTTTGAACCGTTGTTTGAACCACCGTTATTTGAACCCTTCTTCGCTCCCGTTGGGCTGAAAACCTCTGACCCATTATCCGCCGGCGGGAGCAGCACTCGGACCTCCTCGAGCTCAACCTCGAGCGTGTCCAGCACGCAGCTCGGCTCGATCGTCGACCGCCGCCTCAAACCGTCAACGCCGACCCCGACTCTGTTTGTTTTTTCATACGGCGACTGCGCCGACGGCGGAGCCGGCTTGAGCCTCGACGTCACGCGTAGCCCCGTGACCTGCGCGGTGAGCCCGCGCGCGGGGTCGCTCTCACTCTCCGCCGGGTGCGCCACCCGTAAGTTATCGCAGCTCGCGCTGAAAGACACCTCGTCGATGACGTAATTTATCGATTTCGACAGCGGGTGACGAACGCGCTTGGGACCGCCTGGAGTCGGCAGCCTCCACGCCCTTCTCGCGCAACCCGAGGGCGAGGACAAGTCTTTGACGAATCGTCGGAGCCAACGGAGCGCTCTGGGGCCGACGATGATCGTCGGGGTGTTGGCCTCGTCGGCGACGGACGCGGCGGCGGCGGCGGAGACCCGCGAGGCAAACGCGGGAGACGAAGGCGAGCTCGGCGTCGGGGGTCCGTTTGGAGACGCGACGTCACCGTTTGGAGATGAAACGTCACCCCCGCCGCCCGAGATCCGCGCGAAGAAGTCGCCGCTGGTCCACTTGGTCAGGCTCCCGGGGGTGCCCATGGATCCGGGGGTGCCCAGCGATGCGCGCCGGTTCGTATCTCGTTTGACGAACGGGGTGGGAGCCGAGTCGTCGGGCGGCTTTGCGGCGTTTTTAGACATTTCTGCGCCTTCGCCTACGCCGCCTCGCCATATGGAGTCATCCGTCTCGGCTCTCCACCTCGGCAACGCTCGCTCCTTGGTGGTCAACGTCGCGTGCGCCGTGAGGTGGCACCCCACCGAGAACTGCCCAGCGTACGGAACCCTGTAAACAAAACACGACGTCATTCTAATTGCCAATACGAGAAGTAAAAGAAACTTACCGTTCGATCCCGGTCAACGAGTCAAACCCGTGGTGATCCTGTCCGCCCCCGCCGACGTTCCCGAGCGTCGCCCAGTCGAATCCGAGGGTTAATTCCACCGCGGGGACGACGGCGAGGCACACCGACATTCCCGCTTTTTCCTCCAGCGACACGTCGACGTCGCCAAAGTTGTTCGCGGCGGAGGGTTGCTCGTCGTCGGGGTCGTGGCCCGGCGTACCGACGCCGCCCCTTGCGCCGAGGGTCAACCTCGCGGCTCTCACGTTAACGCAACCGGGCGACACGTCAACTTCGATCCTGCTCGCGCCGAACTCCAGACCCACCGGCCCGGCTCTGACTTCGGCGATCGTTGGCGCGCATCGCGCGTCGATGACGTACGCGAGCTCGGACCCCGTCACCCGCAGCCGCCCGCGCCAGCTGGCGCGCCAGAAATCCCACGGAGGTAAGGACGGCGCCGCGGACCCGTAGCACCCGTCGGGTCCCTTCGGCCAGCCCCGGTGCGCCGCGTCCCACGACGCCGCCGCGCGCTCCGCGTCGCGCCGCTGACGCCCGCCCCGCCCGCCCGGCGCGTTCGCGTGCCCGGATGAAGGCGGGGACATACGCACGAGCTGCTGCGACAGTGACATGAGCGCGGGTTCGGAAGCGACGGCGAAGCAGCCTGTACACAAAACACGACGTCATTCAAATTGCCCATACGAGAATTAAAAGAAACTTACCGCCGGGGTGTTCCAGGGTCACGTCGATATCCGTGTACAGCTTCACGGGCGGGCGGGGCGGTGATGCGGGGTGCCTCGAGGACCCGAAGCGGCGCCTGCCCACGGGTAACGGCAGCGGAGGTGGGCACCCGGGGA
>Ga0209713_10002208_pt1 | contig 12019 bp, 14 predicted proteins | sample ArcOceMetagenome_3_FD_187444 | JGI IMG/M metagenome (GOLD analysis project Ga0209713, IMG submission 187444) | Marine eukaryotic phytoplankton communities from Arctic Ocean - Arctic Ocean- Svalbard ARC20M Metagenome (SPAdes) (version 2) | ecosystem: Environmental > Aquatic > Marine > Oceanic...
ACCACAAACGACGGACAGGTTGCCATGGCGGGGGTTAAGCACCCTCCCCTCTGCCACACCTGCCACATTGTCAAACCCACGAGGTCCAAGCACTGCAGGGTGAAGAGGAAGTGTACCCTGATATTCGACCACTACTGCCCGTTCGTAAGCAACGGCGTCGGTATGTGTAACTACAAGTACTTCTTCCTTTACATACTATTCCACTGCCTCAGCCAGGTGGGGTTCATGGTGACCGTGTTCAAGTACCTAGGAAGGAACGGGTGGGACTGGTTCATGGGCACCGTCGGGCTTTACGTGTGCCTTTTCGTGCTCCCCGGTTTGATGATGCTGAGCTACCACACCCAGCTTATCCACAAGAACCTGACAACCAACGAACACTCCAACCTGTTCAGGTACAAGTACCTACACGACGGGAACGGGAGGTACAGGAACCCGTTCGATCAGGGTTTCATGGCAAACCTTTACGACAGGATGATGCCTAGCGTTACGAGCTACCAGGTTGGGGGGGGGAGGGAAGGGGAGAAGGACGAACTTTTGGGGAACATCGTTTAAGGGGAAATAGGGGGGAGAGGGGGGGGGGATTACGAATTCTGAAGGGCTTTGATTTCTTAACACAAAACAAGCAAGGGATTTAACAAGTTTTCGACCTTTCCAGAGGAGAGAGGGAAGTTAGATAGCCTTGGATTTCAGTGATATCACTTGATTTTCTTCTGATATCCGACTCCAATATACCTATACCCTCGCTGCTTTCTATGGTTCCTTCCGTCTGTCCTAAACTCGTCCCTGAGTGCATTGTATTTAACTAAAACCACCTTTCCCCAACCTTCAAACTCCAAACAAACCTTTTATGTGATATGCCATTATCAAAGAGGGACTCGACCCCGTCCGTTGTAGCCGGCAGTTTACCCATTGATATCGAGTCTGGTTTTATGATGGGAGGGGCAGGGGGGTGACGAGAGGAGGCCGCATCAAAGTCATACACAGCAACACCCTCGTTTTCATCAAGATCTTATGCGACCAGACCGTAGAGATAGGATTCCACAACGACATCCAAGCGCAGACAGAACTCAGGTTCATCAAGGATGCGGACGATCAGACAGGTTTAACCCCAGACATCGGAGAGCACGTTATGGCTCTATGGAACAATCCGGGGATTCAGAATGCTTGGGAGAAATAGGCGGAGTACCTGATCAATGAAGTGAGTTTTGGGCGTCCTTAGGATTCAAGAAAGCCCCTTTTGTTCTCTTTCCACTAACATACGTCCAATTGCACCACTTTCCCCCCCTTCCTCCCATAGAGTACCGCCGCATACTTCAACAGCATGGAAACAATCTCGGACTTCGATTATATTCCCTCCGACTGAATCTCTCGCCCTGTTCTCCGAGGTTTGCAATTCTTCATGGTTCAAGCGCACAGACATGATCTTCTTCCTCAACAAGAAGGATCTCTTCGCCCACAAGATCCAAAAAGTCCGCATCAAAAGCGTCCCTGAGTGGCAGGACTACGACATCCCAGCCTTTGACTATGAGGCAGGAATAAAGTTTATCCTGCAGCAGTTCATGATCAAGAACGAGAGCGCGAAGGACATCTTCTACCACGTCACCAACGAAACAGACTCCCAAAATGTTAAGGCTGTCTTCGACGCTTGCAAGGACATCATCCTAAAGAAGAACCTGGAGGACTCTGGGTTTATGAACTAAAAAGTAATCTCACAACATTTTACCGACCAAAAGTCTCGTCGTTCTATCCTCCCCCCTCTATCTTCTCGACCCTCTCCATGAAGAACGCCTTCTCGTATCCCTTCCCCCCTTTAACCCCGATATCGCAGAACTTGACGACCCTCCACCCCTCCCCCTCTAGAAGGTCAAATAGTCCATCGTCCGCGTTCGCCCCCCCCCGTCCCTCACCGACGTATACAAGAGTCTTGTTGAGGGGAGACTGGGCACTCCATAGCTCCACAGCCTTACGAGCCCAAACACCCCTGTCGGGGAAAACTGAGATGGAACGAAGAGCGACGAGTAGGGAGATGATGTTAATCTTATCCTATAGACCCATGGTTGACGCTGCCTTCCCGCTGTTCCCGCTCACCTATAAGCAGAACCCTTCCCACCCCAACCTTTCCCACGTTCTCCTTCCTGAACACATTCTCGTTCCCCCTCCTAACATTATGAAAGAAGTGTTCCTTGCATGGCTTCGTGCCCCCGTGGTAGAGATTCCTGTTAAGCGGTACCCCGCTCATGTCATCGAAGGCCACCACATCAACCCCAAGATCCCAAAGCTTCCTGCTCCACTGTCCGTTCCCAGCCCCAATCTCCACTACCCCTTTGCCCTCCGCGGCCCCCTTAATCCCCTCCATAACCTCCCCGTTCCACCTCACGCACCCGTACCTCTCCAGTTCCTCCTGTCTCCCCTGCGCCGTTACACCCTTCCCGTAAGCAACCCTTGACATCTCCTCCGCAACCGCAGCCATCTTTACTCGGTCTTGAGAACGAACGGCGTCGTTGGCACGTGCGGATAAGGCGCGGAGCTTCAACTCGTCCCGGGCGCGATTTTTCAAACCACGGGTAAGGGAGGGGTATGAGAACAAACCAACACTTTTTGAGAGGCTTGATGTATACTTGTTGAAATGATAGGCATCTGTATTTGCTATCCAACCCCATGTTTTACCCCATTGTCCTAATGGTTTAGTAGATAAAGAGGATAAAGGAGGAGAAAAAGGTGACAGTGACCGTCCCTTTGACGAGGAAGGTGAATTTATTGAGATATCCAATGTACTTGAGGGAATTTGAGGTGCACTATTGATAGATATTGCAGTTAAAGTCGTCAAAACTAAAGGTAAAGCACGTCTAGATTGTGAAAACATTTTTCAATTGCTCTGAAAATGAGCACTTTTTGGTAATATTTGAGGTTATTAGAACAAAGCGGCGACGCTTGATTTTTTACAGTTTATACAAAAGCATTATATCTTCCTAGAAATGTATCGTTATCGCTACTAATGGAAGATATAGGTAATTAAATATGTTCCTAAAGTATTTTACATTTCTAAATGATCGAATTTGGACTCCCTGGAAACGCGAAAGCTAGCTACAAAAAGTGCACGCGCTTGTACTTCCGCACAAGACGCGCTTCCTCTGTGGCCATTGCAATAATCCTCATCCCTCATCCTAACCCTTTTTGCGATTCGCTTCGCATCTCATCGCGACGCCGAGGATGAGCCTGCCGCCGGGCCACGCCAGGACCGCGAGCGAGGCCATGATGGGTATCGGCGGCATAGAGGACAGGTGAGACGGAGCGAGGAGCGAAGCGACGAGTTATGATCAGCAGCGTTGGCTAAAGCCAACAGATCGCGCATATACCTCCGTTCAAGAAGTGCTCTCTCCCAAGCCCCACTATTTTTCTCGTCCCACATCCTAAACCTTTTTGCGATTCGCTTCACTCGTCACAATGGTTAGTCTTCGAAGTCGGGGTCATAGATGGAGTACGATACGACAACACCACACACGGTGAGTACAGCAAAGAGGCTGGGTGGTAAGACAGAGCTTGGGGCGAGCAGGAGGAGGATAGCGATGAAGATGGAGAACAAGGGAAAGCCGACCACAGGCACTGCTATCCAGATGATGACTTTTAAAACGGCACCAGGTCCGCCGACATTCCTTTGTGCCATTATGAGGAGCACCAGCCACACGCCTGCAAGTGACCCTCCCCATGGCAACGAAATCATGAATGCGTCTTGGAGACCCTCGAAGGACTCATCAGGATCAGCAACTTCCTTCACAATCAGGGCGATAAAGATGCAGATTAAAACCGTCGCGGTTAGTCCTAACGAGAAGGGATTGCGCACGCAACGTGGTAAATTGGCGAGCAACCACGCTTTGGTGCTGTAACTCATTTCCAATTTATTTCCCCCAAATCCTGTTATCAATCCCACCTCATCTTTACCTCATATTACCTCCCTACTCCATCTTATAATGTTTTCCACCCTCCCTATATTTCCTCTTTCCCCCTACCTTCAAATTCCCGTAAAAATCCTTCTCCTAATAAAGTTATCATTCCTTCTCCTCTCCCTCGCCTTAACCTTACTAATGTCCCTCTTCCTCCCCTCGACCCTAATCTACACACCCCCAACCCACCCGTACGTAAGGTTCTGCGTAATCTCCCTCTCCCCCTGCTCTTTAGTGTGGATAGGTACATTCTCCTTCTCCTACATCCTCACCCACCTTCAGTCCATGCTCCTGTCCTTGACAGAGAGGGACAACGGACACGTTAAGGAGACGGGAATCGTGGGGCTACACATTCCAGGGGTTAAGGCGGACGTTGAGGTTGAGGTTGGGGAGATTGAGAGTGGAGAGGAGGAGGAGGAGAACAAGGTGAGGGGGAGGAGAAGGGTTGCTGCGATGAGCGAAGCAAATCGCGAAACGGATTAGGCGAGGAGCGAAGCGACTAGTAAGGTTTTATACAGAACAATATGCAGCTCGCTACGCTCGCTCCTCCTCACTTGCTCATCTCGAAACTCTCATAGACTCACTTCGCTCTTCCTACGCCACAGCTCCCTCCCCACTCCCCATCCCTCACAAGGGACAACTCGCTGCCGTCCATAAACCTCCGTGATTTCCTCTCCCTTCAAAATCCCCTAAACAAGTTCCTCCTCCGTACCGGCATCCTCCGTTTCGTTTTCTGGGTCCTGAGTTTCTTCGACCTGAGCGTGGGAGGTGGATCGATCTCTATATCCCTCCCCCTCCCTTCGTCTCCCTCCAAAAGAACAGTGCGGATAAACCTGAACCTTCCAATCGTCACGCTATCTTTCCAGCACGCCCTCTGCGCAGGCACACTGAAGCTCTCCGTGTCGCCGTTTTCCTTAACGACCCAAACGTCTACGGTGGAAGTTAAGGGTATTGAACTCACCATGAAATGGAGGCTGGGGAAGAGGGGAGGCATAGCGCCAGGAAGGGTCAAGGTGAGATCGGGCTAGGGTGGAAGCGATAGCTATGGCTATAACTAACAACGTACTCTTATCTTTGCTCTCGTGCCCTTTTCCTCTTCACAGCTCGACGTGGGCGACGTTAATGTAAACGTTGGCGAGGAAGAACTGGAAATACTTTCCTCCCTCCAAAGCGGATCTTCCGTCGTACCCAACAAAGGCGGTGAAGCAGTCGACGAACCCAAGAATCCGACGCCGGACGAAATTCTTTACCTCCTCTCTGAGCTTCTTCCGATATCCGAGATTCTCGACCTTCTACCTCTCACCCGTATCCTGCTTACTCTATCATCGATATCCTTGTCCACCTCCTTCACCCCACCTCACAAGGACGCTATGACCCTCAGAGTATCCATCGATGACGTAGAGGTTGAGGCAAAGGCGTTCGATTCACGTGTCGGTGTCACAGAGGGTGACATTACCCTCCTGATAAACTCACTGCACGCTGAACTCGGGAACTCGTCAGGGAGGCAGAGACCTGTAGCGTTGAAGAGAATGAACCTCAAACTCAACGCTAGGGAGGACGAAGAGGGGTTGGAACTAGACGTGGAGGTACTGGGGACGCCGGAGGTTGAATTTGGACTAGTTGGAATGGAGGTTATTGATGGGGTTGGAAACTGGTGCGAGGATAAAATTAAGGCAAGGGAGAGCGTTGCCCCTCCGCCTCCCACAAATTCCCCTGTCCTGCCGCCATCTCCCGCTGCCCCTCCAACGAAGTTGATCAAACGTCTTACCTTCACGCTATCCCTGGTACGTCTGAATGTTAACCTACCCCTGCAGACATCGAACCTCTCGCTCACAATATCAGCTCTCAGAGGAATTACTCAACTGGAAACAAACAAGAACATGCCCAAGATATATGTGGATTGCATCGGGTTGGGGATAGAATTAGGAGGCGACGAGGGAGGACTTAGGTGAGATTGGGCAAGGCGCGAAGGACGGGAGGAGCGAAGCGACGACCGTAAACTGCTACAGCACACTAACTAATTACCTTTCGCTCGTCGCTTCTCTCCTCGCCTCACCCGTCATCGTAGATTGCTGGGTATCGACAGCGTTTCCCTAACCGTCACGCCTCCTCTTCCTCAAACTAATTCCCCAAGCCCGTCAGTTATAGAGATTTCGGCGGAATGCGAGAGGGTAGTCGCGGAAGTCGTACCTCAAATGTTCATGCACGGCGGCGCGTGGGTAACACAGTTAACAAAGTACTTCAAGCTCACCTTCACGCTCTACGAGACCGACATTCCAACCGCAACAATGGACCGCGTCGAACCTCTTTACAATATGTTTGAGTCAATGCTGTCCCGAAATCACAACCAGCCCCTTCTTCAGTCTTCCGACTCCGGGCAATCGCACCCCGTCCTGCATCTCAAGTTCAACGTTTCGGACATTACGGTGCTCTTCCCTTATTCGACCATTCCGCCCACCGCGTCGGTCCTTCCCTCCGTTCCTGAGTATTTTGAACTCCGCCAGTCCGGAGGCTACACGACGGAGTCGGTTTCTGTTGCAGGGTTCACCTTTGAACTCGAGAAGGTGAGATTGATGAGGAGTGTACTGCATATCTGCGTATTACTATAACTAACAACCTTCCACACGTCGCTTCGCTCATCGCAGGACCTAATTACCGCGCACGAGGAGTTCCGTCTCCACCTTTCCGAGCTTACCATGCAAACGGTCCCTCCTCAATCTTCCACTCCCACCATCTACGTGGAGTGGTTCGCAATAGAGCAGTACACATCCTTCAAACACCTGAATATCTTCGCGCGGAAAGTCCGAATCAACTGGACGGCCGATAGAACGCTTGCGATAGTCCATGCTGCCCGTGATATCACATATTCCGTTTGGGATATGCTCCTCATGGTGAGGGAGCAGATGGAGATCAACCAACCCAACACCTTCCCAGGCACAGCACCTTATGACGACCCCGACGCGTACCTAGAAGCCAAAAATATGCTCCCCCTCCTTGTGAGTGGAGACGGGAACGTTGTCAAGAGGCTGCTGATAAGTGATGTCGTCGTGGACATGGCCTTCCCAAGTACAGACGACGTTTCTTCAACGCCACCAAAGTCATTGATTTCCGTAAAGGTGCAAAACTTCGTGTCTCAAGAGCTCCCAGAGCAGTTCTCCTTCAACGGCATCGTTGTCTCCCTGATTGATGAGGACATAATCAAGGTCTCGGAATTCCATCTCAAGCACTGCCTTGACAAGCAGCTCCAATTCACCAGCGGAAGGAAGCTGTTTGATCTTCGCGTGCGCCATTATCTCTGCGGTACATCTTCTCCGTTGTCGCTAGACGACATTTTGCTAAAAGAAGACGGATTCAGGATTAATATTGTCAAGGTCTTCATCGTCTTACCTCACAGGATTGAGAACTACAGCTCTGTCCTCCGTCCCGTACTGTTGAACCTCGGGGCCGCGGCCAAAGCTTTCCTCAATCAGAAGGGTAGCTGGACCCCAGAAGAGAAGCCTTCCTTCCGGAAACTATTCTGGCGCCCTCCCCCACTCTCTCACGATGCTTCTTTTTCTCCTCTTCTCTTAGAAGCTGGTTGTGACGTTCTCGAGACCGCCCCCAAACCATCGGTGTGGTTGAACCTCTCAAATGTAGTATTCTCAGTCGTTGACGACCCGATGGAGGCTTGGTTAGTGTGTATTGCGCCCCACCATGTCGTTGCGGCGGAACTCAACGAGTCCTTAGACCCTCAGACAAGGAGCTCAGCGTGGATCAATAGAACAAAGGGGGAGAAGAAGAGGCTTCAAACCATAATCAAGGGAAAGTACAACCTCACGGAGAACGACGCCTCACCCCCCTCGCTGTTGATGCTATCAGTAGAGAGCTGTGGCGTTGACGTGACTTTCCCGAAGCACGATGTCGAGGCCACCAAGCACACTGTGGGACTGTTTAGGGGGAACATGCCGGGCATACTTGAATCCGACGTCCAGTTCGAGCTTCTCACTTCCAGTGACATCAACCTTAACGCTACGGGACTAAAAGTGGAGCTTCGGGGGCAGATGGAACCGCTGGTAGAGGTCGAAGAGGTTCTGATGGGTTGCTCTTCCGCGGTATGCTTGCCCAAGACTCCTGAGAGATTCTACAATCCCTATAACTTCCATGTAGGCGGTACTGAGGTGCAGCTCCTCCTTCCTTCCCACCTTCCTAAGGTGTTCGCCATCGTTAGCCTCCACGCGCGGAACGTACGGGCTGCGTTCAGGACCACGAGCCTTTATGCGATGCAGGAAGTTGCGGGGGTCTGCGGAAAGATGAAGGAGGGGCAAGGGGAGTGGCTTTGGTGGGACCTCGTCAGGCAGGTTGTGAACACCAAGGCTGTGGTCACTATAGAGTCGGTTGAACTCGAGGTGCTGGGAGGCAAAGAAGAAGAGACGGAAGACAAGATCAGGGTTGGAATCGGGTTCGTCGACGTTAAGTACGAACATAGAATCGCCAAGATTGAAGGCGTTGACGTTAATGTCAGTATCCTTCCTTCGAAACCTTACGTGCCACCGCTCGTATCCCTCCCCCACTTTTCCGCCTCTGTGGCTTTCTCGTGGTCATCCTTGACTGATTATTCCTTCTTCCACCCCTTCGTGACTTCGACTGGTTCGGAGGTAACGACGTGGGTGCAGAGGAAGTCCGATTTCAAGAGCAAGGGCCTCGGGGTGACTGGTTCAGTTTGCTTGTCAAATGGTCTGCAAGACGCGGACGGTAACTCAAGGTCGTATCAACTCGCTTACGGCGGGGGCAAGTACGAGATATCTCGGCGCTGCATCGACTTTCCGACCGTCACTTTGTTCTTCGACGATGCCATAGAACAGATGGTCAGGCTGACTAGGTTCCTGTCCACCATCCCACCCTTCCCTAAAAAGTGCCTTGGCATCAACCTTGGATTCAATGCACTGATATCCCACGCCGTAAGTGTGAAGTTTGACGTCGCTGTCGAGGGTATGGAGGTTTGCTTCATGAACGGTAACCCCGTGACGGGTGCTGATGTTGTGGGGATAAGGATGGGACTGGAGAAGGAGGTCGGGATCTCAATCATGCTGAAGAAGTGGCCGAAGCAAAAACGTCTGCCGGACCCCTTCGCAATGGGGGCGATACTGCTGCCTTCGACGTCGTGGGTGCTGCTGAGCTTCTCCTTATCGACTGGGGTCATTAACGGGAGGATCTGCACGAAGACGAGCGGGAGCAGGGGTAAATTCCTGTTCACCGTTGAGAGGGTTGGCGTCAGGGGGGGCAGAAGCAGGATAGGAGGGGAAGGGGAGGAGGAAAAGGATGGCGGGGAGGACTTGAGGATGAGGGGAATGATGGACTTTGCGTCGTCTCCGTCGTTGGATGAAAACCGTAAATCAGTCTCGTCCTCTCACATGAAGACTAGGCACCAAAGGCTTTCGCGGTCCTCAATGAGGGCGGCTGAGGCTCCAACTACCATGAACGCTTCTCCCGAGGAGTTCTTGTTTGCCGTTTCTGTAAAAGGCTTCAAGCTCCTCAGTACGGAAGACGCAAATTCAGCCCTCCTAACCCTCGGAAAGCACGTTGCAAAGAAGACGTTCTCCTTAGTGACTTCCAAGTTCAAGCCTCCTGCGTTTTTGAGGGAGTACCTTGACATTGCCATGGGTATGCAGGATGAGTTAGGGGTAGACGATGATGAAAGCGACATTGGGGGCCTTGGTTCGAGCTTTGCGTCGGACGGGAGCTTTGCGTCGGACGGGAGATTTAGCAGCGACGGTGGTAGCAGCGTCGGAAGTCCCAGGTCAGGAAGAAGAAGGAGGGACACTGACCTCTCGGTTGAAGCATTCGTCAACAGGCAATTTGAAGCTAACAAAAAAAGGGGGAACATGAGCAGAGACGTAGTAGACGGGGGGAGCAAATTGAGATCGCAGGGACAGATGATGAAGAAGATGTTAATCATGGAGATAATAGAGCCTCAGATCCAGTTAATTGACAACAAGGGTAAAGGCTGCATAGGTGAGCGATGGACTGGAGCGAAGCGACAGTAAAGCCACAGCGATAACCCTATCTTAACACTTTTCGCGATTCGCTTCGCCCATCGCAGTCTTCGCCCTCTCTCGTGTGACTCTCCAAAACCGCCTCGGTCTAGATGGTAGCGTCGGAGGAGGGAGTTTCGATGGAAACTTGCATGACGAGGAGGCCGTGAAGAGGTTTCAGGGTCTTATATTCAGGATGGGGGGAGGGAGGTGGACGGAAGTCTTCATGTGCAGCGTCAAGGGGTCGCAACTTCATGTGGCGCCCGCTGATGTCGATATAGGAGCGGGGGTCGTTTGGCTGCCCGATACGGCGTTCAAGGAGGAGGAGGAGGAGGAGGTGATAGTGGGAGAGGGGGGGGGTGAAAAGGAGGAAGGAGGGGAGATGAACAAGGAAGCGGGAGAGGATGAAGAGGAGGAGGAGGAGGAGGAGGAGGAAGAGTTCAGCCTAGAAGCCGCCATTTTGGAGGGTGAAGTATTCTCCGAGGTTGGAGGGGGGAGAAAGTTCGGTACTTTCCTGCCTATCTTCCACCACGACGACAAGGACAACGTAAACTCCGTTGAGGTGGACGCTTTGATAATGCATACTGGTCTGATGCCCTCCGCTGTTATAAGGGGTGAGGCCGCAAAGTTCAACTTGGGCATCGACGAGCAGCAGCTTGGAATCTTTAGTTCGTTCATTGACAACTTCGGGGTCGGGGGGAATGAGGGAGAGGACGCAGAGGGGAAGGAAAGGGAGAGCGAGAAGAAGGAGAAGATTCTGAACGAGGCCGTTTGGGACCCAAAGAAGATGACGATTATTGAGATATGGCAGAGGAGACAGGAGCTGGGTTGGGAGGCCAAGAAACTTAGAGGGGAGGGGAGGGGGAGGATAGAAAGGATAGAGGCGGAGGCTAATGAGTGTTTGAGAAGTTTGGAGGATAGGATATCCAAGTTCACGTTAAGGTAAGCGATGAGCGAAGCGAATCGCGAAAATGGTTGGAATGAGTGGCGTGGATAATCGGAACACCTAACCCCCGCGCTCATCGCAGAACGAGGCAGCTTGAGGTCAGGCCTAATTTGCAGCTGTTCCTCCTCCTCCCCGAGGTGGCCCTCGAGTTGAAGGTGGGGGAGGAGATGGTCTGTTGGGACGGCAAACGCGACCCCTTCATAAATCTCAGAGCCTCGGGTTTGGGCGTGACGGTTTCGAGTTACGAGGGGGGGGATATATCTGTCCTCCTTGGGATGCACTCGCTGAGGGTGGACGGATATGAGAGAGCTCATCCGGCGGCGGCATTGGAGGAGAGGAACATGGTGGGAGGATTCGGGTACAGCTACTCGAACAAGCTAAGGGGCAAGTTCGGGAGCGGTAGCGGAAGGGTTGCGAGGCTCCCCATGGAATGGGACGAGGGCGGGTCGGTTGACATGGTCAGCGTGTTGTTGGTTGTTGGGGAGGGTGGGGAAGCCAGTGACGATTGGGAGTTCTTGATTAGGCACTTTGAGGTGAGGGTCGAGGAGCGAAGCGACGAGAAGGGAGGTTAACTTATCATAGAGACCAGTCATAGAGACCAGTAGGCTAACTTTTGTCCGCTTGCTTCTCTTCCAACAGGTAAACATCGTACCTCTAGTTATCCAGATAACGAAAGGTCAAGTAACAGGTTTAATAGACTTCTTCAAGGCCTCGGGTTTGACGGGTGACGGTGATAAGAGGGAACGGAGGGGAGAAAAAATCATCGAGAAGGCCAAGAAGAAATTTTTACAGCAAAGGAAGATGGAAGATGGAGAAGGTGAGGAGGGAGAGGGGAGGGGGGAGAAGGGAGGAATTTGGGGGAGGAGGAAGAAAAAGGTCAAGGAAGAGGGAGTGAAAGAACAAGGGAATAAAGGGAGGAAGAAAATGGGTGTCGTTGGAGGTATGATGAAGAAAATGAAAAAACTTGGAAAGAAGAGGAAAGGCACGGGAGATGGGGCAGCGGCGGGGGGGGTGGAGGGTGGATACGGAGGTATTTACGAGGGCAAGTTGGAGGGTGTAGAGGAGGAGGAGGAAGAAGAAGAAGAAGAGGAGGAAGAGGAGGAGGAGGAGGAGGAGGAGGA
>Ga0209713_10002209_pt1 | contig 12019 bp, 8 predicted proteins | sample ArcOceMetagenome_3_FD_187444 | JGI IMG/M metagenome (GOLD analysis project Ga0209713, IMG submission 187444) | Marine eukaryotic phytoplankton communities from Arctic Ocean - Arctic Ocean- Svalbard ARC20M Metagenome (SPAdes) (version 2) | ecosystem: Environmental > Aquatic > Marine > Oceanic...
CCGCAGGCGGTGTGGTATGCGCCTAGGGTAGTCAGCGAGCAGCTGGATGCGGCTACCTTGTCGCCGCCTCGCCTCCACGCTCGCCGGTCCCGTCGAGCTGGCTGGCATCGGCCTGCACACTGGCGCTCGTGTGCGTGTGCGCGCGCTGCCGGCCGCTGCGGCCGACGACGGCATCTACTTTGTGCGCTGCGACCTCGGTGGCGACGAGCGGCGCATCAGAGCCTCGCCCGACTCGGTCGTGTGCACGCGGCTGAGCACGACGCTCGGCGCGGCTGGCGACGGCGAGGCGACCGTCCGTACGGTCGAGCACCTGCTGGCCGCCCTGTGCGGCGCGGGCGTCGGCGCGTGCCGCGTCGAGGTGGACGGGCCGGAGCTGCCGCTGCTCGACGGCAGCGCAGCGCCGTGGCTCGCCGCGATCCGCGAGGCAGGGCTCGGCCCGCTGGGCGGCACGAGCGCGGCTGCTAGGCCGTCGAGCAGCCGGCAGCAGCCTCGCCGTCCGCGCGCGCCTCTGCACGTGCAGGACGGCGACGCGTGGGTCGTCGCGCTGCCGGCGGCGGCGGCGCACCTCACCTACGGCATCGACTTCCCGCACCACCCGCCGATCGGCCGCCAGTGGTTCTCGTGGTCGCCGCAGCTGGGCGGCTCGTTTGCCGACGAGGTGGCGCCCGCGCGCACGTTTGGGCTCTTCGAGCAGCTCGAGGCGCTGCGCGCGCAGGGCCTCATCCGCGGCGGCTCGTCGGACAGCGCCATCGTGTGCGACGCCGAGCGCTGGCTGACGGGCCCGCTGCGCTTCGACGACGAGCCCGCGCGGCACAAGCTGCTCGACCTCGTCGGGGACCTCTCGCTCCTCGGCGCGCTGCCGCAGGCGCACGTCGTCGCCTACAAGGCCTCGCACCGGCTGCACGTGGAGATGGCTCGGAAGCTGGCCGACGAGCCCACCGTGGCGTACGACGCTAATAGCGGTTGTTAAATATTTCTGATACATGCGTATGCTAATGCCATGCCATCGTCTCTACTATGAAGTCAGCTCCGAGCCTCTCACGTCCCCCAGAACCCGCGGGCGCTTGTCACGTCCCCCAGCGCCCCCGGGAGCCCCGGCGGGGGCTTGTCGTGGTCGCCTAGCCGCTGGTGGCCCGACAGGTCGGCCAGCAGGCGCCCCTCCTGAATGATGCCCTTTGCCACCTTCATCGCGTCGGACGGCTGCGGCACGTACGGCTTCTTCTTGCGCTCCATGCGCTGCGCTGCGTCCCACATGAGCCCCTGCATGCCGTAGGCGGCGAGGTTGGGCGTCGTCAGGTAGCCCATCCCTCGTGCCCTCGCCTGCCACTCGAGCAAGTTCTGCTTCGCGATGCCCCACAGCTGGAACGGCAGCAGCGACGTCCGTGGCGGGCCGGCACGCGGCACGCCGCCCTCGATCACGACCTCGCGATTGAACTTGAACCTGTCGTCGGTCCACGCGGCGACGCCGCCGCCGCCGTTTTGTGGCGAGGTGGGGTACGCCGCGGCGGTGCGGGCGGCCAGGAGCAGGCCTAGTGGCAGCCAAGCAGGCATTTTCTTTTTTCTTTTCTCTTGGCTTACTTTGGCAAGCCTGCGGTGTTTTGCGCGGCTTAGGCTTAGGCTTATTTGGCTTTATTACCACGGACTGTACCGGCTACGCAACGTCACGTCTAAGCGATGACTCCAGGCGAACCCTCAACTCGTTTTGCGCGGTGACATCCTCAATAGCCGAAAAGCAAGCGCTTCGAGTTTACGAAAGCATGCATGCAAGCAAAGATAAAGTATAAGCACAGTATAAGCATAGATGCAAACATAAAGATAAACCGCTCATGGGGGCATGCCTCCGCTTTGGCTCGGGTAACATCGTCCAGCACATAAAAACGGATGAAGGCCGGCGGTGGCGAGGTGCCCGCTTTTGCTCTTGCGCCCGCGCGCGTTGCGCGCGTTGCGCGCCAGCCAGCCGTGTTCTAGGCCTGAGAAGTGTCGTCCGTCTTCTTGTGGGGCTCGACGCCGTCCTTCTTGTACAGCGGCTCGAGCAGCGGGTAGCGGTACTTGCCGCCGGTGTCCTTGTGCGACGGCATCGGCGCGATCATGTACGAGGCGCCCGTGAGGAAGCAGGCGAGCAGCGGGCCGAAGAAGGCGACGTAGAGTCCCTCCTCCTTCTGGTCGGCGGCCACTTTGATGCCGACGCACTCGGCCCAGTTGAGCATCAGCGGGAAGCCTGGCCGCATGTTCGAGATGCCAACGAAGATCACGAGCGCGATGGCGGCGGCGATCGCGACCGGCGCCATGATCGGGCCGAAGGTCTTGCCCTGTAGCGGGTCGAAGGCAATGCCCGAGATCGCCGCCAGGACGAAGCCGAACAGCATCATGTTGCCAATGATCGCCTCGCCCGGCTTGCTGGGCGAGGCGAGCGTGCACTCCGCCATCGAGCCCACGTCGTCCCAGCCGAGCGAGACACGCATCAGAGTGGCGCCGAGGATGGCACCGAGGACCTGGGAAAGTGTGTATGCACAAAGCCGGGTGAACGTCGTGTGACCGATTATGAACGTGTAGAGCGTGACGTTGGGGTTGAAGTGCGCGCCGGACGCCGACCCGCCCATCATGATCAGCGCCGCGATCAGGAAGAAGTGGGCGACGGCGATCACGAGCGGCGGCGAGTCGAACGCGCCTGTGATAGCAGAGCGCACGATGCCGATGTGCATGTGTAGTTGTACATGCGTGTCATGAACAGCTCGACCCAGCACGCCGCCCAGAAATCCTTCATCTTGAGCTCGTGCAGGCCCAAAAGCAGCTGCACCGCCGACTTTGGCACGTCGTCGGTGGAACACTCAAAGCCCTGCAGAGCAATACCCGGCACCAGGCCACCAGCGAACGTCGTCAGGCGCTTGAACGACATGGCGCCGAGGCGTGCAATGGGTCGGGAGTAATTCTAGCGCTGGCTGGCGCAATTTGCGTCGGAGCATCTGCAGTTCTGCACTGCACCGGCGGAGGCACACCCACTGCACTGGGTTATTTTTGGCCTTACCTGAAGGAGACTAGACTAAGCTACAGAACGACCCCATAGCGACCCCACTCTACCTCATCGTCCTCGCACTCGACCGCGGCTAGCGGCCACCACGCACCAGCCAGCTCAATCCTTGGCCATATTTCCGAGCGTCTTGATCATCGGCCCCGGGAGGTGGCGGCCGCCGCGCGTCTCGACCCAGCCGCCGCGCTTGTGGTAGTCGTACGTGAACTCGGAGCCGGCGCGGCTCGCGGCGCGGTGGCGCGCGAGGCACCGCTCGCGCGCCGCGGCGACGCGCCCCGCCCACGCGTCCGCAAATAGCGTCTCGTACGCGTAGAGCGGCCGGCGGTGCGCCGCGTCGTCGGCGGCACGCGCGCGCAGCAGCACCGGCGTCACGTCGCCCCACGCGGCGACCGACAGCACCGGCAGCGGCCGCAGCAGCCGCGCCTCCGCACGGCTCGGCGCGCGCACGACCGGCGTCGAGCCCGCGAGCAGCGTCGCCCAAGTCAGCGCGCTGTTGGCGGTCGCGCACAGCACGAAGCGGTGCCTCGCGAGCAGAGCGAGCGACGGCACGCCTTGATTCGCACCGCCGCCACCCAGACCGCCAGCCGCAGCAGCGGGGCCACCCGCACCGCCGCCACCCGCCGAGCCACCCGTCGCGCCATCTGCTGCGCCGTTGGCATCGAGCGATGCAACCGTCAGGCCGACGCCGCCCGTGCCGCGCCAGCCGGCGAACGCAGCGCGCAGCTCCGCCGCTGCAGCGACCGCGCCGCCGCCGCCGCCCTCGCCGCCTCCTCCCTCGCCGCCTCCCGTGCCACCGCCGCCCGCGCCTCCGTCGGACGCGACCGCCGGCAGCAGCAGCCAGCCAGTCTTGGGCGTTGCCTGTGCACGCAGTGCCGCCTCTATCAGCTTGGTCGCGTTCAGCGGAGGAGCGGCGCCGCTGCTGCCGCTGCGTCGCTTGCCGCCGCTCGCGCCGCCACCCAGCACTCCAGCCGGCAGAATGCGCACACGCTGGTCAAACGGAGCCACCGACGCCGCCGGCAGCTGCGTCCTTGCGGCCCACCAGCTGCGAAGGAGCGAGCTCCCGCTGAGCATCGCCACGACAGCGCGCGTCGCACGCAGACGCGACGCGCCGACGCCACCAGCGCCGCCAGCGCCAACAGCGCCACCAGCGCCACCAATGCCACCGCCACCAACGCCAGGAAAGCCGCCGCCGCCGCCAGCAAAGCTGCCGCCGGTACCGCCGTCGGAGATGAGGAGATACGGCGACGCTATGAACGGGTGCACATGCGCAGCAAACCACGCCACGCCGCCACCGCCGTCGTCACCGCCGCCGCCGCCGTTGCCATTGCCGCCGTTGCGAGGACGCACCGACGACGAAGGAACGGACGACGCAAAGACGACGTCGCAGGGGCGGACCGCGCGCGCGCGCGCCGCACACGCCTCTGCCGTGGCGTTCGTACCTGCGGCGGCTGCGCCGTCGACGCCGCCGTCGCGTTCGTCGTTGGCTGGCGGAGAGGCGAGCGCGGCCCACGGCGGGTCACCCGCGTCGAAAACATGGGCGGCGAGGTTGCGCAGCGCTCCGAGCGAATAGAGCGGATACAGGCTGCCCATGCCCACCACGGCCTCGTGCTCCGCCGCCGCCGAGTCCCTCACCGACCGGCGCGCGCCCGGTCCCGCGCCCGGTCTCGCGCCCGGTCTCGGGCTCGGCGGGTGGCGCTGCCAGTGCAGCAGCCCGGCGCGTCGCAGCTGCACCGACTGCGCGAGCGCATCGCGCAGCCGCAGCTCGAGTGGGAATGCGCGCGCAGCACCCAGGCGCCCCATCTCGCTCCGCGCCTCGGCGATCTGCGCGGGCGTCGGCGGCTTGCTGCGCGGGTCTGCGCGCGGTGATGGGCGGCCGCTCGGGCGAGAGGCTCTGGCCGGCGTCGCCCCCCGTCCGGTCGGCCGCATGTTCTGATGCTGCGCCCTGAACAGCGCGCGCCTCGTCTCACACGCAGCGCTGCCTCTGTTGCTCCCGCGCACCAGCCGGCGGGAGAATACCATCTGCCCGTTGGCCAGCCGTTGCGCCCCGTCGGCGACGCCGCTGCGCAGCTCGAAGCGGTGGTCGCGTTCAGAATGTTTGCCGCTGCACTGCAGCCCCGAGTCCTGCGAGACGCCACCGCACCAGGCCGCTGCCTCGCACGCGCGCATCGCGAGGAAGAGCGTCTTGTATCGCTGACGGCACCTGTGCGGGCGACGGTCGCAGCGGTAGAGAGACAAAGCGGGACTAGTGGCATTCGAGGGCTGGCGTGGCTCGGCGCACCGCTCCGGCACGTCCATATCTCGCTGCAGACGCAACGAGATCTCCGCTCCGTCGTCCCAGCATGCCGCCGACATGCTACTCGCAGCGTTGCGACGTCGGCGCCAGCGAGGATTCCTCAAGTTTCGAAATGGAATTTTGCTGGGTGCTGTTCTCCGCCGCGGGCGCCTCGTCGGGTGGTCACGCAGCCGAGGGGGAAGAACCAGCGCAGCGAGGACCAAGATGGTTGTTCCGCCGCTTTTTACTGGGATGACGTCGAGCTGCAAGTACATGATCTATTCTAACGAGTTGCAAACGGTTTACTGTTTACGCGCTATTTTCATGTGAAACGGTGCAAGGAACGCGACGGTATCACCATACACCACCAACACGCGCCGCGAAGCTCTTTCAAACCACCGCACGCTGGTGCAATCGGTTGCAGGCTTGGTTCACGTTCTTCCCTAATTCTGCGCATGTTGGGACTTCGAGTACTTATGGGGTTGTGGGAGTGTGTAAGGACAGAGTGTGGGTTTGGGTAGTAGGAGTGGGTGGAGTTGTTGTAGGAGTTGTCTTTTGAAATAAAAAAACAATTCTGCGGACACCTGCTTGGCCGTAGCGCTATGGCTTGCTGCGAACCCAGCGTTAGCGGCTGCTCGGCTGCGAGCTGCTCTGGCATCACTCTGTACGCTGGATACAGCGATCCGGCTGCGAGTTGCCTGACGGCCTATGAGGAAGTTGGCCGGCCTTGCGTCTGGACAAATCTGGTCTGCTCGGCCGCCGTTAGCTGCCCGCCGCCGCCGGCCGCGCGTCCGCAGGACCGGGGCCGTCTGCCACACGTGGTCCTCATCATGACTGACCAGCAGTCCGTGTGGACCATCAGCGGCTACCACAAGAGCCTGTCGGCCTCGCCGCGCTCCTACGCCAGCGCCTCCGACGCCGCCTCCGGCGCGGCGCCGCCGCTGCGCACGCCTCATCTGGACCGCCTCATGGCACGCGGCGTCGCCTTCACCAGCTTCGTCGCCAGCGCGCCCTGGTGCGTGCCGTCGCGCGGCTGCCTGATGACTGCGCGCCACCCGGTGCACCACGGCGCGCACCTGGGCTCGGACACGGGCTTCAACCTGCGCCGAGGCGTGCCGACCATGGGAGATGGCTTCGCGGCGGCGGGCTATGCGACCGCCTACCTCGGGAAGTGGCACCTCGGCGGTAACGAGCGTGGCGGCGGCGCACGGCGCCGCGGCAGGAACCTCGACGGGCATAACGACGTGACGGGCGCAACGCTTGTGCCTGGGACGGGCGGCTTTGCCGACACGCGATACATGTGGAATGCCGGCCACTTCAAGACGATCGTCGACTGCGAGGAGGACGCAGAGGCGGAGGGCGGCGGCGCGGGGGGCGGCGACGCTGGCGGCCGCGGCAGCTCTTGGTGCGGCGAGGGCGCGCCGCCGATCTTCGCGCTGGACGTGCCGACCGACACATGCAGCACCGAGCGAGTCCGCTGGCTCGACGGCGCCGCCTGGCCGCTACGCGTCAGCTGGGATGTGCCGTGCAGCCGGCCAGAGCGCCACTACACCACCAACGCACTCACCCGCTTCGCCATCCGCACGATCGCTCAGCACATGGGCGAGGGCGGCGGCGGGTGGGCGCGGCGGCCGCCGCTCTTTTTGGTCCTGTCGATCCCGGACCCTCACCCGTACTACCAGACGCGCCGGCCGTACAACACCATGCACGCGGCGCACGTGACAGTGCCACGCACGATCGACGACGCCGACGCCGCGGTCAATGCGCCGAAGCACCACCTGGCCTCAAACCCGCAAGCTCGTGAAGACCTGCTCCGCACCCGGCAGTGGTACATGGGCATGGTGCGGCGCGCGCCTTCGCCACAGCCCCTGCCTCTCTGTGTGCTCCTCTGTCTGTGCTCGCACACCGAGCCGGCACCATGCCCTCATGTACCCCTGTTTGCGCGACCCTATGCGCACCCTGCTTCTCTTTGCCTATACTGTGCGTAACCCCATTCGCACGCGGCCGTGCGGTCATACGCATCGCGCGGCCCGTGCCGCCCCCGGCGCCCCCTATACCGCGACCCCATACCGCGCCCTCCTATACCGCGCATTTAGGTCTCGTGCGTCGATGACAGCGTCGGTGCTCTCTCCTCGGCGCTCGAGGCGGCGGGCGTGGCCGACGAGACGCTGACGGTCTTCACGGCGGACCATGGCGACCACATGGGTGCGCACGGGCTCATGGCCAAGGCGACAGCCTACGACGAGGTAGTGCGGGTGCCGCTCATCCTCCACTGGCCCGCGCGCATCCCGGCCGCGCCGGCAATCGAGCTCTCTGCGGCCAACGTCGACGTCTGGCCGACACTCGCTGGCCTGCTCGGCTTGCCGCCTCCGCCGCCGGTGGAAGGCATCGACATGTCTCCCCTCGTCCCGCTCATGTCGGCGGTATCAGGCACGAGCCTGGCGGCATCCGACCCGGCCGCCACCGAGACGGCGGCGGCGTCGGCGAGGGCGGCGGCGGCGGCGGCGGCGGCGGCGTGGCGACCGGCCGACGCGCGACTGATCGACGAAGGTAGCTACAAGGCCTACGTGGCGTTGTGGACGGGCAAGTACACGCTCTTCCTAGAGAGCCCGAAGCGCGCCGCCTACGCCGCGCAGCTCGCGCCCGCCGCGCGGGCGCGCCGCGCCGCCGGCGTCCAGACCTGCGTGCCACGCGGCGGCGAGGGCGCGGTGCGCCGCGCGGCGGCACGGATGGGCCACGCGGCCGCCGAAGGCGAGCCTGTAGCCGCGTGGGCCAGCGCGAAGCTCCTAGGATCGTGTCGGCTCTGGCGGCGTGCTGATGATCGGCTCCAGCTGCGCAACCGTCTCGTGGCTGATGACCCTGCCGAGGCGCGAGGCCTTGTGGCCGTGCTGCGCACCGTGCTCACTCAACAGCGCGCCGGTGTGGGTGGCGGCGCCGATGGCGGCGGCGGCGGCGGCGGCAGTGGCGGCGGCGGCGAGGGCGGCGGCGGCGGCCTGATGGGCCGATACGATGACTGGCTTGCGCTGGTGCTCGAGATGTACGACGAGACCACGCCACCCCCGCACCCGACGCCGCCACGCGCCGCCCCCCCGCCTCTGCCACCTTCTCTGCCATCGCCACAGTCACCGCCGCCGCCACCTCCCTGGTGGAGGATAGTGATGCCTCGGCCGCCTCCTGCGAAGTCGCCCCCACCGTCGCCCTCGCCGTCGCTACCGCCATCACTGCCGTGGTATCTGCGAGTCCAGGACGCGTGGCTGCTGCAGCATCCGCCGCCACCGCCAACGCCGCCACCGCCGCCAACGCCACCACCGCCGCCAACGCCGGCTCCAGAGCTCACGCCTTCACCGTTGCCACCACCTTCAGACCACACCGACTCTCTGGACGCTCCGGACGCGTCCAAAGCGCCGAAACAGCCAGCTGCGCCGCACGTCGAACCTGCCGCCGTCGCGAGGGGAACGTTTGTTGATGTCGTGGGCAGCACGATGGCGGCGACGGCGGCAAAGGCGCTGCACAAGGCGCGGCAACACGCAGAGGCGTCGCCGTCCTTCGTCAAGATGGCTCTTGGGCTCGTGGCGCTGGGCGTGGTTCTCATCGTCGCCGCCTGCCTCGGGTGCGTGTGCTTGTGCCTCAGTGGCGGCCGTCGCAAGGAGCGGCCGCAGCGCATGGTCTCACCCGCACGCGGGCTGCGTCACCGGCCCGGGCGCAGAGCAGGGCGAGGCCCTCGGCCAATGAAGCTACCTCAGTCTGAGACTCCCTCGACGACACGATCGGGAGGGTTGCGGGCACGGCTGCGGCGTCTGCGGAAGGAGGAGGCTGAGTCCAAAGATGAGAGTGAGGAGGAGGCCGAGGAGGAGGAGGCCGAGGAGGAGGAGGAGGAGGGCGAGGAGGAGACTGAGGACGATGACGGGGGGGAGGAGGGCGAGAAGGAGGCCAAGGACAAGGAGGCGGCGGTGGCTGACGAAAAGGCTGAGGAGCAGGCGGTGGAGGAGGAGGCGCAGACAAGGAGCGACGAGCCCCCGGCCTCTGGCGCGACGCCTCATGTCTGCTGGGCGGAGCTGGGCAACGAGTCTCAGCACGAGAAAGAAGAGGAGGTGGAAAAGAAGGAGGAGGAGGCGCAAAAGGTCAAGGCGGCCGAGCCCGTTATCATCGATGATGACGATGACGAGGATCTCAGCGGTAGCAGGCGTCGCCGACGCCGCAGCGGACGACGTGGGCCGCAATACACTCGACAGCGCGACACACCCAGCCAGGACGAGTATATTTAGACTTAATGCCACAAAAGCTTTAATTATAAAAAGGGCCAAGACAGGAAAAGGCTTCATCCAAAAAAGGACGCTGATATGAGTCAAATTTTACATGGGCTGCGCGTGGATAAGTACTCAAATGGTAAGTGCTAGTTGAGTACTATTACGGATTGTCGATGCAAAAAGGTCTTTAGATAAGACGGAACATCCTATGGCTACATGTAGTTTTTGACCAGCACCAGGATGCGCACACCAAAATTTACTACGTTTTATTTGCAGCTGCTGAGCGCATGTACACGCCGTTATGAACCGGATCACCACGAGGCGATCTCGGCGAGCTCGCGCAGGAAGCGGCGGCCGGTGCCGCCCTCCTTGGCGGCGCCCCCCTGGCCGGCGGCGACGGCGGCGCGCCCCTCGTCGGAGGCGCGCCACGCCGCGTCGACGGCCGCCTTGGCCTCGCGGATCTCGACGAGCACGCCGGGCTCCATCGCGTTGCCGTTGACGTTGAGCTCGGTGAGGCGCGCGTTGCCGCGCAGCGCGGACGCGAGCGCGCGCCCTGCGCTTGAGTCGAGGCCGTTGGACTGCAGCTCGAGGTGCGCCAGCGGCAGCCGCAGCGCCGTCGAGGCGCGCACCGCCTGCGCGAGGTGAGGGAGGGGGATAAGCACCTACAGGGAGGGGGGAGGGGCACAAGCACCTGAGACCTGTGGGGGAGGGGCACACGCACCTGCGCGAGGTGGCGCCCCGCGCTTGCGCCGAGGCCGCAGCCGCGCAGCGAGAGCGATGTGAGGCACGCGGACGAGCCGACGAGCGCCGCCACCTCGTGCAGCGCCGCGTCGCTCCCCAAGGGGTTCTCCTCGACGGCGAGGGTGCGCAGCTGCCGCGCCGCGGCGCCGCCGACGGCGGTCGCGAGCGCGGCGGCGCCGAGGCCGTTGTTGACGAGGCGGAGCGCCGTCAGCGTCGGGTGCGACCGCAGCGCCGCCGCCATCGCCTCGCCCGCGGCGCCGTGCAGGTCGACGTGGCGGAGGTTGAGGGTCACGAGGTGCTGCGAGACCTCCACGCCGCGCGCCAGCGCCGTCACGCACCGCGCCCACGCCGCCGCGCCGCCGCCGTTGCCGCCGCTCGCAGATGGAGCGACGACGACAGCGGTGGCGGCAGCGCTGGCACCGACGGTGATGGCGGCAGCGCTGGCAGCGGCGGTGCCACCGCCGCCCATGCCGCCGCTGTGCAGCGGCAGGCCGCCGCCCATGCTGCCGCCCATGCCGCCGCCCATGCCGCCGCTGTGCAGCGTGAGGCCGTGCAGCGCGGGCGAGACGCGCATCAGCAGCTCGAGCACCTCGGCCTCGGCGAGCCCGAACTCGCGGAAGCCAAACATGAGCTGCTTCGCCGCCATCAGGCCGCGTGGCTCGAGGCCCGCGCTGGCGCAGAGCCGCGCGAGCGCGCTCGGCCACGCGCCGACCTGCTGCGACGCCGCGACGGCGCGCGCGATCGCACCGCCCCACAGCGCGTCGTCGTTGTAGAACTCGGCGCTCTGCGAGAAAGAGTTTGGAGGAGAGGAGATGGGAGGAGAGGTGAGAGGAGAGATGGGAGGATAGTTGTGAGGAGAGGTGAGAGAGGTGAGAGGGAGGGGCATGACCACCTGCGACGCCACCTCGACCATTTCGGCGCGCAGCGTCGCCTCCGCCTGCGAGTGGCCGTTGAGCGGCTTGCGGCGCGACCGCGCGCTCGAGCTCGAGCCCTTCGAGCTCTGCTGCTGCTGCTGCTCCTCTCCGCCGCCGTCCTCGCCACCGCCGCCACCGCCGCCACCGCCGCCCGCGCCGCCTCCAGCGGTGGCGAGGGCGGGCGCGGTGACGAGCGCGGTCCCGCGCAGCTGCGCCATCCCCGCCCACTCGGGCGTCGCGAGGTCGGCCGGATGTTCCGGCCGACCTCGCGACATCCTCGTGGCGGATGTTGTCGCACATCTGCTCGACGAGGCGGCGCCGCTTGGACAGCTGCTGCTCGAGCGTCAGCGCCGTCACGTTGACCGTCATGCGCATCTGCACCACCAGCACGCCGCCGTCGACGGTCGAGCCCTTGACCTCGACGCCGAGCAGCGGCGAGAAGAGCACCTCGCGCTCGTGCGGGTACTGGCTGAAGATCGAGATGTCGGCGCCCCTGCTCACGAGCCCCTGGTCGAACTCGAGCAGCGTCGCGCACGACGCGCCGCCGACGACGCCCGACGCGGCGGTGGTGGCGTAGGCGAGCGCCTCGCGCCGGTTGGCGCTCGTGCTCGTGAAGCCGAACTCGACGCCGCCGCAGATGCCGTGCGCGTCGGGCTCGAAGAAGTTTGGCGGCAGCGAGGCGCCCTTGAGCCCGCGGTAGACCTTCGTGGCGACGGCGAGCTTCGAGAGCTTGAGCACACACGACGAGACGGCGTGGATCGTCGTCGCGTACGTGTTGCCTGTGGTGTCAAACCGGCGAAACCGGTGAGTTTCGCAC
>Ga0209713_10002212_pt1 | contig 12014 bp, 8 predicted proteins | sample ArcOceMetagenome_3_FD_187444 | JGI IMG/M metagenome (GOLD analysis project Ga0209713, IMG submission 187444) | Marine eukaryotic phytoplankton communities from Arctic Ocean - Arctic Ocean- Svalbard ARC20M Metagenome (SPAdes) (version 2) | ecosystem: Environmental > Aquatic > Marine > Oceanic...
TATCTCCGCGGACAAGCAAGACCTCTCTATCACAAAGTATGCTGAATGCACACGCAATTCAAAGCTAACACGCCGATGCCAGGGCCCGACCTCGACGCCCAGTGGGACCTGTGGTGCCAGGAAGCCCAGGGTGCGCTGCAGACACCAGATGAGCCGCCACTGGACGCCTGGCCATGCATAACGAGCGTGAGCGACATGATAGCGGGCCACCCGGAGCCGCCGGTGCAGGACCCGCAACAACCACAGTGGTCTCCTCCGCCGGCGCTGACGTCGAGCAAGCACGTCGAGCAGGAGCTGCGCAGCCAGGGCGACTACATCAAGGAGCTCGAGACGCTGCTGACTGGGATGGGCCTGGATCGCGCGGGCGCTGCTGCTGAGCACAAGCCGCGCTCGACGAGCCCGGCGGCCGAGAATCTCGCGCTCAGGCAGGCCAACCGTGTGCTGCGAGCCAAGGTGGGGCAGTTGCAGCGGCAGGTGGAGCAGGCGCACGCACGAGTGAGACGGGGGGAGCAGATTAACGCTGAGTGGAGAGATCACCACGGCAAGAGCCGGCAGCGCGAGAAGGCGCAGTGGGCGCACGTGCATGCGGCGTCCGAGAGGGCGCAGCGCGCCGACATTCTGAAGCAGCAGCTGCGCCGCGCCAACGAGCAGCTGCGGGTGCGCTCGCACGAGCTGACCCGGTACGGCGAGCGGATCGCCGAGCTCGAGGCGACGGTGATGGCGCTGCGTGAGTCGCTCGCCATGTCAGTGAGAGAACTCGGGCACAGTGCGTTCCAGTGAATTTTTACGTGCTGTACTAATTTGCCCGCCACGACGCGCTGTTTAGGCTGTTTAGGCGACGCTTTTGCCGGCTGTTATCCCAGAACTCTGAAAGTTTTCGCGCGCAAGCAAGGTTGCAAGGGGGGGGATCATTCACCCAGATCAAACTTGCCTGTGGCGCAGACCGGCGAGCTCCGGCGGGCTACAATGCGCTTCGGTCGCTCGAACTCGAACAAGTCGCCTACAAAGCCGGCTTCGGTCGCGGACGTCGACCCGCAGACGGCGGCCGAGGAGCGCTTGCTCGGCGGCATCCTCTCGCAGGCCGAGATCGACGACGTCGCCAAGATCGAGGGCTTGCTGCGCAGGGCGCAGATCAAGGCCAGCGAGCTGGTGAGTGGTCCGGAGGCGCGCAACGAGGCGCAGCTTCAGCAGGCTGGGATCTCCGTGGGCGACTGCCACAAGATCATGCGCGTGCTGCGGACCTTCCACAGCGAGACGGCCGCCTCCGCCAGCCGGCCGCCGCAGCCCGCCGCCACCTCCAGGTTCGCCGGCTCGGTGCTTGGCGTACATAAGTTCGCGCCGTCGATGAAGTGCGGGCTCATCGTCTACTCCACCACCGTCCTCATCATCACGCTCTGCGTGCTCTCCTTCTACCTGCCCGCCGTCTTGTACCAGGTGCGAAACCAGAGCCGCAGGATTGCCCACTCGGTGCTGCAGCCGGCGCAGGGGCAGTACACGCCTGCGCCGCCAGGCACGCGCACGCGGAGCCTGCCGGGCGGCGCGATGGTGCCGCAGCTGCAGGGCCGCGACGTGATGGTCGTGACGGCCAACCAGCCGCTGCCGTGCACGACGCGGCGAGGCGACTGGGTGATGGGGCTGGCGCTGCGCAACAAGCTGATGTACGCGACGCTGCACGGGTACAAGATGTGGTGGTCGACCGAGCTCGTCTCGTCGTGGGACCTCGAGGCGGCGTGGAACAAGATCCCGCTGCTGTACATCCTGATGCACCCGGAGAGCCAGCTCTCGCAGGGCATCGAGTGGATGCTGTGGATGGACGACGACGCCATCTTCACCGACATGGAGTTCAACTTCCCGTTTGCCGACTACGACGCGGCCGGCATCAACCTCGTCATCTGGGGCGACCCGCAGCGCGTCTACCGCGCCAACGACATCCAGGGCCTCAACACGGGCGTCTTCCTGCTGCGCAAGTGCGAGTGGTCGCGCCAGCTGATGGCGGAGGTCGCCGCGCTCGCCACGCCGTCGATCCGGCGGCAGATTGGCAACAAGGGGCGCATCGCCGAGCAGGGCGCGCTCACGTGGGTGCTGCACTCGCAGTCGGCCAAGTGGAAGGACCGCACGCTGCTCGAGCGCAACTTCACGATGAACGGCAACTGGATGGACTACGCGGGCAAGTGGCAAAAGGGCCAGCGCAAGCTGACGCAGGCGGTGTGGGGGCAGGACACCATCCCGTTTGTCGTGCAGTACGCGGGCTGCCAGATGTGCCGCGGCCACTCGGAGAACGGCTCGTGGCACGACCAGGGCGTGCGCAAGTGCCAGTCGGCCTTCCTCGAGGCGTACACGTTTGGCGACGACCAGGCGCTCGCGCCGCTCGGGCTGCGCCACCTCACAATGGACACGCACCTCGTGCGCTCCAACCCGGGCTCCGAGCTCTTCCAGCGGCACCTGAAGATGACGCGCTGCCTGCCCAAGTTCCTCGTCATCGGCACGCAGAAGGGCGGCACGTCGTCCTTCCACTTCCTGCTCAAGAGCGGCTGGCACGACGACATCCAGATGAACAACGGCGAGAAGGAGATCCACTACTTCTCGTGGGACGAGAACTTCCGCAAGGGGCCGCTCGTCTACCAGCAGCGCTTCGACGGCTCGGGCGACCGGCTCGGCGTGTGCTCCAACACCGAGAGCAAGGTCCTCGGCGAGGTGAGCGCGACCTACCTCGACTACCCGAAGGCGGCGGAGCGCGCGGCGCAGCTGCTGCCGTCGGCCAAGATCGTGGTGCTGCTGCGCGAGCCGACGAGCCGGCTCGTCTCGTCGTTCAACATGAAGTGGCAGGTCGAGATCTGCGGCAAGCTGACGTGGACGCGCAACGACTGCTACAACGGCATCACGTCGCCGCGCATCATCAACGAGAACAACGTGGCGGTCAAGCAGCGGCAGGCGGCGATGGCCGTGTGGAACCGGTGCAACGTCGACAAGAAGAGCCTCGACCACACGTGCCTCGCCAACGACTTCAAGAAGAAGCTGACCGACAAGGTCAACGCCGAGGTCGAGAAGCTGCAGCAGTGCGCGCAGAGCGGCTGGGAGGACCTGCAGGCGTGCCTCGGCGTGCAGGGCCTCGACCAGACGCGGCTGTACGCGATGATGGAGGACGGCCTCTTCGTGTACCGCTCGATGTACGTCGAGCACATCAGCCGGTGGCTGCGCGTCTACAGCCCCGAGTCGATGCTCGTCCTCGCGTCGGAGCACATGAAGGACGCAAAGGACATGAAGCAGGTCATGATGCGCTTCTCCAAGTTCATGGAGATCCCCGCCGACGGCGAGAAGGTGCACCACGACCTGATCTTCAAGGCGTCGCCCGCGTCCAAGGACGGCTCGGTGCACGAGAACGGCCGCTCGTACATTGGCGAGGCGCCCGCCGACCTGGCCGACAAGCTCAACAAGATCTTCTGCCCCAAGAACCAGGAGCTCGCGCAGCTGCTGCTCGACAAGAAGCTCGCGCCCTCGGTCGACGCCATACCGTGGCTTGCGACGGCACTGAAGCGGGACTTGTGTTGAGCGGGCCCCGGCTGGTGGGGGTTCGCAGTGTTATCGAAAATAATTGGGACGCCTATTCGTTTTCTCAGACTCACTCTTGTGGGCTCGCGGCGAGGACAGCAGCCACCTGCCGCGCGGCTGCATGCAGCAGCGGCCGCTCAATCTCGTGCAGCCGCTGGCACAGCTCGGCCCGCTGCTTTGCGGTGCGGTCGGCATCGCTGCTGCCCGGCGCTGCAAGGACGGCCGCGCAGCCCGCGAGGCCTTCGCTCTGCCTCTCGATCTGTCCCTCGAGCGAGCGGCCTACCACATGCACCATGTGCTGCTCGGCGCGCTCGAGCGGCAGCAGCACGCGGCCGGCGCCCTCCCACCGCAGCGGCAGCGCGCCGCGTGCCTGCGCCGCCCCCTCCGCCCCGAGCAGCTGCAGCACCGCCTCCTCGTGCGCACGGGCGGTGGTGCCGTCGGCTTCGTCGGACGGCAGGAAGCCGTAGAGCCGAAGCAGGCGATGCGGCTTCGGCTCGCCGTAGTCGATCGTCAGCTGCTCGCCCTCATCCAGCGCCCGCTCGACTACGAGCTCAAAGGCAGCGGTGGCGCTGTCGAAGCGCACCGACGCCGATGGTGGCGCGTAGCCAGGGCAGTTGAGCAGGTCCAGGCCGGGCACGAGGGCAAATGGCTTGCCGGTGCCCGCGTGAGCGCGGCTGAGAAGCACGGACTGGCCCCAGCGCAGCTCGTGCACGCTGAGCGCGTCGGCGGCGGGGGCGTCGCCGGCGAGGGCGCCGTGCAAGGCCTGCGACAGCCTCGACTGGCCCTCGGACGCCGCCTCGCAGCTGCTGCCTCGAAGCAGCACGCGTCGCAGATCGTCAGGCCAGAGGAGCGGCACGTCAAGCGCCGTCGTTGGCAGCGTGCGCAGGTACGGCTCCACTTGCCTGGCGCTCTCGTCCAGCTGGCGACCGCTCTTGACCGACAGTGCGAGGTCCGCCGCCAGCAGCGTGCTATCGGCCAAGCTTCGACTGCCACCGAGCCGCTCTGCCAGCGCATCGATCCGTGTGACGGCCGCCGGATCGCGACTGTGGTAGCGGGAACGCGCCGCCTCCGCGGACACGGGCCACCACGCTCGCTTCGGCACGCGCAGCGCCACCTCGCCAACGGAAAGCTTGCTGGCCGCCGCGAGGCCAGTGCCCACTGACTCGCCGAATGAGCGGATAGTCAGGCGCGAGAGGTCTACGCCGTGCGTCGTTAGCCAGGCGGCGAAGTTGCGGTCGAAGATGGCGCGGGACATGAATTGTCTCCTTCGTCGAATGCTTACAACCAAACATAACTTTCCTGTGTCCGAATGTAAATAGCCATGCTTCTGCATGGGATAGCCGGTTCGCGCGCAAAAAGAACCCTTCGACAGCCAAGACCAGCACGATCACGACGGGCCAACTTCCGCTCGCCACGTATAGACTGAAAATCACGGCGAGACGTGAGAGCTCTGCTTGAACAACTTAAACAGCCAAAAGCGTTGCCACAATAGGTTTCAATAACTCTAGCTTGGAGTACGGCTCTCGAGCGGGGGAAGATTAGCGAAGACCTGGGCGGTGACACATCACCGCAGCTTACGCCGAGGCCAGGCTGGCGAGCACACGGAGCTGCCGGCGCCAAATGCGCAGCGCAGACCTGGCGGGTTCGAGGCGGTCCTCCTTGCAAAAGTCCTTGCAAAAGTTTTTGCCCGGCCGCGCCGCCTCCGAGGCCCCCGAGGGCCTACTAGGCAAGGAGACGCTCACCTTCGCCTGCCTGCTGGTCCTCTGCATCCTCGGCAGCTACGTGACGATCCGCTCGCACTGCGGGCTGCTGCCGGAGTCGTCGGTGGCGATCGTGGTTGGCGCGGCCTTTGGCGCCGTCCTGCACTGGGCGGACCCGGAGTCCGACTTTTGGGAGTTTCACCCGGACGTCTTCTTCTACGTCCTCCTGCCGCCCATCATCTTCGAGGCCGGCTACACCCTCAAGAGGCGGATGTTCCTCGACAACATAGTGCCCATCCTGACGTTTGCCGTCGTTGGGACGCTCATCTCGACCGTCGTCCTGACGGGCGTCCTCGTCCTCGCCGGCAAGCTCGGGTGGCTCTCGGACACGACGCTCAGCCTCGAGAACGGGCCGCTGCAGGCGATGCAGTTTGGCGCGCTCATCTCAGCGGTCGACCCCGTCGCGACGCTCGCGGTGCTCTCCTCTGCGGAGGTGAACGCCGACCACGTGCTGCAGTCGATCCTCTTCGGCGAGTCGGTGCTGAACGACGCCGTGTCGATCGTCCTCTTCCAGACGCTCAACAAGGTGAACCTCGACGACTTCTCCTCGTCGATCGGCACGATCGTCCTGCAGTTTTTCGAGATCTCGATCTGCTCGACCCTCATCGGCGTGAGCGTCGCGCTGCTGCTCTCGCTGCTGCTGCGGAACTGCCTCTTCTACGAGGAGGCGGTGCACCTCGAGATCGTGCTGACGCTCGGCGCCGCGTACGGCGCGTACGCCACCGCCGAGGCGCTCTCGTACTCGGGCGTGCTCTCGCTCTTCTTCTGCGGCATCCTGCTCGGCCACTACAACTGGTACAACCTCTCGAGCTCGGGCAAGCTCGTGACGGGGCACGTGTGCAAGTGCCTCGCGTACCTGTGCGAGACGCTCGTCTTCGCGTACCTCGGCCTCTCGCTCTTCAACAGCGACACGTGGCGCGAGTTCGACGCGGGCTTCCTCGGCGTCTCCGCCCTGGGCTGCCTGCTCGGCCGCGCGCTCAACATCTTCCCGCTCGCGGTGCTGCTCAACGCGACGCGCAAGCAGCAGATCGACCTGCGCATGCAGACGTTCCTCTGGTTCTCGGGGCTGCGCGGCGCCATCGCCTTCGCGCTCTCGCAGCGCTTCCCGCAGGAGTCGCAGGCCAACGTCGTCAGCACGACCATCGTGCTCGTGCTCGCCTCCACCCTCGGCCTCGGCGGCGGCACCGCGCCCCTCGTGAAGCTGCTGCGACTCACGCAGCCCTCCGGCAGCGCGCTGCCGTCGCGCGCCGCCTCCGCCACCGGCGCGGCGGCCGCCGCGCAGCCGCTGATGGACCCCACCGCAGGCGGCGACGGGGGTCGCGCGCTGCCGCCGCTGCCCGAGGAGGAGGGGTGGATGATGCGCAGATGGCGCACCCTCGATCACGACTACCTGCAGCCGTGGTTCGGAGGCGCCGCGGGCGTGCGCAGGGGGCGCTCGACGCCCGGCGTCAGCCGCGCCGCCAGCGCGCACGAGCGCGCGCAGCAGCTGACTCGCGGCGGCGGCAGCGGTGGCAGCGGCGGCGGCAGCTTCTGGCAGACGCTCGCGAGCTCACGCGCCGGCGGCAGCGGCGGCGGCAGCTTCGGCTGGGGCTGCGGCGGCTCCGGGCCCGTGGGCGGGGCCGAGGCGGGTGCGGAGGCGGCAGCCGAGCAGGAGGTGGCCGACGAGATCTACTACCTGATACGGCGTGGCACCCACGACCCATTCGTCACTGCGCCAGGGCCACGCGCGCGGCCCCAGCGAGGCTTGAGCGGCTCCGGCCTCGATCATGAGGCTCATGGCGACGCGGGCCCGTCAGAGCCGGCGGCTGGCCAAACCACGACCGCTAGAGATCCACTCGTGCGCGCGATCCGCGGCGAGCAGCGCCAGGCACTCGCTTCACGCGTGTCTGAGTGATGCTTGGCATCGAACACAGCACCATATGTGTCGTCGATGATCGTCGACGCGCGCACCAAACTTTGAACTTTGTAAAGTCTAAAGTCTCCGTCGAGTCGCAGCGTTGAGCGGCTGTTCAGGAGTTTCGTTGTGCCGTTCGTTCCGGTTGAAAATGATTCTTGACGCTTTGAACACGAAGCACTCAGCCTGACACACATTCCACCCCACGCACTACAGTCCACACGCAAACTCTTTCGACACACCCTCACGGGCCTCACTTCACCGTCATGCCTGCCGTCATGCACTTGCTCCGTTGCTCTTACCTGTGGGGGCCGTCTCTCCGTCTCTCCTGCTGCCCTGCGGTAAGGGTGGGCACAGCACTCTGTGAAGCGTCAGTTGCTGCCATACTGTGCATCAATAAGGTCAGCCTCCCAGTGCCGCTTGCGGTAGTTGGTGAACCAGTCGTTGATCTGCTTGACGCTCAGGTTGGCCGCGCGAGCAAGTGCCTCCTTCTCACGCTGCGTTGGGTAGGGATGCTCGAGATGAGCGTTGAACCATTGCTTGAGCACCCGCTTCGAGTCGTTGGTCAAGGCGAAGCGCCGGTGCCGGGAGTGCGCACGGAGCAGAGCCGGGCCGCAGAAGCGCTTCTTCAGCTGGGCAGACAAGCGGGAAACGTGGTGAGCAAATTTGGGCCCCCGGTGCGTGCACATTGTGAGGCTTGGAGCGCGCGCACGTCGTCAATCTCTCGCAGCAGCTCGTCGTGCTCGCCACTGGCATTGCGCTCAATGACACCCTGGCACTTGTTGATGACGTGCAGCGCGCGCAGGCCAAACGACGTGCCCATCTGAGGATCGGGCGACTTGCATGCGACGAGGATGCCGGGTTGCATGGGCTCGTCAGGCGAATCGGCCGCATCGTCGTTGCTCGATTTGCCATCGTCTTCCATGCCGTACACGATGATCTGTCCAGCATGGCCGGATGCCCGCTCGGCCTCGACACGCGCCCGTGCGGTGGAAGACACCGGGATGGTGGGTCCATCGATAGCCAACCGCGCGTCCTCCGATGGCCAAGCGCGGTCCAGGTTACCAAGGTCGTCCACGGCCCAGTCGGGATGCCAGGTCGGCTCCGACGGGAGCAGCGTCTTCATCTCATGCGGCGGAGTATCCGCCTCATTCTGCTGCTCGCGTGGCGGCCAGGAACGATTGTCTGCCACACGTTTTCCAAATCGTTCGCCGTAAGCGACCGCCGGGCGATGCACGGGAAATGGGATTTTGTCGTGAGCCGTGCGTGCTGGGGCTGGGGCAGCGGCGCACAGAACAGGTCGCACAACTGGTCCAGCTCAGCAGCCCCATCGCACACCGTGCCGTCGCTGTCGGTGAGGCTCGGAGTCATTGCGGCTTCCATGGGTGCAGGATGACCTTGACGCGAATGACAGCTGACTGCATGCCCATGCCGTGTCCTTTTACTTTTGGCTTTCGTCGCTTTTTCGGCCGCCGCCCCCAAATGCCTGTACCGCCATTTTCCTACAGTGCAAACGGCAGATCCGGATCAGTAAAAGCACACGACACAACCCACCCTTTTACCTGCTAACCCACAAACTCATCACAAGGTGTACCATGATGCATGTGATCAAAACTCGTTGCAACCCCCTTGAAAAGCTGCCTCTGCTCAGCTGCCATTGCTGCCGCCACCGCGCCAACTCGTGCACCTACCGGGCCTGCGTCGACTGGATGAGGTTGGACAGCAGAAGTGCGGTGTTCTGAAACTGCGCGTGGTTGGCGTGCGACGGCTGCCCGAGCACGCTGGCCGCAGAGCGCATGTTTTCGGCGATCGAGTTCAGGATGCGACCGACGGAAGAGGCGATGATCGTGTCCTGAGGCTTGAGCTGCTGTAGCGTGTCGTGCAGCCACGGCAGCTTGACGGCCGTGTCCTTGTTGAGGTCGAAGCCCAGCTGCTGCACGAGCGACGCGAGGATGATCTGCGAGGGCCCCGGCGTCGCGCCGAGGAGCTGCGCCGGCTGCACCTGCGTGCACAGCCACACGAGCAGCTCGAGGTTGCTCGCGCCCAGCACTTTCGCGAAGGCCTTCTCAAACTCCCCCTTCTGGATGAAGCCCTTGGCCTCCATCGTCAACTGGAAGTTGGCCAGGATCCCACCCGAGGCGGCGGGCGCGGCGGGCGCGGCGGGCGCGGCGGGCGCGGCGGGCGCGGCGGGCGCGGCGGGCGCGGCGGGTGCGGCGGGTGCAGCGGGCGCGGCGGGCGGCGCGGCCGGTGCCGCAGGCTGCGCGGCGGGCGCAGGCGTCGCTGCCGGCGGCGGCCTGGCATCGGGTGCGGCGGGAGCGCGCGCGGCTCTGTCGAGCTTCTCCATCTTCTTGGCGACGGCGACCACCAGCTCCTTGACCGCCTTGCTCTCCTTGGCAACGCTGCTCGAGAGGTCGTTCGCGGCGCTGCCGGCGGCCTCGCGCATTTTGGTCGTCGACTCGGAGACGGCCTGGCTGATCTGCGCCTGCGCCGCGGACGCGGCCTGACGCTGCTCGGCGAGCGAGGCGGCGAGCGGCTGCTGGAACTGGTCGAGGCCGCGCTTGAAGGCCTCGTGCATGTCCTCGAACATCTTCTGCGAGGCGCGCTCGTAGCCGGGCAGCAGCGTCGTCGCAAACGCCTGCTTGAAGGCCTCGGAGACGGCGGCGCCCATCGCCGGCCCGAGCTGCGCCGAGATCGTCGCCGGCAGCGACGTCGACAGCTTTTGCAGCCCGCGGTCGAGCGACGGCGCGACCGCCTCCTTGAGCTGCGCGGCCATCGCCGCCTGCGTCGCCGCCGCCGACGCCTCGATCGCCTGCTGCACCGCCTGCTGCACCGCCGGCACCACGCTGGCCTGCACCGCCGTCTGCACGGCGCTCGCCACCTGCTGCCGCTCCTCCGCGAGCCGCTGGCGCAGCATGGCGTCGCTCGTCTCCTGCTGGCGCGCGAGCGCGGCGACGAGCTGCTGCTGCTGCGCCATCATCGCGCCCATCTGCTGCTGCAGCTGCGCCAGCTGCTGCATGACGGCCGCCGGCGGGCCCGGGCCAGGCGGCGCCCCGCCGGGCGGTGGCTGCATCTGCATCATCGGGGGCGGGCCCCCGGGGAGAGGCGGGGCCCCAGGCGGCGGCCCCTGCGGCGGCGGCGGCCCCTGCGGCGGCGGCGGCCCCTGCGGCGTGGCCGGCGACGGCTGGGCCGTCGGCGGCGGCGCGCGCGGGGCGGGCGGCATCGGCGGAGCCTGCGCCTGCGCCGGGCTCGGGGCGGGTCGGCCGCCGGCAACGAGCTGCTGCGACGAGAGCTGCTGCGACAGCTGCTGCAGCTGCTGCTCGAGCTGCTGCGCCTGCGCGTGCTCCGCCTTGGCGCCGGCCGCGCCGTTGGGCTTCGGCGGCGGCGGCGCGCTGGCGGTGGGCGGCATGACTTCGGCGCCCGCGATCGGAGCGCCGCCGGCGAGCTGCGCCTCGGTGATGACGAGGCACTGCACGGCGCTCGGGTGCACGCAGAAGATCGGCAGGTCGGAGCCCGTGCCCGCGTCGGCAGCGAGGCTGACGATGGGCAGCGAGGAGGCGACGGCGGTGACGGAGGCGAAGCCGCTGCGGGCGGGATCGGCGGCGCGGTTGAGACGGAGCGCGAGCAGGTCGGTGGCGGTCTCGGCGAGGGAGGGGCAGTAGCTCAGCAGCAGCACGCCGTGGCGCGGCTCAAACGCGCCGAGCAGCGGCAGCATGCCCTCCGACGGCATGGAAGGGTGGGTGAGATTCAGCTGCTGGACGCAGCTGGGAGTCGAACTCAGATCCCACAGCTTGAGCTCGAGATTCTGCTTGCTGCCGGTCAGCAGGAGGTTGCTGCTCGCGCCGCCGGGCGTGCCCGTGTGGCAGAGCAGGCAGACGGCCGAGTCGTGCGCCTTGAAGGAAGAGACGCGGCCGCCCTCGGCCACGCCGTACACCGAGACGAGACCGTCGGCATCACCCGCAAGCACCCGTGACCCCGTCTCGTCGAAGTCGCAGCTGGTGATCAGCTGCCCGTGCCCAGGCTCGAGCACGACGGGCTGCGGGTCCTCGGTCGTGCCGAGAGGCCACAGCAGCAGGCTGAAGCCGCCCATGACGCTCGCGAGGAGCTCTGGCTCCGCCGTGGGCTTGAACACCACGCGGTCGCAGCCGCCCTGCGGCGGCCGCTCGCCCCACGTCGCCTGCAGGACTGGCACGCTCCTGCGGTGCAGAGAGGATTGGGACGCGTCAGGGAGGAGCGAGGGGCCGGGAGGCATATGGGCGAGGTGGAAGGAGGAGGAGGGCGGGCAGGGTGGGGCCGCTGCGCACTGGATCTCGCTGCCGCTGCACTCGAGTCGCCATACGTAGATGTTGCCGTCGTTGGCGACACTCGCAATCACATCCTGCCCGTGCAGGAACTTGAGGCCGACCACCTCGAGGGCGTGGCCACGCAGGAGCGCCATCGTCTCGGTGGCGCGGTGGATCACGCGGACCATGCCACCTGGCGACGGCAGTGCACATATGGTCGGTTGGTGGGAGCGTGCTACGCCAACGGGTCGCCCGTCTGCTAGGGCGCGGGCTGGCTGCGGCGGCGGCGGCCTCACCGCGGATGGCGTAGCACGTGTAGTTGGCGTTGACCGCGACGAGGCACCCCGGGTGCACGGAACGCTCGCGCTTGTACATGGCAATCGTCGACGCCGTCGCATCCTCGCGCGGCTGCTCGTGCCAGGTGACCTGCACCATCTGTCTCGACGATGCGCCGAGGGCTTTTGCTGCGACGCGTCAGCGCCGTGGCTTGACTCCGCAGCCGTGGGCGCACACCAGCGCACGAAAGAAGGC
>Ga0209713_10002213_pt1 | contig 12013 bp, 6 predicted proteins | sample ArcOceMetagenome_3_FD_187444 | JGI IMG/M metagenome (GOLD analysis project Ga0209713, IMG submission 187444) | Marine eukaryotic phytoplankton communities from Arctic Ocean - Arctic Ocean- Svalbard ARC20M Metagenome (SPAdes) (version 2) | ecosystem: Environmental > Aquatic > Marine > Oceanic...
AGGCAGTCGGGTAACGCTCGGAAACCTTACCTTCTTCTTAGTCTTCCTCTTCTTCTTGATGATGACGACCGGCTGTTCGACCTCTTCCTCATCGCTGGTCGCCTCCTCTCCGGAGATAGATTCCTCGTCACTACTCATCTTGCTTGTTCGTTTGGTACACGCGTGCGTTGTGAAGAGCTACACGTAGCGGTTGGCGCGTCCGTACCCTACTCCACCGGTAGTAGTAACGTAGGAATTCCTACGTAGCTCCTGCTACCGGTAGCTACGTACTTGATCGTACGTACGTATAGTAGCTGGTACCGTCCACGCCGTACCTAGTACATTATGTAGGCCTACCTATACCGCACCGACCGCCCGCGTACCACCGCATGCGCAGAGCACATCATGCACCGTACATATGTAGATCTACCGTAGATAGATCTACTAGTACATGTAGATCTACCGTACATGTACCGGTACGTCCAGTGCTTCTCTGCTCGCCGACTGACCGGGACAGGAGATTTCGGTAGACTCTACATATGTAACTTTTACTCTAGTTCACTCTTTTGCGATACATGTACCTACCCGTGCTAGATCTACATGTACTAGATCTACGTACCGGTACATGTAGTAGATCTATGATGTAGATTTCTACGTAGCTAGACTCTATTCACAGGAATCTCCAAGAACTCAGAACAAAATCGTTTTTCAAAGGATGCCGATAAGGGGTGCTAGATTTTTTAAGTCCCATCTTCAATCGCTCTAACGCGTTTCATAATTCTCTTCAGTTCCTTTTTCAACGTAAGCTCCCTTACTTTGTGGTCCTCCGCAGCAGTAGTGAGCTTGGCAATTTCTTTGTTCTTGTCCTTGATCTTACCCACCACTGCAAACACTTCTCTCTCAAGTAACTCGAACATTTTCTTATCACGAGAAGAGCGTCGTTCAAATTCAGTGGTTTGAGATACCTTATCATCGTTTGACGATCTTTCCTTCTTCATTAGCACCTCATAGTCAGCTTCGAGTTTGGCAAACTTTTCTTGCGGCATCATATATGTATCAATCCGTTCACCCAGTTCAATGCGCAAATCTTCTGCCGCAGCCTCGAACTCACCTCCTCCTTCAAGACTCTGAATAAGCCCCGTCATGTTCGCCTCAACCTGCTGCAGGGCAATCATGGTCTCGGCCTGAATCTCATCCACTTTCTCCGCTATCTCATCGATGGTTTCTTCATGCAGAGCTGTAATTTGGCCAAATTTGCCTCCCCCATCACAACCAAGACAACCAGAACTGACAAGCCTTACGTCACTTCTCAATGTTGTCAACTGATTCCTGCATTTGAGCTCAACCAGAAGAAGTGACAACTTAATCTGGCTGTGTACGAGTGTCGCGGTTTCTAAGGTGGATAGGGTTCGGTATCTATCCATCTCCCTCAGCCCCGAAGATTGGGGGTCATCATCTACTGGTCTCAATTCTTCCATTACATCTTCCAACACCTGGATTGACTCATCAGCTTTTTCCCAGTATTCTGCGATGCGGTCCAGAGTCTCCAGGGCATCGTCGCGGTTGTTCTGGACAGCCGTGAGTACTGCCTCTGCCTCATCAGAGCTTGATTGACGCAACCCATCTACCTCTGCTATCAATCTTTCGATCTGATCATCTTGGTCAGCTATTGTGTCCTCAAGGGCTAACAACTTATCATCGTTCTGGTCATTGTTATTTGTCCGTAGATGGTCGATTTCAACCTCGAGACTATGGATTTCGTCGAGAAGATCGGACTCGCGTCCTCTGCTGCTGATCCCAGTCCTCGAAGGGCCTGGATTATCAAAGTGAGATGCCGTCGCTACTGTCTCCCCCACAGACGCAGCGCCCCTTTCTCTTTCTCCACCCTTGTTCTCGTGTGTTCCATTCTGCGTTCCTCGTCGGCCATCCTTGATTTGACGAAGCAAACGGATCTCTTCCTTTAATTTTGCTATATGCTCTTCTTTGCATTGAATCTTGCTCTTCTCCACGCTCACGCGCTCTTCGCATTCGTCCTCCAGATTCTTTTTTTCGTTATCAAGAACGGCAAGCTGATTTAGGAGCTCCATTTCAACTCGACACTTGTCGTCCATTACATCAGCAATTTCCTCCTTAAGACTTTTGACCACCTCATCACAGGACCGTTTTACCATTCCAATCTGATTGTCGAGAACTCCCATGGTTTGCATCGATTTGGACAGCTGCGATTGGAGATGAAGAACGTATCCAGCATCCACACAAACTGGAGCCGCTCCACCACCCATGAGATCATGTTCCTCGTTCATGTTATCAATCTCCCGCATATCGCGATAAAGCTCCGCCATCCGATCTTCTACGGCCTCCTTATCCTTGCGAAGGTTATCGACTTCCAGTCTTAGCCAATAGAATTCCTCCTTGTGCTTGATTTGGACAGCACCAAGCTCGGATCGAAGCATGGCTGTCGCCTCATCTTGTTTCGTTCTCTGTCGCTCAAGACTTGCAATTCTTTCGTCGCGCTCCAGCAACTGCTGGGTAAGCTCTTCTTGATCGAGATCGTCGTAAGCTTTCATCTCTGATCAGATAATTCCTACATGTACCCGCGCGCTGCCGTCTCGGCCTCTTATGCGAGATTGGGCCTACGGTACTTGATCGTAGGCTACGTACACGAGTTCGTATACGGACTCGAGGAGGAGAATGTACGGGTACGTAGGTACTCGTGTGTACTCGCATACGAGTACGTACCTACTAGAGCTAGTACCTAGGTAGGCTACACGTAGAGTACAGTACGTACCGATAAATGTATCCAGAGACAAGGGGGGAGGGGGTTAGAGTTGAGTTACAAGGAGCGGCCCAAGATAAATAAGTTGTAGCATGCTTGCTGCAGCAGCCGCGGCAGCAGCTGCGGAAGCAGCTGCCCGTGATGCGGCCGAGACGGAAGCACAGCAAGGTAGCGATGCAGTCTTGTCGGTGGCCATGTCCGCAATGGCAGGCGATGGAGGGGACGCTGCTTCCACCATGGGGCAGGATCTATACGGACACGAGCAGCAGCTGGGAGGGTATGAAGCGCCAACCAGCATGGCAGTAGAGCCAATGTCAGAGGTTGGAATGGATCACTTGCTTCAACAGATGGTGGCGGAACAGCAGCAAGTTGAGCGGGAGCAACAGTTTCGCGAGCAACTCGCTGCTGCTGCCGTTGCGGAAGCTGCGAGATTGAACCGGCCACACGAACACTTCATAACGATAGCATCGAATGGTGAGTTCCCATCATCCTTGACCTCTTTCCTCTCCTTTTTTGGGTTAACGCTTCTCGGAAATATTTTATGTTTTAGTCGCGAAGTTCGTGCTTTTGAATTTGTTGGAATTGGTATGTCTTGTCTTCGTTCTCTTCTCATTGCTCTCTAACCCGCTCTCCTCCGCCCCCACTCTCTTCCTGATGCCTCCTAGGGACAATCCTTGGCATAACGGAAACTGCGACTGGATTCCCACCGAACAATTTATTGATGACCTCGGTGTGAGTTTGTTGTTTTGCTAGATCAATTGTTGATTTTTGTGAGGTGGCGTCGACTGGGCCTTCCTACTGTACCACCTTTTCATATTTATATATTATATAATATATATGTATTATACATATTTTACAAATCAAGCAAAAGAATGCCGCTAATATCCTTATTTGTCCGCGATATCACTCAACAGATATGATTCGGTACATGAGGAGGACAATGTTGGGCTACAATCCGTGAAAAAACACTTTTGGGACCGGGGAAGGCCAGATGTTGAAGTCTACCTCCGCCGCCAGACAGTTGAGGGGGATTGGATATGGCTTGCATCGAAAGTTGTTTCCTTCATTGACAATCCAGTTCCGGGGGTCATTTTACACGAGTGTAGGGTTGAGAATGTAGAATTAGCTGCAACAGTAAGTCGGACGACGAGAATAGCAGCCATGCTGACAGAAGCGGTGCTCGACTCTCGTAGAGATGAGCTGTCCGGAGCAGAGTCAATGTCCGACGGCCCTGATGGTGCTCCGGAAGTGCCTGCTATTGCCATTCCTGGCGTTGCAGACGATGCAGCTGCCTTGCAATCACTTCTGGAAAATGCTGCGGGAGAATGGGGAATTGATCTATCCGGAAGCTCCAACCCATTGCAGCAACTGATGAATGCCGCAGCAAGCGGAGGAGCCATGCCGAGCGCAGGAAATGTATCAAATGTCATGAATTCGAAGAAGAAACGACTAGATCCATTAAGTGTTCTTGACATACTCCGTGCAGGGGCCTGTATTGACATGAGCAAAATATCACTTACAACAGTCGAGGTGAAGCTGTTGACTTTAGTACTGACGGGTCGGATGCAAATCGAGGACCTTCCGAAGCTTGTCTTAACTGCTATGAACAGTCCCTCACGTTCTCTGGTTTCGGTCTTGGAAGGATATCCAACTGATTTTGATCTCCAGCAAAGCAGAGCCGCGGCGGAACGGCATGGACACACTTCAAGGAAAAGAACTTCGAGGTCTCTCTCGAGCCAATCTCCGCGCCACTTAAGAACCGAGTCTCTACCAGCTGCTCTCGCCACAGCACCAAGGCCGAAACACCCGCGGCACCAATCGGCACATTTCACTGACGGATCCTTTCCGAATCTTCGCCGCGATGACAAGATGATGCTGGAGTTCAAGTCGCTGCGCCCACCCAACATATCAGTTGTCAATCTTTCCTTTTCGAACGTTGGCAGTTCTGGTGTTGAGTTGCTTTGTGAGATCCTGTACTCAAATACCGTTGTCCTGAAAACGCTGGACTTAAGCTTTTGCTCTCTCCGCGAGACCGGGATCATAGCTCTTTGCCGGGCCTTTCGGAAGCGGAAAAAGTTTGGCCTACCGAGTCTCCAGGGCTTACTCCTAAGCGGGAACTATATTTCGTATCGAGCAGCCAAAGAACTCGGTCAAGCCCTCTCCTTATCACCAGAGAAGAAGATAGGCAAGAGGCGGCAAGTCCGGCGTGAGATGACCGGATACGACGAAGATGACGAGGAGTTCGACGACGAAGAAGATGATGAGGGCGACGACGACATATTGTTCGGCGGTGGGGGGGGGAGACGGATAGTGGAGGATTCTGACAAAAGTGAAACTGGAACGAAGCAGGCTGTGCATCTCGAAAGACATTATCGCGCTGACGATGTCGGATTGCAGCTATTGCATCTCGGATGTTCATCAATCACCCCGGAGTCCCTTCACCAGATCTTATTGGGTCTGGGCCAGGACTGCCCGATACGAGAACTGAGCATCCCATCCAATCGCATTGGGTCCTCTGGGGCCACGCTCCTTGTGGCATTCCTCGAGGGGAAAGGAATTCTGAAATACAAAAGAGGGAGATCAGTAATGCCGAATCTTGATCGTTTGGATCTATCCAATAATGATTTGGGAAATGATGGGACCGCAAAATTGACCCGGGCAATATCCAAACGCGTGAATGTAAACATCTTCGATCTACGCCTATCGACGAACAACATTGGTGCTGGAGGGATCGAAACAATAATGAACAAACTTCTGCAGCACAATCTGGTGAGCCTCTCTCTTGATAACAACACCATCGGGGATCGAGGATGCCAGCTGGTAGCGGCATCACTTCCAAGCATGCACCATCTTTCGCGTTTGAATTTAAGTTTCAATCAGATCGGCAGTAGAGGAATAACGACGCTAATGAGGGCCCTAATAGGCAGTGAGAGCATCACCTCCCTTGGCCTTTCGGGGAATGTTCTGAAGATTTCCGGCGCCATAGCCACGGGCTTTGCTCTTGCGCAGCACCCGCGTCTCGCTGAGTTGGAGCTTGACAACTGCTGCCTAAGCCAGGTGGCACAGTGCCATATTGTTGCCGGTGTCATTTCCAATCGTTGGGTCCCAATGAAACGGCTGAACGGGTTCCGTGTCGGCCCTCCCATGGTCGCAATTGGTGCACTTGAGGTTCTCGCTCAACATCTGAGCAACGAAGAATGCTTTCGCATAAGGCGTGACATACAAATGAAGACAATACTCCAATGGATGGAAAGCAATCGTGCCGCAAAGATGGCGGCCGAGGCCAATCAATCCTCGGACACCCAAATGGAATGTGAAGAGGCCGGTGGTGACAATTTCCTAACCGCTGACTTCGTCTCTGATGTCCGTGGCGCCGCATCGCAAAGTGCATATCTCATGTTGGACTGGTTGAGCCGCATACCTTTCGACGAGGATGAATTGAATGATCTTCGGCGTTACTTTTATGACGGCGATGGAGGCGAAGGTGATGGAATGCGCGGCAGCGACGGAAATATCAATCTCAAGCATCGTGGGGACCTACTTGCGGCGCTGGGGAGCGAAATTGCTGACGAAATCAGGGATGCCGATCCTATCTTTGAGTTTGAGGGTGCAAGCTTTGTTGGTTTATTTCTTGAACCTGAAGAAAATATCGACGACGATGATGTTGACAGAGATTGGGTATGGGGCAGTGCTTGCAATCCGGATCGTGCTCTCTTGGAGTCAGGTTCGAGAAGAAAGCGTGCCAAGGAAGCTCGGGATAACAAGCCCAGGCCCGAGCCGATCGCTCCGACCCCTGCTCCACACTCTGCGGGCATCGTTGCTTCTTTAGCGGCCAATCAAGACTCCACGATGCAAAACAGTTCGACCATGTCTTCGTTGTCCCGTCAAAGCATGATGTCTGGAGGCTCGGCTAGGAGTACCAATTCACAAGGAGAGAGAACTGGAAGCAGCAATGCACTGAAAGCCCGCATCACCATGTTCCCCCAGTTCGCAGCTAAGCTGGACATGCTCAAAGCAAGCGCGCAAGAAATGATGGACAGGGAGGAAGATCCGAACCAACAAGATATAATAGCTCAGCAATTTGCCGAGGCGTCGCTCACTCTGATGCGTCAGCTCCGTTATCACTGCATGAACCAAGGTCTTGACGGTTGGCGACAAGGAAAGATTCGCCGCAAGGTCCTGATAGTTGATGATAGCATGGTAACTCGGAAGATGGTAGCAAGAGCATTTGAGAAGGCAAATTTCATTGTTGACACGGCCGAGAATGGAATGGAAGGGGTTGCAAAGCTGAAAGAGTCGATCTATGACATTGCGTTCATGGACATAGACATGCCCGTTATGAATGGCTTCGATGCCACTAAGGCTCTCAGAGAGTGGGAGGACAGGAAAAGACCAGGTGCTCGACAGCCTATCTGCGCCTTAACTGCCGCATATGTTGATGACTTCGAACGGGAGGAATTGATGAAGTTCAAGGAGGCAGGTTTAGATGTGATGGAGAGCAAGCCCTGCAACATTCCCCGGCTCTTCAAGGTTGTTGACGATGTGTCTCCCATGTTCTCTGATCTCAGCATAAGTGTTACCCAGACCCAAACTCAGAGTGTTTACTCATAATGTCATAAGCAATCGCTGCCAATTAAACAGGATGATGTACCGTATTCCATAACACTCTACACGTAGATCTAGAGATATGGTTAGCTACACGTACATGTAGTCTCTAGATCTACGTACCGTAGTACATGTAAAAAGCTAGATCTACATGTACGAACGATCAAGTAGATCTACGTAGCTAGATCTAGAGATACGAGAGCGTCTTTCAGGCTGACTGGGCTTACACTTACGGTAGAGGCAAGGTACATTGAAGGTACCGGGAGTCCCGGTATTACGTACCGTAGTACGGTAAGTAAGAGAGGCGGCGCTCCGTCCCCATAAAGCTCTAGATCTAAATGAGACCACCACACTTAGACTCTACAGTCCGTCCCCACCTACCTATAAGGATACATGTATCAATTTTCACGAGCAAAGCTTACAATATCCTTAAGTCTTGTGAAATTGTAAGCCTTTAGGAATTCCTAGATAAGGATATCTTACGCGTGCCTACATGCAGTGCGTGTGCTGCCACGTAGTAGTAGCTAGCTGTCTGGCTACATGTGTACCAGCATGGACATACATGGAAACCTCTAGCTCTCCAGACTGCATGTACATGTAGATCTACCTGCCGGCCTCACTCCATCCAGCTTTACAATGCACCAAGACTTAAGCCCAACCTCCAGAGATTCCTCTTCCTCACCGGAACGAAGCTTATCAAAATCCTCCCAAGAAAGACATGCGGGTCCTCTCCGCCATGGTGTACGTATCGACTCGAAAATAAGGATAAAAGGAGAGGCCATGTTTTGGCAAAGCTTACAATATCCTTACCTCTGCCCAAATTCCAAGCCTTTACTAAGGATAAAATATATCCTTATAGGTGGGGACGGACTGTACATTATATAGCTGGGCATAGAGTCTACTTGTCGACCGAGTTATTTATAATGAGACCACCGCTCAAATCCCAATTGCTTATACTACCGGTACCGGTAGTATAAAGGTGAGAACAGACTGTACATGTATTTCCTCTTCATTTTCGGTGTGAAAATTGGTACATGTACCGGCGCGCGGTACATGTAATGCGTTTGTACGCGTCAGTCCCAGAAAGTGAACAGGTCACACAGAAATCCTTTAAGATGCACAAACAGTCCATCTGTTCTCCCTTTGCAGTTCATTTGAGACTCGCTCCATCCCGCCCGTCCTGACTCACCGCGTCTTGGCAAGGGCCATGAAGTTCCCATATTTTGCGATAAATAATTAGAATTCCTATCGATATCCGTTCTGCAGTTCGTCGTTCCTTCGACGTTCAAAACAAAGAAGATACGGGAGCTTCGATGCTATGCCGACCTTAAGGTGGATACGTCGGTCAAAGGGCAGCACGAGTGCTGCTAGCGGCGGTACATGTAGCAGCGACTTATCAGGACGATCGGCAGAGGCGGTTCCCGATACGGTCGTGTTCACCACCGTTGTCCCCGCAGTTTCGTCGAAGCAGTCTGCTGAGGCCAGATCACACGCTGAAATTCTCGTAGACTTTCAGCGACTGATCGAGCAGGCCCGGCCTGATGGCGGACAGAAAAGAAAGCGAAAGATGAGTCCCAGCGCCAAAGCAGCCATGGTTGCAGAAAAGAAATCCAAGGCCACGGCCATGCGAGACCTTCCTACAGGTGTCTACAAGAAATCATCGACTGGAAGATTCGAATCCAAGATTCAGTGGGGTAGCAAAAGCCGCTACATTGGTATATTTGATACTCCCGAGCAAGCCTCTGCCGTATATACGTCTTTGAGGAATCTTCTGAACGATGTCGAATTATCGGTGCTTGGAGCGGATGAAGTGACTACTTTATTCAAGGCAGCCCAAAAGAAAGCCGTAGAGTCATTTGTGGGGCTCGTTCCCGAGGAGCGAGTTCTTCCTACAGGTGTCAGCAAGAAACCTTCTGGAAAGTTCCATGCCAGGCTTCAGTGGGGTGACAAGCAACACTCTATTGGTACGTTTGATACTCCCGAGCAAGCCTCTGCCGCATATGCGTTGATGAGGAAAGAACGCGACGATGTAAACCTATTAGCGCTTGGAGCGGATGAAGTAGTTATATTGTTCAATGCAGCCCAAAGAAAAGCCGTCGAGGCAGTCGGTGAATTGTTAACTAACTGCAATGGATGAAGTTGAGTTCGAGAGGGGAAAATCTCGGATGTAGGCCTCAACTCGCAATCTAGCTACCCTTTTAGTAGCTCATCTAATCTCTCTTCCGCTCTTGTCAGATATGATTTCATTGATTCTTCTACCGAGGACGTTAGTCGTCAAGCAGGGAGAGGCGGATGGGCCACAAATAAAATAATTATTTACCGCACTTTTATTTTCTCTTCTCGGCCACAATGATTCTGTTCATCGGCGTGACTTCCTTTGGGATCGTGGACCAATCCACGTGATAGCCGCATCCCTGCAGAAAATAACTCCGTCCGACGTCGGCAGCAACGCTCACGCCCAGGGCCCTTCGGACCCCATACGGAGCGCCCCTATCCGTCCCTGTGTAGCAGCACGGCATGACGGCCAGCGCGGCGCAGTCACCGTCGATCGCGTATCGCAGAATGTCATCCGTCAAGGACCCGCAGGCGTGAGTGGAAATAACAACCGAGGCATGGTTTGGGCCGCTGCGTTCGTCGTTTGACATTTCTTGAGCAAAGTGATCGTCGAGTGTCGACGGCACGAAGCTGACCGCATCCTCGTCGTTCATCCATGGGCACACTTCAGCCATGGCTTCTCTCAGCTGCTTATGTGAGGGCGGCTCGAACCGATCGACCAGCACCGTTCGAACTCCTACCGCCGCTGATGACCTCGGAGGATTGCAGGCCACAAACAGCATGCCCGTGAGGCCATGTCCACAGCACAAATCTTGAATTACGATGTCACTTTTGGATTCGTCGTCGCTCCTCATTGTAGCAGACATTATCCTCTTGGCAGCTCCCAGCAGACGCTTGGCGGTTCGATGATAGAACTCGACGCTCTCGGCCACCTCCTTGGCGTCGACCGGGCAATCAGAATGCGCCAAGTGATCCACCACTGTTTTGAGTATTCGCTCGGTGGACGACGTCGGCGGAAGTCTCGGAGGTTGGTCGTACGTGGGCAATTGCAGGTCGTTGTCGCTATCATTGTAGTACCGTCGGATCCGCTGCCGATGCAGGTCTGGCGAGGACGCCTTGGCCAGTGCCAACGGACCCTTGAACGGAGGACTCTCGTCGTAGGCGGTGGGATGGTTCCGTTTGGGCCCATACGCGGCACGTGAGGGATCGTCGTGCTGCTCCGGCTTTGTCGGTGCCGGCATGGGAGGCATCCGCCGGGGCGGCGTCGCGAGCCCACGGCACCCCTGATGGGGGAGGCCCGCGAATGCCAGGATGGTCGCGACCACCGTCGACTTCCCGCGCAGCATCATCATGTCGCCCGTCTCCAACGTCGCACAGTCTGCCGCTGATCGGCCATGATCCCGTCAACCACCGTTACTACTACTACGAGTAGAGACTAGACTAGTATGCTTATCTGATATTGGTGGTCATGTCTACGTCTCATGTCATCGTCAACCGCCCGGGAGGCTGCTGTTTTCGGTGCCGCGTCAGACCGAAGAGAACCGTAATAACTCCGTCTTTCTTCGTCGAGAATTGTTTGGTGGAAACCAGCGTGTAGCGGCGGCGGTCAGCACACTTTTTCTGTTAGTAGTGCCCAATACCCGAACCGTCGTTCCTGGACGTTCCAAACAAAGAAGATACGGTACGAGAACTTCGATGCTATGCCGACCTTAAGGTGGATACGTCGGCCAAAGAGCAGCGCGAGCGCTGCTAGCGTTGACAGCAGCGTCACATCAGGACGATCGGCAGAGGCGGTTCCCGATACGGTCGTTTTCTCCTCCGTAGTCCCAGCCGTTTCGTCGAAGCAGTCTGCTGAGGCCAGATCACACGCTGAAATTCTCGTAGACTTTCAGCGACTGGTCGAGCAGGCCCGGCCTGATGGCGGACAGAAAAGGAAGCGAACGATGAGTTCCAGCGCCAAAGCAGCCATGGCTGCAGAAAAGAAATGCAAGGCCACGTCCAAGCGAGACCTTCCTACAGGTGTCTACAAGCTTCCTTATGCTACTAGTAGGTTTGTATCCATGGTTGCAGAAAAGAAATGCAAGGCCACGTCCAAGCGAGACCTTCCCAAAGGTGTGCAAAAGAGTTTGTCTGGAAAGAGGTTTATATCCAGGATTAGGTGGGGCGGCACGAACCGCTACATCGGTACGTTTGATAGTATCGAGCAAGCCTCTGCCGCATATTTGTCCGTAAAGAAGGATCTTGTTGAAGTTGCCAACCTTTTGGCGGGTGGTGCTGTTTTGGCGGGTTGTGCCGATGAAGCAAACGACTTATTCGAAGCATCCCGGAAGAGAGCCGTGAAGGCAGTGGGCGGAGTATGCATTCGCATTCAGAGAAGGAAAAGAGCAAAGACAACGTCCGAGCGAGACCTTCCTACCGGCGTCCGAAAGAGATCGTCGAAAACGTTTTCAGCAGAAATAAGGTGGGGCAGCAAAACCTGCTACATTGGTGCGTTTGGTACTCCCGAGCAAGCCTCTGCTGCATATCTGTCCGTACAGAAAGACCTCCCTGAAGGTGCCAAATTGTCGGCGCTTGGAGCGGATGAGGTGACTGCTTTAT
>Ga0209713_10002216_pt1 | contig 12010 bp, 6 predicted proteins | sample ArcOceMetagenome_3_FD_187444 | JGI IMG/M metagenome (GOLD analysis project Ga0209713, IMG submission 187444) | Marine eukaryotic phytoplankton communities from Arctic Ocean - Arctic Ocean- Svalbard ARC20M Metagenome (SPAdes) (version 2) | ecosystem: Environmental > Aquatic > Marine > Oceanic...
CGGGAAGCCTGAGATCTCGAGATGATCACTGTCTTCCCCTGCCAACCAGCTCGTTAGGCCATCACCAGTCGATCGGGCTTGCCGAGAAACGTCCAAAAGATTATCGACCAGTCGGTGCCGCGAGATCAGTTTTCGTGTCTGCGTTACATTCACCGCTCAGCTCGTCGCACATGATCTAGACGTCCTAAAATGAAAACCGCGAATGAAGGGGGTAGGGATGGAAACCGCCGGAGCAGGTAGGGGATCAGTCGTCACAGGCGACGCCCACGTGCGCCTGCGCGCCCATCCCAGGTATGAAGCGGATCTCGGTGCGTTGCTGCTCCCCCTCGAAGGAGCCACTGGCTTTGCCCGACTTCCGGTCGGGAGAACCCTGGCGAATCAACGCGCCCGCCGCCTTCTTGGTGCCCTCGACGCAGCGCGCCGCCTCGGCAAACACCTCCTCGGCCGACTTTCGCATCGCCTGCTTGTCGGCGGCCTCGGCCGTCCAGCAGCACGCCGGCTCGCTGGCGGCGACCTGCTTGGTGCTGACCGAGAGCCTCCGTACGAGGCCGCCCGCGTGCGACGCGCTCCGGAGCTTGGTGGCCTGCCGCGTCAACTTGTGCTGCAGCTTCTCGGCGCGCAGCTGCAGCCGCCCCTTGGCGGCGTCGCGCAGCGACTTGTCCGAGCGCGGCGCCCTGCCGCGCTTGTCGGCGTACTTCTGCACCGCCTCGCGGAACTCGGGGTGGCGCTGCTGCATCTGCTCGAAGGTGGCGCGCGAGAGCATCTGCAGGTCGCAGAAGTGGATCGTCAGCGCGTTGGCGGTGCGCCGCCTGTCGGCGTTGAGCAGCGCGACCTCGCCGAAGTGGCCGCCGTCGGTGAGCTGCCGGATCGGCACCTCGCGGAAGTTGACGAAGCACGTGATCTGCACGAGGCCGCGGTTGATAAAGTACATCTCGTCGCCGAGCTGCCCCTGCACCATCACGTACTCGCGCGGCAGCGTGATGACGGGCGAGAGCGCCTCGACGAGGTCGACGGTGCACATGGCCGAGATGTTCTGGAAGAGGTCGACCGCCTCGATGAGCGGCTTCTTCTTGGTCATCATCAGCTGGACGCGCAGCTTCTCGGGCAGCTCGTGGAAGAGGCGCTCCTCGTTGGTGTGGTGGCCGCACGCCCACAGGTAGTCGTAGTACGAGCGCACCTTGCGCGCGAGGCCGCCGCTCACCTTGTGGTACGCGAGGTTGTCGTTGATCGCGTCGAACTGCTGCTGCTTCTGCACCGCGCCCTGGTCGAGGTTGGCGAGCAGGCTCGCGCACGAGCCGATGACCACCGAGTTGACCAGCATGCCGATGAGCACGATCGCCGTCGTGAACATCTTGTCGCCGTGCGACTGCGGGTAAGCGTCGTTGCCCATCATCACGATGAGCGCCCAGTAGAAGGAGTACGAGTACTGGTACGTCCACGAGCCCTCGCGCACCTCGGCGCAGACGCCCCACGGGTTCGACGTGTCGCGCGAGGCGCACTCGAGCGGGTCCGACTTGGCGATGCCCCAGTAGAGGCACGCCACGATGTGCGTGACGAAGAAGTAGGCGATCAGCAGCTTGATCACGCGGACGACGCCGGGGCGGATGATGCCGCTGTACGAGAGGTCGCGCAGCACCTTGATGCGCGAGACGCGCGAGAGGCGGCCCAGCTTGAGCAGCCGGATCAGCTTGAGCACGATCAGGTCCTCGAACGCGCCGCGGTCCATCAGCGTGAGGATCTGGACCGGGATCGACGAGACGAGGTCGAAGACAAACCAGCCGTGCAGGTACCGCCTCCGCACGAGCTTCTTGTCGAGCACGAGGATCTTGGCGGCGTCCATGTAGCCGGTGCGAAAGTTGAGGAGGATGTCCATGATGAACAGCAGGTCGACCACCACGTCGAAACAGATGTGCACGTCGGTGTGCTCGATGTCGTCGAAGAAGGTCAGCAGCGGCACCGTCACGGCGACGTACAGCAGCAGCACGAGCATGAAGACGTCCCAGCAGACGCGGAACGGGCCCTCGGGATTCAGCACGCCCGCGTACACCTCTTCGGACTGGAACACGCTGGCGTTGGTAAGCATCGTGTAGTTCTCCTCCTCCTCCGCCTCCTCCTCCTCACCCTCGGACTCTGGGTCGTCGGCCTCGCCGTCGTCCCGTGAGCTCGGGTGCGCCGAGCCCCCCAGCGGAGAGCCGCCCGGCGCTGCGTTGAAGGAGTTCATGTCAGACAGAGCGCCACTGACCGTGCGTTTCCTCCTGGGCGTGGGCGTGGTTACGAGTCGTGCCGCCAGCTCTTTGAACATCGACTGCTGCGCCAACAGCAGCTTGAGCTGCTCCTGCTGCGTCGCCCGGGTGACGGCCAGCTCACGCTTGAGCGACTGGCAGATGGCCGTGACGCCGTCCAGTGAGGCCACCATGGGCAGGTCGCCCGCCTCGTCGAACGGCGCCACCACAGCGGATGCCTCGGTCAGCGTCCCATGTCTCGGCGACTGTTTGGGTGCGCCCTGCCTCGGCGGTGGCGGATGCGCGCTCCCGTTTTGGAGAGGAGGCGAGCCCCCTCCCGTCTTGTCCATGCTGGCCTGCTGCTCCTGCGGATGTTCCGGATGTTCAGCTCGTTAGCCACTGCGGCAAGGGGAGGCACCAAAAACTTCAGCGTACACCTATGCGAAAAACCGGTCGGAGCAGCCAGGCCGGTCGGTCGGTCGGTCGTTAGGTGGTATTCACCCCCTGTAGGTGTTAATACCCCCTGCCAGATGGGGTCACCGGGCTGCCGTGACGTACGTAGGGTAGTGCGGCTAGCTGCGCTTGCGGGCGAGCGGAGGCGCGAGGAGATTGGCCCCTCGGCCAGAGCCTGCTCCGGAGCAGCAGGCGGGGCCGTGGCGGCTGTTGGAGGGCAGGGGGGGCGCGCCGGCGCCGTTTGTCTGCTTTGTTGAAGTACCGGGACCATGGATGGATAGCGTTCGACTCCCGTTTCTGGCTTGATGTTGGGCTTGGGTCACTTGGGTCTTCGTCCTCGGTATCATCGTCATTGACCCGCGGCCAGCAGATTCCTGTGAGCGGGGGGGTGGGACACCACCGAGCAAGCTTGTGACAGCGGAGCAAGGGCGGTAGCAAACGGACGATCTCAGGAATGCTGGGGCGGCGTGAGGGCATTTGACACGCATGTGGCACACATGAGCGATAATGCCGGTGTAGGTCCGGTCACGAGAGCGTGTGCGTCGTCGTGTGAGAGCTACGCCTAAGGTGCGTTACTTTGCCCCCCACGACCGAAAATTTTCGGGCCTGCGGCGCGGTGAACCGGTCGGTCGGTCGCATCGGTGTGGCAGTTAGCGGTTGGTGCCTCCCCTTGACTGCGGCCTGGATTCTATCTTTGCTCAACACTGCCGGGTGTCGTGCACCCCCAGCGCCGAGGCGCAGAAGAGGCGTTGATGTGGCGAGACTGTGGCGACAACTTAAGAAGGAGACCTGCAAATGACCTGAAGACTCAGCCGCCATGCTCCTTCATGTCAAAGCACCGCAGGAATTCCGAAGTTCTGCATACACGTGCCCAAACACGCTGGAAATCCTGCAATGCCGCGTGTGCCCGGGCCGATGCGGCACCGCGAGCCGGAGCGCGCGGTGTGCCACACCCCTCAGGGTCTCGTCACGCTCAGCGAGATTCGGCGGCGGCACAGCGATGAGGACTGGACCAATCGCTCCGCGTACGACGCCCTCCCGCAGCCGCGGGGCGTGTCCTTCCGGTACGCGCCGCACCTGCTGTCGCAATGCAACCACACCGCCCTGCACGACTTCCACACATATCGCAGCGTAAGACCCTGGCTGAAGCGACCAAATTTGCCGCTGTTCACGGGGACCAAGGGGTACTGCGCGGGCCACGCGCGCAACTCGACCGACTGGCCGGCGTGCCAGCGGACGACTTGGCCACCGCTCCGGACGAGCGAGCTCATGTTTTTGATCATGACGTCGGAGAAGCTGATCAACAGCCGGGCGCGCACTCTCGTCAAGGCGCTCGAGCTGCAAGGTGCGCGATACATGCTCTTCTCTGAGCACGAGACGCCGGGCGTGATCCGGCTGCCCGAGGCGGCGCGGCTCGGAGAGGCGCTCAAGCCGCCGAATCCGCTGCCGCTCTTCTTCATTGCACAAAAGTACCTCGAGATGCTCGCGAGCATCGAGCAGCCGAGCGAGCCGGTGCGCTGGTGGCTGATCGCGGACGACGATACTTTTTTCTTTGTCGAGCGGTGGATGGCGATGCTCGGTCAGTACGACGACGGGGAGGCGCTGTACATTGGTGCCGGCGCCTCGTTCAACCAGATGTGCAGCCAGGGCAAGTTCTGCAACCACTCGGTCTTCCTCAACTCGCAGGTCATCACGCACGCCGGTGGGCCCGGCATGGCGTTGTCGACCAGGGCTCTGCTCCGCATGCAGCGCTCGATCGCCGCGGGCGCGTGTCTCGACGGCGTCTTTGGGGACCAGGCGATCGGGTTTTGCGCACAGGTCTCAAACGTCACGCATGGCTTCTCAAACTCCGCGATGCTGATCAACGACGGGCTGTACGCGTTCATGCCTGGACGCGGCAAGGCAGTGCCGCCCGGCTACAAGAAGCCGACGTGGCCCGAGGCGCGCCGCGACCTCGTCAAGATCAACGGCCGCATCCTGAGCTATCATCGGTTGCTGCAGCATGACCCCGAGGGCCCCACGCGCGTACTCTGCTGGGCGCGTTACGGAGAATGCGACCCACGCTGCGAGTGCGACCGCTTCGGCCAGCCGCGCGGCTGCCCGAGTCGGGAGCAGATCCTGGAGGGCGCACCGAATAGAACGAGAGGCCAGGGCTGGGCGACGTCCCTCTGCCGAGAGCAGGCCCTGATGGTGTCTGCGCCAGGAACGCTGACGCGGGTCGCCGCCTTCACCTCGCAGAGACCATTCTTGCCAATGAAGAATCCGGTCAAGCGGATTGTCAGCCACCCTCCCAGGCAGATCGTCAGCCACCCTCCGCCCTCGCCGCCACCGCCCGTCATGCCGCCTCCGCCGCCGCCGGAGCCCCCGTCGCCTCCGCCACCTCCGCCACCTCAGCCGTCCCTTGCGGTGGACGTGGACGCCGTGCAGAAGAGAGCCGAAGAACTACTCCAGCATTGGCTTCTGGTTGGCGGCGGGGTGCTGGTGGTGGCCCTTACGGTCATCATAGTGCTGTTCCTCGTGTTCTGCGGCCAGGATCGAGGATCCGACTCGCGCAAGCGACACTCGCCTCGTCACCGCCAAAAGCTAGGCCAGGAAGGAGCCCGCCGCACGAGGAGGTTCTAGGCTTGAGCGCGTAGTAGGAATTTTAGGAATTTCTTCAAATCTCTTGTAACTAGCTGAAACCCCGACACGCGTCTCGCGTCACGCGAGTCCACTGTCAAAACGACAAAACATGACAAAACGATGACGATGAACATGCAGGCCCTGTCTCCACACGATCTCGCGTGGTGGAGCTTGTGACCGTAAGAGCCGACCTCGAGCCGGGGGTGCAACCCCGATGGCCCTGATGGCGAACCTGGGAAGTGGGAGCTAGCTGCCTACTCGACGCGCGGGCGCTTGGCATCCGGCTCGTCGCTTGGGGCGGCAGCCTGGTCGCGGCACGCGGCCGCCCGCGCGAGCACTTCCTCGAACTTGGCCTCATCGTAGATGATCTCGGGCGCCGGCTTGTTGGCGTCGCGCAGCTCGCACGCCTTCTTGAACTTGGTCGTGCTCCGGTCGTAGGCCATCAGGTACGACGTCTTGCCCGAGACGGCGCTCGTGACCTTGCCGCCGAAGGCCTGGACGCGCTGCTCAAACTGGTCGCGCTTGCTACCGGGCCTGTCGCCAGTGAAGACGAACGTTTTCCCCTCGAGGGGGCGAAGCGGGTTCTGCGGCGCCGCATTCTCCGCGCCGGTGCTCGCCGGCTTGACCTTCGGGCTGCGCGCGTTGCGGAGGGAGATGAGGAAGGCCGCCGCCTCCACCGGCGAGGCGAAGGACAGCCGCAGGCAGTTGGCGCCGCCTGAGCGGTCGGCATCAGTCTTCTTGGTCCACGGCCCTCCAGGGTCGGCCCACGGCCCGTACATCCGATGCGGCCGATGTTCCCACTTGAGGCACGCGGTGCTCAGGTTCAGCTCGACCACTGGGTCCGTCTCGGCATGCTGCTGCGCCTGCGTGATCGCGCTGAACGGCACCTCGACCTTCAGGTTGAGGCCACCAGGCATCTTCGTGTAGTAGCCGGCGTAGTTGCGCGCACGGTGCGTCACCGTGTCGTTCGGCACATGGTGCGTGACTGATGCCGCCCAGTCTGTCTGCAGAATCTCGATCGAGATCGCCTTGGCGCGCAGCACGAGCGTGACTTCAGTCTCGAGCGTGCGCTGCTGCACCGTGCCGCCTTCGCCGCACATGCCGTGGATGTACTTGGAGGCGACCTTGCGAAGAGGGCCGCTCTGGCCGGTCACGAAGCCCTCGGCGGTGGGCGTGGCGGTGGCGGTGTCGGTGAAGTCGAGCGCCACGAGATTCGTGCTTGCCATGCGGGCTACGGAAGGCTCTCTCGGCGTGTAAGAGAACCCTCGCTTGCATGCATCATGATGCAAGCGAACGGATGTGACGGCAACACAAGAACGCCACCGTATGTTTCATGAAAGGACTCACGTGGGGCAGTCCGCCGCCGCGTCGACGAGCAGCTGCATGGCAGCCGCGCCGCGCGGCAGCGGCGTGGTGCCGTCGACGACGCCGTCGTCGTCGCACACGTTGAGCGTGGGCACGCCGAGCAGCCGCGCCGCCAGGCTCGCCGCGAGCGTGAGGCCGTCGGTCTCGTCGACGCACAGCAGCAGCAGCCGCGGCGGCGGCGACCCGGCGGTAGCGGCGCCGCCACCAGGCCCGCCGCCGCGCAGCCGCCCGCCGAGCCGGACGAGCATGTCGGCCGCAGCGTCGATGGAGTCGGCACCATTCGCTTCATCGTCGTCGTCGTCGTCGTCGTCGTCGTCGTCGTCGTCGTCGGCGTCGTCGTCGGCGCCCAGCGGCAGCTCGGCGCCCACCAGCGCGAGCGGCAGCGTCGCGACCGTCGCGGGCATCGCCGCCTTGAGCAGCGAGATGGCGGTGGCGCGCCCCTCGAGCCCGAGCGCCGAGACGGCGGCGCACGGCCGCAGCCGCAGCACGCAGCCGCGCCGCGCCGGCTTCCAGCGCGCGAGCGCGTGGGCGGCGGCGGCGGCGTGCGCGGCGCTCGAGAGGAAGAGGAGCGCCGTGGGGGCGCCCGCAGAGGCGACGGGGCGCGGCGGCGGTGGCGGCGAGGGAGGCGGCGGCGAGGGAGGCGGCGGCGAGGGAGGCGGCGGCGAGGGAGGCGGCGGCAAAGAAGGCGGCTGCGGTGGCGGCGTGGTCGGCTCGTCCTCAGTGTCCGAGCCAGCGTCGTCTTCGTCATCGTCGCTCTCACCGCCTGTGAGCTCCTCGCCGTCGGCGGCGGCGCTGCTCTCCTCTGCACGCAGCGCGGGGTACGCGTCGTCGGGCAGGTTGGCCACCAGATGCTGGTGGACAAAGGGCACGTCGTCAAAGTGGAGCGTCTGCTCGGGTTTGAGCAGCAGCGCCGCCGCCAGGAACATGAACGGGTCGGCGCCCCAGCGGTGCTCGAAGATGCCGCGCGAGCGGTCGACGTGGTCAAAGAAGCGCTGGTACGGCCTCGAGCGGCCGTAGGCGACGCGCGTGATCTGGAAGTTGGTGTAGAACTTGGAGCCGTCCCACCGCTTGCTGTGCGCGTGGTAGTAGCGCGGCAGGTACGTCGGGGTCACCGACGGGTTGGAGCGCAGGTAGCTGGCGACGCACTCGCCGTAGCCCTCGGCGACCGACGCCGTCTCGACGTTGACGTCCATGTAGCCGTACGTCGCGTTGGCCGCCGCCATCGCGCCGAAGACGTCGTAGGTGATCGGCCCTTGGATGAACGAGTCGGTGTCGAGCGACCACGCGTACTCGTACTCGTCGAGCTCGCGCATCCTCCACATCAGCCCCGCCTTCCACCGGATCATGAACCGGTAGTCGACCGAGAAGCCCATCACGCTCTCGGGCACCTCCTCGGGCAGGATCCAGCCCGGCAGCTCGTTGACGACGCGCGCAAACGAGAGCGGCGCCGGCGCCGCGAGCCTCGCGAGCGCCTTGCGCGTCTTCGGCGGCAGCTCGACGTCGTGCGCGACCAGGACCGGGTAGCGGTACACGCCGTTGGAGTGCTTGGTGAGCAGGCGCAGCGAGAGGCGCAGGTTGCCCATCTCGCGCTCCTGCGGGCCGAGCTTGTAGACGATCACGCCGCGCTGCCGCCCGGCGCGCGCCGCCGCCGCGCGCTTCGCCGCCTGCCTCTCCACGAGGGCGGCGCGCGGCAGCGGCGGCGGCGCGTCGCCGATGATGCCGCGCCCGCCGTCGCGCGTCCAGGGCGGCTCGGCGCCCTCGTCGGCGCGCATGCTCAGCGAGATCGGGCGGCGGTGGAGCGGCCGCAGCACGCGCACCGCCTCGGCGTCGCGGCCGTGCTGCAGCAGGATGTGCGCGTGCGCGTAGTGCTGCTGCCAGTTGGCGGGGTCGACGCGCGCCGCCTGGGCGTAGTGCGGCAGCGCCTCCTCGAGCCTCCCCGCCTTCTCGAGCGAGACGGCCGCCGCGCGCAGCGTGCCCGTCGGCGCGTCGGGGCTCAGTCTCAGCGCCGCCACCCACGCCGTCGCCGCGCTCTTCCACTGCTTTGCGTCCGTCCGCACCGTCGCGAGGTTCTCGAGCATGCCGCCCGACGTCGGGTTGAGCCGCGCGCCCGCCTCGAGCACCTTGAGCGCCTCCCGGACCTTGCGCTGCGCGTGCAGCGCCGCGCCCAGCCCGACGTACGCCGCGCCGTCGGTGCGCGGGTCGCGCAGCGGCATCGCCGCCTCGTAGTGGTGCGCCGCCTCCTGGTTGCCGCCCACGAAGAAGGCGTCGTTGCCGCGACGGATGTGGTCTGCAAACGAGCCCGCGCCCGTGCCCTGCAGGTCGTACAGGTTGTTCTGCGCGGCCGCAAAGGACGGCATCGCGGCGAGCGCCGCCCGGAAGCTCGTCTCCGCCTCCGCGCGCCGCCCGAGCTTGTTGAAGCTCGCGCCACGGTTGTTGTGCGCCGCGGCGGCCGTCTCCGCCGGCCACTTCTTCATGCGCAGCCCGTCGCCGTAGGCCTCCGCGGCGTCCTCGATCTGATCGAGCTCGCTCAGCACCCACGCCAGGTTCATGTACGCCTCGGCGAGGCTCGGCTGCTTGCCGATCGCCTTGCGGTACAGTACAGCCGCGCTCTGCATCTCGTTGAGGGCGCGCGCGCTGGTGGCATGGTGGAAGAGGTCCACGGCGGTGGGCGACTTGAGCGAGGCGTAGCACGTGCTGGCCTGCACGTGGTCGTTGGCCTGGCGATGTTGCTCGCACTGCTGGGGAGCTGGCATCGTCGAGAGGTCGAGTATAATGCGTACAATATGGGTTTTGCGCAAGTCCTGCATCTCTTGCATACATATTACAACGCGTCGCCTCAATAGCCTCAAAAAAAACCTGACTTACTGAAATTTCTTGCGGGAACTTCCTACCTGTAATATAGCTCGACCCGGGGCCAGACACGCGAGGTCAGGCGCCGCAGACGGAGCCAGTCGGCCACGCTGCGCGGTCCCGCACGAACGTCTCGTCGTCGAGGCTCACCACGCGCGTCGCGCACGAGCCGCCGCCGGCTCGAAGCGGCCGCGTCGGCCCGCCAGTACCGCTGCCGCCATCGCCGCCGCCGCCGCCGCCCAGCTCGGCGTCCATCGTGGTGCGCAGCGAGCGCACGACATCGCCCATCAGGCGCATCGCAGCGCGCTTGAGTCGCGCCGCAACGCCACCACCACTGCCGCCGCCACCACCGCCGCCCCCGCCCCTCCGCTTGCCCTCGCGTGCGGGGCTGGGCGCCATGCGGCGGCCGGCCAGCTGCTGCTTGACGGCAGGGCCGGCGACGCGGTCAAAGTCGGCGTCGTGGTACTCGGCGAAGATCTGGTCGACGGCGCACAGCGCGCCCGTCTGCATCAGGTCGGGGAGCACCGTCCACTCGCTGCCTTCCACGTCGAGCTTCATCAGGATCTGGCCACGTGGGCCCTTGCTCCTCGTCTTCGCCACACCGGCTCCACCAGCGCCGACGGTGGCGGCGGCGGCGGCCGCAGCCGAGGAGGCACCGAGCGCGGCGCGAGCGGCGCTCACGATCCGTGAGAGGCGCAGCATCCGCACCAGCACCTCGTCCGAGCCCGTGTAGCGGCCGATGCCGAGCGCCGACGCGCCGGCGTCCTCGAAGGCGCTCTTGCGCGCGCCAAACTGCAAGCTGGCGACGCCGTCGGTCGCGCCCGCCGCCGCCTCGAAGATCATCACGCCCGCGCCCGCCGCCGAGAGCCGCCGCTGCAGCTGCCCGAGCCGTGATCGGTGGCGCGGGTTGGGCTCGACGCCGATGGCGCAGACGCGGCAGCGCCCGCCGCCGGCCGCCGCGCCGAAGGACGCGTCGAACAGCGAGTGCACGGGCGCGCCAGGGTACTTGTGCGGCTCGAAGAGCTTGCGGATCTGGACGCCGATGTTGGAGCCCACGTCTAGGTACAGATGCTCGCAGCCGTGCGTGGTGATTAGCCTGGTGATCGCCGCCTCGTCCTGGCGGTGCGCGAGGGCGTGCACGTCGATGACGCTCACGTTCTGCGTCGGGCTGAGCATCGAAAGAGAAAAACAACAACGAAAACGGGTTTAGCTCTCGAATATGTCGCGGTCACTGCTGAATCAACTTCTCGTGTGTTGAATGCAAGGGGGCATGAACGCCGTCGCTCTGTTCCCAGTTCTCGCCTTCACAGCCGGCTTCTCTAGCACCTCACCTCGCCCACGCTCGCATGTCGCACCTGCGGTGCATCTCCGCGCGAGCGGCATGATGATGCGGCTCGAGCCGATGGAGTGCTCCGAGGCGAACGTCGAGATAGCGCTCGACGAGTTCCGGAAGGCCGCGAAGGAGATGATTGGCATCCACGAGCGCGCCGCGTCGATCGGCATCACCGGCGATATCTCCGTCGCCGACGTGGACGGCCCGTTCGTCACGCTGCAGCTCAGCGGTAAATTCTGGCACAAGCGGGAGACGGTGATGCGCAACGCTGCCGCCTGGCTGCAGCAGCGCATCCCCGAGCTGGCCGACGTCTCACCCGCGGACGAGCGTACGCTGCTCGACGTCGAGATGGACGAGGAGACTGGCGCCGTCCTGATCGACTGGCGAGCGCCAGACTACAATGGCGACCGAGAGACGCTCGAGTACCAGGGCATCGACCCCGATAGCAGAGGACCGTTTGGTGGCGGCGCTGGGGGCCTGCGGGCGGGAGGTAGCATGTTTAGCTGAATATAATGTTCAAACTTGAGGGAAATCAAACATTCCGGTTGTGATTGTACGAAAAGTCTCGGTCGTAATGCAAAACTGCAAAACATGGCGTTTTCGCTGTTGTTGTCCTGGCCTCGATGCTGAGCGCGACGCAGAACGTGAGCGTCATCGACGTGGTGTTGTGAAGAAGAAGCGATTAGGCCCGAAGACCACGCACAATACCAGGCCGCTAAGCGACGAGACGCTATCTAGGACAGTCTAGTGTTGTGCGTAATGCGAGGGTAGCTACAGTAGTACGGTATGCTTAGTATGCGCGATGCGCACTGCAAGACAGGAGCGCAACCGAGCCCTCGCAGTTACCCCCGGGCAGCCAGGCCCTCCAAACACACCCTGGGAATTACTTGCAGGCCGCAATGGGCGTGGCGCTCAGCGCAACAGCAGCTGCGGCCGCGCCGCCGACCGCCGTCGACCCGGCGGCGGTGCCACTCTTTGGTGTGATATCCTTCCAGCGCGGCGACCTGCTGCGTCGGTTGTACAACAACCTCGACTTTCCAATCGCAGAGATGCTCATCGTGCAGAATGGCTTGGAGCCCGACGTCGTGGAAGCCAATCGTGACTTCTTGCGCTCGTGCACGATGAACCAAATTCAGTTTGAGGCGCGTGGCGAGCCGCGGTGGTC
>Ga0209713_10002218_pt1 | contig 12006 bp, 13 predicted proteins | sample ArcOceMetagenome_3_FD_187444 | JGI IMG/M metagenome (GOLD analysis project Ga0209713, IMG submission 187444) | Marine eukaryotic phytoplankton communities from Arctic Ocean - Arctic Ocean- Svalbard ARC20M Metagenome (SPAdes) (version 2) | ecosystem: Environmental > Aquatic > Marine > Oceanic...
CCCTCCTCTCCCTCCTATCCCTCCTCCTCGAGGAGAGGAGGGAGAGGAGGAGGGAGAGGAGGAGGGAGAGGAGGAGGAGTAGGAGGAGAAGGGGGAGGAGGAAGGAGGAGGGTTCGAGGAGGAGGAGCATACGATAAGGAGGAGGGTTCGAGGAGGAATGAGGAGGGTTCGAGGATTTTATGAAACGTTTTCAATATCAGGGGACCGCATTCATTTGCATTGCGACCCTGCATCGTCCACTGTTTGGCTGAAGGTCGCCGACCTCGCCGCCGTCTTATTCGACGGGAATCGTTGCCACGAGGTGACGGATACCATCTGCCCCCTGGGCTCGCACACCTTGGAACAAATTGCAACTCCCCCTCCTCCTCCTCCTCCTATGCGTGTACGTATACATATGCACATACGTATACGTACACCCTCAGTAATTCGGGCTCGAGTACGGCGTCCAGCGACTCCAGCATGGATTCGATTGATTGTTTACTGAAGGCGTGTATTTTCGACTCCAGCGATGCTGGATGCGCCACCGAGCCATCTGGCAACGGCGATCAGCCAAGGCCCATGACAAATGCGCCTGGATGCAGCGCGGCGACACCTTCCACGACCTCAAAAAGAGTGGGGCAAAAGAGAAGCGCGACGACAAGTGACCAGGAGCAGGCTGCCACAAAAAGAGTCAAGACCGTAGAGTGGTTGGCTACGGAGCTCCCATCGACAGGCACTGCGGAGGTGCGTTGCGTTTTCATCTCTCATTACGATCCGAAGGACGGGCCTGGAAAGACAGGCGGAACACGCGCCAAATGTTCTCACGGGCCAACTCCAATCCCCCTCTGGCCCCAATACAAAATGCAGTTCCGCAAGGTTGTCGATCAGGATTCGACCTGGCTGCGCTTGGGCAACACAGAGCCTTGGATTGTGAAGATGGCCGACGCCATGACCAACTTGAACGTGCGCGAGATCGTGGCGGCCTTCCTTCATCGCCTTCGCCTTTACCTTAGCCATCTTGATCCATCCGTGTACTTCCGTACGTGCGCGTGTGCGTGGGGGCCAGGAAGAGGGGCGGATGGGCTCAGGGGGAGCGGTGGGGTTGCCACGTGGCCCGTACGCACCCACGTACGCACGTAAGGACGTGCACTTAAGGCCCGCTGTTGATGAAGAGCCTGGAGGACGGCCGCAAGAACTCTCGCGGCGTCTACGATGGTGCTTTCGAAGAAGCGGAAGACAATCCCGAGGACACCTCTGAGGATGTGTCCCGTCACAACAAAAAGAAGGACGGGAAGAACCGCAAGACAATCTCGAGCAGAGAGTGCGAGATCGGTGGTCACAGGATCACGATCGGAGAAAACTCGGACAACGGCAAAGTACCGGCCTTGCAGTTGACGGACGCCGTGGTCTCATTCATCGCGTCCTGGATGCAGCCGCTCATGCGAAAGATCATCGACACTTATGTCGAAGAGCCAGCGGCCATCGCGCTGGATGCCGTGTCAGAGTCCAAGTTTCAGCTGCCCAGCTGCCCGACACCCAACGTGTACGACAAGGTAACTTGGGAGACGGTGAACTTCCAGTGGCGCTGCACCATGCAGAAGAAACCAAAAGACACAACGCGGTCCGTAGGCTATTTTGCAGTGGACCGCGCGCTCAAAGGCGATGAGTTCCACGCTGCCAAGAGGGCAGCATACTGGGAGGCCGTGCATTGTTGGAACGACACTGATTTAAGCACACGCCACCGTATCCCGTGCTCGAATAAATAATCAGCCACAGTGGCGGTGGGTCGCATGACGCGCTTGCGTGGGGCGCGTAGCGGTCATGTGTGGGGGGGGGGCATGCGTAGGACGACTCATCTGCGCTGCCGTCGCAGAAACTCATCTGCTTTCGTCCATCGCGACGCCGAGTGCTGCCATCGCTACCATCACCGCCGTCGCCGCAAGAAGCATTTTCACCGCCATCACCACAGCAGCCATCACCACATCAGCAGGGATTACGTACGTACGTAATCATAATCCACCCTTCTCTTCATCGTTTGCGTCATTCGCCATGACCCCTTCATGCTCCTCCGTAGCCACGGCTGTTCAGTGTCTAAAAGTACGTACGGTAGATACTCGCGCGTTCCGTCTCGAGACGGGCAGCGCCAGACATACGTACGCGCCCGATGCCGCCGAACGCCAAACCTCGTGCGACACCTCGCGCGGCACCACGTGCGACAGCCCAGCTCCAGCGGAAGATTGAAGCCCAGAAGACAATCATCAAGGAACTCCGCTGCACGGTCGCAGATAGAGACAGGTCCTTGAATACCGCAGCGCGTGGCCTCGACAGGGTGTCAAAAAAGCTCAAGGACTCGACGAGCGCAGGACGGAACAAGGCTCACGCCGCGCAGGAGGCCATCAACGCGCATACCAGGGCGATGGAGGCGTTGGGGAGGGGCAACTTCAAGGAGCATGAGACGGAGCTGCGGTACGAGAAATTGTTTCAGCAGGCAGCAGATGGCATAGGCAATACGATCAAGAAGACCATGGAGAAGAGCAAGAAGCGCAAGAAGGCCGGGGAGAAACCCATTAAGGCTGACTACATTCCCAAGTGGCAGCGCCCGTGCAGCTGATTCTGGCTATCAGCCAAGGTTGTGCCGCCCTGCAGGGGAAAATGGCTCGCGAGTTTGTGCACCGCCACCATCGCCCTCTGCCCCCTCGCAAGCCCGCGTAGTTTCACCTGGTGGATGTTTCTCACCATATCGGTTTACGTAATTTTTGTGTACATACGTACGTACGTAGTTGCGATACGTAGTACGTAAAAGGTATTGGCAGGAAACGGATTTCGCTGGAGGTCAAAAAAGAAAGAAAAACATCGAGAACGTGTTGATCGCAGCGTTGATGCTTTCTGTCGTTGTGGCGAACGGTGTTGCGAAAGTGCGCTCGTTCGATTCGCCGCCTCTTGTCCGAGCGCTGCCGTTTGGGCTCGAGCGCGGTGCGCCATGGTGTCCCAAGGGCCGAGTGCGGTTCCAGCCCCTGTCGCAAGGGCCCGAAGACGACCAAGGGCCCGCCCTGTCGCTGCCAACCTCCGTTTTTTTACGGGAAGGCTTGACTTGCCCGAATGGATACCCCTCGGGTGGGAGTTCGACTGCGCCGTGGAAAGCCATCGCCAGCTTGGATGGGAGGTGCATCTGGCGTTCCAGGACGGTTGGGTGATGTGCCTCCATGCTTCGGCCGCGTCCCCCACGGACACATACACCCCACCCGCCGTTGGCATCCTTTCCAAGGGCTGGGCGTACGGGCATGGTCGGATGGTTCGGTCCATGTCGTTCAGTTGGTGTTCCGTACCCGACGAAGTGATGCCGTTTTCCTGGTGGATGATGGGACAGTGGAGCGGAGGAGCCATGGAGCGGTACACACCGTTATCGGGGTGACCTCGACTGCAGGGCCAGGAGGGGAGCGGGAAGAGCGGTGGCGCGCCCGCGGAAGTATAGCGGACGCCACATCCCTTCACGCTCCGAGGTATTGCGAGTACCTCGAAGTGGGCACCACTGGCTTGTTCGTGGTCAGTTGTTCCAGCTGATGTTTTGCGTGTATCTGCATTATTCTTGTCATTGGAGGTACGCACGTGCCTACGTGAGTAATTGCGAGATGTTGTACACTCACGTCGGTACGTATGCGGGCGATGCTGGCAATTGGCAACTCCACACTGATGTTCATGATGTCGATCAGGGCGGGTGTGGCGAAGACGTGAGTGGTCAAGCAGACACGCAGAACCTCAGTTTTTCCAGAAGTTGTTCTCCCAAATATTGTGGCACTCGACGGCGGCATGCTGTCGTGTTGGCACGCGACGGCGGATGCCCCAGTGCGCCCCAGAGGCTATCAGCCATGTGTGGGCCGGAGAACTTCACGTACGTATGTGCTAGGCGAAGTCGCCAGCACGAGAAACGAGCCCCAATGAATAGTATTGGAAACTGGAGGGAAGTCTGGGGACTGGCGTGGCAGAAAGTTTACGTGTGGGATGGGAGCGAAGATGCCCCAGAGGAAGCAAATGCTCCAAATGCATCGGCCTCGGCATCGGACGTCGATGAATCGGCCTCGGCATCGTGGGCGCCACCATCCAGCCATCACGACATCACCAAGGATATGCACAATGGAGAACAGGTCGTCCAAGAACCTCCAGGTCTCGAACGCGACCAGTCTGGCATCTGTTTCAGAATTGACGGGGCCGCCTCCGATCCGAAACGTTTTGGTAGTTCTGATCGTCATGGAGATGTCCTGCCAGCGTATCATTGCCCAGGTCCTGACGCTCAGCAAAGAGCCAGATGCAACGGCCATCAGCCAATTGACACGATGAGTCCGTTCTTCAAGATCGACCGACGGGTGGACCCACACACAGGCAGGGGAGCGACGTGGAGCGAATTTGCAACGAGGTACGAGGATAACGCCATGGAGATGTGGAACGCTGCAGCTATTGACCCAAATGCTGCACGTGATTGGGAAGTCATGATGTCCTCTGTGTTCTGCAACCGTGTGGTTTTTCGTCAAGGTCACCCTGATCGTGGGCAACAGTCCAGGTTGGCAAAGGCCATAGCCGTCGAGCCTGCTATCCCAGGGTGGGACCTAAACCTTCCAGTTACAGAGCCAGTGAGTGAGGGCGTTTAGTTGCTCATTGCTGATTACCTGAGTGAGTGAGAGCAGGTCGATTACCTCATCGCTGCTTGTGGATACGTACGTATAAAATTGTTACAGACATCGCATCGCTCTTCTTCTGTATACGTACGTACGTACGCGTAGATCTCCCTGTCCCCCTCAAGGCGCACATTTGTACTTACGTACGTACGTACGTGCGTACGTACTTACGTAAGTAAATAGGTGGGTACATATTACGTCGGTAGGTAAGTGTTGGTTCAAAGTGATTTTGCAGTTGCGTACGCATTCACGTAACAGCCCGCCATCTTCCTAGTTGCGTACGACTTCGCGTACGTAACGCTCTCCACCATTCCTTTAGTTCCTAACACACGGCCATACGCAATTGCATACGTACGTGCGTACGTCAGGGGTCCCTTTGCTGCGTCCAAACGAGCTTTCGTACGCCTTCGTAAGTAAGTAAGTACGTTACGTACGTACGTAAAGCTTGGCTTGGCTCAAGTTCCGTATCGCAAAGCTTTCAAACCGCGCCTCCCATGGGCACGGTTTCAAAACCGCGCCTCCCATGGGGTAAAGGCCATGGGCACCAAGCGCCCTTAGTTCCTCCACCCTTGGATTATATGGAGCCAGGCAAATGGTGGCATTCCAAAGGAGGGAAGTCGAACATGAAGACGTTCATGTACAAAGACCCACCGCCCTCTGACGGTTCCGACGATGTAGCGCCAAGCGAGTACCACATGCAACAGCAAGAGTGGTTCGAGTGTCTCGAGTCTCGTGTCACCGACAAGTTCGTCTCCGTGAAACTCGTTCGCGATAACAACGAGTACTGGGCAAACGTGTGGAAGAAGAAGACAGAAGATGACAACGATCAGCCCATTGGCCTCATGATCGCTTTCCCCCAAGGTTGGAAACACGATGAAGTACGCGGCGATGAAGATGGCGGCGGTGCAGGTGGCGGCGGTGCACGTGGCGGCGGTGCACGTGGCGGCGGTTGGGGTTCGAACGATAACGGCAGCGGCGGTTGGGGTTCAAACAATATCGGCGGCAGTGCAGCTGGCGGCGGCCTTCCAGACGCGACCGACAGCGACACGGTGAAAGGCACAACTCCAGCTGACCAGGGCGCTGACGGCGCTAGTACAGAGTACGACAAGCAGCACGCCTACTTGCAGGACACACGCAAACTTGCAGAGCGGTCCAGGACGCGTGAGCCGTTTGCACCATATTGGCCGAGTTACGAGGAATCGAAGGAAGAGGAGTACCACACGCCCGAGGCGAGCCATCCGCCGCAGGAGAACCACGCGCCCGAGAAGCACCAGGCGTTCCAGACGTCCGCGGGCGATGGTCCGCCCAAGCAGAAGAAGGGCATCCTGCACTACATGTCCAATGCCTTCGAGTGCATGCTAGAGGGCTGACGGGGCCAGCTGAACTGGCGATCAGCCAGGATACATGCCGCCCCCAACCCAGTGCCTAATTTGTTTGCTGCATCAGAGAGAGACAGTTGGCATGAATGGGATCGGAACGGAACGGAACTCTCCTTCCTCCTTCCTCCCTCTAACCTTGGCACCGTAGTCCATCCCCTCCTCTCCTTCCTCCTGCCCCTCGGTCCTTTCCCCCTTTCCCCCGTCGCGCTTTGCTCATGCCAAGTGTGCCAATTGTGCCACGTGTGCCAAGTGCGCTAGGGGTGTGCTATGCGTGCCAAGTGTGCCAAGTGTGCCAAGTGCGCCAGGGGTGTGCTAGGCGTGCCCAGTGTGCCATGGGTGTGCTGGGCGTGCCAAGTGTGCCACGTGTGCCCAATGTGCTCAGTGTGCCAGGTGTGCCACGTGTGCCAAGTGTGCCAAGTTGTTTGTTTCTGTGCACTCACGCACGTGCTCAAGCGTCTCCGTAGCAGCCTTTCTCGCCTCGAGCTGCAGCGCACATTTGTTGTACGTAACGTCGCCAATCGCGGAAAGGCGCCACCGATGTACGACAAGATCGTTGAGGCGTGCAAGTCTCGCAAATGGGATGAGGCGTCGAACTGGGCGATTGAACGAGCTAGGAAGCAGTTCGACTCATTCAACGACACAGATGAATTGAATGAATTTACAGTTGCGGTGCAACATGTCAAGGCGGTGCAGCTATTTGACCCAATGAAAGTTGCACTGGATAATGCAATCGCGCAATGCAGTGACACCGTCAACGAACCGAAGCATCGAGAGTTTGGAACGGCTTACAAAGAGATGATCAACATGATGCAATCTTATTCTCGTTGTAGCAAAGCTTCGTGGGCGGAGTGGAGTAAAGCAGCCTTAGGTGAGAGGTTCAAGTTCTTCCGCGATGTGATAGTGGTAGAGTGCATCCGCGCGGCAGGTACGCATGAAGTCGAGGCACAATTAATAGATGCGCTGGCAGAGGCCTTCGGTGTGGACTTCAGCGCCATTGGCAGTGAGGAGACTTTAGAGAAGCACGTCCTCGCAGTAATGTTAAACTCATACCACCGCTTGCTGGAGGGCGCTCCAGGCGTTTTCAGAAGCCATTCCAGCTGTGTGGGAAGGAGGCCTCGGCAGGCACGTATAAGGAATAATAAAGGGCGAAGCGCCAGCCCTGGAAAGGAGCGGAGCAGCAGCGCGCCGAGGGCGCGGAGCAACAGCGTGCGGATAGCGCCGCGCACCCAGCAGCGGCGCTCTGTCTCCACTCGCCGCGTGCAAATTCAGGTCGACGGGGAGGAGAACAGACATGGACAGCCCGACAGGTACAGTCAGGAGAAAGATCGGGGAACTCATGCAGCCCGCCAGGTACAGTCAGCACCTCAATGCATGCAAACTCTTCTGGAGCGCATCGAAGGCCTCGAGTGGCAGGTGCAGCAATGGCAAGACCACGATATGCACACGTACTCATATCTGCTGTTTCGTGTGGACCACCTGGAACAACAGGCGCTGCGGGTGCAACAGCTGGAAAGTCAAAATGCAGCACTGGCGCTGAAGGTTATCCAGCTGGAATCGTCAGTGCAGGCGCTCTTACCCAGTTCCAGAGTTTCACAGTTACAATAGACTGCCGTTCAGTTACAATAGACAGGCTATCAGCCATGTTCATCGCGGCACTGAAAAAAACGAGGCGTTTCATCCCTACCTCCTCCGTCCTGCTCTCATCCTCCTCCGCACTCCTGCTCTCATCCTCCTCCGGCGAACCGTCCATCCAGTATCTTCCGTCTTCGCTTTCTTTCCTCCATCATCCGTATGCCGCCGTTTCGGCTCGCGTAATTACGCAGTTTGCGTACGTACGAGAAAGTACGCTTCACAAGCAGCCCGCACGAACACGCAGCCAAGACATGTGCACACCGAGCCTTGGCGTCAACGACACCTCAATGTTGCAGGAATTGCGCATCCAGATAGGCTTGCTGCGCATTGAAAACGCGCTCTTGGCCAAAAACAAGCACCTCGAGGAACATAACAGGTCGCTCACCCAGCAGCTCGCTGCGAAGACCATCGAGAAAAATGCCGCCAAGCTCGAGGTCAGGGACCTGAAGGATAAGGTGGAGCGATTCCGCGAAGCGCTCAGGAGCTCGTGTACGAAGCAGAAGTCACTAGAGGAGCTTCTCAACGACTTGGTGAAGGTGGTCGGGCTTCGTGACGACACCGACGGCGCTGCTGATGCTGCCCCGTCTCCCAGCAAGGCTATCAGCCAGGGACACGAGGGGGCGCAGTCTGACAAAAACTTCCACCTCAAGGTTCACCACTCGAAAAAGCCAGTCATCATGGATGATAAGAGGGGCGTCGTGTTCGAGGCCACCGAGACGCATTTCCAGGCCAGGAACAAGAAGCGCAGGGAGCAGTACGCTGCCGATGTGGAGGAAACGGGCCGCAGGAACAAGGCCCGCCGCGAGGACTACGCCAACAATCAGTGCATCCTGAAGGAAAACATGCGTCCTCCCCACGGCGTCAGCCCCACGGCATCTAGGTCTTCGAGCGACTAGGTAAACGTTGGCGGCACTGTCACTCCAATGAAGCGCGAGACGGCTCCAACTTGCTCCTAGTCTTCGGGTTTGGTGATTTGTAGTGTTCATTTTATGTGCTCTACGTGCACCAACATTCGCGTATGCTGCATTGTAGTTGTGCACTGTAGAGGTCAGTGCATGTAGGGGCCTTGCAGATACGTACGTACGTACATACGTATGGTTTAGTTGCGTAAAAAATACATTGGCAATTGAAACAACATTCCTTCCTCTTCTGACTCAATTGTCGCTTCCCACTACCGCCCTCCACACCCTTCCACACCATACGTACCCACTTACACCACCCACAAACCACACCCCAACCACGCTACGTACGTACGTACGTAACACAATACCTCTACACCGCCAAAACACAACACCCACCACTACACAACCCACACCAACACACCCAATCACCACAAACCACACAACACACACACACACACACACCTACGTACCGCTTCCAATATGATGCAGCTCGTTTGCCCAAGACTACTTCCTACGTACGTACTACTATCGTACCGTACCACCTACGTACTGCTTCCTCCTGGCTATCAGCCATCAGCCACGCCAGCAGCCATGCAACCGTTGCGGTTCCAAATTCTCCGCATTGTTGATGGTACAGAAGCGTGTGAAGTCGAAGCTTTTGCAAATGAGGAATGCATTGAGCTGAAGAGAAGGGTGGCGAACCACCTCAGCGTCTGCAGTGGTATGATTCACCTTGTGACTGGCAAGGGTTTTTTGGTTAGAAATGGCTTCTACGTGTGGCGTTTATTGCGTACGTCCGTTTCGGCATCTCCCCATGTCCTTTCTTTGGTGTTACAGCGCCCACTTTCATCTTACAATGTTGACGGTCGGACGGTCGATCCTTTCAATGGTGGCCCACTCTTCGTTGAATGCTTACATGATCAAGGTTTCTGCTTCAAGTGCATGAGAGACGCTGGAGCGTCGGCATCTGACATCTTCGCATTGTTTGCGCGTAGAGGGTTGGAGTGGGAGCCTCCAAAATCGAGTGCTGCCCAGATGCGGGCGGCAGGGTTCAGCATACGCGACCTCCTGCTTGCTCGCACACCTGAAACGATTGCGTGGCTCACCATGTGGGATGCGTTTATACCGCCGCGTGTCTACTGGCCTCGGGTGACGAACTTCAGTTTATTTGATGCACAGTTGAAGCATGGTGGGTACACAGCGGCCGACTTCCGAGCTGTTGGGTATGCTGCTGACGCTCTGAGCGAGATGGTCTTCATGGAGCGTTTCCATCGTACACGTGACGGGCAACCGTTTGAGATGGGGTTGTGCACCATATACGGATGGCGCTGCGTTACGTGCGAGGTTGCAAACGAGGCCTTCGCGTTCTTCACTTCTACTGAGCTGAAGTGCGCAGGATATAGCGCTGTAGATCTGTACAAGGCACGTTTCTCAGTCGACAGTTTGCGTCAGGCAGGTTTTAGTTTCACGGACATTTGTGCGGCGGGGTACACGCTCGATGAGCTGACCAGGTGGGACCATCCAGATCCAGCTGACGAGGTTAGCGTACTGTCTCCAGTCACAGATGAAGAAGGTACGGACTTGAGGCGTTCGCGGTCGCGGTCGCGGTCACGTACGTAGGCACATGGCGATGCGTACGTAATGGTGATGATGTTTGTGATGGATGGTAATGGTGGTGAGCGTTCCCATCACAGGAGTGTTCGGCTCAAAGGACGGGCTAGAGTGCGCGGCCCACCCTTGGTCATGCCAGGCAGGCCCATCTGCAATGCTGCCCTGAAAGACCTGCCCGCGGAAGTGCGCGATCGATTTTTAGCGCTCTCCATTGCCAGGTCTTACGCGCGCCACCTCGTTGCGCGCGCCATTGTCCAGGTACGCTGGAAGGAGGTCTGGACCTCTTTTGTGGACGACTACATCGCCCTCATGGGGAGACGTTGGGCACGCTTCAAAGAACGCAAGAATTGGGCCAACAGTCTCCGCAAAAGGAAGATACTTCAACTACCACAGTTGACTGCGGAGGAGGACTTACTTCCAGCGGCTACACGAAGCGACCGCCGACGCGAGCTGTTGCAAGCGACGCGGCTCAGGCTGTTCTCAGGCCAGGAGATCACAGTGAAATACAAGACAGGGGCATCGCTCCACGACTTCTACGTGAACGTCCGGGGTATCCTCAATGTTCCTCGTGGTGTTTCTATGGCGTTGCTGCGGCCTGGGCTTGGGACATTGGGCCAGAGGCTGTTGTCGTGCTCCAGAGACAAGGATGCCCATTGCGTCAGGGGCCGCGTGTTTGAGGTAGTCATGCACCCGTGACGCTCGTACGCACTCACGAATTTTGTGCGCAGTGCGTACGTACGTACGTATGCGCACGGAGTTCTTGTACTTAGAACACAGCGATTGCGAGTGCAGCGCGGGGCCATCAGCCGTGACACGCGCTTTTCAATTTCAGTCGCCGAACGTACGCATCTGCGGTTTTATTGCGAGCCAGAGAAAGGTCTGCCAATTGTGCCTGCTAGACAAGATTGGAAGCGGTAGGTGTGTGTGTGTGTGTGTGTGTGTGTGTGTTGTGTGGTTTGTTGTGCTTGGGTGTGTTGGTGTGGGTTGTGTAGTGGTGGGTGTTGTGTTTTGGCGGTGTAGATGTATTGTCTTACGTACGTACGTACGTAGCGTGGTTGGGGTGTGGTTTGTGGGTGGTGTAAGTGGGTACGTATGGTGTGGAAGGGTGTGGTGGGCGGTAGTGGGAAGTGACAATTGAGTCAAGAGAGGAAGGAATGTTGTTTCAATTGCCACGCGAACTGGCGCACTTGGCACAATTGGCACGCGTATGTTTTTAGGAACGTCAGTGCGTGTATGTGTACACTTGACGCACATGGCACACTTGGCACACTTGGCACACAGTTATGCACGTACTTGGTGCACCTGGCACACTCGGCGCAGATGGCACACTTGGCACACTTGGCACACTTGGCACAATTGGCACATTTGGCACGCTTGGCACGCTTGGCACACTTGGCACAATTGGCACACTTGGCACACTTGGCACACACATGTCGCATTTACCACGCCTAGCACACTCCTGGCGCACTTGGCACACTTGGCACGCCTGGCACAAGTGGCACACTTGCCCCGCGACCGCTGCCATCACCGCCATCACCACCGCAGCCATCACCGTCGTAATCATCGTCATCATCGTCACCGCCATCACCACAGCAGCCATTTCAGCTGTCAAACCTGGCCATCAGCCAAACGGACAGCCAAACATGGCCATGCTTTACCGCGCGTGCGACGTGCCCCTACAAAAGGAGTTCGCGTTTGTGCGTACGCCGCAGATGGACAATGCACACGACTCCCTCGAGCTCAAGGCGCACGCCCTTCACTCCATAGCTGAGGGTAGCAAGTTCCGGAGCAGCCACAGCCGCGCCCGCCGCCGCGCCCGCCACACGCAGGCCG
>Ga0209713_10002219_pt1 | contig 12004 bp, 10 predicted proteins | sample ArcOceMetagenome_3_FD_187444 | JGI IMG/M metagenome (GOLD analysis project Ga0209713, IMG submission 187444) | Marine eukaryotic phytoplankton communities from Arctic Ocean - Arctic Ocean- Svalbard ARC20M Metagenome (SPAdes) (version 2) | ecosystem: Environmental > Aquatic > Marine > Oceanic...
GCCTCGGCTGCTCTCCAGCTGGCCGAGGGACGTGGGGTCGATCGCGGTGACTCGCGCGCTGCAGCGGCGCGCGCGCTAGCCATACCGCGGTGTGACCCTTCACCCGTCGTTGGCCGATACACTGAAAGATCTCGGAGATCAAGCGAAGTTTGTGAGCTCCGACCAACTTTCGGAGCGACGAGGACTGTCGCGGCGACGGCTGCGACGAAGGTCGGCGCGATCATCACCGGCCGAGAGATGGCCGAGATGCAGTCGGCGATTTCGAAGGAGCCTGCCAAGCCCAAGCAGTTTGTGATCAACGTGCCCCGCGAAGATGGCGGGGAGGAGGCGGCAAGCACGGCGCCGGCGGCGACGCACCAGCCGGCGGGGGTGAGCTTCGCGACGAGCTCCAGGGGGTTTGACGAGGAGACGAGCCGCGAGCACACGGTGCTCGCGGTCGCGTGCTGCGCCATCATCACCGACGGCCTCTCCACCCGCTTCCAGTGCAAGTTCCCCGACTGCGGGCGCGAGTACGCCAGCCGCGACGCCGTGCGCAAGCATTGCCGAATCCGCCACCTGTCGTGGCTGCGCAGCCTCGAGCGCACCTCGACGCACGAGGTGCTCATCAAAAAGCCCTCGGCCATGATGCGGCCGTTCAAGTCCAAGTCCGGAAACTCGCCGCACTCGGTCGAAGACTCGCTCTCCCCCAGCCTGACGCCGCTCTCGCCTCCGACTCTGGCGACGCTGCCGTCCGCGGACGATCTGCTCGACGACATGCCGTTGAGCGTATTGAATCCGGACGTGCTGATGGCGGGCATCGACGAGATCGTGGGCAACGGCCCCCTCTCGCCGCACTCGCCCGCGGCCTCGCCGCGTCCGGGCTCGCCCTCGCCCCCCACGACCTCGCCGCTCGCCCCTCCCACCGGGTCGCTGCTGCATCAACACGATTACGAGCCTCAACTGCCGCCGCCGGAGCAGCAGCAGCACGACCGACCGCATACCCCGGCGCCCGCGCCCCCGCTGCACTATTCGCCTGGCAAGGAGAACAGCAGCGGCGACGCGACGGCGCAGGGCACGCCGGTCGAGGAAAAGTTCCGTGCGCTGCGGCTGTTGCTCGGCTCGGGCCTGTTCTGAGTCCGCGCGGGCGGCCGCTTCCCCCGACTCCCGCCGCGCAGGCAGGAGGGGGGGGCGTGGCGTGACGCTCTCATCTCCGCGATGCTTTTGCCGTGTATGTGGCGGAGTGGGGGTGTCACTCAGTGTGTTTCAAGCGTGAGAGAGGAGAGAGAGATCGGTGTAGTGCGCCGGATTTTTGATGGATTATGATGCTGGTGTGGAAAGGGCGTCTGTCTCCCCATAGTGATCGCTCGCATCCCGACCATACACACACGATCGTTAGCGCGGTGTTGCGGTGTTGCGCGCCTGTGCCGCGGCGGCTCAGATGTCACTGGTGCCACCTCCGCGGCTTGCCGCGCTCTTGAGCCCCCCTGCAGAGGGAGAGGCTAGCCACCGCTGCGCCGCCTCCCAGTCTTCGTCGCTCTGGAAGACGCAGCAGCACACCAGCAGCAGCACCAGCACCACCCCCGCGACGAGGCCCACAAATTTCGTCGCGCTGTCGCGAGGTGGCGGGGGCAACGGCCGCCGCCGGCGGCGCGACGGAGCCGGTGGAGGAGGCGGCGGCGGCGGAGAGGGCGGCGGCGGTGGCGGCGAGGGTGGTGGCGGCGGCGGCGGCGAGGGCGGTGAGGGTGGCGGCGAGGGTGGCGGCGCCTTGCCGAGGGCCGCGCGCGCCGAGCGCATGAACCGCGCTGTAACACGCGCAAAGAGGCCAGCGGGCGGCGGCGGCGGTGGCGGCCGAGCACGCTTGCCGAGAAGCTTCTTCAGGCCCATTATATGTATGCCCTTGGCCTCGAAGCGGCTCAAGTGTAGCTCGCTGGCGAGGTGCCGGCCCACGCCGGCGCGGGCCCTCGGTCTGAGCCGCTGCAGGTCGCCTGTGCCTGTCGGGTCGCCCAGGGCGCCGGCCACGAGCACGGCGACGATGGTGTTGCGTGTCTGCATAAAAAGCATCAATCAACAAAAGTTGTGAATTCAATTCATATTTGTTTACGCTGTTTACGCTGTTGGCTTACCTCAACTACACCTCGGACCCCAAGCCAGAATTGGACCCCAGATTCACTATAGCCGGACCCGGTTTGTAGCCCGGGCGCCGTCTCGTACGCCAACAGCCCAAGCCGACGGCGTGGAGGTTAGACAGTCGAGCTCATTGGCCAAGGCCGCCTATTGAGGCTATTGAGGCGACGCGTTTGCCAGCGATTACCCCAGGGCCCTGCACTAGGGCGCCCGCGGGTCGGCGCCCGCTCGTAGCGGTCGTGAGGTCGGTTGAACTCGGAGAAGTTTAACGATACCCATTTTTTGAGGCTATTGAGGCGACGCGTTTGCCAGCGATTACCCCAGGACCCAGTTATGCAAGTTTACGTCTGCATGCAACACTTAGCCCACAAAACTTGACACCGGCGTGCATGACGGCCGACACCACCGCCGTGCCGTGCGCCTCACGCACCGACGCGCGGCTCAAAGGCGCCTGGTGTCACCAGCTCTCCGCTGCCGACTGCACCTCGCACTGGGCGCGCGAGGCGGGCGGCCTGCAGCGACGCTTTGCGTGCGGCGTCTCCAATGGCGCCTGCCGCCGCGGAGCGCCGTGCAGCGACGGCCCGCCGGTCCCATCGAGCGCCGCGGAGGCCGGCTTAGGCGGCGATGGCAGCGACGGCGGCGCGTGCGTGGATGCGCCTGGCTGGCGCAATTTCTGGCAGCTCGACTGTGCCGCCTACCGCTCGCTCGGGTACTGTCGCGGCGGCGCTCTGGTCAATGCCAGCGCCGGCGGCACGCTGTTTGGCTCGCCCGAGCTGGCGTGCTGCGGCTGTCGAAGCAACGGGCCGCGACGAGCGAGCCAGGCGCTCGAGCTGCCGGAGACCAATGGCGTCGTGCCACGGCAGCGGCTCTTCTTTGCGACGCACGCGGTCGACGCCACGGACGCGAGGCTGCTGCGCCATTACCAGCGAGACCTCTCCCGGCTCCCGCACACCCAGCTGTGGCTGCTCCACTACGTCGAGGGCGCGGGCTCCCGTGACGACGACGACCCCTCCGTGCCGCCCAGCAGAGCCACGGTCGGCGCGCTGCGAAGGCTCGGGCTGCGCACGTGCCTCTGGCGGCAGCGCGACCTCTTCCGCGTCTTCCCGAGGATGGAGGCGGCGCTCCGATCCTCGGCGGGCTACGCGCGCACCAGCGTGATGGTGCGGCGCTACTACTTCTTCACGGCGTCCCTCCTCGTGTGGAACGCGACCTTTGGGCACGCCCTGCCCACCGACCTCTGGTGGCGCATCGAGCCGGACGTGCTCTACTCGGGCCGCCTCTCCGCGCTGGTGGTGCGCTCGCTGCAGGCCTTCCCCAGGGATGTCGACCTGCTGCTGCCCAACATCCGGCCGGCCAACCGCAACAACCCGAGCCGCACGTGGCAGCTGAGCTCGAGCGACTCCCAGTGGCACGCCAACCGCGAGCTGCTCGCCGGCGTCGACGAGCGGCACTGGCTGCACTCGCTCGTCGCCATCGGCCGCTACTCGAGCCGCTTCCTGCGCGCGATGGCGGCGCGCTGGGGCGCGGGCGTCGTCGGGTACGAGGAGATCCTGCTGCCGCTCACGTGCTCGACGCTCGGCGAGCCGCACTGCCGGATGGCGTCGTGGCAGGAGGGCGACTGGCGGACGTGGCGCGAGGGCGGCGGCGAGCGGCCGCACCTGCACCACGCCAACGCGTCGGGCTGCGCCGAGTTCCTCGAGGCGCGCGTCCGCGCGAGCAACGCGCTGTGGCACCCCGTCAAGAACCGCTCGTGCCTCGTGAGCTGGCTCGACGCGAACGCGACAGTCGGGGGTGGTGCGAGTGGGTTCTTCTGGTAGGATAGATAGATACCCCAGTCGTGATACCAAAAATCTATCTATCTATCTATCTGGTAGGATGTGCTCGCTGCGTGGAGTAGGTGTTGGTGCTTGGGGAATTAAATGATTTTGGGGGGTAATGGTGACTGTTGATGTTTGACTGACTGACTGACTGGGTTTCTCAGCTTTCTCGAACGAAGATGGAGGGGTAACACCACACAGAGCCCTTCACGTGAACGACAATTACGACGATCGATCCAGAAGCCCACAAAGAGCATGTCCTTCATCCTGAGCCAGACCGTGGGCGCCTTTTGGGACAAGCCCCCGGTGCCCGAGCTGGATCCCTCGATGCCGACCTCGCTCATCGTCTGCTGCGTCATGTGGTTCCTCCACGGCTTCATGCTGGACATCGTCATCATCGGCGTGCTCCCCGTCCTCACTGGCGCAAAGTCGGCGGATGCCATGTTCTACAACGGGAAGAGTGCCAACCTCAACCCGACGGTATGCCTCGACGCGCCATCCCACGCCGCGTTTGCAGCCCACGCCCCGTGCGAGCACCCAACGAGCACCGCCTGACCCCTGAAAACGCAGCACCGTCGCTTCATTGCCGAGAACTCGGCGTACGCGGTGATGCGCATCGCGCCCATCTTCTTCACCGACAGCCTGCCCGTGCTGCTCATCGTGGTGCGCTCCTGACGCGCCACCGCGCAGGCCCTGCCCTAGAGCGCCGGCGGCCTCCGACTCACGCGTGCGCACCCGCCTCGCCGCTCGTCGCCGCAGGTCGTCTCGTACTTTGTCGAGGGCTTCACCATCTGCCGGGAGATCCTCAAGTACAAGTGCCCGGCCGATGCCATGCCCCCGGCCACGCTGATGGGTGTCTTCGCGTCGATCTCCACGTACGCGGCCACCGTCAACTCGGGCGGATACATCAAGGAGGACCCGACGGTGCTCATGGCCATCCAGGTCTTCTGCGGCCTGACGTGGGTCTGCTGGGCCGCCAGCGCCTTTGGCACCGCCACGGCGAAGAAGGCCTGAGCGAAGGATCGCGCCTGTCGCGATCCGAGCTCTCTGCATGTGTATGGCCCTGCCGTCAAGCGCAAGTCAGGGCGCTCGACGCCGCTTCAGTCGCGCGACCGCGAGCTGAAGTCATCGTCTCAGAGATCCTTGCCTCAGAGATCCGATGTCAGGGCATGTGTGTGGTCAAGTGAGCGTCCATGTGTGTGGAAGTTTGCATCAGCTGCTTCCAAAAACTAGACAATCCAAGGTTACGCTTCGAAGGCCACATACTCGGCATCCTTGGGCTTGACAACGCGTTGGCTCCGCATCGCCCCCACTGCGAGCATCGCCGTCGCGGCGGCGGCCACCGCGAGAGCGACGGGGAGGGCGGCAGACGACGGCGCAGCCGAGCCGTGATCCTCCGCGGCGACGGCGAGCAGCAGCGGTGCGGGCTGCTGCTGCTGCTGCGGTGGCCGCACCGGCAGCAGCTGCGGCTGCGGCAGCTGCTGCTGCGGCTGCTGCTGCGGCAGCTGCTGCTGCGGCTGCTGCGGCTGCTGCTGCCGCGACACGCTGCTCGTGGGCAGTGCGGGGTTCTCGGTGACCGCCGGCGGGCCGAGCCTCACCGGGCCGTCGGCGAACCCGGCCTGGGCAAGCCAACTCGCGCTGTAGCCGAGGTCGACGGCGGCGGGCGTGCCGTCGGGCTGCGCGACGGTGCGGCCGCCGTCGGCGAATTTGACCATCAGATCGTCGCTCAGCTGCCACGTCGCCGCGAGCACGGCGTCGGCGTGCGCGTCGAGCGCCGACTTGATCGCGGCGGCGTCGGCGCCGTCGCTGCGCAGCGCCGCCACCAGCGCCGCGCCCTTTTGCTCCCACTTTAGGTAGTGCGCCTCCACGTCGACGATCATCTCCGCGTAACGGATCTGCACGAGATTCTGCACGTAGCGATGCGCCCAGAAGGCAGAGCCGCGGTCGAGGCTCGCCTGGTTGCCGCGCGTATACTGCACCGGCGGCTCGCCCATCGCCACCATCAGCGGCACGAAGACCGTCTTGGACGAGTCGGCCGGGCCAAGCCAGATCGTGCCCGCCGCCGCGCGCTCGCTCGGGGATGCGGGCGGCTGCGCCTGCACGACCCACGTCACGTCCGTGCGATAGATGGAGACGGTGCGCTCCCATGCGCCCACGCCCGGGTCGCCCGCCACGCCCAGCTCGGCGTAACGGTCGGGCGTGCCAAACGGCCCGGCGGCGGCGCCGACGCTGGTGTCGTACAGCGTGCCCTCGTAGTGCGAGCGGTGGGCGGCGAGGGCGTTGCCCACGCTGAGCAGCTCGTCGGGCTTGACGGCGAACGGGTAGAGCGACGCGCCCCATGGGTTGCGTGGCGAGGCGACGTCGTCCTTGAGGCTGTCGTACACCGTCGGCAGCGCGAGCGACGGCTTGAAGCGGCGGAAGCCATCCCACACGCGCCGCCCGGAGTAGTACTTGTTGGAGTACTCGCCGAGAGAGAAGGCGCGCGTGAAGTCGAGACGGCCGGTGCCGTCCCACAGCCGGTACGCCAGTGCGGTCGAGTGCAGGTTCGACGAGCCGACGAAGCTCTCCGTATCGTTCAGGTCGATCTCGCGGATCGAGAACATGTTGGCGACGACGGCGACCTCGTCGTCCGCCACGCGCTGCGCCGCCCACAGCGCGCCCGTCCCGCTCGGGTCGGAGAGGATGTGGAAGACCCACGCCTCGTCGGGGTCGCCCACCATCAGCACCTCGCCGGCGCCGCCGTCGGGCCCGTAGAAGCCGTACTCCTCGGCGAGGCTGCCCATGAGCACGACCGCCTCGCGAGCGCCGCACGCGCGCTCGGCCGCAATCTTGGTGAGCTCGTCGACGCACAGCAGCGCGGCGCCGCCGTCGGTGCCGACGGGGTCGGCGCGGAAGACCGCGGACGCCGTCGACTCGCCGAACGACAGCTGGCACTCGTTCTGGATCGCGTAGTTGTGCTCAAAGTAGCCGTGCGTGTGCGCCGCCTGCGGGATGTGGCCGATCGGCGCGGTGAGCTCCTGGCCTGGGAGCGGCGCATACGTCTTGCCGCGTGCGTCGCCGACGTAGCGCGGGTACGTCTCGGTGCCCGGCCAGATCGGGCGCAGCGAGCCCTTGGGATGGTCAGCCGCGGGCACGAAGGAGATCCTCGAGTCTGAGGCGCCCATACCGTCGTCGCTGTGAGAGACGAAGACGCTGCCGTCCGACGTGGCGAGCTTGCCGGCGGCGTAGGCGGTGCAGGCGAGGACGGGCGTGCTGTACATGCAGGTGAGCAGCAGCAGGAGTCGGATGAAGATCATCTTGTGCGCGTCGGACGGTGCGTCCCGTCCCGGCAAAGTGGTCGCGCCCGATGGTGATGACGCATGTTTTGCGACGAGGGGCTACAATGCCCCGAGTGTGTGTGCTTCTTTGAGTCCGTAAGTAAGTTTGAGTCCGTGCGGTTAGGCAAAGATTGGAGACTGGTAGAATGGTAAATTCCCCTCCGGTGGCAATCGCGGGGGGGTGGTGCTGCCGGGCTCCCGTCGCCGCGGTCTTAGGGACCATAGGAATTGAGGTAGTCGTCGTCGTGTGTGCCGTGCGGTGTGCGGGCCCGGTGTACGGTAGTCGCCCTCGTCTTCGCGGGTCATCCTGAGAGTACCATGACTCGATCAGTTTCCACGCAAAGTAATGACCCAAGGTATCTAAAGTCAATTAATCCAGATCAAACTGCCCGTACCGCGGCAGGTCGCTCTGCCCCACCCGCACCCTGCCCGTCGCGCGGGCGCCGGCACCGGAGCCCGAGCTGCTGCCGCCGCCGAGCGTCTCGGACAGCAGGGCGGTGGTCTGGTGGCGCGGACGCGACGCGACGCCGCACGAGGGCTCGGCGGCGCTGGCCGGTCCATCCTTGGTGCTCGATGCCACGTCGAGCTCGATGCCCCCCTTGGCGGCTCCCTGCTCCTCGGCGCTGCTCGCCGCACTGGCGGCGCCGTCGGCGGCGGCCATCCCGCCGCTCCAGCCGCCACCCGCCAGCCACCCGTTGCGATGGGCGATCCACCCCACGCATGCCAGGGCGCACGCCAGCGCGACGAGGCTCGCCCCAAAGAGGCCGTCGCCGCCGAGCCCATCACCGTCGCCGCCGCCGAGGCCGGCGTCGTCGCCGGCACTCCCCGCAACCGACGAGCGGTTGGCGTGCCGATGCCTCACGGCGTGCTGCTGGCTCGGATCGAGCGCCGCGTCGGTGGTGGCGGCAGGAGGAGGCGCGAGCGGCGAGGGCGCCCCCGGAGGCGGCGGAGGCGGCGGGGGCGGGCGAGACGGCGGTGGCGGTGGCGGCGGGCGATCCGGAAGAGGCGGCGACGCCGGCGACGGCGGCAAGGAGGGCGGCGGCGCGGGGGGCGGCGGCGTGGGCGACGGCGGCAAGGAGGGCGGCGGCGAGCGAGGCGGTGGAGGCGGCGACGGAGGCGAGGCGGGCGGCGGCGTCAGGGGTGGCGGCGACACGGGCGACGGTGGAGGCGAGGGCGGCGGCGGCGGCGCGCGTGGCGGCTGCCACGGAGGTGGTGGTCCCGGTGGCAGAGGCGGTGGCGGTGGCTGGCGCGGCGGAGGCGACGGCGGCGGTGGAGGAAACGGTGGCGGCGGCCGTGGAGGCGGTGGCGGTGGTGGATGCGGCCGGTTGCAAGGGAAGACATCCGGTGCGCAACGGCCGGTGGCGGTGTCGTAGACGCAGATGTCGACTCTGCCGTCGTCTCGCGAGACGTAGGAGCGCCTGCACTCGGAGGGGTTGTGGTTGCGATCGAAGCACCAGCGCGGTGGGCTCTCGGACCGCAGGTCGTGCAGGCTGGCGAGCGCGCTGCACGCCGGAGGCGGCGGTGGCTTGGGTGGGGGCGCCGGCGGCAGTGCCGGCCGCGGGCTCGTCGGCGGACGCGGCGGCTGCCGCGGCGGCGGCGGCGGCGCGGCCGTGTGGAGCGCGGCCTGACACTGCGCCAGAGAGGGCAGACCGGCGCGCCAAGCGAGCAGATCCGCCGCCATCGACTGCACGCGCCCCGGCTGCGAGCCGGCGCGGTCGTGCTGCTGAGGCGCGTCGGCGTGGGCATCGTAGAGCTCGCGCCGCTGGCCGTCGCCCGTCATGTACAGCGTCCAGTCGCCGTCGCGCATCGCGATCTCCGGCCATCCGTCGTCCGTCTCGTACGAGCGGCCTCGAATCTTGGTCTGCCAGTAGAGCGGCCGCGAGCGCACCACGCCACGCGAACCCTGGAAGGCCGCGAGCATGTTGACGCCGTCGAGGATCGGCCCGACGTTGCCAATGGCAAAGGCGTCGATGCCGGCAGCCGCCGCGATCGTCGGCAGCAGGTCGGTCGCGCTGAGGACGGTTCGATCGTCCACCTGTCCCCACGGCGTCACGCCGGGCCAGCGCACGAAGAACGGGCTGCGCACCCCGCCCTGGAAGAGGCTGCCTTTCTGACCGCGCAGCCCATGCGTCGACCCGACGTTGCAGAAGCCGCCACACTCCACGACATTGCCGGCGCCGTCGTACGAGAGGTCGTCGTCGTCGTGTGGCTTGGCCGGCCCGTTGTCCGACATGAACATGACCAGAGTACGCTCCGCCTCGCCGCTCGCCTCGAGGCCGTCGAGGACGATGCCGACGCCAGCGTCGGCGTCGTGGACGACCGCCGCGTAGACGCGCTCGCGCATGTCGGAGAGGTGGCTGAACGCCGCCATCCCCTCGCTGCTGGGCAGGTGCGCGAGATGGGTCTGGTGGATGCCGAGGTAGACGTACCAGGGCTGCCCGACGTTCCGTTGCACAAAGTCGACCGTCGCGTCGAAGATGAGCCGGAAGTCGAGCGGCGGCACGTTTCCCGTCCAGCCGCCGGCCTCGTCGTAGCCAAACTCGAAGACCGAGGGTGAGTCGGGGCCGACCCAGTCGGGATGCGTCGAAAGGTGCCACTTCCCAAAGTGCGCCGTCCGGTAATGCGCGTGCTCGCGCAGGATCCGCGGGATTGTCGGCGCCTGAGGGTCGAGCCAATCGGGCATGTCGTAGAAGGCATTGTGCTCGGCGTCTCCAAAGTGGACGTGCACGCAGTAGCGGCACGGGAAGCGACCGGTGAGCGCACCGGCACGGCTCGGCGAGCAGACGGCGTGTGCCAACTGGAACTGCTAGAAGTCGGTGCCCTCGGACCGTAGCCGGTCGAGATTGGGCGTGCGCAGCCAGGAGTGGCCGCGGCTGGAGAGGTCGCCAAAGCCCCAGTCGTCAGCCATCATGAGGAGGATGCTCGGGGGCGAGGCGGTCAGCGCGCGGCGTGGTGGGCGCGCCGTGGCATTCATGGTGGCGCGCGCTGGTGTTGCTTGGCCGTGCGCGCGTCCCGGCGGGCTATTGGCGCGTGCATACCCACAAGGCCAAGTTAAAACGTGTGTGAGACGGCGCCCCTATAGTGAATCTGGATTCTGTGAGGTTAAAACGTATGTAAAAAAAGAAGAAACAGAAAAGAAAAAAGCCTCAGGTTTGACCAGAGTGGCGGGTGGTATTTTATTCATTTATTTGCGTCTGTGTCTCGTCTCGTCTCGTCTCGTCCCATGACCAGGAGAGAACAAGAGACCCACACGTCGTGCTACGCTCTCCCCACCACCACCACCACCACCGTCGTGCGCCGCCGCGGCCCCGCCGGCCTACTTGCCGACGAGGAAGGTGTTGAGCAGGTTGTTGAGGACGTCGCCCTGCGCGCCGCCCGTGTCGGCGGCGGCGGCGGCGGCGACGTCCTCCTTGTCGCAGAACCACGACACGGCGTGGAGGCGCTCGCCGGTGAAGATGTCGCGGCCGTGGAGCACGCGGTAGTTGTCGCACAGCAGCACCTCTCCCGGCGCCATCGGCACGCGCACGATGTTCTTCTCGCAGACCTCGTTGACGTGCGAGAGGACCTCGCCCGGGATGAGCGAGAGGTCGCCGTAGTAGATGTCGGTCATGCCGACCTCGGGCACGGCGCACGGGCGGCGGTCGCGCAGGAAGCGCGCCTGGTTGTGCATGTTGCAGAACCACGCCGGTCGCCCCGTCACCGGGTGGCGGTTGACGGGCGACTGCACCTCCTCGATGGCCTGCAGCCGCATCTCGTTGCCGTCGGTGCCCCAGATCAGCTCAAAGTCCATGTCGAACTTGGGGATGACCGTCTTGTCGACGAGCTCCTTCGCGCCCTCCATCGCCTGCTCCTTGGTGCCCGACGGCAGCATCCCCAGCACGTCCATGTCGAGGTTCACCGCCGAGATCCGAATCTTCTTCTCGTAGAGCTCCTTGAGGACGGCCGGGTCGAGGTCGCGGAAGATGCGCTCGCCGTCGGCGATGAAGAACTCGCCGCCGTGCTTGGCGGCGTCGGACTCGCCGTCGACGGTCGCCGGCTTGAAGCAGACGAACGCCGCCGTCTTGGCCGACTTCTTGTTCGTCGACTCGTTGTGCAGCCCGATGTAGTGCTTCGAGAGCGACTGCTTGTTGACCTCCTCGTACACGGCGTCGCGCTTCGACAGGAACTTGCGCAGCCCGGACGAGTGCAGCGGGTCGAGGCACGGGTCGTAGTCGAGGGCCTCCCAGAAGGCGCGGAAGCCCTCCTCCGTCTTCATCAGGTCGAACTCGCGGAACCACACCGTGCCGTGCGTCTCGAGCAGCTGCTTGATCTCGTCCCTCCGCTCGACAAAGTAGCCGATGCCCTTGGCGTTGGCCTCGGGCGTCGCGACGAGCTCGAGCGGGCAGGCGGGCAGGTCCTCCTCCTTGAACTTGGCCTGCCAGTACGCGACGTCCAGCTCGTCCGCGTCCCACACGGTGCGCGGGCAGTCGGGGATCGCGTCGCTGAGCGTCGGCAGGTCCTCCGGCTTGGAGAGCGACGCGACCGCCCGGATGTCGGAGCAGCGCGGCTGCACCGTCGCGGGCGGCTGGCCCACGCGCGGCGTGAGGCCGAAGGCCGCCGCGGAGGGCAGCAGCGCGAGAGCGGTGGTGACTGTAGCTCGCATCGCTGGAGAATTAGCTATGTTCGCCACATGAAATGAAGTGGGGGGTGACAGTACTAAAGCCGCTCAATACCCAGCGGACGTGACTGGTGTGGGTGGTGTTGGTGTGGGTACACTGTTTGTGGGGG
>Ga0209713_10002220_pt1 | contig 12003 bp, 7 predicted proteins | sample ArcOceMetagenome_3_FD_187444 | JGI IMG/M metagenome (GOLD analysis project Ga0209713, IMG submission 187444) | Marine eukaryotic phytoplankton communities from Arctic Ocean - Arctic Ocean- Svalbard ARC20M Metagenome (SPAdes) (version 2) | ecosystem: Environmental > Aquatic > Marine > Oceanic...
AGCATCAGCTTGTCGTGGCGGCGCTGGCGCCCGGCGCGCTCGGCCTCCGCGCGCCAGCCGCGCACGCAGCGCCGCAGGAACTCCTCGGTAGCCAGTCGCTCCGCCTCGGCCGCCTCTGCGGCGACACGCGCTTCCTCTGCCGCCGCCTCGGCCGCAGCGTCCCTCTCCGCCTTCCTGGCCGCGCACTTCGCCGCCTTGTGCACCTTCCTGTGCGCGGGCCAGTTGGCGGCCTGGCACGCCTCGCCGCAGTAGTAGGTCATCGGCAGGTTGAGCTCGACGCAGCCCGTGCAGCGCATCCACAGGCGCCCGCCCTCGGGCGCCTTGCCGCAGCCAAGGCAAGCGAGCGACGGATCCGCCACTGCTTCAGCAGGGAGGATGCGCAGCGCAACTGCCGCGTCCTGCTGCGCCTCTATGTTACCGTGGCGCGCGAGCGCCTTGAGCGCCTCTCTGCCGCCCGCGCGCACGATGGCCGCCTGACAGTCGGCGTTGTTGTGGGCCAGAATCGCCAGTGCCGTCGCCGCCACTGCCTTTGCGTCAGCAGTGCCGCTGCGCGTCAGCTCGACGAGCGTCACGATGCCGCCCGCCGCCTCGATCGCCACCTTGTTGTCATTGTTCTTGCCGGCCAGATTCGACAGCGCGCGAGCCGCCTCCCCCTTGGCGCCGTCCGTGCCGCTGCGCGTCAGCTCGATGAGCGGCGCGATGCCGCCCTCCGCCACGATCGCCACCTGGTTGTCGTGGTTCCTGAAGGCCAGACTACACAGCACCTTCGCCGCCTGCTCCGTGACGCGAGCGGTGCCGCTGCGCGTCAGCTCCACGAGCGGCGCGATGCCGCCCAACGCCGCGATCGCCACCTGGTTGTCGTGGTTGCAGGCCAGTTGTCCCAGCGCCATCACCGCCGAGAAATTGGAAACCGGGTCGCCGCTGCGCGTCATCTCGACGAGCGGCGCGATGCCGCCCTCCGCCGCGATCGCCACCTGGCTGTCGTCGTTGTTGCCGGCTAGATTCGCCAACGCCGCCGCCGCCTGCTGCTTGGCACCGACGGTGCCGCTGCGCGTCAGCTCAATGAGCGGCGCGATGCCGCCCTCCGCCACGATCGCCACCTGGTTGTCGTGGTTGGTGAAGGCCAGACTACACAACGCCCTCGCCGCCTCCTCCTTGGCGACGGCAGTGCCACTGCGCGTCAGCTCCACGAGCGGCGCGATGCCGCCCAACGCCGCAATCGCTACCTTGTTGTCGTCGTTCTTGCAGGCCAGATTCCGCAGCTCCGACGCCGCGTGCTCCTTGGCGCCGGCAGTGCCGCTGCGCGTCAGCTCGACGAGCGGTGCGATGCCGCCCTCCGCCGCGATGCGAGCTGTCTGGCGCGACGCGTCCCGTGCGCGCGACGGTTGTTCGGTTCGCATGGCCACAGACAGCTCTCCGAGCGCTCAATCAGGATTGTCGTAAAAACAAAGTTTGATGAGGCTTCGTTCAAAAACATACAGGAGTTATACGCAGCGGTGTTGCACCTCCCCGACTGACTTGGGCTGGCGTGCTCGTGCCTCGGCCTCAGGGTGTCCCCTCACCCCTCTAGGTCTCTCAGCGTGTGTGTCGTGTCGATAGCCCTCCCCATCCCCAAGATGCAATGATAGTATACTATCATTGACCCTGCGAACTTGCGGGCGAACTTTCCGGATCGAAGGTTTGTCGGGGTACCCGGCGGCTGCGCAGGCGCTCGCCGCGGAGCCGACCTGACTAAATGTGCCAAACCATGACGACCACCTCACCAAAACAGCCTCGACAGCCAACGCTGCTCTCGCGAATCTTCTTCCTGGACGTCGTCCCACTCATCCGCAAGGCCTACCGCCTCGGCGGCAAGCTCCAGGCCACCGACCTACCGCCCGTGTGGGCATCGCTGGAGCCGGAGGCCGCCGCGGCCGCGCTGCAAAAGGAATGGGACATCGAGCTGGCAAACCGCGCGACTCGTCCGCCGTCGCTCGTGCGCGCCATCTGGAGGTTCTATGGGTTTGCTCGCGTGCAGATGATCGGCGGCGCCTGGGTCATGACGATTCTCTACATTGCGATCCCATATATGATGCGCTACCTGATCGAGGTGATCGAGAAAGACGACGACATCTGGAAGGGCGTCGTCTACACGCTGGTCATCGCCGTGATCATGATCCTCGCGCAGATCGTCAAGGAGCACTGCTGGCTCATCACGGGCGCCGCGGCCGCGAGGGCGTGGTCCGCGTGCGCCCGGCTCGTCTTCTTCAAGCCGGCGACGCTCACGCGCGTCGACCTGAGCGCGCAGACCGAGGGCAAGCTCATCCAGTACATCTCGAGCGACTGCCAGGCCTTCCTCGACATCGGCCAGTTCCTCTTCTTCTTTGCGGGCATGCCGCTGCAGGCGCTGTTTGCGTCGGCGATGCTGATCGCGCTGCTCGGCCCGTCGGCGCTCGTCGGGCTCTCGATCATGCTCGTCAACTCGTGGGCGGTCGAGCGCGTGGCGAACACGATCAAGAATGCGCAGGTCAGCAAGGCGATCGCCGCCGACAGGCGCGCGCTCGTGGTCAACGAGTGCCTGCAGGGCGTGCGCACCGTCAAGCTGAACGCGTGGGAGGAGGTCGTCGAGCGGCGCATCGCCGCCGCGCGCGCGGTCGAGGTGGCGGCGCTGCGGCGGATGGCGTGGCTGCGCGCGCTGCAGCAGTTCCTCGGGCAGGGCGTGCCGACGCTCGCGACCGTGCCCGTCTTCATCCTCTACCAGCGGCTGAACGACGAGCTCGAGGCGTCGACGATCTTCGCGGCCGTCGGCATGTTTGAGTACCTCGCCGTCGCGCTGACGGTGCTGCCAAACATGGGCAACGAGATCTACCGGCTGCTCGTGTCGGTGCGGCGGCTCGGCGTCTTCCTCGCGGTGCCGTCGTCGCACCAGAGCCAGCAGCAGCCGCGCGAGGGCGCGTACGGGCTGCTGCGCGTGACCGGCGACTTTGCGTGGGGCGCCAAGGACGCCGCCAAGGATGGCGAGGGCGCCACTTCGAAGGCCAATGGGAAGACGAAGGGCAAGAAGAAGGTGAAAACGACGGCCGCGCTAGGTGCGGCGCAGGCATCGCGGCCACTCCACCGCCGCTCGACGCTGCGGCTGACGCTCGGCGGTGGCATCGAGACGAAGGAGCCCAGCACCAGCACCACCGCCTCCACCTCCACCACGGGCAAAAGGGCGGCCACACCGGTGTCTGCGCCAGCGCCGGCGCCCGCCGCCGCGGCGGGGCCGTGCCTTCGCTCCATCGACGTGTCGGCGGGCGAGGGGCAGCTCGTGCTCGTGTGTGGGCGCGTCGGCGCGGGCAAGACGTCGCTCGCGTCGGCGGCGCTCGGCCTGATGCGGCCGGCGTCGGAGGGCGCGCGCGCGGCGGTGCGCGGCTCCGTCGCGTACGTGCCGCAGGCGGCGTTCATCATGAACGCCACCGTGCGCGACAACATCGTCTTCGGCGCCGCCGTCGACGAGGCCTTCTATGCAAAGGTGCTCGCGGCGTGCGCGCTCGAGGCCGACATGGCCGCGCTGCCCGCCGGCGACATGACCGAGATCGGCGAGCGCGGGATCACGATCTCGGGAGGGCAGCGGCAGCGCATCGCCCTCGCGCGCGCCGTCTACGCGCGCGCCGACGTCGTGGTGCTCGACGACCCGCTCTCCGCGATGGACGCGCACGTCGGCGGCCACGTCTTCCGCGAGGTGGTGGTGGGGCTGCTGCGCCACACGACGCGGCTCTTCTGCACGTCGCAGCTCCAGTTCGCGCGCGCCGCCGACGCGATCGTCCACCTCGAAAGCGGCGCGGTGGCGGAGGCGGGGAGCTTCGACGAGCTGATCGTCGCCAACGGCCCGTTCGCCGCCCTCTACAGCCACATCGCTGGCGACCCCGCCGCTCCGGCCGCCGCCCCCGCCGCCGCTCCGGCTGCGGCTCCGGCTGCCGCTCCCGCGGTCACACCCGCTGCTGCTCCGACCGCCGCTCCGACCGCCGCTCCCGCCGTCGATGCTGCGACGGCGACGCCCACGCAGGCCAAAGCGACGGAGGAGGTTGCGGCCGAGGTCGCTGGGCCCAGGGACGCGCAGAGCGGCACTGTCGCGGTGGAGGCGGTCGTGGTGGCGGAGAAGGAGAGGGAGCCAAAGGAGCCAAAGGAGCCGCCAGAGGAGACCAAGGAGACGAAGGCGCAAACGGCGCAAAGGGAGAAGAGCCACACGAAGATGGCCGTCGAGCACCGCGCCAAGGGCCGGCTCGGGCTGCGCACGCTCGTGCCGCTGGCGCGCGCGAGCGGCTCGGCGGCGCTCGGCACGTCGGTGGCGTGCCTGCTCGTGCTCGCGCCGGCGGGGCAGTACGGCGTCTTCGCCCTCCTCGCGACGTGGACCGACTCGATCGAGTCGCTCGGCGACACGAGCCACGTCGTGCGGTACGCGTGCGGCGCCTTCGCCTTTGCCTTCGTCACGGGCGTCAAGACGGCGCAGACGTCGTACTTCTGGCTGCGCGCGTCGACGGTGCTGCACGCGTCGATGCTGCGCTCGGTGATGATGCAGACGATGCACTTCTTCGACACGACGCCCGTCGGCCGCATCGTGGCGCGCTTCACGGGCGACGTGACGCAGATCGACCTGATCCTGCCGCGGCTCTTCGAGATCTGGTCGTTCGTCGGCGGCTCGACGGCGCTCACGATGGCGCTCTCGTGCTTCGTCGCGCCGCCGATGGTGCCGGTCGTGGCGGCGCTGCTGCTGCTCTTCCGACGGCTGCTCGTCATCTACGGCGCCGTCGCTCTCGAGCTGCAGCGCATCATCCTCATGTCCGCAGGGCCGATCGTCGCCTCCTTCTCGTCCTTCCTTATCGGCCTCGAGTCGATCCGCGCCTTCGGCCGCGTGCCCCACTTTTCGCGCACCTTCGAGGCGCGGCAGGCGACGCTCGCGCGCACCTTCCTCGCGCTCAACACCATCGAGCGCTTCTCGCTGCTCCTCGTCGTCGTCGCCGGCGTCGCGCCCTTCTTCGTGCTGCTCTCGGTCACGATGCTGCTCATGGCGCGCCACGGCGTCCTCGTCACGCCGGGCGGCGCGGGCGTCGTGCTCGCCTTCCTCTCGATCCTCTCATTCAAGCTGCCGACGGTCGTGCTGCTCACGTCGGTCATCGAGCGCCTCCTCGCGGCGGGGCAGCGCATCATCGAGTTTGTCGACCTCCCGCCCGAGGACCCAAACGACGCGCCGCCCGCGCCCGCGACCAAGCTCGGCCTGCCGTGGGCCCGCCGCCACGGCACCCGCGCCGCCACGACGACAGCGGTGACGGCGGTCGACGGCGCGGCCGCCGTGGGCAACGCTGGCGGCGTGGGCGCGTCGTGGCCGACGAGCGGCGCGCTCGAGCTGAGGGACGTGTCGCTCCGCTACTCGCCGCGCGGGCCGCTCGTGCTGCGCGGCGTCTCGCTGGCGGTCGCCGACGGCGAGCGGTGCGGCATCGTGGGGCGCACCGGCGCGGGCAAGTCGAGCCTGCTGCTGGCGCTCTTCCGGATGGCGCCGGTCGAGGGCGCCGTGCTCATCGACGGCCTCGACGTGCTGGCGGCGGGCGCGGCGCTGCCGCGGCGCACGCTGCGCGCGCGGCTCGGCATGATCCCGCAGGACTCGTGGCTCTTCTCAGGGACGCTCCGCAGCAACCTCGACGTCCACGGCGACGTTGGCGGCGCGGCAGGCGGTGCGCAGCACTCGGACGAGGCGCTGATTGCGGCGGTGCGGCTCGCGCAGCTCGGTCCGATGCTCGACGCGCTCCCCAACGGCCTCGACGAGGTCGTGAGCGAGAAGGGTGACAACTTCTCGGCGGGGCAGGTGCAGCTGCTCTGCCTCGCGCGCGTGCTGCTCAAGGCGCCGCGCGTCGTGTGCATGGACGAGGCCACCGCCTCGGTCGACCTCAAGACGGACGCGCTCGTGCAGGCGACCATCCGCGAGGCGCTCAAGGGAACGACGCTCCTCACGATCGCGCACCGGCTCCTCACGATCATCGACTACGACAAGGTTGCGGTGCTTGACGCCGGCCGCGTCGCCGAGTGCGGCCACCCGCACGACCTCATCGCGCAGAACGGCGCCTTCGCGCGGCTCGTCGACGCCGCCGACGGCGACAGCGCAAACGAGCTGCGCGGCCGAGCCGCCGCCGCCCACGCCGCCGCCGGGCGTTGAAAATGAGTGAGAGTTCTCTGCTCGAATAATATAACTATCATTTTATCATTTTTGCGCTCCACTCCGACGCACTACTGTACTTTAAGGCCAACGCTACTTAGTCGACGCTTCGCACGGCGGACGCACGCCGTCTCGCGAGCAGAGGGCGCCGGCGTCCGAGATGACAATCGGCGCGGATGTCCCGCCGCTGCGGCTGCCCACGGCTTCCATGAGCCGCAGCGTCTGCAGCCCCTCGAGGATCTCGCCGAAGACGACGTGCTTGCCGTCGAGGTGGCCGAGCGGCACGAACGAGATGAAGAACTGCGAGAGGTTCGTGTCCTTCCCGTAGTTGGCCATGCTCAGCGTGCCGGTGGTCGCGTGCTTCATCTCGAAGTTCTCGTCCTCAAAGTGCCCTCCGAAGACCGAGTCGCCCGAGCCGCCCTTGCCGCGCGAGATGTCGCCTCCCTGCGCCATGAAGCCCGGGATGACGCGGTGGAACTTGACGCCCTTGTAGTGCAGCGCCGCGCCGTTGGGCGCGCTGCCCGCCTCGCCCGTGCACAGCCTATAGAAGTTGTACGCCGTCTTGGGGACGACGTTGCCGTAGAGGCCGATGACCATCCTGTGCGTTTTCGCGGCGCCCGGCTCGCCGATGCTGATGTCGAGGAAGACGCGCGCCGTCACGTCGTGCGCGCCGCGTCCGGGGTCGAGCATGCTGTTCCACGCGGCCTGGGCGTTCTCGCGCGCGCGGTCCTCGAGGACCTTCTGCTGCTCCGCCCTGCCGCGCTCGCGCGCCTCGTCGTCGCACGCCGAGAGGCCGCGCGTCGTGATCCACGACGAGTCGGCGGTGAAGAGCGGGTTCTTCTCCTTCGGGTGCAGCTTGAGCATGCTGAACTGGTGGCGTGCGTAGAGCTTCTCGCCGTCGCGGGTGCGCCAACGAACAAACGTCTTGCTGAGGCTGCGGAACTCAAAGTGCTCGGCATACTGGACGGCGACACCACTGTCCAGCTTCAGCACATGTGCGTCGGCACCCTCGCGCCGCACCACCACAAAGTGCCCTGGACGGGCGCACGACTCGAGCGCCGCGCCGCCGCCCCAGGGCACCACGCGAAAGGTGGCCGCCAGCCTCGCCTGGATCGGCGTCCGGCCAGCAGCCTCCTCGAGCATGATCGCGTCGTCGACGACCAGCATGTGCTTCGTCGGGAAGTTCACCGACTGGAAGCTGATGGTCTCGAGCGTGGCTTTCTCGAGGCTCGGCGTGGCTTTCGCTTCGACGGGAGGTGTGGCCTCCGCGGGAGGTCTGGTCTTGGGCAGAGGCGCCGGCGCCGCGTCAGAGGGCGGGCCTCTCAGCGCGGTCAGTCCGAGCAGCACGTGACACCCACGAGCGGCACCACGCGCTGCCAGACGATGAAGGAGCGGCCGGTGCCCATCGCGTTAGGTTGTTGGCGGTGAAGATTGCACAACCAAACGAGGGCGCCGTGTTGGCGACGCGCACGGCGCCTGAGTTGTTTACTGGTTGGTCGTCGTCGTCGACTCGGTCTCCGCGGATTCTAGCTTGCCAGAGCAGCATCCATGAGAAAGCCGGAGCGCCGCAAGCCCGGGCGCGGAGCGCAGCTCGACATCCGCGGCTTCACAGTCCCGGGCGCCACGTCGTCCGGCGCCGTCGCGTCTTGCAGCAGCACATGGACATCGGCACAGCGGCAGGCCTCGCTGACCGACATGGGCGGTGTGGTCGCGTACCAAGACCCCGCCACGTCGGACGCGCTGCTCGAGGGCATCCCGTCGACGCTCTATTTGGGCGAGGACGACGTCAACACCCTCAAAGCGCGGCTCCTGGACGCCAAGGAGAGGGGTTCTGCGGAGGACATGCTCACGGTGCTTCGGCGCCTGAGTGCCATGGTGCGCGACTCGCCCCAGCCACCCCCACCTCTCGCCACGTGCTTGAGCGCGTGACGCACGCACGCTCGAGCCGACCGCACTGACCACCCAAACCCTGCGCCGCCGCGCGGCCTGTTGCGGCAGCCGTGCACGAGGTCGCTGCTCGAGACGACGCGGATAGGAGAGGCAGTGGGCAAGCTGCGCAAGGCGGAGGACGAGCGCGTGGCGGAGCTCGCAGCGCGCATCGTGCGCGTGTGGAAGGGGCAGATCGCCGAGCACCGTGAGCAGGACAAGGCGCGTCGTGCGCAGCAGGGCGGGGGTGCGCGAGGGAGCGGGCACGGTAGCACGAGTAGCAGCCACCTGCGGCAGCCGAGCTTCTAGACCATCATTCGCCGTAACGTGACTGACTCTGAGACTGACTCACGTGGTTCATCCCCTCGCGATTCACAGTGAATTGTTCGCAGTTTGCAGCGCGGGTTGCGTCGCGTGGAGCTGGAGGGAGCCATGGGCCGCCGTGCGGAGTCCACCGGCTCCACGACGTTCGCGTCCTTCCTGCCCAACGCGTGCACCGACAGGTTCTTCCTGCCCAACGTGTTTGCCGACGACGAAGACGAGATCTACGAGAGACCGATACAGCCCGTGCCGCGTGCACCGCAGCTCAACTGGTGGCACGCCAACGCAGAACCCAGGTCGCAGGGCGAGGCGGCACAATCGCGCTGTCCCAGCACGCCCACCCCATCTTCAGCGCCCCGAGCACCCCCGTCGACGGTCAGCACCGCCCGGTCGACGGCAGCCAGCAGCTCCGGCCGGCGGCGGCGCACTCGTCGTCCGGGCGGTGCTGAATCGCATGCCGCGGCGTCTTGCGTATCGGCCGTCACGTCGGTCGCACAGACCGTCGTCATCAGCAACTACCCGTCGCAAGCGCTTGCGGCCGAGAGGAGAGAAGGCGCAGCCGGCGGCAGGGCTCGGCCACAGGGGCGCTCGATGTCGACGCCCCGGATGCGAAACCCCGACGGTGCGACCGACGACGAGGCGCCCAGCGAGGCGCCCAGGCGGCGCGCCGAGGACGACGTCGAGCTAGCGAAGCTGCGCGAGCACGCCAGGCTCAAGGCGACGCTGCGTCAGTTCCAGGACGCCTTCGCGGCCGAGCACGGGCGGCGGCCGCAGTTCGTGCGAGACTGGAAGCCGGTGTGGGAGAAGTACCAGAGGTACCAGGCGCTGCGAGGGCAGGTCTCCGCCAGTACGATCAGTGCCGAGATGAATGGGATTGTGTGAGCGTAGTTAGCGTGTGTTCGTGCCAAAGGAGTCGACCGAGTTTGATGGAAGCGCGAGATTCAGATTGATGGTGTGCGCGTCTCGTTCTCTTGCTCGCTGCCTCGCGCCCTCGGCCATCACCGTCGCCTCGGCGGCGCAGTGTGAGACCTCTGCACCAAGAGCTACGACAGCTGGCCTTGGGGCCACCGCTGCCTGAGCACCGACTGCAGCGGCTTCGCGGACGGCGGCTCCAGCCCAGCAGCCCCAGCAGGGCCGCAGCAAGCCTCGCCTCCGGCAGCCGCCTCGATCGCAGCACCCGCCTCACCAAACCCACCCATGTCCACGCCCACCCGTGTCGCCTCTCCCCCGCCTCCACCACCACCACCTTCGCCGAAGCTGAGTGCGGCCGCAGCGGCCGCGGCGGCCGCCAGCGCGGGCTCTGGTAGACGTGGGGAAACCGGGCTGAGCATGAATGAACGACGCTTGAGAGCCGCGCTTGACGAAAATCCCTTAGATTATCATAAAGGGTTTCCGGCTGCACCACCCCCCCCGCAATTGCCACCGGAGGGGCATTTACCAGCTACCAGCTACCAGCTACAGGCTGGTTAGATTAGCTTTAGATACTTTAGACAGACAGAATGTATGTCTGTCTGTCTTATACTTTAGATACGATCTTCGTTGTCTTCGTAGTTTACCCCCCGGAGCCCGCCGTAAAACGCGTTGCCAGGCTGGGGTTGCTTCCATCTTATCTCGTGCAAGCGACTGGGTCCAGGTGTGCAGCGTTTCGCCCGCCGCGCCGCTGCGCCCGCTTCCCCGGAGCCGGCTCTCCCTCCCGCACGCCCACACGCCCTTTGCGGCCGCCAGCTCGATCCTCACAGCCCCGCCCCCTTCGCCTTCTACAGCAGCAACAACCATGCTCTACAAGACCTTCGCTGCCCTCTCCTTCGCGGGCCTCGCCTCCGCCTTCCACGGCACGGGGTACGAGGTCGAGGCCTACTCCGACCCCGACTGCCTCGACTACTGGGGCGAGAAGCGGTGCGTGAAGATGGCCGGCAAGGGCTTCTGCGTCTCCAATGACGAGTGCCCCTCGGACAAGACCTTCCGCTGCTCCAAGACGCGCCAGTACTGTGCCGGCACGTGCGGGACTTGCCCCGCCACGTGCGTGGTCCCCGATGCGGTCGAGGGTGTCTACGGCGGCGCCTTCCCCGCTCCGGGAAGCGCCGGCGCCCTCGAGTTCCCCTTCTTCCTCAAGTTCGAGGCGGGCTACGGCACCCTCTACATGTACGGCGACAAGAGCGCGTGGTGCGCGGCCCATCCCACGCACCCCTCCCTTCACCCCTCGCCCCGTCCCCCTCTCCGACCCCCTTCACCCGCCCCCGACCTCCCCCTCACTCCCCCAGTCTCCCCTACTCCCTCCCTCCCTCCTCCACCCTCCCCCTCACACCCCTCCCACACAGCACACACACCCTCACACCCCTTCGCACCGCGCGTCTCCGCAGGGACATGTCCTCTCCGGATTCGCCGGTGGAGTTCGGCTGCGCCCTCTTCCCCGACACGTTCGAGATGTCCGTGAACGTGGGCGGCAACGCCACCGGCACCGCGGCCCCGTTCTGCGCGACCTTCACCGCAAGCGCGATGAGCGTCGACTCCATCGACTACGGCGCCTACTGGGCGCTCGCCTCGAGCGCGACGGGCGGCTCCTTCTTCAACGGCGTCGAGGGCTCGATCGACCTGTCGGGCGGCTACGGCACCACGTCGGCCGTCTTCACCGATGGCCAGAACATTGGCGGCTACACCACGGTGGCGGACATGGCCGTCGACCTGGTCGAGGGCGGGGCGGCTCCTTACTACGCCACGGCCGACGATCTGACGATGGCCACCGAGTCGGTCGCGGCGAGCTTCGTCTTCACCGAGGGCAAGGTCTGCTACACGGCGCCGCCGCTGTGGAACGGCATGTACCCCGACGGCTTCGCCGCGTACGCGGGCTCCGTCGGCGCCTCGCTGTGCCTCGACAAGATCGTCGGCGCGTTGACCGAGACGCCGACGCCGACGGTGACGCCGACGCCGGCGCCGACGCCGACGCCGACCCCCCCCTAAGTCCTGCACCGTTGACGCCGACTGCTCGACCTGCACGTGGAACGGCAGTAACGACTGCTGTGACGCGTGCACGTGTGTCGTCGACGGCGACGACTAAGGCACCATCAACGATTCAACGACAAACGGCGGCGCCATCCCATCCCCATACGACTCGCGTCTCGACCCCTGACGGTGTCGGCCCCGGACGCTGTTTCACACGTTTCGTGTTTCATGTTTCACTGTGCTCGGCGACGTCTATGTTTCACGTGTTTCATGTTTCACCCTCGCCGCCATGTCTGTGTTTCGTGTTTCAGCCTCCTCGTTGTGATGTTTCGTAGTGTTTTTGGTCCCTTGGAAGGCTGTTTTGGAGTCCGTTTTTCTTTCACCGCGCTCCGCGCGGGTACGTACGAAAAGCCATTGGCATAACCTTCGCAGTGGATCTAAGATTGAGTTTGGTGTTTCGTTTCGTGTTTCTGTTTCGTGTTTCGTGTTTCACCTCAAGGCCGCCCATGACTGGGGGTAAAATCACCTATCATAGCGGTGAGACGAGTTGAAACGATCGGAAAACCGGTGTTTCGCGCCTCAACTGGCCTCAACGTGCGCTGAAAAACACCGTGTTTCATGTTTCACCTCCCAGCCGAGGCCGTGAA
>Ga0209713_10002221_pt1 | contig 11999 bp, 5 predicted proteins | sample ArcOceMetagenome_3_FD_187444 | JGI IMG/M metagenome (GOLD analysis project Ga0209713, IMG submission 187444) | Marine eukaryotic phytoplankton communities from Arctic Ocean - Arctic Ocean- Svalbard ARC20M Metagenome (SPAdes) (version 2) | ecosystem: Environmental > Aquatic > Marine > Oceanic...
GCGTCGCCCCCCCCGACCCCTCCTCTTCCACCGCCGTGTGTGCGCACCTGCTGCTGACGTGAGTGCGTGCTTGGCGGTGCTGCAGTGGAGTCCAACGAGTCCTGCGCGGCTCCTCATGCTGGACACGGCAGGCCTTCGCCTGATCGAATGCGCTCCATTTGCGGAACTGGCGCTGGCAGCAGCGGGTAAGCCTTGCAGCGCCTGCTGGAGCTCCGACGGTCGCGCCATCTTCTGCGGCTCCCCGAGCGGCCAGCTGACCAAGCTGAGCGCCACCGGCGAGCTGCAGCCGATGACACCGCTCACTCTTCCGAGCGACGTACTGCCCACCGCGGAGCTCTCGTGTGTATGCCCGTTAAGCAGCCGCTTCCTGCTGCTCGTGCACGACCGTTCCGACGACGACCCGCGGATCTTCCCCTTCTTTTCGGTGCTCGACCTCGAGGCCGGTGAACTGCACGAGTGTGGGGCGTGCTGCATCCCTGGCATGCGCACTGATCCTGCTGGGCAGACGCCACGACGCCGCTTCTTTTGCCGAGTGCTGCCCGACTGGCGCATGGCCGTGGTCTGCAGCTCCGACTCTGACGAGGTGTGCTGCATTGGATCGCGGAATGCCAAGTCGCCGCGCTGGCAGAAGTGGACTCTGCCAGACGAGGAGGGTCCTCCCAGCATCCCCATGTTTGAGCACGGTGACGAGTGCGGGGATCAGTTCGTCATGGGACTCGCGCTAGACCTCGTCAACCAAGAGCAGCTTGCGCTCATTGCGGGCGAGGAGACCTTCCCGCCGTCCCCCGTCCTGTGGTGTCTCACCTCGCACGGCAGCGTCGTGGCGTGGACGGTGATGCACAAGAAGGCTCCGCCCACCGACCAAAGGAAGTACGGCTTCATGCGCGTGCCAGAGCCGCTGCCGGCCGGGGCCCCGCCTTCCGCGCCGCCCGTCGCGGCCGCGCCAACGCCGAGTGCAATCGCGCCTGCTGCTATCGCGCCACCAACCGCAGCTGCACCAGCGTTGCCACCTGCCGCGGTGGCCGGGTCGACCTCGACATCGCCACCCCCTTCGGCTCCTCCGGTCAAGTCAACGAGCGCCACGCCCAACCAGGATCTCGTAGGCGCCGCGGAAATGGGCGACCACGAGGCTCTGTGCAGAGCACTGCGTGACGGGGTGCGCCACGGCATGCCTCGACTGGCCCAGCATGCCTCGTCGCGATCCCGTGGGCTCCGTGAAGACCCACTTCGCCCCATTCGCCCCTCTCACTTGCATCATGCTGACTCGGCAACCCCGAGCGCAGGCCGACGTCAACCACGCAGATGACAAGTCGAACACTGCGCTGCACTGGGCGGCCAAGTGTGGGCGGCCAAACGACCTCAAGATGCTTCTGAAGGCGCGCGGAGTGCGGCTTGACGCCAAGACCAACAAGGGCGTCACGCCACTCATCTATGCAGCGTCCGAGGGCTGGGACGAATGTGTGGCCCTCCTGTTGGAAGCAGGGGCGGACCGAACAGCGAAGACAAGCAACAACCGCGATGCCAGGGAGAACGCCGAGATCAAGATGGGGAAGGCGGGCGCGGAGCGGAAGCCGCACTTCGCAAAGGTCCTGGCGCTGCTCAAGGGCATGCCCACGTCGACATCGAAACCGGCCGCGCCGCCCGCGTCAGCCGTGCCAACGGTGCCCGCACTGGCGCCAGCTGCACCGGCGCCAGCCACGACCGCACCGAAGCCATCGTGCACGCTGCCTGGAGGCGCGGCCATTCCGCTCACTTTGCCCGGGGTTGTCGCCTCGCCAGCTGCTGCCACCAAGCCACCGGCGTGCGCGGCGTTCCCCCAACTCTCGACTGCGCCTGCAGCTGCCGTGGCCGCAAAGCCCGGCCATCCCTTTGCCTTTGGCGGCGCTGCTGCCGCCGCCAGCTCGTGCCTTCCTACGCCGTCGCAGCCCGTGGGTGCCGCATCTGGGCCCAAGGGGCAACACCGCGCCAGCAAGCCGCCGGCGGCCGCGGCGGTGCAGCCACCGCCGGCACAAACCAAGCCGCACGTCGCGCTGAGTGCAGACCTCGAGGCCATCCTGGCGAATGTCAGCAGCTGGAGCGCCTCAGGGGGGCTGGGAGGTGCCTTCCGTGGGCTCTTCGACAGCCGGCTGCAGAGAATCGCTGAGCTCAACGAGGTCGTCAAGGAGTGCGCGGCTAAGTTGCAGCGCTGCGGGGCTGCGGCCGACGCCCCAGTCGGCCACGCGCCGCCTGCCCTGACTGCGTATGAAAGCGAGCTGGATGCGATGCAATCGACCAAGGAGGGCATCAACACGAAGCTAGAGCAGCTGGAGGGTCAGGAGCGCTTGCTGCTGCACTTCGTCGAGCTCCTGCAGCGCCACGAGCCAGGGCCAGAACCTCTCGTAGACGGCCTGGCCGTGGCGCCCATCCTGCTGGGGGAGCACGACCGCTTCCAGGGAGCAGCAGAGCAGCTGGAGCAGGGCGTCCTCCGATTGGAGCGACGCCTTGCCTCGCTGCAAGCGGACCACTGGTCCAAGCTGACCGACAAGCTGTCGCAGCATAGCGAGCTGGTGCACCAGCAGGCTCTGCGCGTCGCAGCCCTCAGAGAGGCGGCGGCCGCCGCGCATGGTCGCGCACACGCAAGCGCAATAGCGGCCAGCGAGGATGCGCTGCAGGCGAGCGCTGGGGCGCACGCCACTAGCTCGAGGGCCGACCACGAGGCGCCGTGCCTAGCCCATCTGCGCGACCAATTGCGCAGACGCGACGCGCGCGGAATCGAGCCTGGCGCGGTCGTTCCGGTCGAGGAGGCGGCGCGGATGGGCGCGCCGGCCGCCGAGCCGCCCCCGGCGAGCGTCCCTGCCGCTGTGGCCCAAGGTGGCAGGCGCTCCATGTTCGCCACATTCGCGGCCGGCAACCCCTCGAGCACGACTGCTAGTGCAGTAGCAGCGACGGCCACGACTGCGGTAGCTGTGCCTGCGATGCAGTTCCCGTCCGCCGCGGCTGGGCCCCAGACGAGCGCGGCAAGCAAGAGTGGCGGTGTGTTGCCCGGAGCCGGCACGCCGTTCGAAGCTGGGCTCTTCGCAACAAAGGTGTCGGATGCCGCGAAACTGGCCTCGACACTGGGGACTGCGGCAGTGCCAGCTTCGGGCGGCCAGGTGGCGGCAGCGCCTCCAGCTGCTCCCACCAGCCTGCCGTTTTCCGCCGGCCCAGTGGCCCCCGCACCGGACAGCGCCAAGCTTCCGTCTCTGTTTTCTGCTGCCGTGCCGCCTCCCGAGCCCAAGCCAGGCCACGCGCCCTCGGAGAAGCCACTCGCGTCTGCGGCCACGACACCTCCGCCCGCAACAGCCCCCGCCGCGCCCAACTCTCTCGCCAACGCTGCATTCGGCAGCAAGCTGTCGCCCTCGCCGGCCGCGAAGCCGCCTTCCAGGCAGCCGTCGGGTGTGGGCACCGGCAAGCCGACCGATGTCATCTACGCGACTCTCACGCTCGATAACGACTGTCCCGAGGAGCATCGCTTGACATGGTACACGCGGCACAAGCCGGCAAACGTTGCACCTGCCGTGCTGCGCGACGGCGCGCCAACGAGTGCCGCACCGAGTTCGGCGACACCTCTCGATCCAGCCGCCGCGTCACCACTACCGCAAAACCCTTTTGCACCGCCGAGCACTGCCATAAGCGGCGCGGCGCCGGCGCCGGCCGCATCGTTCGGTGAGCGCGCCGTGCGCCACACATCCCACCGAGCGCGCCGCGCGTCCCACCTGGCTGCTTGCTCGTTGCTCACCACCCAACACCACGTTCCCTGGCAGGCGCACCAACGTCAAGCTTTGGCGCCGCTGCGCCAACTCCGTTTGGTGTCGCGCCAGCCGCTTCGCCCGTGGCTTTCGGGGCAGTGCCCGCTGCTGCATCTTCTCCGGCCCCTGCCTTCGGCTCGGCACCAGCAGCTTCTTTCGGTGCGCAACCAGCGGGTGCTTTCGGTGCGCTGAGATCCTGTCACCACGCCTGTAGCGATCCGGCACTGACTCTCGTCCCTGCGTGTGCGCAGCTGGCACAGCGACTCCGGCATTCGCGGCGACGTCAGCTACGGCTCCGCCAGCTTTCGGCACAGCGCCCGCACCAGCTGCTTTCGGTGCGTCGCCCCACCACACTCTCCTTCTGCTGGAGACGACGTGACCACGTAGCAGCGCGCTCAACGCCCTCATGACCCGTGACCGCACGCGCCTTGTGCGCTTCGCAGGCGGTAGCAGTGCGGCTGCTCCAGCATTCGGCGCCCCTTCGCCGTTGGGTGGCGGTGCTTCGACGTTCTGTTCGACGGCGCCGGCATTCGGTGTGCACCGAACAAGCCGCCGTGCCCCCCAAGCGCCTGGCTTGATTTGGCCCTCCGCCCTCCCGTCGCAGGCGCAGCCGCAGCGCCCTTTGGCACAACCCCCGCTGCGGCATCCGCGCCAGCACCGGCCTTTGGTGCCACTGGCTCGCCAGCCTTTGCAACAGCACCTGCAGCTGCCTTTGGTGTGTTCCCACTTGCCATTGCGCGCTTGCATTGCACGCTTCTCGTTCTGACTGGCATTGGCTCTGGAGCAGGTGGTGCTGCATCCACGTTTGGTTCGCCCTCGACTCTCGGTGCTGCGCCAGCGTTTGGCGCCCCGTCTCCGCTTGGGGGCGCAACGGCATTCGGTGCGCCTCACACACAGATTTAGCCGAATAGGCAGCGCGCGCGCGTGGTTGATGGTTGAGTGGGTCTCCTTGACTGGCAGGAGGGGCAGCCAGCGCGACACCAGCTTTCGGCTCCTCGTCGCAACTCGGGGGCACCGGCGCATTTGGCGGAAGCGCGGGCGGCCAATCAGCCTTCGCCGCAACGCCAAGCGGTGGGTTCGCCAGCTACGCCAGCCAACAACCGGGATTCAGTGCACTGGCACAGCCTCAAGGTCCAGCTGCTGCGCCACGGCCGTTCGGAAATCCACGTTGCTGATAGCTGCATCGTTCATTTGCGGCACGTGGGAAGGCACTGCCGGGTTGCGGAGGTTTTTCGCACTTGTTGCGCCGTGTGCCCACCGCCCGCGGCCGAGTCGCGGCTGGCACGGCTTCTCGCAAAACCACGACGAACGTCATGAAACGCGAAAATTGCTGGAGTTTTTTTGCCGCGTGCCGAAAGAAAAGGGATAGCACGAAAAGTCTGTGTTAAATTTTCATCACGCACTCGGCACGTCCGCGACGTCGTTCCATTCGTCGCCTACGCGTCACGGTCGTTAACAAACGTACACGCGGTTTACAAGACGCAAGACGCAAGCGGTTCAATTCTCACCCACTGGCCGCGCCAACGGTGCCCGCTAAACGCCACGAACGCCAACACATACGGACCGCGGACCGGTGCGCGCGCGTGATGGACGGGACGGGGACGCGACGTAACCCCGTACAGACAGGCATGAGTCACGCGTCATGTGAGCTATTTCTCGCTTCGTCCACGGCCCGCCGCGGCCCCTTCTGGTCTCACTTTTTCTTTGTGGCTGCAGCGGCCGCTTTGCCTCCGACCGTGGCCTTCTTTGGCTCTGCAGGGGTGGCTCGCTTTGCATTGCTCCCCACCGCCTTCTTTGGCTCAATCGCCACCTGCCGTTTTGGTGGAATGGCTTTGGCAGGGGGGCGCTTGCCGGCAGCTTTCACCTCCTCCTTACGCTGAGCCATCGCCTCGGCAAGCTTGCGCTGGCCAATCCTTGCCCGTAACGTGTGCCAACCACCTTGGATCCGTCTTGCGGCCTGTTCGCGATCGGCCTCCAGCTTTCGCTCGAGCATTACTCGACAGGCCAATTGAATCCTGCCCGCTGCGACAGCCTGCCGCGGAGTGACGAAGGGAGATCAGCCCACTACTCGCTCTCTCCAGAGAGGACAGGGCCGGGAGGCGGGGAGCGAGCAGGCGAGGGAGGGGTGAAGGGGGGTCCGGACGCGGGCAACGCGCGAGGCAGGGAACAGGGAAACAGAACATGGCGGTGCTGACCTGCACAGTTCCGGCCTTGCCCCCTCCATCCGACAAGGTCGCCTTTGCGCTAAGCGACTGCTGCCCGAGCGCGAGGATGCCCACCACCGAACTTGCGCTGAGAGATTTGCTGCGCTTGCCCTTTTTGCCCCGTTTGCCGCCCTTCTTGGGAACAGATGCCGGGCTAGCTGCACGCTTGCCACCACCAGCGGTTGCGGCAGTCTCGGCAGCGGCCAAAGCAGCGATGTCTTCCCCTCTGGCTGCCGGCTCTGCGTTCCAGCTGCGGATGTCGCCGCGCACCTCCATCCAGACAGAGTCGACCGCCGCCTCGATGGTGTTGCCCTGCAGCACGTTTCGAAGCACGCAATCGACCAAGTGATGCAACTTGAGCAGCTCAATGGGACCATACAGACCAAGAGCACAGCGCCCCATGCATTCCAGCCAGCCCTCGAAACTCAAACGCGGGTCCTGCATGCCCATCGCACCGCCTGCGGCGAGGTCGAGGCTGTCAACGAAAGCCTCCTTGACCTGCTCGATGGACAGGGAGAGGAAGCAGCCAGAAAGACCGTGCAGCTCAACCGAGTAGTTGTCACAAACCAACCCAAGGTCGAGCATGTCAGCTTCGATCGCAGCGAGGCTTGCGCCGTGCGGATACCACCCCCTTGCCACCCACGCGCCACGCAGCGCCGCATTGTGGCGTCGCAAGAGGTGGACCACCTTCGTGTCGCCCCAAAAGGCAGCCCGGAACCCAGGCGCGAAGTCCTTTGCCAGCAATGGCGTCAGCTGGGAGAGCAATTTGGAAAGGCAGTCAGGCCCAGTCAGCTCTCCCTGAGGCGCCGAGGCGTAAACCAGAGCTTCCAAGAAATGCGCAAGTGTCATCGCGCATCCTCGGCGGTGGCGCCGCTGAGCCTCCTCGAAGACCTGCGCCATGGCCTCCTGCTTCTTGGGCTCCATTGGGCCGAACACTTGAGCGTCTTCAAACAGAAGAAGCCACTCATTGAGCTTGAGAGAGAAGAGCTCGCTGATGCCGTGGCTTGGTCGAATGAACAGCTTCGCGTAGTGCCGGAAAATGCACCAAGTGTCTGCGAGGCTCTCGTGCAGCATTGAATGGATGGCAGCCATGTGGGCCTGCGCGCCAGGAAGCTCAGAAAGCTGCAACTCCGATTCCAGAGATGACCAAGTCTGCGCACCGAGGCGAACTCGAGGTCCGCGAGGGAGCAGCTTGTCGTTCAGAAAGTGCTGCTCGTCCAGCCCGCTCGCTGGCAAGCCCTCCGTCTCGTCGGTCTCGCGCTGGTGCCGCACCGCCGGCTCGGCTGGAGGGCGGTCAGACTTGATGGTCAGTCTGGCCCACGCATCGATGACATTGGAAAGCAGCACGGTGGCGACGCGGGATTTGACGTGCACGACCATGTCCATTTCGCAGAGTGCCCAGTGCCGTGTGCAGACCCATTGGTGGAATGCACAGGCCAGAGACCAGGACCGCTGCATGGTAGGGTTGACCGGCTCGGCCGAGCCCGCATGCTCCACGAACCAGATGCTCGTCGCAGTCATCAGCTTCGGCAACCGCCTCTGTCGCTTCCAGTGCTGAAAGGCGCTGTGCACGCTGAACGGTAGCAACGGCTGCAAGATGAGACCCGTGTACCGAACCACCTTGCGCCAGACTTTCATGTAGAACTTCCACGCATAGAAGGTTGTGCTCGTCAGCTTTGTAACATTTTGCTTCCAAATCGACGTGACGATCTTTCGGTCCACCACGCGGCTGGCCTGTGTGATATCGAACCACGCCTTCATGCACTTCTTGTACAGACGAGTGCGGAAGGCTGGGAGGAGACCATCAAAGCGTTTGACCGCCGACTCCTGCAGGGCACCTGGCTGGCCACGCGGACCCGAGGAGCCGAGACTGCGCACAGGCATCGCGCCATCCATCAATTGCGCAAAGATATGCTTCATGAGCAGGTCAACGCAGCGGGGAATGGGCACCATCTTGCTCCGAAACGTGCTTTGATCCTGCATCGGGTTGCTTCGCCAACTCGCAACGTGCACAAGCGCCTGTATGAACTGAGGGGCTCGCAAGACCTGCTCGCCCATCTTCGTGGTGACGCTCGCTTCTACAAAGATGGAGCTCAAGCGATCAGCGTCCAGCGCACGAGTGACCAATGCAGCCTCACGCGTGAAGCGCAGCCAGCCCTCTGCCGAGAGGCTACCCTCCATGTCCCCGTTGCGCGTGTAGGTTGCAAAGATGGAGAGCACCTTCCGCAGTCCACCTCGAAGCGTGAGGAATGTCGGACGAAGCCAGTCCGGATAGCTCGGCAGCTTTGACAGGTCAAGCTGGCGCCAGATCGACAGCCAGGTGTCCAGCTCGTCGGTGCTCCAATCCTCTGGTGGATGCTCCAGCGAAGCGTCGAATACCCTCTGCGGCTGGGCACGAATGGCGGTCCGGATCGCATCCTCAGGTGTCCGCTCGCCCACAAGGCTGTCCACCACCGCGAGAAAGCGCTGTGCCATGCTCATTGTGCTGACCTCGACGTATTTGTGCTGAGCGCAGCGCGCTACGACCTCCACGAACTCCTGCTGGCTAAGCCCCTGCACCTGCTCCGATTCGCTGGGCTCGGGCCCGACGCAGCCGCGAACGAAGGTTCGGCTATCGTTCCATGCGTCGTTGAACTGTTGTTCGTTTAGCGAGCTGGTCACGACCCGAGCCTCGCTCCCCGCGCGTGGAATGCGGACGACGGTCTGGCCGAGCAAGCCACCTTCTTGAAATAGAGCTCTCGCGTTGTCAATCGCGATGGGGAGTCGCACCGGATCATCGAATGCAGGCAGTGAGTCCACGGCAGCGAGCTTAGAGCAGAGCGATTCCAGCTGCACCTGACGCTGCGCGACAGCCTCTCCGAAGTGCGCGTCACCGAGTAGGCGCCGGCTGAAAGTCAGGCCGGCACGATGGGAGAATCGCAAGACACAGTCGTGCAGAAAGCGCTGCAGGCACCCGGGCAATGGTGTTATGTGCATTGAGCTGATGTCCTCGAAGCCTGGGTGCCACTTGAGGTTGGCCCGCAGGAAGCTGCAGCGAATCAAGCCCTCCACAAACGCAGCAAACCCAATGCTGAGCGGCTCTGTGTCGGGTGAGGTGGTCTCGCTGCTCGCGAAGCACCGCAGCAACTCCAGCTCGTCGTCTTTGAGCACTCCGCCACCCTTCACCTTGTCGACTAGCGCCGCACCATCCTCGAAGTCAAGTGCCGAAACCCACGCACGGTTGACTCGGCTCAAGACACAGTAGTGGAAGATAGCCAGGATCCGGGCATGTGAAAACTGCTTCGTTCGCAGCCTGCAGTCCTCAGACCAGAGCAAGAATGCCGATAGGCCCATACGATGTGGCGGGAGCGCGGAATTGTGGTTGCCTCGTCGGCAGTAGAAGTGGAAGATGCTCCTCATCGTCGGCCAGCACGGCTGCAGGATCTCAAACACGCCACGTTCCCACATCGGAAAGCCCGGGAGGTGACTCAGATCCATATCCTGCCATACAGCGAGCCATGCCGCATTCTCCTGGGCTGTGAAGCTCGCGTTGGCCCCTTGGATGGCAGGCTCGACAAGACACGCGCTCGTCTGCGCAGGTGAGCGGGAGGCCATCTGGCGCATCACTGCCTGTCCAGCGTCGACCTCGGGCGACAGCAGGTTGTCCAGAAACGCCGCCTGCGCGCGGACAATGATTATTTCGAGTGTGCACGAGTGTGCACATGCATGTGGCATGTGGCACGTGGCACGTGTGCAAGCAAGTGCATGTGGATGTCGCTCGGAGGGTGCAATGAGGGCGTGGTGGGGGAGAGGGTTGACGAGCGCGCCGCTGGGGACAGAAACATCCACTCGGGCGCACGCGCGGGTGCGACTGACGCTCAGGGCAGTGGCTCCAGCTCACCGTGCGCTGCTCGAGATCAAGGAGAGGGATCTGCTGGTACATGACGGTCGCCAGTCGCACAATTGTCTGCATTATCAGCGCGGGTGACAGGGGCATCGAAGCAACGCCTTTGCCGGGCGGCAAGGGATTGCCATCGTTCAGCGCAGTGGCCAGCACGGTGTCCACGACGGCCTGCTTCACGTCTTCAGAGCGCAGGGTGCTGCTGAAAAGCTTGCGGTGGTACTCGCCCTTCTTGGAGCCATAATCGACCACAGGGTGCCACACATCCAGCTCAATGCTCAGATCGCGAAGCAGCCCCATCCGGTCAAGGCTCGCCACGAAAGCGTCCAACGGCATGACGCCATCGGACCGGACGGCCACTCCCGTCGTGGGCGCGAGGCTCCGCAACACTGCATCTTGCTTCTCGTCGAGCATGCGTCGCAGCCCCATCGCCTGCTCGCGCTTTCCTTGCACATCGAGGACGTCGCGACGGCGCGCGCGGGGGAGGATGTGCAAAAGGAAGGCCTTGAGGCAGTGGTCGACTGGGAAGAGCCGGTGCGCAGTCTTCTCGTGGAGCTGAAGATGGGCCGCGTTTGTGCGCTGGAACGCACACTGCAAGATGCACTGCACAAACTCCACGAAGTCGATGCCGTGACGGGGAGCCGATGATGAGTTGAGCGCCCTCAGGAAGACCTCGGAGGCTGACCGCGCCGAGAAGCTCTTGGTGGGCACGTGGCAGTCCATCACGAATCCCACCCAGCCCTTCAGCTCGAACATCCCGATGGCGTCCGTTTCGTGCTGGCTGCAGGAGCTGTGGCAATAATGAGCAAAGATGCCGACCAACGAGGATGCGTGGGTCAGGAGGAGCTCAAAGACTGGCGGCTGGCGGTGGTCGAGCCCGTGGACAGCCGTCATGTCCAGCATGTCCCAGACCGACACGACCAGCTGGTGTGTCCCCGCCCGCACGTTCGGCGGCAACGCGGCGGCACGTGCATCGAAGGGATGCTTGGTTGTAGCCTGTGTCGCCTGAAGGAACACCTCCTCCGTGCTGCGCCCGTCGATGACGTTCTGGAGCATGCCGTGGGTGCGCGCCGCCAACGACAGGTGCTCGAGGGCGCAGTACTTGAGCTCGGCGCAACGGACCAGCCACTCCTGAAACTGGCGCGTCGAGCCAAGGCGCGACGCAAAATGCGTACCCTCGCGCAGCTGCAGGGGCAGCGAGTCAACGAAGGCCTGCCTTGCTAGATGGGTCGTCAAAAAGCTGCTCAGCTTCTTCTGCTGACCGACTGGCTGCAGCAAGGCTCCCGGGAGCCGCAGGTGATGCTCCCCGAGCCCGCCGCTCTGCTCCAGCCAATCCAGAGCCTGTGCGCACCCCAAGCCCGGCTCAACCGCTCCAGGCCCACCTTCGACAAGCCGGTTGAAGAGGGCCTGCATCGGCTTCCGGTACTGCTTGAGCAGCGCCTGCGTCTCGTCGTCCTGGGCCAGCATCGCTCGGAAGCGCTGCGACGTGTCGCGGCGTGCGAGGGGGAGCACCCGATCCTTGAGCACCGTGCCGACGCATTCGAGCAGTGGCCGCAGTCGGCGTTCGCCACGCACGAACGCGGCGACTGAGGTGGCGCTCTTGCCGTTCAGCCCGTTGTTGGTGCGCCAGAAGGAGAGGCTGAGCAGTCCGCCCAAGAAGCCGACAAATGACGCGCCCGACGGCACGCCGGTCGCACCAACCGGCTGCGGGAGGAGCTCCACGATCTGCGAGGCCTCCAGCTTGGTCGAGTCGAGCTGGCAGTCCGATACAAAGCTGAGCCACTCGGGCACGTGGAGCACGAGATCCTGATGCGAGTGACCCGTCGCTGCAGAAGCCTCTGTCAAGGCGCGCACGCTGGACAGCTTGGCATAGAAGCTGAACACGCGGAACAGGACGCCCAGGTTTTCGGAGAGCATGCGGAAGACCTCTCGCTCACATTGGGCGAAGCCTGGCAGCCTCGAAGTGTCGATCTCCTGCCAGAGCGTGATCCAGTCTTGCCAGGAGACTCCTGCGCGGGTGGAGGGTCGCGCGCCAGCTCAGCTGCTGCAGGGCCGTGCGGCGGGTCGGTGCAAACGGGCGCGCGCGCACCGTTCCCCGAGAAGGCTGCCTTTGTCTGCTCCAAGAAGGGGCGTAGGACCGGCTTGACG
>Ga0209713_10002222_pt1 | contig 11998 bp, 4 predicted proteins | sample ArcOceMetagenome_3_FD_187444 | JGI IMG/M metagenome (GOLD analysis project Ga0209713, IMG submission 187444) | Marine eukaryotic phytoplankton communities from Arctic Ocean - Arctic Ocean- Svalbard ARC20M Metagenome (SPAdes) (version 2) | ecosystem: Environmental > Aquatic > Marine > Oceanic...
ACTTGTAATGTTGATTTGATTTCCTCTTCCAACATATGAGCTGTGTGCATTGGAACACCATTGTGTACACATTTCCAGAGAAAAGGCACACTGGAGTCGAACTTTTGAACCCACAGTCTGTAGTCGAAAGGGAGAGATGCCATCCGAGGGACTTCTACAGGAGTAGTCACTCTTGACGGACCAACAGGATTGTGACCTGTGTTGATCCAAGATAACTTTGGTCTCCTATTGTTTCCATTTAGAGTAGTTGGCCCTGGAGCTGTAGCATCCCAGCTTGTAATTTTGTTAGGATTGTCAGGTGGTCCAATACCAGGTCCAGCAGATGCAAGATAGTGGATCTCGCCATTTGCAGGTAGCTGCTGCTGAATACGAACTGTATTGTCTTTACGCCAACAGTCAACTGGAACCTGATCATCTGGCACAGCCCATTCACGAGCTGTATGATTGCAGTGTTCACCGAAGAAAGGTTCAGGGAAATTGAAACACTTGACGGCTTGATCCATTCCACGAGTCTTCATAAAACCAACGTTAAAGAGTCGCTTCCTGTGAGACGGATCGCCATAATCCCAGACAGCCAATACTCTGAGAAATATAAAGTAATGTTGCTCCAGAGTTGTTTGAATCTGCCTGATTTCTTCGCCTTCATTCACGCTGAGAGCATAGTCGGATATCTCAAGCCTGAAAGATAAAGGTCGAATTTGAAGAATTATTATACATTGTTGTACATGCATCCATCCAGTAGGGCCATCAGAACCTTCTTGTGCCCCTCCGAGACAATAGTCGGTACAAGGTTGACCGGATGAAATGTTCATAGGCTTCACAACTCGATCATATTTTGCAGTGTCCGAGAAAGTGTTGCCAAGGCAAGGAGAGTCAGTCAGATCAACCCACATTCGTTGTTGAGAATTGACTTGACAGTTTTCCGTGCGTATAAAGCTAGAGCACTGTGCTGGTGCAAGTTGATGCACTGGGCAAAGTTCAGTGCCCCATATTGGTCGCCATCCAGCTCTGATAGCTGCAAGTGTATCGACACACCCGCCAGAACCGAGAATAGCTGTAGTAAAAGAAATAGTAGAATCCGAAGAATGACATTTGCTCCTGGCCTCCCTAACAGTGAAGCCATCTCTCCACTGTTGTAATCCAATGGATAGATCTGAGCGCGGAAGAGCGTAGCTCTTGTCATCCAATCCGCCAGTCACACTACAAGAATATGACCGGCATATGACCTACTCAGTCTCTTCGTGTGTTATGTTCAGTTTAGCCAACGCAGACTGAACTCCAGTAAGCGGTTTTGATTCCAGTGAAAAGTCGCCCAATCTCTGCATTACGTGTTTGCGTTTGAAGGACAGAGGGCCAGCTGGAGCCTCAGCTAATACGTCATACATCGAAGCCTGTGAAGAGTGAGCCATAGCACCAAGTACTTCCATCTGTTCAGGTGAGAATACCTCCGCTGTTGACTCCTTTCCTTTATTCTTTTGTTGTTGTTTCTGCACCCTCTTTTCCTTAGTAGAACGTGCACGCTGAGCCTGTTTGAAATTACGAGTGCTGCCATCTTTCAAAGGCAGAGTACCCTTTTGTAGACCGAGCTTGAAACATGTAGAACAGAACTTCCTGAATTTCGCACCTGTACGTTGCTTGCATGGCTTATGATGACAGATGGTGTAGTTTGGAGTCTGATCTTTGTTATCTCGTCGCTGATGGCCACCAGAAGGCTTTTGATCTTTACCTGACGGGTGATTGTATCTGCAGTCAGTTCGAGTGCATCGAGTACCATAACGACAATCACGTGCGGTGTAACCAGAAGTGAAGTTGGCACGAATTTCTTGCCAACTGTCTCCTTGAATAGCCTGAATATCTTGACACGACTTCTCGATTTGATTAAACAATTTGTCGAGATGTACAGCTGCATCGTCAGTATTCGGAGCAGTGTTTTTGAGATCTTTAAGATCCACTGCAAAAGTGCTGTGACGAAGCGAGAGAGTGGTAATGATCTTCACACCAATAGACCATTTGATCTTGAGTCGAAGTCGCAGTGCCTCTGTTAAAATCGGTCTCAAGTGTGAAATCTTGACAGCAGGGTTACCCCTCTTGAAGTGATCGATTGACTCAGTCAACTTGTTCTCAATCTCCTCGCGATAAGCGGAAGCACTAGGTCGCGAGAGACTCATCAAGCCAAAATAAATTGCCAATCCATCGTCAGAATCCGCTCTGGCTGTCAAATCGCCATGAATACCGTACGAATAAGTCGTAGTGACAGCAGTGAGAATTGATTGACCCACCTTCTCAGTCAAGTAGCTGGCAAAGGATGAGTTTTGAGAAACAAATTCTTTTCGAATAGATTGTGGTACATCTGAATAGCCTGTCGATTTGGATGGTGGCTTCCAGAAACAACCTGTACTCGCATCGAAATCCTTGACCAGTCGCAGGTAGTAAGCCATGATTGCATAGAAGCGGTGCGCTCTTGACAACATGCATGGAAGCATACTCTCATCAAGTTCCAATCCGCGACCTTTGCTAATCAAATGACTGGGTACTTTCAGCTCAACCGAGACCATTCGCACATCCGAAGTTCTAGCTCTTGCTGACTCATCAAAGTGTTCAAGCAATTGCCTTTCCACAAAGAGCCTTTGGCCCTCTAGATCCTTGCGCAGCGAAGAGAGACTAGTTCGATCTGCGTCCTGTGCAGTTCCCAGAACATTCTTATCATCATAGAGGCCCTCAAGTTTCTCCTGCACCTCCACAATGTGAGCGTCCAAGCGATGAATCCTGGTGACAGTCTCCTCAATGAAACTGATGCTCTTGTTGAAGGTATCAATTGCGAGAGCTCTTGGTGGTGTCATTGAGACATCATCAAGCGCAGCGATGTGCGCAACGTCGCGAACGGTAGTGAACGCGGAGTTGATGCATTTGGCTGCGTTATCAAGGGGAGCGATGATTTCCTCGCTCACCTCTAGCTTCAGCGCAGTGAGGAGCGATGATAGGACAATAGCAAGCCTGTTCTCCACAGCAAGTTTGATGTGGTTGCTTGCCCTTTCCAGAACTTTGTCCTGATCAGCGTCTGAAATGTGCTGCAAAAGCTCAGTGTCTTCTTCCAGGAGCCTGCGCCTAGCGGCGGGACCAACCTTCCCTTCTTTGAACGAGGCGCCCATAACAGTTGTGAGCCTCTCATCAGTGAGGCGATGCCTTGCTTTGCTCGCGCTGTCCTTACAGTCGATGAGCAATTCTTTGAGGGAGTTGATATGGCTGGAGAGAGCGACAGACATGATTGTAGGATAATTAGCGGCTCATAAGAGCCTTGAGTTTTATTAGTGAAAGGACATAATGAAGAGTCCTTATGAAAGGTCATATATATCATTGGCTATGAGAAGCCAAGAGTATGACTGTACAAGTACTGTACAAGATATTGTACAAGGTATAGAAATGATTCACAACTGACCCCCTCAGCTGATACTTCAAGTCATCTTTGAGTATTCAAAGTAGAACATAAACGCATCCATGTTTACAAAGTAGAACTTTCCGTATGCTTGATATCTGCTGCTTTGAGAATCATCTTTAAGTGATCAGGATCGTATCCGAGTAACATACGAAGAATCGTATCCACCACTTGTCTTCCAAGAGCTTTGGTGAAAATGTCCGCAATGTTGTTTACGGTGTTTACGTAGTGAATAATAACATCTCTGCTCTGAACTTTCTCCTTGTTGAAGTGATATTGTGTTGCAATATATTGATTTCCAGGTGAAATGAAGTGCTCTCTGCAAAGTCTGTTTGCTTGTACATTATCTGCAAAGATCTCCGTTGGAAGTTTAATCCATTGTTCTCCTAGTCCAAGTTCCTGCATCAGTTGCCGAAACCACATAATCTTCTTGACGAGGAGACATATTGCCATATATTCATTATGTTCACTTGAAAGTCCAACGTGATTGAGACGTCTGCTCTCTGATGCAATAGGTCCACCCATCCACATGATGACGTAACCTGCTTGACATAAGCCTGAAATCATAACTGGCTTGTTACTTGCATCACTCATCCCAATTGGAACGAGATTTCCATCCAGAGAGAATCGAATCCCACGATGCTTGTTCTGCAACATCCACTTGATGATCCACATTACATTGTCAAATGCTTCATCGTTTGCTTTGTGCATTACTGATCCACAGATGCTGACTCCATATTTGTTTTCAACAAAAGATCTTCTGGCTGCCCAGAGAACCATTCCGACAGCTCTTCTGTAGCCTTGAATGTGCACAGCTTTTGTTACCTTCTCGTCGACTACCATGTCCTTGCTGACTGATGTCTTTACAGGATAAGGAGTATCGACACGATCTGGCAGAAATTCCTTGAATGTAGCTGCCATTCCTTCAATGTACGCTGTCATACGTAATTCAATTGCCGTAAGTCTGCCATTGCTGTCAAACTCAGGAACACGCTGCCAGCCAAGCATGTAGTTTACATCAGCCGCTTTTAGAGTCCAGAAAGTATTTACTTCATCCTCAAATTGCTGAAGAATGTCATCATCTGTACCAGCTCCATCAAAATCATCTGAGTGCATGGAGACCAGCATCCATCTGCTTGCTGCTCCTCCGCTTTCTCTCTTGACCAAGAATAGAGTAGGGTCCATTAACATTCGCTGGCAGTGCCAGTAGCCTTCATTGAAGTGCTCCAGAATCATCTGATCTCTGTGATCACTCCACCGCTTACATGCACCAGGATCTCCGTAAAGATTCTTCAATAAAAGCATGTATAATTCTTCTCCAGTTGTAGGACTGAACCTCTTGAAACCTTCAGGGTATCTGAGTCCTATACGTTTACCTGCTGGTATGCTTGCACAACAGTAAGCCTTCTCTACATCCCAGGCCTTTCGTTTAAGATTGTGCCTGATCGCCAAACAACACATGATGGCTGAAGTTTCCTGCTGAGGAGTAGCTGAATAAGTCTCGTCGTAGTGTATTCCTTTTTGCATATTTCCTGGATGACCTTGAATGGCTGCTCTGGACTTCCTTCTTACTATAGCTCCAAGTTCGTCAGTCTTCAAATCAAAGTATAAACCGACAGGAACAGGAGTAGAGGAAACCCCATGAACCGTTTTGAGTTGATCCAGAGTTAAATCATGCATCATAACTCCCATCTTTGTTAAACCAAACATCTCTTCATCCATTGACTTACACCACTGCAAATTGTCCTCAGCATCAAGTGCTTGTAGCACAGATCCAGGTGGTTCAGGTCCATCTCCTAACGCTGCTTTCTTGCGCTTCTTCTTCTTAACGCTGTTTGCAAACTTGTTGTTGCTGATAGACACATCCGGAGTATTGATCAGATTTAGTACCTTTGGATGATGAGATTGTGCACTGAAACAGTACGCTTCACCATTCCTGGCATTGTCCTTACACATAGACACTTCCCACTGCACTTCAGCTTCTAAAGCCTTCAGCAGCCGGTGATCATCCTGCTCTGATTTCCAGAGTTTAGCCTTGATCTTGTGCCATTTGACTCCAGACGGATAAGGTAGCCTCCAACCAACTGGAAGCTTCTCCACATAGCCTCTGCTGTTCTTCTCCATTGGCAGTAGATCGTCAGTTATCTTTCCGCCGTATAAATTACTACCAGTCTGCATCAGCCATTCTTTGTATGGCTTGTGCTGTTCAAAGGGAAGACGCAATTTCTTGCATGCTCTGACAAAGTTGTCTGCCAGACCAACAGTGTAGCCTAAGGGTTTGACCTTCTTCGCATCCGCTGCATCAAACAGAGAAGTACAGCTTGGTACGGAAACATAGCAAGGTTTGATTTGGATGTCATCCATATTAATAGGATATCCAGACCGTTCAACCTGCCGAAACATATGTGTAAAACATGTGTGTGAGAATTGTTCCACCAGAGCATGTATCAGGAACTAGCTGTATTCACAGTTACCTGAGTAACTGTATTTAGCTTAGTTGATGTGTGCTTGGGAATAGAAGTTTGAGATTTCTCCTGTCAAAACACAATCGCCATTGAGTGATGATGTATAGCATTGAGGTATTCAAAACCTTCAAGCTGTGTATCAAATCGTTCTCAGAATCTACGTGTTGAACTTCAGAAGTAACCTGCAGACACTTAAATGAGTAACTGTATACAGATAGGATGCTTTGGTGGCCAATATAGGGCTCACCAGAATTCCTGATTCTGTGTTAGTAGTCATTTTGTTGCCTTGAGAGTCAATGACATCCACTGACCCCCTCAAATCCTTGCCTGCTGGAGTTTGTACTACCAGTGGAGCAGGGATGAGATCGGATGTATGTTTGATTGCCATAATTGCAGGATCTGCAGTGTCCGTCGACACCAGCATAGGGTCCAGTAACTGAATTGTCACTTTATCCTTGAAATCCTCTTTCAGAGGCCGAGATTTAGTAGCCGCTGCTGGCAAATCAATACCAATAACTGAAGTCCAATGAATACCAGAACGCAGTTTGAAAGCAGTGAATGATTTGGTTTTGGTCTCTGCATTAGTGCGAGGACACCATAGAATCAACTGCTCGTTGAACATCCGTATTGCAACCATCCATCTTGCTTTTGGTGCAATAGTTGAGCCTTTCATGTGAATATCATGAACGAGACATGGGGTACCAGCTGACACGAAGTAAGTAAGCTGTCTGTCTATCATTCGTCTTGATGTCCTGCCTCGAGTGAAAAATTCCAGAGGTCTTACAACATCGCCATCCACAGGCATAGAGACTGACTGAGATCGTACAGGAAATCTGTTGAGTAACCAGTTTGCTTCATGACTTTTGGTTTCCCACCAATATGGTTCAAGATTATTTTGCATAAGTCCACATTTTGTTTTGATTTCCTTTATACCACATGCACGCTCTGCAGTTGCAGCCTCCTCTTTTCTATCTGCTGATGTGTAACTCATATCGATTCCGAGTTCTTTTGCCATCGCAGACCATTCTCTGTGATCCAGCTCCCATTCACCAGCGTTATCCAGTCTTAGAACTGTACATGCCTTATAAGGAAGACCGTGCATAGCTGGCGAGTTTCGTAGCTTGAATATCCAATCCTTGAATTCCAGCAGCATGTCGCTTCTGAGATACAAGTACAGAGAGAAATATACTTTGGAAGCTCCACATTTGATCACTGTTTCATATTTGTTGCCGTTTGACGAACGATGAGAATAAGTGATAGTGTCCATGTGAAACAGATAGGCTGGACGAGTTTCTTCATGAGGGTCGATCATTTTGTAAATACGTCTCATGCATCCCATGACAAGAATACATATCTTGCACCCAGGACAGGAGCCCATATGTTGATACTCCTCGTGGAATTCCACCACAGTCATCCTGGATTTACGCGCTTTGAGACCCATCTTGACCCCCCGAATTGTACGCTCCTCTGCATGCTGTCCAAAGAAAATCTCTGAAACACCATCCATTGCATAAGCTCGTTCAGCCTCATGAGCAGACTGATGAGCATCCAGCCAGTCGACAAGATCTCTTGCTTGCTCTGTAGTCGATTCAGCCACAAAGGCTGTGAATTCATTCAGCAAACAAGATCGTACGTGACCACTTCGCACTGCACCACATTGAGCGTTTTCAATTGGTAGATAGTCCATCCAGAAGCCTCCTTCAATAGCATTGTATCGGAAGGGAATAGTAACAGAACTGTTGCCTTGTGATGCAGGCTTGTGCATTTGTGGTAATCCATCCTCAAAATCTGGTCGTTTCAATAAAATACTGTATCCTTCAGCGTAATGACCATCAACTGAGAAGAGTTCACGATGTAGTCTTGGAACTGTGTCAACTGCATGAGAGAATTTTGTCGATCTCTTGCTTTCAGAACCAAGAACCAAAGTATGGAGTGTGCCGTGCTTCGAACCCTGCATCTGAGTATCTGCATCTGCCACTTGAATTGACATACGAGAAGGAGATGCATCCTGCAGAAATCGTTCGATATCTGTAAAATAGAGAGAAGCATTTGCTCCAGTGTCCACCATTGATGATCTGACACTATCTCGCCAATTCGCCAGAGCTGCAAGAGCTGTAGAACACACTGTGCCTTCCTCATCATCATCCTCCAGAGAATGAAAAGAACACTGTACTGCTGCACTGTTGACCGAACTCCACTGCTGACCAATATCACGAAGTCTGTTTACACTGTCAGTGTTGATATCCATATGCTGAACATCCATCGTCTTGCGTATTAACAGAGAAAGGTGATCTGGCTTGAAGCTCGCTACAGGTGGTCTGATGCTGTCAGATCTGCAGTTGAACCATACTTGTAATGTTGATTTGATTTCCACTTCCAACATATGAGCTGTGTGCATTGGAACACCATTGTGTACACATTTCCAGAGAAAAGGCACACTGGAGTCAAACTTTTGAACCCACAGTCTGTAGTCGAAAGGGAGAGATGCCATCCGAGGGACTTCTACAGGAGTAGTCACTCTTGATGGACCAACAGGATTGTGACCTGTGTTGATCCAAGATAACTTTGGTCTCCGATTGTTTCCATTTAGAGTAGTTGGCCCTGGAGCTGTAGCATCCCAGCTTGTAATTTTGTTAGGATTGTCAGGTGGTCCAATACCAGGTCCAGCAGATGCAAGATAGTGAATCTCGCCATTTGCAGGTAGCTGCTGCTGAATACGAACTGTATTGTCTTTACGCCAACAGTCAACTGGAACCTGATCATCTGGCGCAGCCCAGTCACGAGCTGTATGATTGCAGTGTTCACCGAAGAAAGGTTCAGGGAAATTGAAACACTTGACGGCTTGATCCATTCCACGAGTCTTCATAAAACCAACGTTAAAGAGTCGCTTCCTGTGAGACGGATCGCCATAATCCCAGACAGCCAATACTCTGAGAAATATAAAGTAATGTTGCTCCAGAGTTGTTTGAATCTGCCTGATTTCTTCGCCTTCATTCACGCTGAGAGCATAGTCGGATATCTCAAGCCTGAAAGATAAAGGTCGAATTTGAAGAATTATTATACATTGTTGTACATGCATCCATCCAGTAGGGCCATCAGAACCTTCTTGTGCCCCTCCGAGACAATAGTCGGTACAAGGTTGACCGGATGAAATGTTCATAGGCTTCACAACTCGATCATATTTTGCAGTGTCCGAGAAAGTGTTGCCAAGGCAAGGAGAGTCAGTCAGATCAACCCACATTCGTTGTTGAGAATTGACTTGACAGTTTTCCGTGCGTATAAAGCTAGAGCACTGTGCTGGTGCAAGTTGATGCACTGGGCAAAGTTCAGTGCCCCATATTGGTCGCCATCCAGCTCTGATAGCTGCAAGTGTATCGACACACCCGCCAGAACCGAGAATAGCTGTAGTAAAAGAAATAGTAGAATCCGAAGAATGACATTTGCTCCTGGCCTCCCTAACAGTGAAGCCATCTCTCCACTGTTGTAATCCAATGGATAGATCTGAGCGCGGAAGAGCGTAGCTCTTGTCATCCAATCCGCCAGTCACACTACAAGAATATGACCGGCATATGACCTACTCAGTCTCTTCGTGTGTTATGTTCAGTTTAGCCAACGCAGACTGAACTCCAGTAAGCGGTTTTGATTCCAGTGAAAAGTCGCCCAATCTCTGCATTACGTGTTTGCGTTTGAAGGACAGAGGGCCAGCTGGAGCCTCAGCTAATACGTCATACATCGAAGCCTGTGAAGAGTGAGCCATAGCACCAAGTACTTCCATCTGTTCAGGTGAGAATACCTCCGCTGTTGACTCCTTTCCTTTATTCTTTTGTTGTTGTTTCTGCACCCTCTTTTCCTTAGTAGAACGTGCACGCTGAGCCTGTTTGAAATTACGAGTGCTGCCATCTTTCAAAGGCAGAGTACCCTTTTGTAGACCGAGCTTGAAACATGTAGAACAGAACTTCCTGAATTTCGCACCTGTACGTTGCTTGCATGGCTTATGATGACAGATGGTGTAGTTTGGAGTCTGATCTTTGTTATCTCGTCGCTGATGGCCACCAGAAGGCTTTTGATCTTTACCTGACGGGTGATTGTATCTGCAGTCAGTTCGAGTGCATCGAGTACCATAACGACAATCACGTGCGGTGTAACCAGAAGTGAAGTTGGCACGAATTTCTTGCCAACTGTCTCCTTGAATAGCCTGAATATCTTGACACGACTTCTCGATTTGATTAAACAATTTGTCGAGATGTACAGCTGCATCGTCAGTATTCGGAGCAGTGTTTTTGAGATCTTTAAGATCCACTGCAAAAGTGCTGTGACGAAGCGAGAGAGTGGTAATGATCTTCACACCAATAGACCATTTGATCTTGAGTCGAAGTCGCAGTGCCTCTGTTAAAATCGGTCTCAAGTGTGAAATCTTGACAGCAGGGTTACCCCTCTTGAAGTGATCGATTGACTCAGTCAACTTGTTCTCAATCTCCTCGCGATAAGCGGAAGCACTAGGTCGCGAGAGACTCATCAAGCCAAAATAAATTGCCAATCCATCGTCAGAATCCGCTCTGGCTGTCAAATCGCCATGAATACCGTACGAATAAGTCGTAGTGACAGCAGTGAGAATTGATTGACCCACCTTCTCAGTCAAGTAGCTGGCAAAGGATGAGTTTTGAGAAACAAATTCTTTTCGAATAGATTGTGGTACATCTGAATAGCCTGTCGATTTGGATGGTGGCTTCCAGAAACAACCTGTACTCGCATCGAAATCCTTGACCAGTCGCAGGTAGTAAGCCATGATTGCATAGAAGCGGTGCGCTCTTGACAACATGCATGGAAGCATACTCTCATCAAGTTCCAATCCGCGACCTTTGCTAATCAAATGACTGGGTACTTTCAGCTCAACCGAGACCATTCGCACATCCGAAGTTCTAGCTCTTGCTGACTCATCAAAGTGTTCAAGCAATTGCCTTTCCACAAAGAGCCTTTGGCCCTCTAGATCCTTGCGCAGCGAAGAGAGACTAGTTCGATCTGCGTCCTGTGCAGTTCCCAGAACATTCTTATCATCATAGAGGCCCTCAAGTTTCTCCTGCACCTCCACAATGTGAGCGTCCAAGCGATGAATCCTGGTGACAGTCTCCTCAATGAAACTGATGCTCTTGTTGAAGGTATCAATTGCGAGAGCTCTTGGTGGTGTCATTGAGACATCATCAAGCGCAGCGATGTGCGCAACGTCGCGAACGGTAGTGAACGCGGAGTTGATGCATTTGGCTGCGTTATCAAGGGGAGCGATGATTTCCTCGCTCACCTCTAGCTTCAGCGCAGTGAGGAGCGATGATAGGACAATAGCAAGCCTGTTCTCCACAGCAAGTTTGATGTGGTTGCTTGCCCTTTCCAGAACTTTGTCCTGATCAGCGTCTGAAATGTGCTGCAAAAGCTCAGTGTCTTCTTCCAGGAGCCTGCGCCTAGCGGCGGGACCAACCTTCCCTTCTTTGAACGAGGCGCCCATAACAGTTGTGAGCCTCTCATCAGTGAGGCGATGCCTTGCTTTGCTCGCGCTGTCCTTACAGTCGATGAGCAATTCTTTGAGGGAGTTGATATGGCTGGAGAGAGCGACAGACATGATTGTAGGATAATTAGCGGCTCATAAGAGCCTTGAGTTTTATTAGTGAAAGGACATAATGAAGAGTCCTTATGAAAGGTCATATATATCATTGGCTATGAGAAGCCAAGAGTATGACTGTACAAGTACTGTACAAGATATTGTACAAGGTATAGAAATGATTCACAACTGACCCCCTCAGCTGATACTTCAAGTCATCTTTGAGTATTCAAAGTAGAACATAAACGCATCCATGTTTACAAAGTAGAACTTTCCGTATGCTTGATATCTGCTGCTTTGAGAATCATCTTTAAGTGATCAGGATCGTATCCGAGTAACATACGAAGAATCGTATCCACCACTTGTCTTCCAAGAGCTTTGGTGAAAATGTCCGCAATGTTGTTTACGGTGTTTACGTAGTGAATAATAACATCTCTGCTCTGAACTTTCTCCTTGTTGAAGTGATATTGTGTTGCAATATATTGATTTCCAGGTGAAATGAAGTGCTCT
>Ga0209713_10002224_pt1 | contig 11996 bp, 5 predicted proteins | sample ArcOceMetagenome_3_FD_187444 | JGI IMG/M metagenome (GOLD analysis project Ga0209713, IMG submission 187444) | Marine eukaryotic phytoplankton communities from Arctic Ocean - Arctic Ocean- Svalbard ARC20M Metagenome (SPAdes) (version 2) | ecosystem: Environmental > Aquatic > Marine > Oceanic...
CCACCCGGATCACCCGTTCATGGACCAATCGCCGTGCCCGCGACGGACAACGCGCGCGTCGCCGCGTGCCACGCGTACGCGACGCGTCTCATCGCGGACGAGGACGATGGCATCGCGGGAACTGGACTCGCGGCGCGTACGTGGCGTCGTGCGCTCGCGCTCGCAGTCCTGAACGGCCGCGACGACGGCTTGGCGCCGTTGGACATCACACAGCTGTCCGCGTGCGTCTTCGACCAAAACGACGAACCGGAGCTGCACGAATCGTCCCAGACCGCCGCGGACGATGCCAACGTGAGCGTGTCGCTGGTGAGGTGCTACGCGGCGCACGTGTTGGCGAGCGGGGACATGGCGCGGTTCAGGCGCGGCGGTAAAGGTCGATTCGCGCCGAGAACGCAACGCGAAAACGAATCCTTCGCGCGGGATTTCGCCGAGCAAGCCGCGGCGGACTCGGAGCGTGACGCCGCGTGGGACCGCGTCCGCGACGCCATAAACGCTTCCCCGGAATCCAAACCGCCGCACGACCACTTCCTCGACGGTACCGTCACGCAGTTGAGGGTCGAGGCGCTCGAGGCGTACGCTCTGGGCGACGGGATGAGAACCTCGGCTCAGAAAGCCGCCGCCGAGGATCTGTTGGGTCGATGCGGGCTGAAGATCGGCGAGCGGTCCGCGATCGATTGTTTGGTGGCGATGGGACGCTGGCGGGGATACGAAGAGCTCGCGTTCGCGCGGTACGAAATCCCGCGCGTGTTCCCGCGCGATGCCCTGGCGCAGGCGGCCGACGCGTCGGCCGCCCCCCCCGCTGACGTAGACGAAGGCAGGCGTAAGGACCTGACTCGGCTGACGTGCTACGCGATCGACGGCGAGGGTACACTCGAGGTGGACGACGCGGTGTCCGCGGAGGCACTTCCGGACGGTAAGATACGCGTGTGGGTGCACATCGCGGACGCGACGCGTTGGGTGGATCTCGGAACGCCTATGGCGACGGAGGCGGAGACCAGAGCTGCGAGCGGATATGCGCCGCGGGGGGTCCTGCCCATGTTCCCCCTCCCCGTCGCGACCGATTTGATGTCATTAAACCCCGGGTCGCCGCGGTGCGCGGTGTCGGTCACCGCGGTCATCGACGAGCACGGAGTGGCGGAGGAGTACTGGGTGGGTACCAGTACCGTGGTGGTCAAACACGCGGTTTCCGAGGAGGACGCGGGTCGAATGCTGGCGGAGGAACCGAGCAAACACGAGGGCCTTACGCTGCTCATGGAGGCTGCGCGGCGCCGCGGAGCCCTGCGTTTGCAACGCGGCGCGGTGAACGTGCGCACGCCGGAGTGCAACGTCCGGGTGCACGACGTCGACGACGGCGAGGGCTTCGTGGATGACGACGAAGAAGTTAACTCGTACGGCAACCACGGGGAACGGAGCGCCGCGGCGGTTCGCAAACTAGAGGCGGCCAGACTGGACGTCCGCGTGACCCGCGGGGACCAAAACGACGTCTCCAACCTGGTCAGCGAGGCTATGATCTTATGCGGCGAGCTCATCGCTCGGTTCGGAACGGAGAACAACGTCCCTTTGCCTTATCGCGGCCAGAACGAGCCCAAAGAGTTTACGCCAAAAGTTTGGCAAGAAGCGCCCCCGGGGCTGTGCACGGAGGTGCTCAAACGGTACACCATGCGCGCCGCGAACCAAGGCGTGACCCCGCGTAAACACGCGGGGTTAGGTCTCGACGCGTACGTCCAGTTCTCGTCACCGATCCGTCGATACACCGACTTGTTGGCGCACTATCAGGTCAAGGCTTTCCTCCGCGGCGATACTTTACCGATCGACGCCGATGAGATGACTCGGATCTTGGACGCAAACGGCGATCGTAACCGCGACCTACGAACCGCGTGCAGGGAGTCCGACCAGTTCTGGATGATCGAGTGGTACCGCCGCGGCGGTCCGGACATTGACCACGTCGGGACGGTTGTCAAGTGGCTGAAGAAGGAGGCGAGGGTGTGCTTGGTATCGTTCGACGAAACCGGCGTGGAGTGGAAGTGCAAAGTCGGGAAGCGGGTTCGACTTGGGGATAGCGTGACGATGCGCGCGAGGGAGGTGGACCCGTTTTCCGGCAGGCTCACGTTCGCGCAGGTGAGATAGGTGTTATGAGAGTCGTATTTAACGTATAGTTCCGCGTTTGAGTGATTACAAAAGGTTGAACCGCTCAAGCGCTAAAAAAGCTTCCGGCGGAGGTCTCCATATATAGTGGAAGGCCTACTAGACCTCCCATTCCGAGTGCACTCCGTTCGCAGGCACGATCATATCCGACATTTACTGGACGATGATGGTGCCCTGCATGCCGGCGCCCTGGTGGGGCTCGCAGTAGTAGCCGTAGGTGCCGGGGGTGTCGAACTTGTTGGTCACCTTCTCGCCGGGGCCGTTGAGGTAGTCCTCGTGGGAGATGGCGTCGGCGTTGACGCCGGAGGGGACGTTGTCCTCGTCGAAGACGACGTTGTGGGGGAACGCCTTGTTGTTGACGAACTCGACGGTCTCGCCCTTGGCGACGGTGATCTTGTTGGGCTGCAGAGGGGAGAGAGGAGGAGGGGGGAGGTCAGGAGGCGGTCTCAATCAATTTTTGGTTGTTGGTTTTTGGACGGGATCGTTGGATTGGATCCATGACGTGGCAACGGGTTCCCGGACTGAAACCCGGGATCATCGGTGACGGAAGCGGGTCGGGGTACTCACGAAGAAGCCGAGCTCGCCGTTGTCACCGCCGAGCTTGATGGTGGCGGCGAAGGCGGGGGAGGCGAGGAGGATGGTGGAGACACCGACGACGGCGGCCTGTAGAACGGAGAGGCGGGGGTACGGACGTCAGCTCGGAATAAACTCTGCAGCGGTGACGCTGGGCGGAAATCTCGAGTCCAATCTCGATCGGGGCGCCCGGCCGTGGGCGCGACGAGGCGCGCGATGCGATCGACCGGACGATCGAAGCGACGCGGAAGGAGATCGGGGGCGGATCGGCGCATTCGAATCGATCGCGCTCCGAACGCTCCGTCGCGATCGCGCGTCTCGAGGCGGCCGATTACGTCACCGCGGCAACCTCGTCAGCACCGCGGATAGGTTTTTTCAGATTTCCCGCATTGATTCGCACCTTCTTGAGGCCGTCGAGGGAGGCGACGGGGGCGACAGCCTTCTTGGCGGCAACCTTAACGGGGGCCTTGGCGGCGACGGCGGAGCCGAGGAAGGTGGAGGTCATGGCGGCCATTTTATATAAGTGAGTTGTTGATGCGATATCAAGAATGGCGAGGCGATCAGAGCAATAAACGGGCTCGTGTTTGATCGTGTTTTCAGGGCAAATTTTTTCAACCAATCAGACATCGGAATTTGCGAGTATTTCAGTGATAAAAACGATGGGTTATAACTCAAGAAATATATGATCACACGCGCCGCGCGCTAGTACAAAATTTGAAGCCGTTAGAAAACCAGCTTAGAAAAACCGTCCCGTTCTTCTCGGAAGAAGCGTCCCCACAACGCGCGACGAGATGGCGACGACGGCTACGCCCGTCGCGGCCTCTGCGCCCATGTCCATGTCGGGCGGGGACCAGGCCGTCGCACGTCGCGGGATGCTCAACACCTGGATCACGGCGACGACCGGTCACCGCCTGGACACCGGCGGAGACAAGGCGAGTGGTCACGCGCTCTCTCGGACCCCCCAACGATATTTCCCGTGATGCCGTCGTGTTCGCGACGCGTCCCAGACTCGTCCCCGTTCCCCACGAACCGTCCCTGACCCATACGTATATCTCCCATTCACGACACACAGGCGTTCTGCGAGGGCCTGTGGGACGGCGTCGTGCTCTGTCGCCTTCTCAACGCACTCTCGCCCACGAAACCAATCGATGCCATGCGCGCGGACGACCCGAGCTTGGCGAACAAACCGGACCCCGACCGGTACCTGCGCACGCACAACCACGCGGCGTTCGTGCGCGGCGCGAAAACGTTCGGACTCGACGACGACGACATGTTCGGACTCGACGACCTCGGGGGGCTGCGCGGAGATCCGTCCAAGGTGCTTCGGTGCCTCACCGCGCTCAAGTGGCGCACGGACGCATCCCTGAATCAGAACAAAAATTCCGGAAACCCATTCGCAGCGACAACGGCGAAGACCTTTGCGTCATCCGGGAACCCCTTCGGCGAGCCCCCCGCGCCGCACGCCGCCGCCGCCAGGCCCCCGCTCGCGTCCCTCGGCAACGTCGAGAAGCTCAAGCGCGGCGGAGACATACCGTCACCGCGCGACGGTACCGCCACCGGACGCAAGCCCCCAGTCGCCGCCGCGACTTCCAATCTAGTCAAAACCGACGCCGCCGCGAGTGAGCCCAGCCAGACCGGCGCGTCCTTGTTCCAGTACGGCATGAACCTGCTGCAAGAGGCGTCCAAGGACAACGAACGGGTGCCACCTTCGAACGATACCGGCGGTTTTCCCGGGTTTTCCACGCGCGGGGGAGCCGAAGATGGGATGCAAAGAAGCTCGAGCGGCGGCAATCCGTTCGTCGCGGCATCCGCCGCCACGACCCGGACGCGTGGATCGGTGACGGAGCGCGCCGGTTCATATTCCGCGCCGCGCGCTCCATCTGCCCCGGGCGGACCCAACGTCCTCGAGAGCGTCCTCGCTAAGATCACGCAGGAGTACGAACGCCGGCTTCTGACGAAGGAATCCGAGCTCGTCCGCGCGCGGGAGACGCTGTCGGAGGCGTACAAACGCGAGGGACGGCTGACGCAACGCGCGGAGGAGCTCAAGGCGCGATGCACTGCGCACGAGGAGGACCTCACCGCGCTCCGCCGGGCCAACGCCAACACCGCGGCTGACGCAGGTACGAGCTCGGAGCGCGTCGTCGATCTCGAGCGAAGGCTCGCGACGGAGACGGCGCGGAGACTCGCGGCGGAGAAACGCGCGGAGGAGTCCGACTCGCTCGCCGCCGGTGGGGTCTCCGCGGATGCCTTCGTGAACGCGGAGAACGCGGCACGGGAGGCTACGGTTAAGCTCCAGGCTGCCATCCAGGAACGAAGGCTCGCGGAGGGTACGCTCGAGCGCAAGTCAGAGGAGTGCGAGCGCGTGAGAACGGAGCTGAACGAGCTCGTCTTGAAGCACGAGCGCGCGATGGAGGGTGCCGAGGCGAACGCGGAGACGGCCGCCGCCGCCGCGTACGAGCGCGAGATTTCCAACCTGAAGGACGCTTTGGCTCGTGAGAAGGCCAGAGGGGTTGAAGCCGGAGCGCGGCTGGCGAGCGACGCGGCTGAACTGAGAACGGCGCTGGACGCGACGCGGAGGGAATTCGAGCTCGAGAAACGGTCCTTCGCCGCTAAAGAGTTCCAGCTCGTCGAGTCCGTCGAGGAGCTCTCGTCGCGCGCGGCGCTTTACGACAAGGCGTTCGCCGAGAACAGGCACCTTCACAACGCGATTCAGGATTTGAAGGGGTCCATTCGCGTGTTCTGCAGGGTCCGGCCGCACCTGCCTTCCGCGGATGGCGCAGAGAACGACGTCGTGGAGGTCTCCGGCGAGGGCTCCGAAGGGGGTAACGCCGCGTCGCAGGGCATCGCGGTGTGCACGCACGATAAGCGAGGAAACCCCGACCGTAAGGCGTTCAGCTTTGACCGCGTTTTCGATTCAAACTCGACGCAAGGTGGAATATACGAGGAGTGCAGCGCGTTGATTCGGTGCGTCTGCGACGGGTACAACGTGTGTTTCATGGCGTACGGGCAGACGGGCAGTGGCAAGACGTACACCATGTCCGGGCCGAGTGGAGCCGAATCGTCGGGCGTGGACCGCGGTATCAACTACCGCGCCCTGGACGACCTCTTCGACCTGGTCAAGGAGCGCAAAGGCACGCACTCCTACGCGGTGTCGGTGTCGGTTCTCGAGATTTACAACGAGCAGTGCAGGGATTTGCTGGCGGCGATCGGAGGTCACAAGGTGGAGATTTTGCCCACGAAGAAGGCTGGGTTCAACGTCCCGACGGCGGTGACACGAACCGTCACGTCGAGGCGCGACGTCGCCGAGGTGATGTTCGAAGGCGAGGTGAACCGAGCGACGGGCGCGACGGCTATGAACGAACGCTCCTCCCGGTCGCACAGCATCGTCATCGTGCACGTGGAGGGCGTGACCAAGGACACCGGCACGATCACCCGCGGCGTCTTGTACCTCGTGGACCTGGCGGGCAGCGAGCGGTTGTCGCGGTCGGAAGCCACGGGGGAGCGCCTGAAGGAGGCGCAGCACATCAACAAATCGCTGAGCGCGCTCGGAGACGTGGTGTCCTCGCTGCAGACCAGGTCGCCGCACGTGCCCTATCGCAACAGTAAGCTCACGTCCTTACTCCAAGGTGCGCTCGGGCGCAGTGGTAAGGCGTTGATCTTCATGCACGTCTCACCGACGGAAGGGAGCGCGTCGGAGACGGTGTCTACGCTAAACTTTGCGACCCGAGTCGCCAGCGTCGAATTGGGCCGAGCCGCTAAAAACGCGGAAACGTCGGAGATGGCCACCGCGCGCACCGCGGTGGCCAAGCTCGAGGATGGCCTATCCGCCGCGGATGAGGAGATCGCGCGACTCAAGCGGGAGCTCGACAAGGAACGATCGAACGCGCGAGCGGCGTTTCAAACGGCGGAGTCCGCCGAGCGAAAAGCGAACGAAGCGGCGAGGCGGGCGAAGGACGCCGACGCCAGGGCGGAGCGCGTCCATCGATCGGAGAGCGAGTCAGCCAGGTCGAACTCCAACTCGGTTCGCACCACGCCCCGTGCGCACGTCAAGTCGTCGGGCGGCGGGAACGTCAGTGGCGGCGGCGCGAGGCGAACGGGCGGCGGGTGGCACACGCCCAACTCGGGCGATCGAACTTTGGGCTCGTCGGGGGGTTACAACTCGCGCCGGGGGTATAACCCGCGACCGTCCACGGCGCCCAGCCACGGCAGCGCCGGGATCCTCAAGCGACGGTCCAGCTACGTCGGCACCGCGCGCGGGTCCCCGACGCCGAGCCACGGCAGCATCGGCAGCGTGAGCGGCCAGAACCTATCGGCGCATCCGCCGTCGCCCGCGAACGTATCCTTCTCCCACGCGGATACGTCCGAGGCGTCCTTCCTCTCCGAGGATATCGACGCCAGCGCGTTCATCCAGAGCGACGCCGTGGACGACGACGACGCCATATCGGTGAGGTCAACGGACGTGTCCACCACCGCGTCGTCGCCGTTCGAACGGACGGCCAAGGCGGCGGAGGACCTTCGCCAAGCCGTCAATCGCCGCTCGCCGGCCCAAACGCTCACACGCAATCCCTTCGAGAGCATGCACGGAACCAACCCGTTCGCGCCCGCGCCCGTGCAGACGACGACAGCCACGACGGGCTCGAACAACGACGTCGCGATCAGGCAGGCGGCCGCGGCTAAGCTGGCGGCGGCCAGGGCTGAGAGGGCAGTCGCCAACGCGAGAGCCGCGAGCTTCGAGCGGCCGTCTTCCCCTTCGCCGCCGGCGACCCCGCCGCCGATGCACTCGCCCGGAGTGCTCCCGCCCGAGGTTAACGTGCCGCTGTCCCCCGCGGCGCCCGCGTTTTCGCCGGCGGGGATGAATGATGTCATGTCGCCGCTCACGGCGCTCGCGCGTGGGCACTGCACCCCCTCGCCGCCGCCGCAGCAGCAGCGGCTTCATCGCCTTTCCGTCACCGGCGGGGCTCCCATCGGCGCGTTCGTGCCTCAGTCAAAGCCGGAGACGGAGGATACTTCCCCTTCCCCTGGTGAGAAGAAGAAGAGTAACAAGTCGGTGAGCTACAAGCTTTGGTCCAACGCGGCGAGGGCGGTCGGTCTCAAGGCTACGAAGAAGAAGGCGGCTCCGAAGCAGTGGGCGTGACTTTGTGTTTTAGCAACTTCAGTTTAGAGTTTATCAATCTTACAGCAGCAGCAGTGGTGTATACTAATACGGCGTCTGTTGACGTGAGGGTGAGACGGGCACGTGCCGTGTGCATCGGGTCGATCCGGACGCGTTCCTCGCGAGAGGTGCGTTTGCTCGGGACCGCCGTCACGTCTTCGTCGCGTGCGTGCGTCTCCCCTCCACCAACAGGACTACCGCGTTGTGGATCTATGCGTGGCTAATATCAGTACTTGGTGACGTCCTTCCTCCGGACGCTCACGGTCGCCTCGCTGTGACCCGTCCCCACCGTCTTACCCACGAACGGAACCTTCGATTTCTGCGCGCCGCATCCGGCGGCGGCCATCGCGGCGCCCCCCGCGCACGCGCCCCCCATCGCCATTGCCTTCTCCGGGTGCGGGGCCCCCATCAACCTCGGGTCGTGGTCCATCCAGCAGCCGACGAAGTTGTCCGCCGTCTTGCTGCCCGTCAAACAATCGTATCCCTTCCTTCCGAGGTACTCGACCGCGGAGAACAAAAGTCAGAGCATCGTATGGCCGCCGTGTGCTTCGTGCCGCGGCGCGAAGTGTGAGCGAACACGTGGCGATTTTGTCACGTTTGTCATTCTGATTGGCGCGTGGCGCGCTTCAGTTATCACTTCCCATATTTAGCACCGAGTATTTAGCACCCGAGCCCTCCTCCTCGCGTCCACTAGTAGGTAGAGAAGGGGGGATGACGAGCGTGCGGCAGCCGGCCCCCGGGCGCCCGTACGATGCCCTGTACGGTACGTTCACGTCCTCGACGTCCCGCGATCATCCCCAAACCCCGCCTCGAACCCCGCTGAACCCCGAGCATCTCGCTGACAATCATCCAACCCTCCAAACGTACACACGCAGACCCGGTCTACACGGTGTCCGGGAGCAGAGACCACCATCGGAACGTGCACGGGAACCCGGCGGTGGAGAAGGTGCAGCACTTCGATAACATGTACTCGGAGGTGAAGTCGTTCCCGAACCACACGATGAGGTGAGTGCACGGCCCCGCCGCGCGGAGAGAACCCCGCCCCGTTCAGCATTTCCCCCTCTCTCCGCCGTTCGCCCCGATTAGGAATTGGCCGAGGGAAAAACGTAGCGGCGCGCTGACCTCGCCCCCCCCCCCCCCCCCCCCCTCCCTTCTCTTCAACAGGGCGCGCAAGGCGAACGCGACCCTAGAGCCCGGCGCGCACGTCAGCCGCGATTTCGATCCCGGGCTTCACACCGGCGTCGACGTGAGCTCCACGATCGCCTCCACCGCACGCTTCGGAAACGATACCTCGTCCTCGTCCATGGGAGGAGGAACACGCGTGGGCGCGGCGGACACGATCGCACCGCATCCGTCGACGTCCACGCGAGGGGGCGCCACGCGAGACGTCGGCATCGACGTCCCGCGGCACATGCACAGGTACTTCAGGCGCCCGGTCAACCCACACCCCGCCAACCCACCAGGAGGGCTCCAACCGGCGCCGCCCAACGCGCCGCGAGGGCACGTCCCAGCGGATGCCCCCGCCGCCGACGCCCTGCACCGCTCTCGCCTGGCCGCCGCCGCCGCCATCGAGGACGCCGAGCGTCAACGGCGTGAGGACCTTCACGCGCCGAGGAGTAAGACGGTCGGGACGCAATCGCTGTACCGCGAGTCCGAGGCGCAGACGGTTCCTTACGAGCCCGACTTCGTCCTCCCCGATTCAATGACCGATAAACAGAGGGCTCTCACGGAGAGGAACGCCACCGACGGCGGCGCGCCCGAGCTCCTGTCCATCCGCCACCTGACGTTCGCGAACGGGTTACCCGCGGGGCTCGCCGAGGCTGAGCACATCGAGAAGATGCGGGCGAAGCGCGCGTTTGAAGCGTCGCTGCCGCCCCTCTCCGACGTTTCCCAGCTGCCTCTGCGAAAGCGACTGATGGAAGAGTGGGAGGAGGCGGAGTGGGCGGAGCGCGAGGCGGAGATCGCGCGGTTACAGGAAGAGCGGCTGGATATCCTGCGCAGGGCGATCGACGCGAGGGAGGAGAAGGCGAGTCGTGTCGCGGAGGCGAGGCTGCGGCGCATGCGCGACGGGATGCTCTCAGAGAAGCACAAAAAGTTTGCGTCGATCCAGGCGAAGCGCGTTAAGGCGTTGCGCAAGCTCGGTAAAGACCGCGTCGCGTCGCACGACGACGGCGACGAGAACAAAGGGTCCATCGTCGACGAGTACGCCGACTACGGATCCAGAAAGTACGCACCGAACCCTCGCGACGGGCTCGTGAAGCATCCCGTGATCGACACGAGTGGGTACCTGCCCGACGGCATTAACCACGCCTCCTTGGACGACGCCGGTGCGTTCCTCGAGTCCATCCCGCGCGATGTGTACGAGTGGGACGCTGACGTGGCTCGGACTCAGCTGTTCGAGACGGAGACGGGGGAGAACGCACGCCCGCGCGTGTGGGAGGCGTCCAACGGGGGCGGCCGCGAGGAGAGAAAAACAGACGCCGTGATGGACGAGATGTACGAGCAAATACAGCGCGAGAAACGTGAGGCGGCGCGGGCGGCGGGCGAGGCGATGGGCAGCCCGATGGAGCCCGCGACGCCCGGCGCGGTGACACCGGGCGGCACCGCGGCTGCGTCGACGCCCAAGCCCGTCAAGTCCAAGAAGGGACCCGAGCGACCGGAGACGCCTGCGCTGAACCCGCCGATGGAGTCGGAGAGCGCGAGTAAAATGCACCGCGCCGTCGTTCTCCTCCAGTCCTTGCTCCGCGGCAGGGCGACGCAGAACGAAACGTTCGCGGGCAGGGAACACAGGCGCGAGCTCATCGCCGAGCTTCGCCTGGCAGAGACGGAGACGTCTGATGAACCTCGGGTGGATTCGGAGCGTTTGGAGCGCGAGCGGAACGCCGGCGCCGCGGGCGCCGCCATCCTGAAGGTGCTCGCGACGAAGGACGCCGCCGAACGCGACGCGGGATTCGAGCGCTCGGACCTGGCGGCGCGCGAGAGGGACGCGGCGGAGATGGACAGGGCCGCGGCGAGGATCCAGGCGATTCAACGCGGGCGAATGGAGCGACGCAGAGCCGCGACTGGGAAATCTTCATCGAGCGACTCACCGGCTGAGGGAGCGAAGGGTTCCGTCGACGCGCGCGAGTCCATGCCGGACCTCGCCGGGTTCGACGAGGGTGAACAGGCGATGATTTTGAAGATCCAGGCTGCCGCGCGAGGCCGCGCGGCGAGACGAAGCGTCGAATGCATCAAGCGAGGCGAGAGTCCCGACGCGTGGATGAGGAAAAGTGTCCCACCGCCGGCTCCCGTTCCCCGCCCCCTCACCCCCGAGGAGGAGGACACCCTCGACGTCGCGGGTCTCACCCCGGAGGAGAAGGCGGCGGTGGCTAAGATGCAGATGAGCGCCCGGGACCTGCTGTTGAAGGGTGAGGAACCCGCGCGCATCGGGTCGATGTCCGAGGCGGAGAAGGCAGCCGTCGCGAAGATGCAGGCGAGCGCCAAGCTCCACCTCCAACGCGCCGACGCCGTCACTGCCGCCATCGCCGAGGCGAAAGACATCGACGTGAACCCACTCGCGCCGCAGTTCTTCACGCGGAAGCTGCAGGCGACCGCGCGCGTGCACCTCGCGCGAACCGGCGCGGTTCAACCCGAAGAAGTTCAACCCGAGCCGGCGACTATTACCGACTCGATTACCGCCGAAGCCGCTCCGTTGACGTCACCGGCGCCCGTCAAGACCGCCGTCGATACACCCGTCGAGGACCATCCCGTCGAGGACATCGACGTCGCGACGATGGACTCGGACTCCAAGGAGAAGGTGGCGACGCTCCAGGCGTCCGCGCGCGCGCACGTGGAGCGCAAGGCTGCGGAAGGGGGCCCATCCGGATTGGGCGGAGCCGGCCCCGGGCTCGCGAGGCAACCGAGCCGCCGAGCGTCCCGCCGCGGCGGCGGGCTCATGCGCCGCGATTCCTTCAAGCGCATCGAGCTCGAAGGCGGTGACGCACCGACCGGTGACGCGTCACCGGACTCCCCGGGCGCTGAGAGCCCGCGCGGATCGTTCGTCCAGGATGACCACGCCACGGTTGTTCGAATGACGCCCCGCGCCCGGCGCAATTCTCTCACCGGGATGTCAACCTTGGGCGGGTAC
>Ga0209713_10002225_pt1 | contig 11995 bp, 7 predicted proteins | sample ArcOceMetagenome_3_FD_187444 | JGI IMG/M metagenome (GOLD analysis project Ga0209713, IMG submission 187444) | Marine eukaryotic phytoplankton communities from Arctic Ocean - Arctic Ocean- Svalbard ARC20M Metagenome (SPAdes) (version 2) | ecosystem: Environmental > Aquatic > Marine > Oceanic...
TTTGTCGGCTGTGTGTCCGTGGAGGCCGTGTTCGCGAACACGCTGTTCGCGAACACTGTTCGTTCGTGTTCGTTTTGTATGCATATTTAGCGAACAAACAACACTGGGGTCGGCAGGCGGCGCGAGCTAGTTGAACACGCTCATCTACGCTGTGTCGCATTGCAGCGGGTGAACCACCGCCGCTGTGAAACTTCGGGGCGACTTGGGCCGCGTCCGATCGTCCTATCAATCAGAGGCACCGCCACCATGGAGGGCACCCTCTTCCAGAAGGGCTGGATGTCGTACGACAAGCGCCACTTCTGCGTCGAGGAGGACGAGCACGGCGAGCTCTGCCTCGTGGGCCGCGTGAAGACCCGCGAGGGCAAGGTCGACAAGAAGATCCCGCTGGCGGCGCTCGAGGCGGTCGACGTGGTGGACGAGCGCTCTTACGAGTTCCTGGTCACCGCCGGCGAGACGACGCTCAGTCTGCGCGTCGAGTCCAAGTCCCAGTATGCCAACTGGGTCAACGGCCTTCGGGCCATCCTGGGGATGCCGGACATCGAGTTCGAGGGAGCGGCGCAAGGGGCCATCGACGAGGCCAGCGCTTTTGCTGGCGGCCTCTCGGACGCCAACCGTGCCAGCACGGCTGCGAACGGCGCACCTGCGCGCTCGGCGTCCATGTCGCCGCCGCCGGGGTACGCTGCTGCACCACCGCGGGCGGCGGCCCGTGCGCAGCCGCAGCAGCCGCCGCCTCCGGCATTCGCTGCCGCCGCGCCGCCGCCCGCCTACTCGTCCGGCCGGTCGGTGGGGTCGGCGCCGCCACCGAGTGACGAAGACGACCCCGACTTGCAAGCCGCCCTGAGGGCAAGCATGAACGACGTGCCAGCCGCGCCGCCACCGCGCTCGGGCGCCTCACGCGCCGCCGCGCCGCCGCCCGGGTACCAGCCCAACGCCTCGGCCGGCGCGGTGGCCTCCCGCTACGGCTTTGGCGGCGGAGGTGCGTCCGCCTGCCGCTACCCGGCCATCGGCGGCGGCGGCGGTGGCAGCAGCGCGGCGGCGGCGGTGGCTGCCGCGGTCGCCGCGGCGCAGCAGCAGGAGGAGCTGCAAGCGTCGGGGGCCCCTCCGCCCGCGTACCATGCGGGGATGGGCTACGCCGCCGCTGCGACCGGGGCGCCCGATCAGCGGCCACGGCAGCAGGCGGGTGGCGGCGGTGGCCCTTGCGGGTGGCAGCCACCGGGGGGCGGCGCATCATGCGCGTCGTCAGCCGACGGGGCCGGCGCGGCGCGTGCGGCGCAGCAGCAGCAGCAGCAGGCGACAGGAGGACGGCCCGTGCCGCGGGCGCAGGGCGGCGACGTGGAGTGGCGGGCCGAGGCGCGCGCCGACGGCGCCGAGGACGAGCTGGGCGAGGAGGAGTGGCTCGAGGAGACGTGGCTGTCCGAGGTCGAGCCCGAGGTGCTCGACGCCGCCGAGGAGCTCGGCATCCGCACCGACGTGCGCGCCGAGCGGCGCCACCTTTGGATCGCGCAGCTCTACGCGCTCGAGCCGCTGCCGTCGGGCTGGAGCAAGCAGGCCGACGGCAAGGGGCGCGCGTACTTCTACCACAGCGAGACGCGGCAGAGCCGCTGGCGCCCGCCGGCGTACGAGGCGCATCGCGCGCTGCTCGAGGCGCAGCACGCGGCGGCGGCGCACGAGGCGCAGCACGCGGCGTTGTACGGCGGCGGCGCCGAGGCGCAGCGCGCGCGGCGCCTCGAGCGCGCCGTCACGCTCGCCGCGATGGAGCGCGAGGAGGTCGCGGCGTTGCAGGACGAGACCGAGGAGGAGGGCGAGGCCCTCGACGAGTCGATGCAGCTGGCCTTCCACCAGCTGCTCACCGCCGGCTTCTTTCGCGTCGACAATGATGGCACCAACACCATGTACGCAGCCTGATCAAGGCGCAGAGCGGCGCCGTCCGGCCCGTGGTATACTGTTGTCTGTGGATAGCTGTTGGAAAGAAATGCGTTTCTCACATTAACTTTTCAGACCTATTTCAGACATACTCACATTAACTTTTCAGACCTAATTTCAGACCCGCACTTTTTGTGCGCATGCATGGATGCATCTCGATCGAGCCCCTCAACGTTCGTTGGCCAACGTTCTCTGGCCGCTCCCCGGTGGAGCCCTCCCCAAATGAATCTGCGTGTGACCCCCCCCACACCCTTCCCGAGTCTTACCCTGTCCGGCAGATGCAACGTATTCGCTGCCGTCGCCACGCCGCATCACACGGCGTCGGCTCGGCGCGCCCCCGCACTCCTGGCTAGCCCTCGAACACCTCAGAGAAGCTCAACCGGATCGGCTCCTGAGCGGTGGCGCCAGCGCTGGCGCCACCGCTCCCAGCAGGCGGTGACTGCGGCTCGTCCGCTTCCTCAGCGGCAGCTGTCTCCCCACCGTCCGCAGCCTCCTGCGCGCCGCCGCTCTCGCTCAAGGCCTGCGGCTGCTGCGGTGGCTGCTGCTCCCTGCCACTGTCTCGGGAGCTGTTGCTGCGCCTCCGCTCGCTGCGCCCCCGCTGCTTGCCGTTGCCGTTGCCGGCGTTGGAGCCCGTGCTGACGGCGAGGCGCATGGGCGGCGCGGCGTTCACGGGCGGGCCAGGCATGACGTACTGCTGCTGACCAGGCTGACCGCCGTAGTAGCCAGCCTGCTCGCACCCCGGCTGCCCGTAAAAGGGCTGGCCGCAGCCGACGGGAGCGAACTGCGGGCCACCCTGTGGTCCCGCCGCGTACATCATCTGCCCCTCGTACATCCCACCGCCGCACGCGCCCATCATCTGCTGCGGCATCATCTGCCCCTCGTACATCCCACCGCCGCACGCACCCATCATCTGCTGCGCCATCTGCATGCTGCCGTCGCCGGGGTGCATCATGCAACCGCCGCCCGGGTGCATCATGCACCCGCCAGCTGGCGGCGAGCTGCTGTAGCACGCGGCGCCGGGGTGCATCATCATCGAGTGCCGGTCGGGCGGCGACGTCCCATAAAAGTACTGCGGCGGCTGCGGCGACGACCCGTAAAAGCTCGCCGGAGGGCCGCCCGCCTGCATCGCGATCGAGAGCGTTTGCATCGACGGCGGCGAGATCGCGCACGGCGGCGAGCCGTAGTAGGCGGGCGGGCTGCTGGAGTACGCCATCCCGGGGCTGTAGCACATGGGCGGCGCCATCGGCATCATCTGCGCCGCCTGCCCATTCCACACGCCCTGCACCGGCTGCGGCTGCGACTGCGCGTGCTGCTGCTGCATCTGCTGCTGCTGCTGCTGCTGCTGCTGCATCTGCTGCTGCTGCGCCTGCTGCTGCATCTGCTGCTGCTGCTGCATTTGCTGCATGTGCTGCTGCTGCTGCTGCTGCTGCTGCATCTGCTGCTGCTGCTGCGCGTGGTCTGGGGGCTGCTGCTGGTCTTGCCGTTGCGCAGGCTCCTGCGCTGGCGGCGGGACCGGCGCTTGCGGCGCGGGCGGCGGCTTCGGCTCCGCCTTCTCCTGCTGAACGGGAGGCGCGGTCTGAGCCGGCTGCGGCACCGGTGCTGCGGGCGGCTGCGTCGCTGGGACGACGTCAGCTGGTGGCGAAGCGGCGTCGGGGGACACGGCCGCGCCGTTGCCGGTCGGCTGCGAGGAGGACGCCTGGCGCGACCTGGCGGCGGCCGGCTCGGCGGCGTCCACCGGCGGCGCAAAGTCGGGCTGGAACGGCTCGCCCGTCACGAACGGGTGGCGCAGCGCCTGCTTCGGCGTCCACCGTTCCGCGGGGTCAATGCGCAGCAGCGCCTCCAAGAACTGGAGCATCGAGGCGCGCCGCTCACGCTCCTCGGCCTCGTCGGCCTCCGACTCGGCCGGCTTGATGGGCGGGTGGTGCGAGATGAGCTCGGGCAGCTCGCTGTGCTTGAAGTACTGCTTGTTGCGGCACGGCGCGGTGTTGTTCTCGCGGCAGTACTCGGCCTCGCTCTTGAAGCGGAAGAGCGAAGACGGCGCGACGCCCTCGACGACGCTCTTGCGAATCTCGTCGCCGTCGGGCGCGGGCGCGCCCCCGTCCTTGGGGGCGAAACACTTGTGCGCGAGCGTGCCGGCGCCGATCATGGAGTCGGGCACCGCGCCGCGCATCTTCAGGATGCGAAAGAGCTGGTTGTACTCGGACTCGCCCGGGAAGAGGGGGAGGCCGAGGAAGAGCTCGCCGACGATGGAGCCCAGGCTCCAGATGTCGATGGGGCAGCCGTAGCTGCAGCCGAGCAGCACCTCGGGCGAACGGTAGAAGCGGGACTGGATGTAGGAGTGCATCTGGTGGGTGGTGTAGCATGCCGATCCAAAGTCGATCAGCTTGATGGCGGGCGAGTGCAGGTTCTGCAGCAGGATGTTCTCCGGCTTGATGTCGCAGTGCACGATCTGCATCTCGCGCAGCAGTTGCAGGGCCTTGAGCAGCTGCTTGGTGAAGTAGCGGATGAGCGAGATCGAGAGGCCGCGGCAATGGTTCTGCTGCAGCAGCTGCAGCAGATTCACCCCGAGCTGCCACGCAAGAAGGGGTGCGCACGGTGTGACAAGGGTGCCCGCGCTGTGAAGGGAGCCGTTCGTCGGTCGGCGAGGGCCGGTGGCGCACCTCCTCAAAGACAAGGCACAGATGATTCTTGTACATGAAGTGGTCGTGCATCTGCACCACCAGCGCGCGGGCGTCGACGGCCTGCTTGCCCTCGCCCTCCTTGCCATCCTCCGTCTTTCGCGGCACGCGAAGCTGCTTGAGGAGCTGCACCTCCATCTCGGCCTGCTTCAGGAATGCGGGGCGATTGCGGATGACCTTGACGGCGTACACCTTGTTGCCGCTCGACTGCACCTTTAGCACCTGCCCGAACGTCCCGCGCCCCAGATGCTTCAGCACCTCAAACTTCTTGCCTGCCGGCGACGCAATCTCATCGGCCACGGCGACGATGAGATCACCCAGCTCGTTGTCAAAGCCGCTGCGCCACGTGCAGCGGTGCACACGTGGAGCCATATCCGACGACGCAGGGGGCGGGCGCAGCGCGGCTGGGCTCCAGGGATGCTAGCGCACGCACGGGGTGGGGGCCGCGGCGCGGGGAGATGCCGCTCACCCATTAGATACTGGAATCGACGGCTGGGTGAGCACGCGCCGAAGCGTGGTCGCCTCCTGGCGAGACGGATCCACGGTTCGGTACGTATCGACGAGCTGCGTGCTCATCGCCTTGAGAGGAGTCTTCACCTTTGGCGAGGCGGAACCTTCGGCTGGAGGGCTCGCCTTCGTCGTGCCCTCGGGCACCGCTGAGAAGGCGGCACCTCCGGCTATCTCCGCACGCGGCCCGCTGGGTGGGCTCGCTTGGCCGGCGCTCGAGTTGCCCCGCATGCACTTCGACGTATGCAGGGCGGCGCCCCGCTGGTGCGCTGGGTTGGGTATCACTCGTATCGGCCAGCCTTGTGGCCGTGCTCTCGCTCTCGCGCGCGCCTCGGTCGGTCCCTTCGCGCCGTGTTGAAAATCGTGCGAGATACGAGGAGGTGGCCAGTAAGCAGGCGGAGTGCCGGCTCAAACAAGAAGGAGCGATACTCTTAGGCTATTTGAACGCTATTGTTGAGGCTATTGTGGTTAATGAGCCGATGCGGTTGCCGACTAGAAACCCTGATGCTCTATTAAAACGGTATGCAAAACTTGCATAGCATTGAGAGAAGTCAACAAGATGTGGCTGATCGCCCTCGCAGCACCGGGCTGGCACCTGCCCTCGTCGCCTGCTCGGACGCACGGAGCGCGCCCATGCGTCAGAGCGCGCCCGTGCGTCTGTTCCGGCGTGCGGGCTAGCGCGCTGGACAGGTTCAAGCTGTCCGTCGACCTCGGTGAGGGCGACGGCAGCTGCGCAGTCGAGTTCCAGCCGTACTTCTCGTCGTCGCAGCTCATGACATTTCGATATCCGGTGCCCTTCACGCTGGAGGCCGAGCCGATGGGCGGCGTCATCAAAGTGACGGACTCGGGAGAGGGCCTGATCGAGGGCGACGTGCTGCGAGCCTTCTCGACGCTCGAGGTGCGATACGACAGCGCGACGGGCGAGCGGAGGTACTGCAAAGGAGGTGTCCGCGGCGTCGCGGTGGACGAGGCGGAACGGAAGCGCTCGTGGAAGCGCTGCAACCCTGCGAAAGGGCTGCTCCGGCTGATCAACCCGGAGACGAAACCGGAGCGCTGCCTCTTCGTGTTCGAGGGCCAGCCGTACCAGCAGGTGGTCGACGCGCTGGTGGCCAACTCGCCAGACAAGACTGGCGAGATCGTGATGGTGTTTGAACGTCCGCTGCCCTCATGATATCACGAGATGACATGTGTCGTCAGTAAACGCAGAAATCATCATGTAGCAAATGAACAATCTGGAAGCGGGAAACTCAGCTGTGCTACACTTTACACTTTGACCGTTGGGTCTCGGGAGACGTGAGAGCGAGCTTCGTGCACACCTCCTCCATCCGAGGCCTGCGCTGTGGCTGCGCGTCCCAGCACTCGGTGATGAGTTGGGCGCAGGTCTCGAGATGCGCGGGCAGGTCGATCGTCGGCCGTTGGCCCTCGATGCTCCGTGCCGCTAGCGCCACGATGTTGGGGAACTCGTCGAAGGCCCGGCGCTCGTGCAGCAGCTCGAAGAGCAGCAGCCCAAACGAGTAGACGTCGCGCGCGGTCAGCTGCTCGACGCTTATCGGTTAGTGTTGGCCCCGCGTCGAGATCGACTCGGGCGCCGCGTACCTCAGCGTGCCGGTGCTCATGCCGGAGCGCGAGCCCGACTCGTCCGTCGGCCCCGACGCAGGCGGCGGCGGCGGCGGCTTCTTCTTGCCATCGGGCGAGAGCACGTGCGAGATGCCGAAGTCGGAGATCTTCGCGATGGCCTGCACCGCGTCGAGGAGCACGTTGGAGGCCTTGATGTCGCGGTGGATCACGTCGTGGCTGTGCAGGAAGCTCAGCCCGCTCGCCACCTGCTGGCCAAAGCACAGCAGCTTGCGAGTGCGCTCCGGCTCGCGTGAGTGCGCGCGGCTGCTGCCCGCCGGCTGCCCTGCGCGCGCCTCCTGCGCCTCCCGCGCCGCCACTGCCACGCCCGTCTCTCGCTGCAGCTCCTCCCCCGCTCCCCGCTCCGACTGTCGTAGACTACAGGCTGAGTTTGAGCACGGCCCCGGCGGCAGCTTCAGGTATTCTCCGAGCGTGCCGCCCGCCAGATACTCGAGCAGGATGGTAGGTGTGCCACCGATGTCCGTCACACCGAAGAAGACGCAGATGCACGGGTGGCGTAGCTGGCGCAGCACGTTGGCCTCGCGCGTGATGGCATTGCGTGCCTTGTGGTGCGTGAGCAGCTTGGCGGCGATCGGCGCTCCCTGCGGGCACGTGGCATACAAGGCGAGCAGAGCAAGGGTGAGGCGAGCAGTGTGTCAGTGCCACGAGGAGAGGCGGCGTGCACCTGATAGCTCGCCAGCCAGACACTCGCAAAGCCGCCGCTGCCGATCTCGTGCTCGAGCTGGACGTCTCGGTCCCTCGTCATCTCAAGCGATGCGTCCGATGCGGAGATGGCGGGGGAGCCCTTGGGCCCGTCGGCCGTCGTCGTGAGGGCTGCAGGGCTGACCGGGGTGGCCTCGCCAGTGTTGAGGCCACCCACGTTCTGAACGCGCTCGTGAAGCAAATCGACGCGCCCACCACGCGACGCACACGCACGTCTGGCCTCGCGCGACGACAGCGGTGGTGCAGAGCCCACCACGCAACCGCAGCGAATATGACGCAAGTGGTGACCGCCAGGATGATCTCCGTCCACACCACGCCGCCACCCCCCTGGCTGAGCACGGCGTCGGCCTCCACCGGCGCCACTGGGGCTGTCCACGGCGGGCCCTCGGGCGGCATCGTCGGCGTCGGAGGAGGTGTCGCAGGCGGTGCGACAGCCCATGGCTCGAGGATCCGGTAGCAGTCGTAAGGGGCCTGCTCGTACACCTCTCGCTCGACACCAGCTGCGGCCATTTGTTGTGCGATTTGCCGGTAGGAGGTCTCCTGCAGCTCGTCGGCGCCACTACCCCAATACAGCCAGCAGGTCCCTTTGTACGCTATTAAGTCGGAGACGAGGGAGGTCATGTCGGTGAAGGTGGCAATCTCGGCCTCGTTGATCGAGGTGAAGCCCGTGCAGTTGCCGTCCGGTTGGCTCGCGCACGCCTCGACGCACTCGGCGAGCGGCACGGTTTCAAACCGTCGGATACGACGGTGATGTACTGGCGCGGTGTCGTTCGTAGTGCGGCAGAAGCCTCGGCCTACCAGCTCATATCGCAGGCCTTCCCCGGGCGGCGATGCCAGAGGCGGAGGCGACGTCGGAGGCAGAGGCGGTGGCGACACGACGGAATATGGAGGCGTCGCCGCCACCGGCGCGAGGAGAAGAACGAACATGAAACGCAACAACATTAGGCTGGCAATCTGATTGCCTCCGGACGAGGCCGTTCCCGAACAAAACAGCCTTCTGGAGCTGTTTTTGAACGCAAGCTGCAGCCAAGAAGGGGCTATATCACGTGGTCCCGGGAGTGAGCAAATGGGGAATTCCTAAAGATCCATAAGAAACGCCACCAAAGGCACCAAATGTGAGCCTCTCGCATCTAAAGTATCTTAAGGGAGGGAGGGAGGGAGAGAGGGCACTCAGACCGAAATGCGCCACCTGCCATCCGACCCGAGCACCTTTTTTGGCGCTCCAGCACTGGCGTTGCGCCCCTGGTGCGGCGCCGCGCAGACGTTCTCCGCTGCCTTCGTGTGCTCAAAGGTGCGGTAGCGCAGATGCGACCAGAACTTGATCCGGTCCTCGCTCACGTTCGTGACGCGAAGAGCGGGCATCCAAAACTGCTGATCGCCCCATCGGTGGACCCAGCCCCCCTCCCACCCGTGCCAATGCTTGGCAAAGAAGAGCACCTGGTCGCTCTGCCAGTAGCCGAGCCAGCCCGCGACGAAATTCGCGTACGCCACGAGTGGGTACGGCCCTTCCGTTTGCCACTTGAGCGCCTCCGTCGTGGCGCAGCAGGCGTGCTTGGAAGTGTAGCTCGACATGAAGTCACCAAGGCCACGTTCGCACATCTGGTTGTCCTGCTGCAGTCGTGTGTGCATGAACCACGCCCCGCTCTTGACGAGCTCTTCGCTCAGACGGATTGGTTGGCGAAGGCACACGTCCACGTCGACCTTGGCCCAGTAGTCGAAGCGGCGTAGCAGCGGTTGCGCTAGCATGGGGAGCGAGTACCACTTGGTGGCGAGCGGATACTCGCCCGTCGAGTTGCAGCCAGACGCGATGCCTCGCTCCTTTTTCAAGTCGTGCAGACTAGTGTGACGAGCGCCGTGCAGCGAGCCACCGTAGATTGCGGGCGCACCGACGGCAATCCCACATGTCAAGGCTGAATTGCCTCGCGGCGTGCTCCAGCGTTCACAGCCGTCCAGCATTGGCGCATCACATGACTGCAGCTTCAACGCATCGATGAGCCCTGCGCGAAGAGACTTTGGCTCATCGACCGGGTAGAAGATCGTCACAATCTCACGGGCACCAAGCAGGTGCTCGTCCCATGTTGCAAAGTTGTCCGAGCTGCTGAGGCGACTGGCGACATTCTCGTGCGACAGAAACAGCACGATGGCCGTCCATGCGTCGTCGTTTGGATACGTAGGGCGCGCCAGGGTGTCGCGTGCGCACGCCGCCGAGCCGGACAGTGCGTCTGCGGGCGACGGCGATGCGAGCACGGCCTGGCCGATTGGCTGCGAGCAAGCAGCGGCGGGCATGTTTTGTTTCTGCGGGCTGCGCGCATGCAAGACAGCATTCTTTTTCCATTTTTCATAAGTAATAAACCTCAGTACCCTCGCCCTACTCTTGAGACTCGTTCGGGCGTCTTCGCTCACCGCGCCTTAGTTAGTCTCCACGTCGCTCTTCTTTCTCGGTCACCGTGCTGCGGGCGGGCTCGATGAGCGTCTCGTACGTCGTCCGCCGGTGCTTCCTGAGGTACGGCATGAACGGCGTGCCGCCCGTGCCCTGGATCTCGTCGTCCTTGCGGCTGTCCCACTGGCGCACGTACGTGAACGCCAGCTCGAAGTGCAGCTTGCGGAAGGTGACGAGCGCGGCGACCACGCGGTCGTACGCGGCCGCGAGGCCGGCGTCGGCGGCGTCGACCACCGCGGCGCGCAGGTCGGGGCCGCGCTCGAGCGCGCTGATGAAGGCGGCGTGCTCGGGCGGCATGTAGCTACGCATCGCGAGCAGGTACGGCAGCAGCTCGTCCTCGGACATGCCGATGCCGAGCGCCGCGTCGAGCGCCGGTACCACCGAACTCTGCGCGCCCGTCTCGCCAAAGTACCGCTCGCTGCGCAGGCCGGACTCATGGTGGTGGCCAGGGTGGGCGGCGGCGCCATTGCCGCGGCCACCACCATCGGGCACGCCCGCGTAGGAGAGGCCCTCCGGCGGCATCGACTCGTGCGTCCAGCCGGACATGAACGTGCGCACGCGTTTGTGGTAGATGTACGGGTCGCACCGCTCGCCCATCCGCTGCAGGATGGCGACGGACGCCTCGACCGACTCGGCCGCCTCGCGCAGTAGCGCGACGATCAGCGGCTTGACGCGCGCGTGCTCCTTGGCGGCGCGCTTGTTGCCGCGGCCGCCGCGGCCGCCGCGCGCGCGCGCGCGCAGCCCGGCCGAGAGACGCTGCGCCTCGGCGGCGGCGACGACGGCGGCGCCGGAGCGCGCCTCGATGGCGACGTGCACGGCCGAGAACCACTCCTCGTCCATCCCGCCGAGGAAGTTGAGCGCGCGGCGCGTGTTGCCGAGCGCGACGGGCTTGCGCGGGTCGATGCGCACCCAGTTGTGCAGGTTGAAGCTCGCGTACGTCAGGACGGGCCGCCGCCGCAGCGGCGTCCGCTCGGCGACGGCGACCCACGGCACCGCGAGCTGCGCGGGCAGCGTCGTCAGCGGCGGCTCCTCGCCCCACACGGCGGCGTGCGCCAAAAAGGAGAGCAGCGAGTAGCAGCGCTCGAGCTTGCGCTCGTCGCCCCGCAGCGCGGCGATCCACACGGCGGGCGCGGGCGTCGTCGGCAGCTCCGAGACGACGCGACGCACGTTGCGCGCCGCGAGCAAGCCGGGCAGCGCCGCCGCCGCCTCCTCCCACGCGAGAAAGAGCGCCGCCGCCTCGCCCGTCGGGTCCGGGTCCGGGTCGACGTCGGCGCCGCCGTCGGCGCCGCCGGCGGCCAGCGGCAGCAGCGGCAGCAGCGATGCGACAGGGTCGAGCGGCGGCAGGAAGCCGCGCGCGCGCGTCACGCCGTAGTCGGCGGCGCGCGGCGGCACGCACCACCCCGCGCGCTTGCTCGTGCTCGTACTACCCGAGTTAGTATGCCCCTTCGCGAGCAGCTCGGTCGTCCTCTGCCAGACGGAGAGCCACGGCGTCGCGTCGGCGGTGACGACGTCGTAGTGGCCCGCCAGCGGGACCTCGAGCAGCGTCACGTCCGCGCCAGCGCCAGCGCCAGCGCCAGCGCCAGCGCCAGCGCCAGCGCCAGCGCCAGCGCCAGCTTCGGCGTCGGCGTCGGCGTCGGCGTCGGCGTCGGCGTCGCCCTCGCGCGCCGTGGTGGCGGTGGCGGCGGCGTCCTGCTTGCACCTGGCGGCATAGTCGGTGACGAGGCGTGGCGGCACGTCGGGGTCGTCGGTGCCGGTGACCAGCAGCGTCGGCGTCGTCAGCTTCGTCGGGAGCGACGCGGCGGCGTATCGCGCCCGCGCCGCCTCCGTCGACGGCGGGCCGCCGAGGTACAGCTCGATCGCGTCGCCCTCGTCGCTCAGCGCCGCCTCGTGCCCGGCGACCATGTCCGGCACCGGCGCGATCGCGACGCACAGCGACGCCGCCGCCGTGCCGGCGGCGCGCGCGCGCTCGCACGCGGCGACCGCGAGCGTCGCGCCCGCCGAGTGGCCCAGCACGACGAGCCGCGACGCGTCGACCTCCGGCCGCGCCGCCACCGCCGCGAGCGCCGCGGTCACGTCGTCCTCGGGGCCGGGGTAGGTGCCGCCCTAGCGA
>Ga0209713_10002229_pt1 | contig 11992 bp, 15 predicted proteins | sample ArcOceMetagenome_3_FD_187444 | JGI IMG/M metagenome (GOLD analysis project Ga0209713, IMG submission 187444) | Marine eukaryotic phytoplankton communities from Arctic Ocean - Arctic Ocean- Svalbard ARC20M Metagenome (SPAdes) (version 2) | ecosystem: Environmental > Aquatic > Marine > Oceanic...
GGGGGGGAGGTCTTTCTAGGGCAAGAAAGACCTCGCGCAGTCGGGAGATGGGCCATTTGCTGCCCGCCCCGACCGTCTCCTTGTAGGAGTTGAACGAGGGCGAGTGCTTGTTGATCGACGAGTTCGTGAGATGCGCGTACAGGTTGTTGAGGCTGCCCTCCTCGCGCGAGTACTTTTCCGTCGCAAACCGCACCAGGCCCTCGTGGTAGCAGAAGCAGCGCAATGGGTGGAACGAGGTCACAAGGACGTACAGCCGGAGGTCAAATTTGAAACCCCCAACGGTGAGAGGCCGTGAAATGTACTCCTGCACGACATACTGCTGGTCGTAGACGAGCTGCGAAATGTGCGAGATGATGAAGATGCCGCGGCCTCGCGAAGAGTCTGAGGGCTTGCAGATCCAGAACTTCTCGCCCGCCTCATCGCTCTCCTGGCGCTCGGAAAAGGCCTGCATGAAGGCCAGGTACTCGTTTGGCAAGACGAACGTCATCGGGACAAAGTCAAAGATCTTGCCGTAGGAGCCCGCCAGGCGCTTGATGTTGCGATGCAGATTGTCTTTCTTGGTGATGCCGCTCGACTTGGGGCAGTGGTTCAGGCGCTGGTGCGGCAGGCACTTTTCCCAGTCGGAGAGCTTGAAGCGCCCACTCTTCCAGTGCAGCGACCACACGGCCTCGTCGTCCGTGTCCTTGTCCCATTCCCGCCAGCCCTGCGCACACGGCCAACTCCCGTCACGGGATGCGCACCAACCAACTCTCCCACGCGCAACGCAGCCCCCCGCCGACATGAGACACACGGGGAGAGTGGGGGTCGAACGCACCTTGGCCGAGAGCACGCGCCGGATGACTGGCGGCACGCGCGTCTCAGAGCACTTGAACACAAGCTGCGCCCCCGTCCCAGATGCCCCGCCCTCGAGCGGCATCCCTCCTCCCTCACCCAGCTTTGTTGGCGTTGCCTTGAAAAACCCATCAACTGAACGACCAGTTCGCCACGAACTTGGCTGCAAGTTTGGCCGCGGCCGGTGCACTTTGTGTCGCAGCTTGGCCAGGGCGGGAGAAGGGGGGGGATGCCGTGCGCGTGCCTGTGCCTCGGCCCGCGCACTGCACGCGCGCCCAGCCCCCAGAAGGCGCCACCGACGGCGGGCGCGGGCGCGGGCCGTCCGCTGCCGCCAACGCCGCCCGCAGAGGAGCGGGCGGCGGCTGCGCCGGGCCGGGCGCCGCTGACGGCCGTGAGCGTGGGGGAGCACGCGGACGCCTTTGATGAGGTCTGCGAAGCCATGCGCGCTGCTCCCCGACCCCGTGCGCGCATGCGCGCGGCCTCCTGGCAGCTGAGCTGCGCGCGATGCCGCGCGCCACACCGACGCACGCGCAGGTGCCGTTGGTGCGCGGCACGAACCCCCCGCTGCCTGCAGTGCAGCTGCCGCCGTCCACAGAGGAAGGCCCGTCGCAGGGCGCCCCAGAACTCTTGAGCCCGACCGCGCACCGGTGCCGCCTGGATGTCACGCACGCGAAAGCATGAAGCGCTCCGGATGCCATGCGTGTCTTTGCGCTCCGCCGCGTCGGCTTGCTGCGTGTGCGTTGTGCCCCCCCGTCCTCTGCCCCTAGCCTCGGCATGCAGCCTGATCGCGCCAGTCCCGCCCTCACAGCAAGCCGACTCGGCACATTGCGAACATGGGCACGCACGTCGCAAATGTCCAGCAAACGCCGCATTGCGTCGAGCCAGAGGGTTTCCACTGGCTCAAAGCGTCGCCCATCATGGAGCCGCAACCGACACCGCCGCCGCTGCCGCCTCGTGCGGCCCCGCAGGTGCGTATTCCGAGCGGAGAAATTCACGGTCTCCAGGTGGACGACGAGGCGGTCGGTGAAGGCGCTGAGGAGGCAAAGGGTGCTGATGGGACGGGCATAGCCTCTGCGAACGCTGCGTGCCTGGACTCCATATCGCCTACCGAAATTGACGCTGCGCTTCGCGGGCAAGAACGATCTGAGGGAAGCACTTTGACAGCATCAGCATCAGCAACTAGAGCCTCCGGGACTGAACCCGAGACCCGCATTACACAGGTCACCACCAACGAGTTTGTTTTTAGTCGATCCTAGATTAGGGCGCAGCAGGCATGATGAGACATTTGGCATACACCCGGTGTCGCGTTTTTCAAAACTCGTTCACGCGTGATGAGGATGGCAGATTCAATGGGCGCGGCGGCCACTTGCGGCCGCTGATCCCACGCCCTCACCGGAGCCGCCGCCACGAGTCATAGTAAGTCCCGGGGGCGATTGGGCGGCGGAGGAAGGGCGTGTGTGGGGCGAGAAAGATGGAAGTGCTGGGAGCGTTTGGGGAATGCTTGACGCTAGAAGGGCGGGCGAGGGAAGTGAAGAGGAGGGTGCGAAGGCAGCGGCAGCAGAAGGAAATGGAGGTATGTCTTTCTTCCTTCACGTTTTCTTTGCTCGCGCGTCAATGCTCATTGTGCGTGTGCAATGCAAACGCGTCTTTGGAATCGCATGGGAATGCACCGCAGGATTTTGCTGTTGTGCTGTACAGATTATTGTGCTGTCCACTTTTGTAAACCGTCAATTTTGCAAATTTTGTTGGCAAGTGCACGTGTATGTACGTACACACATGCACACACGTGATATCTCAGGCATGTCGACTCCTGCGTCAGTTGCCACGACGTGTATACAGCCTTCCCCCCTCGTGAATCCGGTATAGAGAGGCTGTGGCGGGTAGTGCCAAAGCAAGATTCGAAGACAGACTAGCCTCAAAAGGATAAGTCAGCCAATTAGAGAATGGGGGTGGGCGAGAGGGAAGCGAGTTACTACAAGAAAAAAAATCATAATCCTTCAAGCTATACCAAAAGCCGAGGACCTCTATTGAAACAGCAGTATGGGTGCCGCGGCTTTCCTCCCTGTAGCATTAATTTCCCAAGCTCTGCTGATGATGTGACTTATGGCCCTCATGTGACGGCAGGCGATTCCCCCTGCCGAAGGGAAGATGGCAGCGCCAGGGATTACAGGGCATGTCCCCGCTACCCAGACATCCTGCCCTGCTGCTGAACACAAACCATCGCGTGTGATGCCAAGCTGGGAGGCTGAGGTGAGAATAAAAGACCATTTAAGGGGCGGGCGGGTAGACAAAAGATTAAAAGGTCGAGCGCGTCAGCGTAGGCGAACATAGTGGGCTGTGCAAATACGTATACAGTAAGGCAATACTCGTACTCAAATACCTGTCGACGCGTGTGTCCTATTTCTGCTGACAGTACAGCTAATGTTGCGTGTTTCACCTCCCAACCTCGTCCCTCCCTCCCTACCCCTCAAACCCTCTACCTGCCTCCCTCCCTCTCCCTCTCCCCTTGCCGCTCCATCTCTCTGTCCCTCTCTCTTTGCCTCTCTCCCAATCACTATCTCAATCTCAACGTTCCCACAGCTCTCTCTTTCGCCCCATCACTCAAACATTTACTCAAAATTTCTCTCTTTTCAAAGGCGCGGATGTATCATGAGGCGTTGAATCACACGATTTCATTTGCTGAACTTCATCGGCTCACTTCGATTCGAGATGTCACGGTGAGAGAGAGGCATTAAGGGGCAAATGCTGAGAGAGAAAGAAAGTAAGAGACCGAGAGAGAGAGAGAGAGAGAGTTGCAGGAAGGGTTTTAGTTGTGATCAGCGTCAGCGCACCCACTCCGCTGTGTTGCACTTTCCTTTCCCACCGCTGTTGTCTAACTTGCCAGCGTTGCGCATGGATAACTTTAGGTGTCAAGCATTCCATGTTTGGATCCCCGAAGCGCTGGTCTGCAGGTGAGAGACCCCTGGGAGAGGGCAGGATGAGGAGTATTGCACAAGCGAACTCAGCAGTTTCCCGTGTGTGCTTCTGTTCTGTGAAGTTGCACTTGAAGAGCAAGAAGTTTTGAAAAATGGGCTCATCCTTCGTGAAAATATGAGCAGTGCCCCGTGTGTTTACTCAACAAAGCGCAGGCGATCTTACGTGACAAGCATCGGGAGAAGGTAAGCAAATGGACGCATGCACGCCCAATCTGTGTTCATGCATTCATGCATCATTGAATAGTACAGATGGATGGACGTTTGTGCAAAGAATCGTGTCACTGAAGGGCTCGTTTCTGAAAGATGTTCTCGCTGCTGCTAAAATCTGTTGAATCCTGTCTGTGCCTCGAACAAATGTAGGCGGTGATGCGCGGATTGTCAGTGGTGCAAAGGGTAAGACTGAACTCCATTTCGTTGATTCCTAAGCTGTCATTCCTCATTTCACTCTATTGCCCAAACCCCACTCTCTGCACGCCACCGCTGGCATTTGCTGTATTGTTGTCGCGCACTATCACTCCCGTTCCCATCCGCTGTTTCTAGGATATCTGTCTTTCAACGCAGTCAGATCTCCACCTTTCTCTTCATGCATGCACAAACGTGCATGCAACCTGCATGCATGCACATCTTCTCTGTTTGAGTAAGGTGTGCACACACACAAACAGACGGTGGAGGAGGAACCCGCAACGAGGCTGCCGAAATTTGAACCCGCGTTGCCAAGCACCCCTCCACTCTCTCCCCGTGGCTCCCTGGCGTCTGGCAGAGGCAAACATGGAGCCTTGTTGGGATTTGATTTATTGGATTGGTCAGGGCTCGCCCAAACATGTGGACTGCAGGATCAGGTGGGTCTATCAGCCCTTGAATCATCTGTTCCCACACATTTCACGTTACAGCCTGATAGATAGCATGCGGTGAACTGGCTGGCATTTGTTGCACGGAAACAGAACACACAGCTGCAGATGCTGACGTGTGATACTTGCAAGACGACATGAGCATATAAGCGTCTTGCAGCTGAAAACGAACGTGGGAATCTGCACGTGTGCGCGTGCATGCGTGCGTAAACAGGGTCGATCTCACCGAACAAGCTCATTGGTGCATAAGCTTTCGTCAAGCGAACAAAACCTCCAGTATGGCGCGATTAGGCCGATAAAGACGGCCTATGGAGTAGACGAGGCGCAAATGTTGTTATGAGAAGTGCCGGTAGAAGTGCGTTGGTCGTGTCGCTCTCTCTCTCTCTCTGGCCCTCTTTGATCCCTCTGCGACGAATTTGGTCCTCTGCAGGGGACCAAACTTTGATCCCCCTGATGATGATGTATAAGGCCCTGTATGTTACTGAGGGTGCTCGATGTAGAATATCCGCGCGACATGCGTGGGAGTGAGACGGGGATCAGCACGAATCCTCCACAATATTAAATTATGCATATTCTTTGTCCTGTGCGGCCGGGAGTTGAATCTTCTCAAGCAACAATTTCGCGGCCCGAAAACGGGCCGGATTCGCGGCCCGGACAGGCGACCGCTTTGCCTGTCCGGGCCGGAAATCCGGCCCGTTTTCGGGCCGCGAAATCGGCCCGTTTTCGGGCCGCGGGCCGCAAAATCGGCCCGAAAACGGGCCGCAAAATCGGCCCGTTCTGGCTGACATCACGGGGGAACAGGACAAGAAGATAGAGAATCCCCCCCTTGATTGTGGCACCAGTACATGGATTCCGTGTCGGCGGGAGAATCGGGATTGTGATGCAGCCGGAAAACTTCTCCAGCGAGGCGAGGGCCCGGGGTCCCGGGGCCCCCAATTTGATTGCAAGATAAACCCCCACGGGGGGGTTATCCAAAACCCGGGAGTTGGGCTAACTGCGCCGAATTTGGCATAGCATATGAAAGCCCGTCAACAGGGCTTTCATATGCGTCCAAGATCATGGCCTAGTTCGTCTCAGTTGCTGAGTTATTGACTGTCCTTTCTATGTTTATTACTGTAGGACCTATGAAAAAGCTGTGAGCGGGGGGGGAGAGAGGGAAAAAGGAGGACATGTGCTAAGGGACACTACCAGCCGCGGCCTGTATGTTCGAGTCTGGCCACCTCACACTAGTGAGCGGCGCGGGGGAGGGGGAGGTTGTGAGCAAGAACCTTCAAAGTTTCTCAGCTCTTTGAGAATTCTCAGCTCCGCAAAAGTTTTTTTCCCACGAACTAGAACGCGTTCCGTACACTCCCGGCACACGGTTCTTTTTTTCCTGGGCGAAAGAGGCAAACGCCTGGCACGCTCTGGAGGTGGCATGGCGGCCGCCGGGAGGACATCGATCGTGCGAGGCCCGCTCGTGGCTCGCACTGTGCTCACGTGCAGCGCATAGCCAGCAGAGGAGGCGGCTCGTGGGTCATAGCCAGAAGAGGAGGCGGCTCGTGGGTCACCAAGCCAAGTCTGCAATGCAGGCCAACCGACAGGCGGAGCGCGGGGAGGTGGAGGCCGAGGAGCGGGATGGCGCCACGCTGCCAACGGCGACACGCGACCCGTCCGCACAGGAAGGCATAGACGACGGCGACATATTGCGTGAGGCGCAAATAGCACTGGGCGGGCACCCATTTGGGGTGCCGGAAACGGACTCGCCTTCTCGTAGCGTGGGAGCCAACAGCGGACCTGCGAACGGGGACGCGCATGCACCAGCTCCCGCCTCTGTGCGTCGGCCGCGACGGCCAAAGCTTGTAAGGAGATTGTCCACGTATGAAGAGCGAGTGCAGATCATGGTCAAACGACGGCGTGAGCGGGAGGAGCAGGAGGAGGAAAGTAATAGAGGAAACACACCCGCAAAGGCGTGGTTTTATCCTAGCCTGTTCTGGGGGCTGCCGCCTAACGTTCATACGCGCCAGGACGGGGCTAAGGCTTTGCAGGCGTGGGACGTAATCATCGCAGTTGCATGCCTTTATCAGGGATTTATGGTGCCATTCAGCCTGTGCTTTGAAAAACTGTACCTTACCGCGGGCAGTGACGCGAACACTTCCGAGCAATGCCTGTTTGCTCCCAACGTCGCCATCCATCCCGATGCGCCATTCTTCATCTCACGATACGTGGACGTGGTGGTCGATTTCCTGTTCATAGTGGATATTGGTCTCAATTTCGTAAGCGCCCGGTGGGTGCTCGAAGTCGAGCCGATGGAGCATTGGCAGCTCTACGACAACATCAGCGACATTTCCAAGCTATACGTCACGGATGGCTCTTTTGCGTTGGATTTTCTGGGCTCGTTGCCCGTCCAATACCTCAACTGCATCCCGGTGGGTTCTCGCAAAATGACGAGATACATCCGCACCCCCCACATGCATTAACAAATGCGTTTGTTATCTTTTGGACTGCTGATGCTGCATTTTTTTTCGCGAAGTGAAACGCTTTTTGCCGTTGTGCAGGGGCTGTCGGCCGGAAACATAAAGCTGATGCGCCTGTTTCGGATGATCAAACTCGTTCGCTTGAATCGCCTAAAACAGCTCCTTGCGGCGATCCAGACAGCGTTTCCAAAATCTGTATACATTACCGCCGCAGCGCAACTTCTGACAGTCTTCTCACTCTTTGCACACATTTCGGCTTGCCTCTTCTTTTACATGGCCTACGGGATGGCCGATCCTGATGGCACTGAATATGAGAAATGGCTGTACTTCAATGGGTGGGTTTACGAGGACGGAATCCTCGATGAGAAGGGGGACCTGAGACCCCATGCCCCCGGTCCTTGGATCTCGGCCTTCTATTGGGCCGTGACGACGATGTCGACGATTGGGTACGGTGACATCAGCCCCGGAACGGCACCCGAAAGGGTTCTGGGGATGTTCCTGATGGCAGGCGGATGCTCATTTTTTGCGTGGGTCACAGGTAAACTTGTCTCTGCACAGATTCAAATTTAGAATCAGCGCTCGCAAAGTGGATTGAAATATATGCCCCCGATTAGCGAATAGCAAAGAGATCAGTTTCGCGAGAAGCCTCTTCTGCTGGGTGTGGAAGGAGGACCGTGACTGACTATGTGTCTGTACACATGTCGCACGTGCACACTTGACAGGCAAAATTACGCAGCTGTTGACCCAGAAGCCCACCTGTGAAGAGCGATTCGATAACATCATCGGCGATCTGGAGACATTCATGGCCTCACGCCGCCTGCCGCTCGAGTTGCGGCGGAAGATCCGAAACTATTACAAAGTCCGATATCCATCGAAATGCGTGTTTGACGAGGGCCTGATAATTGGCGACATTGAATCGCCATTTATCAAGAAAGACATCGTGTTGCACTTGTTTTCCGACTTGGTTTCGTTAGTGCCTCTGTTCAAGCTGGTCGACGAGGATGTACGAAAAGAAATCTGTTACAAACTGCGCAGCATCTACCGCATGCCCGGGCGCGTTGTGACGACTGCGGGAACAGTCCCGGATTCCTTCTACTTTATTCGTTTCGGCACCGTATCGCTGAAAGGCATGGGATTCAAGCCTCGCATAATCACGCAGGGCGACATTTTTGGCGAGATGGCTCTCATGGGGTTGACGCCGAACGGTCTCCGCCTCCGAACATGTACTGCCGTCAGTGTGGTTGAGTTGTGCGAGATGCATTGGGAAGATTTCAAACAGCTGCTTGTCACACAGAAGTCACTACTGAGCAAAGTTCTAGAAGTGTCGCGCATGCACGTGCACAACCTGAAGCTCGCGCTGCAGGCAGCACAATCGTTCGACCCGCGGTCTAACCAACCTCCCAATGATTTTTACGACTCGCTGAGCTGCATCGAATGGAAAGATATCTGTTCGATTATAGACCTGAACGAGAAACGCGCACGCGCACGCGACCTTGACTCCAAGTTTGATGAGAAGCTCATCAAAAGCGTCGAGGAAGCAGGTGGCGGACACAAAATGATGCAAACGTCGGTTTTGATCATCGTGCGCTCGATGCAAAACGTTGTAAGAACCGGGTGGGAAGACGGCAGTAAAGGAATTATCGTGTGCTCTTGGCCGGGTGTGACGGGCACGCCCTTTGCCGTGCAGAACGAGTCAAAAGAATTTAGACTGGACAATCCTACGAACAGCAAACTTGGTACGGTGAACATCCGTGATGAGATTCGGCTGGCCATCGTGCATCCCCACGACGTGCTCTTGGCTGCATTACCTCCGATCACAGTGCGCCTCTTCTCCCTTCACCGCAAACCGCATCATGATCTTTTGCATCGCACAATATCGAGTGACAGGGAAGTCGGAAGGCGCTCAAAGATACACCCGGATGCAGAGCCTGTTTCCGAGGGCCAAATCCGATTTGAAGATTGGCTTGGCAGATCAAATCAGAAGCAACAAGCACTAGAGTACCATCCCGTGACTCTAACCTGCCCAAACTCAGACACTCCAGGGGTGCAAGCAGAGCTTCTGGTGCGGTTGTCCTTTCGGCGGCGTGCCCAACGTGAATGGAGCAGGGTTGTGCCACGCATGTTGACGACAGGTGCGTCGGAATTTTTCGCCGGGAAGTTGGCGAAAATCTTTGAAAGTGTTGAAAACAGAGAAAGAATGTTCCATGATCAATTGCGAGGCTTGAGACTCGCTGCGATTCTGCAAAAAGCAACAGCCAACTCAGCAGCTCCCGAGGATGAGAATCTCAACGTGCCTGGCAAGAAGGTTGTGGCAATGGAAAGGGACAATGACAACCAGGATCGAATGGCATTCCTTTTGGAGCAACTCAATTCAAAGTTGGAAAATATGCAGCTAAATGAGGGTGAAATAATGGAGCCCGCGAAGCCCTCACTCGCAGGGAGCCTTTGGGATGGCATTGCTGAGGCTCATGATGCGCACCTGCACGCTGGGCACCACGGCGCGCATGGGCATATAGGTGAAATGATGCAGCAACTTTTGACAGAGATGAAGGAAATGAAGGCTTCGATTGAGGACATACGCCAGACGCAGAAGCTACAGGCAGATGCCATGCGGATACTCGAATCCAAGGCCACCGGTGCAGCAATTTCAGCAGAAACGTGAAAAGTTCGGCAGCGCTTTTCTGCGACGGCCTGGCGTTCCGCAGTCCTCGTAGAACTTGCTTGGCTGCTTCCCTCCCTCTACACTATCCTCACGTCCATTGGCATTGTGTCTAAAATTTGTATTCTTGTTCGAAGAGCATGTGAAGTAATAAATCATGCGCTTGTCAGACGTTGGATGGCGTCTCAGCCTCAAACACCACACACGCACAACCTCGCCCAGACGTCAGCGCCCTCGGATTGCGCGCGCGCGGGCGCGACGTGGCCCGCTCGCTCGTCAGCTCGCTCGCTGGGACCCGGCGGCAACCATATTCTTTGTATTCGTGGTACCTGCGTACGGCACAGCGGGCGGGGGCATGAGGAAGCATTGATTATCGATGTACGCGCTCGCTGTGGCGGTGGCTGTCCCCGTTCATCTTACTATCATCGGCTCTCTTGCCCTGCCGCAATCGGTACCTGTCCGGCAATACAAACACAAGTTGAGCACCAAAGCATCAGAGACGAGGAGTGGGGGGTCGCACCTTGTAACATTTGAAGGCATGGGAACCTTATGAAAAAGACTCGGACTAAAGTTGTCAGTTGAAATTCCAGTTTGACAAGTTTCACACGGCTCAATCTCAAACATCCACTAAAAAAGAGGAAAAAAAACTTTTTTTTTAGTGGAGTGATGACGCCAGAGGACGCGCGAGACCACTTAATGCACAGATAGGTGACGTGTGCCGCAGGCTGCGTCGTGATGCCTGTGCATATGTGCATATGTGCATATGCACCTGTGTACATCTGTAGCGGAGGCGAGTGCTGACGCCCAGCATGCGAAAGGACTCTGTGACGCACTGGTCAGCAGCCTTGCGTTGCCAGCGGGCTGACTGCCAAGACGAGAACCGACGCACGAGCTTCGTGCGTGGGTTCGCGACTGTGCGGAGAGACTGATCCTCATTGCAAACTGCGCAGATACGGCAACTCGCATCCGCTACTTACCCTACTTACCTTCATCTACTTACCCTACGCACGTCCAACAAGATTGGACAACTCCGCTGCTTGCACAACATTGACTCGGACCTGGCGAGTCATCTCAAGACCACTGAATAGTAACTCGTGCAAGGTTCTGAGAGTAGTCTGCTGCGCTGGGGCACAGCTCGCCAACCGCAGCGCGGGAAGTGCGGCAAGCCGGCGCGCAGGCTTGCGCGCATCATCACTCGGGAGGCACGCGTGCGCTTGTTGGAGCAGATGTACTGACTGCCATGTACAAACCAGCACTCTACAAACTCAAATGGAGGCTACTTCGCACTCCGCCCCCAAGGTACCGGACCTGCCCTACAGCCTGCGAAGCACAAGTCTTTTCGTTGCATCTCTGCTGCAAGCGCGTGCCAACGATCCCCCACTACCTGTCAGGATGTGACAGTGGCAAATGGGGGAGTGACACGTCACTAGAGAGAGAGAGAGAGAGAGAGAGAGAGAGAGAGAGAGAGAGAGAGAGAGATTTATTAGGAACTAGTCCGTGTCACGCCCCCAATTGCCCATGTCACATCCTATTATTCCTGGGGACTGGAGCATCTTCTCTACCCTCAACCAAACAGCGCAGCTAGCACAGTCTTGGACGGTGCAGCCACCCCAACCCCCAAGCCACCAACCCCCTCACTAAACCTAATCAGGGCGGGCGTCCAAGTACTAACAGACTAAACCGTACCTACTCACTAACTAAACCTCTACGCTGAACCGAACAGGGCGGGGGCTTTGACGGCCCAAATGTGACGCCGAAAGCTTCAGCTGCGGGCGCCTGCAAGTCTTCTTCCTTCTCCAAGAATCAGCAGCAGCAGCAGCAGCAGCAGCAGCAGCAGCAGCTCGGCAACCTTGCCGGTGTGTGCGCGAGATCCAGGACTTGAGAACTCAGGACTGGGGTCTACTTCATTTAGGACTTTAGGACTTGCGTGTACTTAGGTGTACTTAGGACTTGGGTGTACTTAGGTGTACTTAGGACTTAGGTGTACTTAGGTGTACTTAGGTGTACTGAGGTGTACTAGGACTTGGGACTTAAATGTGCTTAGGACTTAGGACTACTTAGGACTAAAGACTTAGGACTTAGGATGTGTGTGTGTGTGTCACGCATCAGCAGCTCAATCCTCAACCCTTAATCCTACACACACACACACACATACACACACACACGCTCAGCTCAATCCTCAATCCTAAACCCTACCTCTCTCTCTTGCGCTCGCGCTCTCTGTCA
>Ga0209713_10002230_pt1 | contig 11988 bp, 8 predicted proteins | sample ArcOceMetagenome_3_FD_187444 | JGI IMG/M metagenome (GOLD analysis project Ga0209713, IMG submission 187444) | Marine eukaryotic phytoplankton communities from Arctic Ocean - Arctic Ocean- Svalbard ARC20M Metagenome (SPAdes) (version 2) | ecosystem: Environmental > Aquatic > Marine > Oceanic...
GGGGTGGGCAGGGGGCGCCGGGTAGAGCGCACGCCCCCCAAGCGCGTCGGCCCGCCCCCGAAGGGGCGAGTGGTTCAGCTGGATTTCGATGTCTGCCGGCCCTAGGCTCGGGTCACCGCCGCGGCGGGTAAGAGCGAGTGGTGCGTGGGCCGGTTGGGCGTTGGTCCTGAGGATGGCTGCCTGTGCACGTGCGCTCGGGGCGCGGCTGAGCGTGCGTGCGGGCCGTATGCGGCCGTGGCGCGTGAGCAGGCGCACGCATGCAAACTTGCGTGCATTACGCGGGCCAGGTTGTGCCAATGCGCAGGATGCGCGCTGCGCTCAGCCGCGCCGTGCTCAGGCGTGCCGCGGAGTCTGCCGGCCGCCGGCGGCTCATTCGACGCGTAATTCCGAGCTGCACCTCATGATGCCGATCGTGCTGCACAACTCCGCCAGGCCCGACTGCAGCGTCCAGTTGAAGCAGAGCAGCTTGAGCATCATGTGCAGGAGCAACTGCCGCTGCAGATTGTCGGCCATTCCACAGAGCTGGCGCTGGTCCACGACGTCGTGGTGGTTCAGGTGGATCAGCTGGGCGATGTGAATGCTCAGCTGCGATTTCCTGCGGCAGACTGGAGTGGTCATTCTGTCCATCGATTGTGCATCATTCCGCTGGCCGACTGCGCATCGAAGACGTGTCGAAAGCTGGTCGAAATTGGCCACGGTGGGTCGAGTGTTGGACAATAGTCACCGCCCCTAGGGTCGGGTCGCCGCCGGAGCGGGTACGGTCGCGCGCGCGGAGCGCCGGAGTGGAACACGTTCATTGTCTAACGCACGCTTTTGAACGCATGCTCATCGAACTACGCATCGAACATGCTCACTCAGCGCCCCTCCTCCCTCTGCGCGGCGATGCGATGCAGCTCCTCAGCAAGCGCACGCACCGGATCCGCGGGCGGCCCGCCGGCGCGAGTGAGCGTCGTGTGGACGGCGGGGCTGAGCACGGCCTCGATCTGCTCGGTGGCGCCGTCGCGCTCCTGCGGCGGCAGCCGCGCCAGCAAGCCGCTCACCGCGGCGCCGAGTGCCGCCTGCAGCTGGTCGATCGCGTCGCCGCCGGCGGCCTCGCGCGCGCGCATCGCCGCCAGCTCGCTCTCCTGCGCGGCGAGCCGCTGCTCGAGCTGCGCCAGGCGAGCCTCGGCCGCGCCACCCATGCCCATGCCCATGCCCATGCCCATGCCCATGCCCATGCCCATGCCCTCGCCGGAGCTCCGCGGGTCGCCCGCCGCGGCGCGCGCCTGCCGCATCGCGTCCCATATGCTAGCGCCTCGCCGCTGCTGCGCGCCGCCCGCCGCCGCGTCGCCGCCGTCGGTCGCCTTGCCAGCAGCAGCAGCAGCAGCAGCAGCAGCAGCCGCCGCACCGCCGCCGGCAGCGGCGGCGGCCGGCTCGTCCTCGTCAGGCGGCAGTCCCACCGCATCGAGCAGCTCGAGCGCACCACGGAAGACGTGGTAGTCCTTGTGCGCGCCCATGTTGGCGCGGACGCGCGTCAGCGTGTCGAGCTGCAGCTGCAGCTCGACGATGTGCGGCGGCTCGCGCGCGGCGGCGCTCGACGACGCGTCGTCGCCGTCAGGTACATCGTCAAAGTAGAAGTTGAGCAGCATGTCCGCCCAGCCGCCCGAGGTGGGCGTCAGCAGCCGATCCTTGAGGTAGACGATCTTGATGCGCTCCTCGATGCCGCCGACCTGGTTGACGTCGCCGATCTCGGCGTCGAGGTTGCTCAGCAGCGACAGCACCGAGTCGAGCTGCGACGCGTCGCGGCAGACGAGCGACGAGCGCAGCACGTCGTTGACGGCGCGCGACGAGAGGCGCGGCGCCCCCTGCGGCACGAGCAGCATCTTCTCGAGCGCGCGCCACAGCCCCTTGAGCGGCGCGTGCGTCGCGGTGCCGCCCGTCTTGTCGGCGAGCTGGTCGACGAGCGCCTCGAAGCGCCGCTTGAGCGCCACCGCGCCGCCCATCACCTCGCAGAAGGCGTCCGAGGGCTGCTGGCGCAGCGCCCTGCGCTCGAGGCGCGCGAGCTCGCCGCTGAGGCCCTGGCTCGTGCGCGAGAGCTCGCCGAAGTTGGGGTCGCGCCGCGCCTTGCTCAGGTTGGCCGAGTAGAGCTTGAGCGACCCCTGCCGCTGCGTCTCGTACGCGCGGCGCAGCAGCGCCACGGTCGCGTCGCCCCGGGCGGCCTCGATGGCGCCGTTGAGCACCTGCTCGGCGAGCGGCGCCACGTGCGGCCAGACGCGCTTCGCCCACTCCAGCTCGGCCTCCGGCAGCCAGCGGCTCTTGCCGCAGCGGAAACGCGTCTCGCGCAGCGTGCCGAAGAGCCGCCGGGGCACCGCGTCGCCGCAGTGGTGCACCTCGTGGATCGACGTCGCCTCGGCGCGCGACGCGCCGCCGCCGCCGCCGCCGCCGCCGCTGCTGCTAGCACGGGGGCCCTGCTTGCCGCCGAGGCTCCTGCCGCGCGGCGAGGTCTTACTCTTGGCCGGCTGCGCAAGCAGCCCGACGACGAGGATGCGGTCCTCGGTGGTCCAGCGCGCGAGCGTGCCGTCGCCGCCGGGGCGGTGCGCGCACAGCTCGACGAGCGGCACGGCCGCGTGCAGGTGGCTCGGCGGCTCGTATGTCTCGACGGTGTCGCCCAGCGTGACGGGCGCCGCCCGGAGCGCGGCGCGGCACCGCTCGAGGCAGCCGTCGATGAACGGCTGCATCGCGGTGGACTGCGCGAGCGTCACGTCGCCCGCGAGCGCGTCGCAGACCTCGCGCTGGTTCGCGCCGGGCGTCGTGTGCGCGGCGTGAAGGGGGCTGACGCCGGTCGCGTCCGCCGCGTCCACCTGCGCGCCGTTGCGCACCAGCGCGCGCACGAGGTCGAGGTTGCCGATCGCGATGGCGTGCTGCAGGTACGAGACGCCGCTCGGCTGCAGCGCGCCGTTGGGGTCGGCGCCGCCGTCGAAGAGCTCGACAAGGAGCGCCGTCAGGCCAGCGTCCATCTTGTTGGCACCACCTACCGCGCCGGCGCCGCCGCCCTCCGCCTCCGCCGCCGTGCCAGAGGGCTCGGCCGCCGGCTTGGCAGCGGCGGCGGCGGACTCGCCGCCACCGTCGCCCCCGCCGCCCCCGCCGCCTCCACCGCCGCCGCCGCCGCCGCCCTCCTTGCCGGCCTGGTTCTGCTGCTGCACGAGCGCATGCGCCGCGAGCATCGTGAGGAGGCCGTCGTCGTCCGACAACCGAATGCCCGCGCGCACGAGCCGCAGCGCCTCGCCGACGCGCGCGGCGCGCCGCGCCTCGTCGGCCTCGGCGAGCGCGACGCCCAGCAGCCCCGACCAGAGCCGGAGCATCGCGGGGTGCTCCGACGGCGACGCGAGGGCGAGGTGGAGCGAGCCCGGTCGGAGCAGCAGGGCGGCGCGGAAGGCCTCGGGCGGCGCGATGCGGATCACGCGCTCGCCGCTGTTCGGCGGCGCGTACACGCAGCCGTCGTCCGGATTGTACGCGGACGTCGTGAAGAGGCACGGAGAGACCTGCTTGCCGATCTCAGCCACCGGCAGCGGCGTCGGCCGGCCGGCGGTGGGGTCGTCGGCGGCGGTGCCGATGCGGAGCACATTCCAGTCGGAGCAGGGCGGCAGGTAGACCGCGCCATCGGCGCCGCACGAGCCGTTGCCGATGAACCAGCTCTCGACGGCGCCGTCGAGGAAGCTCACGTCCTGCGTCGCCGGGTCGACGCACAGCACGCGGCGCGTCTTGCCCTCGCTGGCGAAGGCCGGCGACATGTAGACCTTGCCGTCGCCGCCCGTCGCGGCGCCGACCATCTTCGTCTCGCTCACGCCGAAGCTCTCCTCGATGTTGGGCCCGATGGTGCCGACGGCGCCGGTGGCCGTGTCGATGCGCAGCACGCGCGTCGCGCCGTGGGGGCAGCAGTAGATGTTGCCGTCGCCGCCGCGCGCGCAGCCGACCCACTTCTGCCGGTTGTGCTTGAGCTGCGCACCGTAGCCGTCCTCCATCTCGTCGAGCCGCGGGCCCCAGAGCGCCACGTCGCCCGTCGCCGTGTCGACGCGCAGCACGCGCGGCGCCTTGTTGGGCACGCCGTACACGTAGCGGCCGTCGGGCGAGGTGGCGGCGCCGCACCACTTGTTGCCCTGGTCGGGCGGGCCCGTGTCGGCGTCCTCCTTGTTCCAGTCGGGCCCAATCAGAGTGACGTCGTCTGTCCTCGGATCGATCTTGAGCACCTGGAACGTCGTCGTGCCGCAATCGGGGATCGAATAGACGCAGCCGTCTCCCGCGACCACCGTGTTCAACGACCACTTGCATAGGTCGCCGTGCTTCGGCTTCTCGAAGACCGGCCCGATCAGGGCGCTCGTCGACGTGAGCGGGTCAAACTTGAGCACCTGCGCGGCGTTCTGCATCGGGATCGCGTACATCATCATGCGGCCCGACGCGTCCCTCGCAAACGCGGCGCCGCCAAACTTGTCGCGGCCAGGCAGCTTGGGGCCGCAGAGCTCCGTCGCCTGAAGCGCGCGCTGCACCACCGAGTGGTCCTCGAGCAACGCGTCAAGGTCGGCGGACGAGCGGCACGCCACCAGCCTCGCGCGCGCGTGCTTGGGCTCGTTGGCCGCCACCCACCGGAGACGCAGCAGCACGCGCTGCGCGCCATCTGCGTGGAATGGCTCCGCCTCGTCGCCGGCGCCGTCGCCCTTCCCGAGTGCCGAGCTGTCGGTTGCGGCCGCCCCTCCTCTTCCTGCCTCCGCCGCCGCCACGAGCGTCACCTCAATCTCGGCGTCGTCCTGCATCGCCAGCAGCTTGGCCACGTCGACGGTCGCGCACATCGCGCCCACGGGCTGCTGCGCGAGCATCCCGGGCACCGTGCACGTCGCGTCGACGCGCACCTCGAGCGCGCCGAAGAGCCCGCGCCGCCCGCCGTCGAGCCCCCACGTCGCCGTGCCGCACTCCCAGCTCACCCGCTGAAGGTCGCTGCGCGCCTGCACGCGGGGCGGCAGCGCGAACTGATGCAGCGGCGCGGCGGCGCCGCCGCCGCCACCACCGCCGCCGCCGCCGCCGCCGCCGCCGCCCCGCAGCGAGAGCGCGGCCGACAGCTCGACCACGATCTTGTCCACGTGCAGCGAGAGGGAGCGAGCCTCGGTGGTGGACGACGAGTCGAGGAAGCGCCTCGCCACGTCGGGGAGGCCGCTCGCGCGCACCACCTCGATATCGAGTCGGCCCTCGGTGTCGGCGGGCGCCGGCAGCAGCGACGAGAGCAGGAGGAGCATCTCGCGGCGGGTCTCACGGTGCACCTCGGCATCGGCCTCGCCGAGGGCGAAGCCGAGCTCGAGCAGCGAGCGCCGCCCCGGCCCGCGCGCCGCGCTGCCCCAGGCGCCCAGCAGCTTGCGCGCGCGGTGGCGCTCCGCCGGGACGATGCGCATCATGTGCTTCGTCCGGCTCGGCGGCGAATAGACGCACCCGTCCGGTCCGAGGCACGCGCCAATGTGGATCTGGCCGCCTTCCACCTCGGTCGGCACCGGCCCGATGAGCTCGAGCGTCTCGGTGCGCGGGTCGAAGCAGACGGGCCGCGAGGACTCGCGCTTCATCGCGTCGTCGTGGGGCGCGGCGTAGATGCACCCATCGACCCCGAGAGCGGCGCCAATCCAGCAGCCGTCGGCCTTGTCTGGCCCCACCAGCGAGCACCGCTCGGCCACGGGGTCGAGCTTCGCCCAACGGGTGCAGCCATCGACGGGGAGGAAGTATACGCAACCGTTGGCGGCCGCGCATGCCGACATGTAGCCCGCTCCCCCGAGAGAGCCTCCCGTCGACGACGAGTTGGCCTGAGAGCCGGTGTCGCCGGCGAGCACGCGCGCGAGCGACATCTCGAGATTCTCAACGCGCTTCCGCAGCCTGCCGACATCGTCGCCCTTGGTCCCTTCCTCCCGGAGGTCTCGGAGGTTGGCGGAGCCGCTCATCACGCTGACCGCCTGCGCGGCCGGGTCGATCTTGAGCACCGCCTGCGCGTTGCGCGGCGCGCAGTAGAGGCAGTCGTCGCCGCCCCATGCGCCGTCGTGCCACCTGCAGTGCCCGCCATTGGCGGAATCCTCTCCCAGGTCGGGCCCGAACAGCTCGAACTTTTCGGACTTGATGTCGACTTTGAGCACCCGCTTCGCGTGGAACGGGATGCAGTAGAGGCAGCCGTCCTTGCCGAGGTGGGTGCCACAGTATCCGCCCGGCTCTGACGGCTCCCGACCCGGGAGTATCTCCGGTCCCCACAGCTCCACCGTGTTGGTCGCCGTGTCGATGCGCAGGAAGCGCTTGGCATCGAGGGGTGCGACATAGATGACGCTGCCGACGAGAGCGGCGGAACCGTGGAACATCCACCCTTGCGTCGGCTGGAGCTCGTTGATCTTCGGTCCGATGAGCTCGCAGCTCGCCGACACCGGGTCGAAGCACAGTACTTGGGCGGCCTGCGCAGGCGCGCAGTAGATCTTGCCGTTCGGTGCGAGCGTAGGGCCGTCAAACTTGCAGGTGCCGCCGCCGTGGGATTTGATCTCGGGGCTCCACTTCCGGGTCTGGTCCAGGATCGACAGCAGGTCGTCGTAGTCCTCCGCGTGCATGCCCGCCGGCGGTGCGGGGCGCTCCTTCATGGGTTCTCGGCGCCAGGGTCGCCACGCGCTGTTCGGTGCTGATTGATGGCGATTGATAAATTTATCTCGCAGCAGGGTAGGGGGAACATCAGCGCAGACCATAAAAATCGCCACCAAAGGCACTTTAAAGGCAGATCCCGCAAATCGCCACCTATATTGGGGTCAGTCTGCCAACGCCAGCCCCTCGGCGACAAACACCTGAGCGTACCGCTCTCGTGCCTCACACAGCCGTTCGACGCACGCCGTCCCCGCAGCCTCTGGCCGCTCGTCCGCGCCGGGCTCGAGCGCGCGCAGCACACCGCACGGCACCTCCGCGTCCCACGCGGCGACGAGCGCGCGGATTAGCGCGTGGTGGTGCGTCGACTGCCTCGGCGGAGCGGCTCGCGCCTCCGCAGCCGCTTGGAGGCTGCACGCTGCGGCGTCGGCGTCGGCGTCGGCGTCGGCGTCGGCGTCGGTGTCGGCGTCGGCGTCGGCGTCGGCGTCGGCGTCCGTCGAGCAGGCTGCCGCAGCGGGCAACGCTTTCGACACGGCCGAGACGACGCCGCCCTCGTGCCCAGAACGCCCATCTGGCTCGGGCAGACGAAACCCCTCGGCGAGCTCGATGGCCTCGTCGAAGGCGAGCAGCACGCCGCGCGCCGCCGCGTCGTCGAGCCGCAGCGCCTGCCGCGCCATCCCGTCGCGCAGCCGCGCCGCCGCCGCCGCGCCGCCGCCGCCGCGCCGCAGCAGCCGCTGCAGGTGCGCGCGCGAGCTCGCCAGGTCGCGGAGAGGGCCCATCTCACCGGCCGAGGGCACGGAGCCGCCGCAGCCTCCAAGGCCGCCGCCGCCGCCGCCGCCGGGCGCGGCCGGCCGGGGCAGCGGCGGCGCGGGGCGCGGCGCATGGTCGCCGGCGCGCCGCGCGCACGCCAGGCAGTGCACGTGGCCGTCGCCGTCGGAACGCGCGCCGACGGCGAGCTCGACAAAGTGAGCGCACGTGGCGCAACGCACGCCCTCGGCCGTCGGCGCCGAGCGCACGCCGACGGGGATGTGCGGCGTGAAGCTGCGGCTCACGTACCGAGAGGGCGTGACGTCCGAGGCGAGCCGCCACAGCGCCGACGACCGACCCGCCGGCGCCGCTGAAGCGGCAGCAGCAGCAGCAGCAGCAGCAGCAGCAGCGGAACCCTCCCCTCGCGGTGCCGGTGTCCCGGTCGAAGGGGCCGCACTGACGTGGGGGCTCGATGCCGCGGCTTGGTCCTCGACGAGCGGGCGCGATGGCACCGGTGAGCTGGCAGGCGGTGGCGACGGTGGAGCGTGCACGTGGCTCTCGACGGGCGCCTGGCGGCGAGCGTCCTCTGCCGGTGGTGCCTCGTCGGTCACGGGCGGCTGCTCCGGCGCCGGTGGCGGAGGTGGAGAAATGGAGGGCGACGGCACCAGTGGCTCAGGAGGACCGGTCGCGGTCGCGCTCGCGGTCGGCTCGTGTGGGCCCGACAGCTGTGGCTGCGGCTCTCGTGGCGGCAGCTCGCCTCGCTGCTCCATCTCCGTGGCGATCCTTGCGCACTCGTCCAAGTGGCTCTGAGCGTCCGTGGCACCCTGCAGGTCGGCACCGCACAAGCTGCAGCGCTCGTCGTCGGTGAGGGCGGCCCTCTCGCAGCTGGCCCCCTCCGCTGCGCCGCTGCAGCTGCGAGCCACCTTTGCCGGCCTCGCCTCCGGCTCCTGAGAGTTGCCGGCCCGATTCTCCGAGCCGCCACTCGCACGGCTCTTGGAGGACAGGGAGAGAGACATGCGTCCACCTCGTCGCATGGTGGACCAGGCGGCCGAGAACAGCAGTTGCTCAGGGCGACCGAGCGCGGTGCTGGCGACGTTGCTGTGGCCCGCGAGCTGCGGAGCTGCGGAGCTGCGACGACAAAAGCTGTAACTATCGGTTGCGCCGGCTTCATCACCAGCGCCGGCTTCATCACCCATGGCCGGATGCTCCATGTGCGCAGCGAGTAGTTAGCAGCCACAGCCCTCACCGCCGCCGGCCAAGCCGAGCCGCACGCCCCGCATCGCAGGTTCATCGACCTGTCGACGGCCAGGACGCAGTACAACAAGACTAGAGGAGAGCTCTTCGCCAACAAGGGCCGGGTCGACTCGGTTCCCGCGCTGGCGATGATCTCGCACCGGGAGGCCACCCAGGAGCTCGCCACGGCACGGACGCAGCAGGAGAGGGAGAGCGGCGGCGAACTAGCTGCGGCGGCTGCAGACGCGGGGTCTCAGGATGAGGCGAAGCTGCTTGAGGCTCTCCAGCCGCTGTACGCCGAGGCCGAGTGGCTGCTTCGCATACCTCTCACGAGCATCGACGCAATGCAGACAGCTACCGATCGTGGTGCGCAATGCTCCGCCGCTGCTGCCGCCGCCGCCTGCTGCGTCACCCGCCGCCTCGCTGCCCGGCTTCAGCGTCGTTCACGCCCTCGTTGCTCGCACGCGCAGTCACGGCAGCGTTGGCCTTCGAGACGTCGCTCACCGCGATGGCGAAGGAGAAGGCGGTGCTCAAGGGCAAGATCTTCCAGAGCTTGCTCGAGGACCTCCGTGCCGGCGAGGAGTCGCACGCGCAGGTGGACCTCTCCGCCAGAGGCGAGAGCGGCGGCGCGGAGGCGCTGGGCATATCGCGCACCGAGTGGGTCGCGATGCAGGCCCAGGCCGACATGCTACGGAAGCTCGTGCGCATCAAGATCGCAGGTGCGCCCGGCCGCGTCGAGCGCCACGGTTCTGACGACCATCTCGCTTGCCCTGGCCCACCCCGGCCCGCCTTGCCCGCCCTGCCGCAGATGACAACGACATCAAGGCGGCGCGCTGCGCGCTCGAGACCTGCAAGGACTTCTTCGACAACCTCCAGAAGCTCGCACTACTGAGAGGGGCCACGCCTTTCGAGTGTATGCAGACGTTGTGAGTCCGGGATCTGATGGCGGTTTCCCGGATGTACGCGGAGACGGGAGTACACCGTGCACCGCACGCCACTCGATGATGTTTGATGTTCGTACGTGCCTTGGTCGATTGATGTATTAGCCTTCGCGGTTTGTTTTGGTTTACTCACAATCTGCGGACGTGCGAGTCGGATCGGGCAGAGGGCGCCACGGGGGGTATGGTTGGTAAAGCTTTATACACTAGTGCAGGGCCCTGGGGTAATCGCTGGCAAACGCGTCGCCTCAATAGCCTCAATAGCCTCGCACATCGGCCGCTCACACCTCCAACTCTTCAAGCTTATCCCGCGTGCGGTGGTTTGAAGCCGAACATACGACAGGGACGTGAGGATGAGAGCGACGAGCTCCCCGCGGTGTCAGATGCGTTGTGCGGTGGTTTGCGCGGGCGCGACGACAGCACGATTTCACACTGCGAGCGACTTGGCCAAGCGTGAGCCGGCGCGATGGCGGACGACGGCGACGATGACGACAAGGCCTTCGACAACGGCTTCGTGCAGGGCGACGACAACGAGCTCATGAGCGCGGTCCAGGGGAGGGAGAGCCAGACGGCGGGCATGCTGCGAACCGACGCTTCGGGCGCTCTGAAGATTGCTCTTCAGGACCCGCCGTACAACACCAAGAACATCGAGATCAAGGAGAAGTCGGCGATGGTCGTGTGCAAGGCGCTCTCTGCCATCAAGGAGGCCGACCAGGAGGGCGCGCTCGCCCAGCTCAATCCGGAGGAGTGCGACGTACGCCAAGCGCCGTCGCAAAAAGTCGGCCTCGGCTAGCAGAGAGAGAGGGGGGCGCCGCGCGCTCTACTTTCCGCGAGCGCCCTCGTGCCATTCCCCGGGCTGCCGCATGGCACCGGCGAAATCACCCTATTGGCGCCGCGTCCCCGCCCCGCTCTGCAAGCCACGGCCTCGCAAAACGGGAGGGGGCCGCCCGCAAACCCATACGCGCCCAACGCACGCTGCACGCAGGTGCTCATGAAGTACATTTACCGGGGGCTTGGCACGGCCAAGAAGGATCAGGACCACTACAAATCGCTGCTCAAGTGGCATCCAAAGGTGCTCGCCATCGCGGGGCCTGCGAGCATCGTGCGCGCCATGGCTGAGGTGGCGCGGCCCCTCTGAGGACGCCACGAGTCGGCACGAGCGGAATAGGGCACGGGTTTTTCGTTAAAAAATCTATAGCTCGAAAGCCGTACCCCACTCGGGATCGACCATAGACAGACATATCGACGACAGCACACATGCGAATAGAATAGTAGGCGCGGGTCTCACTCTCTCGTCCCTCGGCTGCACGCTACCTCGGCCCCTTTCTCCTCTGGGCACCGTGCAGCAGCGCCGCCGCTGCGAAGCCCGCCGCCAGCCTCCAGCCCGGGGCACGCGCCGCCGGCGAGGCGGCACTGCTCACGAGGAAGTCGGCGTCGCCCAGCTTGGTGACGAGGTCGTTCGAGTACGCAAAGTCGCAGTTCTGCACGACCTCGTCGCGCAGCGTCTCGAGCAGCGGCTCGGTGCGCACGTTGACCGTGAACTCGATCGGGTCGAGCGTCTCCGACTCGAAGAACATGCAGCTGTCGTCGGCCTGGATCACGTAGCCGGGCGTCTCGCAGAAGCACTCGAGGACGCCGGCTTCGGTGGCGGTGCAGTTGTCGTGGATGTTCTGCGTCACCAGCTTCGGGATCAGCACGATCGTCAGCTGCGGGTACCCGTGCTGCTCCGGCCGCGTGGGGTCGGGTTCTCGCACTTGCCGCAACGTGTACGGAATCACGAAGAGCGAGTTGCCCTGTGGGGTCGACCACATGGTCGCGTCGCTCCGCGGCGAGCTGGGGTCGTCCAGACCGGAGATGGGAATCTGGTTGAGCCCCTCGTTGTACCCTTCGCGCAAGACCGCCGCCTTTGGGCACAGCACCACGCCGTCAGAGGTCTCGCTGCTCACCTGCAGCGCAATCGAGATGTTCATCTGCGTGCTGGAGCCGACGTCCGCGTCGTTCCAGGTGTTGGTCGTGATGAAGAGCGCATTCCGTGCGTTGGCGATGAAGGTCACCTCCTCCTGGTAGTTGCTCGTCACCGCGACGCCGTCCTTGGCTATTTGGATGCCGCAGCCTGCCGCGGCGTCGCTGGTGCCGAAGGCCGTGCGCGCGTAGCACTGGTCCTCCAACGGAGGGGAGCCGGGCCGGCTAGGATCGGCCAGCCAGACGTTGAGGTCGCTCGGAACCGCGGCGGCCGCCGCGAAGACGGCGGCTCGCATGGCGCCTCTCAAGGCCATGTTCCGCGCAGCGTGCGCTGCCTTTGCCCCTCCACCAGCGAGCGGTCGAGGGGGGGGGGGGGGGGGGGGGGGGGCAGGTGGATGGCGCGGCGGCGGCCTCGTCGTCCTCCTCGACGATGGTCTGGTTGAACTGCTGCTTGGCCTCCTTGGCGAACTTCGAGCGGCAGAGCTCC
>Ga0209713_10002233_pt1 | contig 11983 bp, 3 predicted proteins | sample ArcOceMetagenome_3_FD_187444 | JGI IMG/M metagenome (GOLD analysis project Ga0209713, IMG submission 187444) | Marine eukaryotic phytoplankton communities from Arctic Ocean - Arctic Ocean- Svalbard ARC20M Metagenome (SPAdes) (version 2) | ecosystem: Environmental > Aquatic > Marine > Oceanic...
CGTTGCGGCACTCAACTATTTAGGTAGATGTCCGCCAAGGAGACCTCTCCGGACGCCAGACGCGCTACCGAGCTGCTCCAGGAGAGCCCAGGCACACCAGTCCATCAAGCGCCTGCACCGGCAGAGCCTTCCCCTGCAGCAGCCGCGTCGACTCCTGGGATGGACCGTCTCCGGAGCGACCCTCGCTTCGATGCCACTGCGGTGAGCGCCCTGCGGAGCAGGGCGCAGCGCGATCTCCCGCCCGGTGCATACGCCACGCTGACCGAGGAGGACCTGATGCGCTTCGCCGTGGCGCGCTCCGGCGTTGTCGACGATGCGTTCAAGCAGCTCAAAGGCGCGACCGCGTGGCGCACAGCGCTCATGGCAGCGGCACCGATGCCGCTCTCCTGTCCGCTCTGCGAGCAGCGTCCGACCTCGCACTCGCACATACCCATTGGCGTCGAGGGTACCGAGCAGTCTACCATCGTCTATGGATGCCCTGCGCGGGCGACCGACCGCGAGGTCGATGCCACAGTCAACCACGTCGGGCTGCAGCTCGAGTACTGCTTCGGGCTGCCCGAGACGGGCTCGCGATGGGTGTGGTGCGTCGACTACACGGGCTTTGGCCTCACGCACGCGTCGCAGGGGCAGCTCGCGGCGCGTTTCGCGACGCTCTTCTCCAACCACATGCCCGAGCGCATGCACCGGATCATCCTGCTCAACCCGCCGGTCGTCTTCCAGGTGATGCTCAAGGCGGTGCGGCCCTTCGTCGACCCTGTGACGCTCGGCAAGATCGTGCCGCTGCGCGGCTCAGTCGAGCGCATCATCGGCGAGCTGCGCAGCGTGCACGCCTTCCCGCCGACCGCGCTCAGCTGGATCGAGACCGTCCTGAATCAAAAGGTCCGCGAGCCGCTGCCGCCGCTGCCTGCGGCGGCGGCCGGCCTGCTGCTTCCAGGGCTACGTGGCCGCTTCGACCTTGAGTGCGAGGTGGCACCCCCGCTGGGGGACGACGAAAAGTAGATGCATGAGTAGATGCAGGTGCTCGTAGGCGGTGTAAACAAGCGATTGAGGCGTTTTTATGTTTTTTTATGCAAGGATGCATTCTTTTGGCGACGAGTCTCAGTGAGCCACGAGTACCAATGAGTACACCCTCGACTGACGGGGAGGAAGTTCTGCACCTCACAACCACGAGAAAGAGCACGTCCTCGACCAACGACGACGAGGTTGTGCACCTCGCTGGCACCTGCTCACATCAAAAAGGGAGGCTTGGCGCCTATGTCCGTCAGACGTCGCTCGTCAATGACAGACCGTCCTACAAAATGGAGGGTGACGACTCGGACCGGTTCCTCTGGTGGGCGGAAGAGTTATGGTTCAGTGGAAACGCGGATTACCTCGGCAACGCTCGAGGTGGCCTTAAGGTCGCCTCAGCGCCGAGCAGTCGAACACCGGTCGGCGCCGAGGGGTGGCAGGAGTGGGACTCCGCGACAAAGGCATGGGTGGCTACCCCAGGCGTGCGCTGCATCACGAGCGTCGTGCTGACGGCGGAGATGAAGGGATGCGAAGCCAGAGTGCACGTCGTGGGGAGCTGTCTGGGAAGTTATTACAGACTCGGAGCTTTCAACCGGCAGAGTGGCGCGGCACTCGTGAATCATCGGCATGCCTACGTGCAGGAGCTCTGCACACTTGGCTTGAAGTGGGAGGCACTCGGGGACAGCCCGCCAGGCGATGGGCACGAGCTCACCAACCCGAAGCTAGCGCTCGCTTTGAAGAGCCGGACAGAATTCACCGGTGTGGACTTGAAGGCGTTTGACCTTCTTGGGCATCTCCAGCCGACCGACTTCATCAAAGTCGATCGAAAGTCCGGCGTGTCGTACTTCAAACCAGCTGGCGAAAAAGCAGAGCCGACGATGCTGTGGTGGGCCAAGGGCTCCTGGTGGATCAGCTCGAAGAGCCTTCTGGGGAAGGACCGCGGGAATCTGCAGGTCAGGGACGGGGCGCTCGTGCCTGAGAAGATCACGGTGGAGTGGCAGGAGCATGTTGATAACCAGTGGAAAGCTGCGCCCCACGTGCGTTGCCTCACGGCAGCCGCCTTCGCAGCAGTTGTGCGGGAGGAAGCCGCAGCGGTTGTGCACACCGTTGGCTATGCGAACGTGCAGGGAGTGAGGCTCGGCACCTACGTACGAGACGGGGATCAGTTGCTCAACGACCGCCCTACCTATGTCAAGCGCGGCGACGAACAGGTCATGATGTGGTGGAGGTCCGGGATCTGGTATGTCGGTGTGAGGGCGAGCCTAGGCGAGGACCGTGGCTATCTCTCCGTGAAAGACGCTGCAGCAGTGCCGCAGGCAATCATTGAGAAGTGGGAGGAGGCAGATAAAAAAGCAAAGGGCGGCTGGGGAGCTGTGCCGACCCTGCAGGTCATCACAGAAGGTGAGTTTGTGGCGCAGGTGGCGGCAGGCGCAGAGTGCGTGCACCTCGTCGGCGACGCTCCGGAGACTGCAGCAAAGCACCTGGGCATATTCACACGACGGCTGCAGCAGATACACGGCCGACCGACCTACCAGCTGGATAAAACACCGACCGTCTGGCTGTGGTGGGCTGAGGGACAGTGGTACGTTGGCGATTGGAGGGATGCGGGCACGAAACGTGGCAAGCTTAGCGCCATCGACTCGAGTTCCGTTGCCGAGAGAGCGACTGCCGACTGGCGTTCTTGGGACAACACCAGTCAATCGTGGACGTTTCTCCCGCTCGTGACAGTCATCAGCAAGTGGGACGCGGCAAAAGCGCGAGGTGGGGCGGACACTGTGCACCTTCTCGGCAGCTCGCCTGTGCACTCGGGGCGCCTGGGCGTGTTCGTCCGCACAAAGGAGATGATGAGTGGTCGCCATGTCTACACCAAGAAGAGCGACGAGACCGTCAAGCTGTGGTGGGCCGCCGGGAGCTGGAATGTGGGCACGCAGGACGAGCTGACAACCGACAAAGGTCGCTTGTCGGCGATCTGCGCGCCAAAATCCGCATTGGAAGGGGGCGCCCTGCTGGTCATGGACCGCTCTGTTGTACCCGAGAGCATCCGCGCCCAATGGCAAGAATACAACGACACCACTGGGGAATGGCATGGCACGCCGTTGGTGCGTTGTAGCGAGCAGATTCCAGGCTCCAAAGTCATTCATCTCGTGGGCACCACCACTTGTGAGAGCCGCAACAAGTCGCTCGGCATATACGTGCGCCAGTCGCTGGTCAACGGCCATGCAGCCTACGCCAAGCGAGCGTCGGACCCTCAGCAAGGTGGCATGCTGTGGTGGGCCAAGCCTCCGACGTCAACGCCAGCTGCGCCGGGGTTGGGGGTGTGGATCGTGGGTGCGGAAAAGAATCTCGGCGAATTCGTCGGCGATTTGTACGTTCACAGCGATGCACTTGTGCCAGAGGAGGCCACCGACAAGTGGCAGGAGGCCCTCAAAGACGGCAAGTTTGAACCCGCGGCGACGGTGCGATGCATCACCGCGAAGACGCTCAATGAGGAGGTGTACGCTGGCGCACGGACAGTGCAGCTCACCGGTCAGACTGGCCTGTCGGACAACTACTCGCAATTTGGAGTTTTCGATCGCCTTGATCCTCCGAGTCCACTGGTCAACGAGCGGCCATCGTACGTCCGCCGTGGCGACGAGGAAACGATGCTTTGGTGGGGGCTGGATGGCTACTGGCTCGTGGGTACGAAGTCGAAGCTTGGTTCGAACGTGGGCCTCGCATACGCTCGCGGCGCGACGATCCTGCCAGAGGATGTCACTGCTACGTGGCAGTGCGAACAGCTGACGGCCGGTAAGGTCATCGCTGCGCCACTGCTGCGCTGCGTCACCGAAACGCAGGCAGCGGCCGCGCTGGCTGGCGTGGCGACGTTGCATCTACTGGGCAGCGCTGCGACAGATTCGTCTCAGCTCGGTGTCTTTGAGAGGCAGCCCGAGCTCGTGAATGGACGCGCAGCGTACAAGCGGCGCGGCGAACGCTCTGATGTGCTGCTGTGGTGGGGGGCGGGTAAGAACTGGTATGTGGGCAAGGCCGAGAGCCTCGGCATGCAGCGCGGTAACTTCAGGGCGGTCCTCTTCACAGATTCGATGGCGTCGCTTTTGCCTGAGGTCGCCATCAAGGAGTGGTTCGAATTCAACAGCACGACCAAGGCGTGGACATCAGCGCCCGGCGTGCGTCTACTCACGGAGGAACAATGCACAGAAGAGGCTGCCGCCGCTGCATCGACCGTGCACTTGGTGGGCGGCACCCCCGACGGGCGATTTGCGAATAAGCTCGGTATGTTTCAAAGGACGCCAGATTGCGTCAACGGCCGGGCGACCTTTGCGATGCGTGGCACCTCAGCGCGTGATCAGACGGGAGACATGCTGTGGGCTGACCCAAACGGGTTCTGGCATGTGGGCGCGCGGATGAACCTTGGTGAGCCTGTGGGCTTTCTTAGGTCGGTCGGCGCAACGCTTGTGCCCGAAGCAACATCTGAGTGGCAGGTCAATCTCAACAGTCAGACCTGGACCTTGGCGCCAGCAGTTCGCTGCCTGACTGACAAAGCGGCGACTGAAGAGATGCAGGAGGCCGCGGGGACCGTGCATCTCGTGAACGGAGTCATTTATGGTGCGCCAGATCACTCAATGGACTATGTGAAGGTGCTCGGCGCGTTTGAGCTCCAGACGGACAAGGTAAATGGCCGCGCCGCATATGCCAGGCGCCAAGACGAGGCAACTGTCTTGCGTGCCGAGGCCGATGGCTCGTGGGTCGTCTGCAAAGACGAGCAGGTCATTCTCTGGTCTCCAGACCACTCTCTTGTGCCCACTGCGATTCAACAGTGGCTGGGTGTAGAAGGAGAAGACGCGAAGATACCAAGTGAGGGGTTGCTTCGCTGTATCCCTGACGACGTCCTTGATCAAGAGGTGCAGAAGGCACCATCCATCTTGCATCTTGTGGGGAGTGCGTCCGTGGGCGTGTACGACGCAGCAGGCGTGTACGATCGGCAGGAGGAGCTTGTCAACGGCCGAGCCGCCTATTTGAAGCGCAGTGATGCCAACGTGATGCTGTGGGCCGATCGGTCGGGCCGTTGGAACCTGGGCATGCACAAAAGGCTTGGTGCGGAGGTGCCGATCGCGCAGCGAGTGGCAAAGGGGGCTCGGGTCGATCTGCACTCGGTGTACGCGCCACCCTCGGCCGCTCACGCGGGCGATTGGGTCGTGCGCGGATCCAGCGAACAAGTGGAGCTATCTTGCGAGTCGGAAGAGACGGTGAGGAAGAGGGAGTTGGTGGCGCAGCAGGAGAAGCTGCGACGGACTAAGAGGGCCGATCGACGGCTGAGTGAGATCAGCAGCGAGCTCGCCTCGTTCGCGTCGGAGACGCATGTCAACAAGGCCAGTGTCAAGACACACGTGCTGCTTTTGCGGGCTGGGGAGCTGACTGGCTGGGCGCGCGAGGTGGAGGCGCAGAAGGAGCACGCCACCCCCTCCGTGTACGAGGCTGTGTCGCTGAAGATCAGCAAGTACCAAGAGACCTGCGAGGAACACAGGCTGATGCGCCAAGCGGCGGACGACGAGGCACGTGCGGCGCTAAGTGACGACTCCATCGAGCAGGCTGTCCTTCAAAAGCTTCTGGTCAAGCTGCGTGACACGGCGACGCCGGAGGTGCTCGAGCAGCTCACAGAGAAGCGAGACGGGCTGAAGCGGGCCCGCACACTCGAACTGGACGCGCAGCGGCGAGCGGCGATCAAGAAGCGTACGGATGCCACGCAGCGGCTGACTGCACTGATGGAGACGCCGGACGGCGATGTGGACCTCGAGCATGCGCGGAGTGCGCTGGCAGAGGTTTCGGAGCATGTGGAAGCGGCACTCGTGACGAAGATGAATCAGAAGCTCAAGCAGGTAGAGGTGGCGCACGCGAAGCGACAGGCGGCTGAAGCGGCCAAGGTACAGAAGCGCAAGACGGCGGACCAGCAGCTGGAGGCGGCGCTGAGCAGCGAGACAGTCGAACCCACACAACTCACCGAGCTACTCGCGCAGCACCGGCAGGTGGCGACGGCAGCGTTGGTGGAGGAGGTGACGCGCAAACGCGACCGGCTGAAGAGCCAGCAGCAGAAGGCACGGGCCGCAGCTCGCAAGCAGCAGGAGCAGGCGGAGGAGGAGGCGCGGCTCAAGAAGGCGGCGGAGGCGCGCGAGGCGACGCGGCGGGATTCGGAGGACAATGTGCGTCTAGCGGAGAAACGGAACGACCCGATGTGGGAGGGCCTGCTGAGTGGCGACAGCGCGCTGGCGAAGCAGGCGACCGAGCGGCTGCGGCAGCAGCAGATGAAGGCGAGGGCGGGCCGGCTGAACACCGACCGAATGCAGCTAGTAGTCGAGGAGCCGGTGGGCGACGAGGGCGACGAGGGTGAGGAGGGCGTAGAGGGCACGGAGGGTGCGGAGCCCGAAAAGGTCGTCGTGCCAGCGGTGGCCGAGCCGCGCGAGTGGTGGCAGCGCGAGGGCAGCCCTTGGCGTGAGCTGGCGTGTGATCTGCCTCGCGGCCTGCCTGAGGCGGCGGACAAGTCGGGCGGCTTTCTGGCGCACCACGTGCTCGTGGTGGACAACAGCGCCTCGATGAGCAAGGCCGATATCCGAGGCGCGAAAGACGCCGGTCTTGGCAGTGGCAGCAGTGCGGCGGCAGTGCCGATGATGAAGCGCTCCGAGGCGGTGAGGGGCGTGCTGCTGCACCAGTTCCTCCTCACGCAGCTGGCGTCCGGCGCGACGATCAACGAGCGGATCTCGCTCGTCAAGCTGCAGGACAACGACGCGCACATGCCCTTTGCGCTCTTCCCACTCAACCCATCCATCGCCGGCAAGCTCGAGCGTGCGCTTGGTGAGCCATCGGGCCACGGGCCGTACCTGCCCGGTCTGCACCAGCTCGCAACGCTGTGCGCCAACGCGCAGCAGTACATGGCACCGTCCGCGGAGACCAAGGTGCTCTTCCTGACCGACGGCCGGCCGAGCGACCAGCTCGACCCATCGCAGCTCACCATCGAGCTGAAGGATGGGCTTGAGGCGGTGCAGCGTGCGTGCCCTGGCGTCGAGCTGCAGCTGCTCGGCTTTGGCGAAGCCGACAAGCGCACGCTCGAGGAGATGGTGCAGGCGCTACCCCACTGCGCCTCCTTTGATCTGGTGTCCAACAACGTGGCGACGCTACAGCAGTCGGTCTCCACCTTCTCCAACTCGGTCACCGTCTCGCGCCTCTCGTCAGTCGACCATGGCTCCGGGCCGCGCCGGCCACTGCGCAAGGTTGCGCGGCATGTACACGAGAAGATGGTGCTGTACGAGGGGTGCGAGATCTACATGCCGCCCAAGAAGCTCGGCGATTTTGAGGAGCGGCTGCGCCGGCTGCCCAAGACGCACGTGCTCGAGATCTCGAATCGCATCCTCGGCTTTGGCGGCGAGCGCAACGCGTATCGAGCGCACTTTGTCAACACGACGCCGTTCACGGTCCCCGACGAGCAGTGGGTCGTCAAGGAGTCACGATACGAGCGCACCGCGGAGGGCGAGGCGGCGTTCCACCGCAAGAGTCTGATCACGCAGAAGTGGGCGGAGCTGCTCGCGAACGAGTTCAACAAGCAGGCCGAGGCGCTCGAAGTCACCGGCCTGCCGACAATCTCGTACATGACGTGCTGCTACGTGCGCACGCAGCGTGCCTCGCGCGCCGCGCACGAGGCCGCCGCGCCCGACGAGCTGCCCGAGCGGCTGCTCTTTGCCGAGCGGATGATCGAGGGGCAGTTTCGCAAGTGGAACACCAACTTTGGCGCGGTGATCCGCCTTGCGGACAATGCACTCTCCGCGCTGCGTAGCAAGACGAGGGACGGCAGGGGTGAGAGCACCAGCGGCGGACGCGACAGGGGAGAGCGTGTCAGCGACGGCGACGACGCAGCTGACGAGGGCGGAGGCGGTGGTGGTGGCAGCGAAGGCGGCGACACCGATGAGCTTGGGGGCGCGACCAGTAGCCAGTCTGCGGACGGTGGCGAAGCGGTGACGGTGGTGACGGACGACGTGCCTCAGGCGTTCAGCCACTTCACGCTGTACCACTCTCAGCGGCCGACCTCGCGCATCCTCGGAAAGAATGGCGAGCCCGGGCGCGTACTGGTGTGCGACCTGCAGGGGTGTTACGACACCAAGAACGCGACGTTCACGCTCTTCGACCCGGTGATCCACTCGGAGCTGGGCGAGAAGGGGCTCTTTGGCGCGACCGACCGCGGCACCAAGGGCATCAATGAGTTCCTCGCATCGCACAAGTGCAACGAGGTGTGCAGAATGCTGATGCTGCCCAACAACGACAAGTTCGTGCGTGCCAACGTCTGCCAGCGTGAGACGTCGTCGCTCAACACGTCGCTCGTCACCGTGGCGTGCACACACCATCTCAACGAGCGAGCTCAGGAGCGCGATATCGGGATCCACGAGGTGAAGGCCGCCAAGAAGAAGGCCGAGAAGTTCCGCCAGCTCAACGGCTCGCTGCAGCATCGGCACGGCGACGTCACGCTAGCCACCACCAAGGACCAGCATGTCGGCCTGACCACCTTTCGTCCGGACCATCCCCAGAACGAGGTGCTCGGCTCTGACCTTCGCGCCGAGCCCACCGCGGCGCCATCACGGCCGCAGCCGCAGCAGCGGGCCGCACCTCGCACCGTGACCGTCTCTGCCCCGACACTGCCGCCCTCGCTGCCACCGCCACCGCCAGCACAAGCTCTCGAGCCTGCCCTGCCGCCGCCCCTCCCGCCGCCATCGATGCCCGACTGGGCCGTGGAGCTGCCGGGGGCTGACCTGAGCTGGGCGTTGAGCTCGCCCCCTGCGCCGGCGCCCGCACCGGCGCCCGCACCGGCACCCGCTCCGGCGGTGGAGTGGCAACTCGTGGCGAAAGGCGGACGTGGACGTGGCCGGGGCAAAGGATCTTCGCACGGCGTGGTGGTAGCAGACGGCGCCATCGTGCGCACCGGGCGCGGAGGCCGAGGGCTCTACCAAATGGTACAGGCACCCGCGCCCGCCGTGCCTGCCGCCCCAGCCGCTGCACCCGCCGCCGCACCCGCCTCCGCGCCCGTTGCCGCGCCCGCCACCGCTCCAGCAGTGGCATCCACGCCGTCACTACCTCCCGGCATTGCGCGGCTTGCGCCAGAGCAGGCGAGTTCACATCCGACGGCTGCGGGCCCGCCGCCGCCGACGTCGAACGACGGCAAACGACGTACCGTGCTCGCCCAGGGTCTGGCTCGACAGCGGCCGTCGGATGGCTGGCAGTCCCTCGGCGAGCAACGTGCGGAGGCCGCAGCGGAGCAGCAGGCACGCAGGCTGCAAGAGTTCTTTGCGAGGAGCGCCGAGGGACTGGAGGCGCTGAGCAAATGGTGGGAGAGCCTGCCGGCCGCTCAGCAGCTCGGACTCGAGCAGGTGCTGGGCAAGGAGGAGCTGGAGCAGCTGCGGCAGATCGCAAAGCCATTCCTGGAGATCAAGAGCAGCGTGCGTAGCGGGCAGGACGATTCCCGTGCGCCCGTGGGGGCGGCGGGCCCATCGGGTCGCGGCGCCGGTAGCGGAGGCGGCGGCGGCGGCAAGTTTGAGGCGCTGGAGCGTGAGATGGACAAGGAGGCGCGGCGGGAGGAGAAGAAGCTGCGCCGGCGCGAGGGAAAAGAGGAGACGCAGCGCGAGGCTGACACGGGCGCGGCGGGCGCGGTGGGCGCGGAGGAGGAGGACGAGGAGGCGCTTGTGGAGGAGCTCGCTCGTGTGCACAGCACGGCGGCAGCCCGCACGCAGCCAAAGCAGAAGGCGCTCGATGCCAAGGCTATCAGCGGCATGAGCGTCAAGCAGCTGCGGAAACTGCTCGAAGAGGCGGACATTGACCTCCCCGCCAGCGTGCAAAAGCCCGAAGGGGGTGACATGAAGGCGGCGTTCAGGGCGTTCGCCATCTCGCAGCTGCACGTGCTCAACGCGTCGAGCGTCAAGAAGGTCAAGGGCTTCTTTGCTGAGGGCGCGTCGGCCGAGGCCACGCGCGACGTGGCCGAGATCGTCCAGACGCTCAAGGATCCGTCGTTGGCGTCGGCGTCGTCGTCGACTCCCATCGAGCCCAAGCAGCCCGCGCCGCCTGATCAGCCCAAGGAGAGCGGCGTTGTCAAGCAGTGGGGTGCCAAGGCGTTTGGCTTCATTACGTCGAGAGAATGGGGTGACGAGATCTATGTTCATAGCGACGAGCTGCTGCACGGCATCCATGCCCTCAAGCCAGGCCAGCGCGTCCTCTTTGTGCGCTCGCGAAATCACGCCGGCTCCAGAGCAGTTCAGGTGGAGCTCGACCACTCGGCCGAAGATGCCGACAGCAAGCGTGAGCAGAAGGAGCTGCTGCGCCAGAAGATTCAAATGCAGAAGGAGGCGAGGTCGCATCAATTGTGAGATGTGCGTTGACGTCAGCCGGCATTACTGTGGGTACGTTTTTGAGGCCTTACAGTGTCTCGTAGCAGCAGTCAGTTTGCATCTTTTTTTCAGATGGGCATGAATCGACTGTTATCAAATGACAAGATCGAACAGGTCTTGCCGGCGTGGTAATAAAACCTAAGCCTAAACCAAGCCTGCCAACACGGCGCCGCATTCTTGCATGACTCCTCGCAATGATGCGCAACGGCGCCACCGAAGAGGTTTCTCACTGGCTACGCCGCTTCCCGAACACGGCCATCGGCATAGCGCTTGGCCTGGCCGGCAACTCGATCTTGTGGGAGCATCTGTCCGCAGCCCAGTTTGCACGCGACGCGCTGGGAGAGGGCCCGCTCAACGCCAGCTGGTTCTTCTGGTGCGCCGGCCTCGTCGTCTTCACGGTGGTCACGATCTTGTATGCTTGCAAGGCCCTCTGTCACTTTGACGTGGTGCTGGCCGAGTGTCGCCACCCGGTCCGCTGTCACTTCTTCAACGGACCGCACATTGCGATGCTGATGCTGTCGCTCGGCACGCCTGCAGCTGCGCGCAACGAGACGCTGCTGCGCGTCGTGTGGGTCGTCGCGGCCGTCCTGCAGTGCGTGCTGGTGCAGACCTTCTACACGCGATGGCTCTTCTCCAAGACGGCGACACTTGCCACCGCACGCCCGCCATACCTGCTCTCTACGGTCGGGTGGTTCCTGCTCTCTGCTCTTGGCTCCGCGGTGAACCTCGAGGATGCGTGGCACCTGCCGCTACCCTCGTGGGTCTTTGGCGCGGGTGTGGCCACGTACAGCCTCGTCGTCGTCGGCGTGTTCATGTCGATTGCGTCCGCGCCGACAGAGAAGGGACAGCCGGCGCTCTTCCTGCTGGTCGCACCCCCGTCGGTGGCAGCGACCGCGCTGGTGCCGCTCAACGGCGGCGTCTACGGTGCCGCGTCGTCGGCGATCTTCGGGTACAACCTGCTGATTGTCATGGTGCTCCTCCGCCTCAGCCCGCAGTTCGCCAGGAAGCCGGTGCTGCTCGGCACGTACTGGGCCTACGTCTTCCCACTGGCTGCGCTCGCGGCGAGCAGCGTGCGCTACGCGACGATCGGCCGGCCCAGCGGCACCGAGACGGCGCCGGCAGAAGCGCTCGCGTGGGTGCTGGTGGGCGTGGCGAGCTTGATGCTGCTGTCGGTGTTCCTGCGTATGCTGTGGCACCAGGTGCAGGTCATGCGCGGGCATGAGCGATGGGACGACCCGGTCGCGCGCGAGTGCGACGAGGCGCGGAGAACGGTGGGCGCCGACATCGAGGGCGGTGGCGGCACGGTGGCCGCGCAACAGGTGCACGTTGCCGTGGTGCACGCCGTGGAGGCAATGGCCAGGGCTGATGGCGATGGCGAGCGAGTGCCGTGAATCTGGTTGCGGCGGCGAGATCTTGTTGTGTGCGTGTGTCCATAGTTTATCTCCAGTGTGAAGTAGCTGCACTTACTTACTGAAGTAGCTGCTCAATGCGTTTGGTGGTGTCCCCCCTTGTTGAGCTTACTTTATGTTTGCGCTTGTATGGCCCTCAAACCCGTCGGTCTT
>Ga0209713_10002237_pt1 | contig 11962 bp, 8 predicted proteins | sample ArcOceMetagenome_3_FD_187444 | JGI IMG/M metagenome (GOLD analysis project Ga0209713, IMG submission 187444) | Marine eukaryotic phytoplankton communities from Arctic Ocean - Arctic Ocean- Svalbard ARC20M Metagenome (SPAdes) (version 2) | ecosystem: Environmental > Aquatic > Marine > Oceanic...
GATACTCAGTCTTAGTCGCCCTTCTTTTTCACTTTTTTGGGCAGCCTTGGACGATACATGCCGTCGCACTCCCCGCTGGCGCAGGAGCAGCCGGCGCAGGCCGCGCTGGCGCGCGTGGAGTACCTCGTGCCACAGCGCAGCCATGGGCGTACGGCGTGGCACGTCGTGGACAGTGTCCAGCCGCCAGCAGAAAGGCCGCCGGCAGCCTCACTGAGGTCGGCGACGACGGGCACCCAGCGACAGGCCGACCCGCGGTGCGAGAGCTCTTCGGAGCGCTCCTGCTCCTCGTGCAGCAGCCTGCATGCGCCACATGACCGACGATCGACGCCGCGACGCGCGGCTGGCAAGGGCATGAAGCAGCGCGGCTTGCCGCCTCCGCAGGCACCGCCGTCGCCAGCATTGCCCGTGGCAGCAGCGTGCGCTCGCGGTGCTTCCGCCTCGCCGCTCAATCGGCAAGCGCATGTCCCGGGCACGCCCTCTACTGGGCGCAGCCGTGGCCCATCCACAGCCACGACGAGTGCGTCCGCCGCTCGCCGGCCTGCCTCCTCCTCGTCAGCTGCTCGCCAAGCGCCCTCTCCGCGGCAGCGCAACGGCGTGCGCGGGACCAGTCCTGCCCGCGCCTCGCTTGCAAGCAGTCGTAACGCATCGTGGGGCCAGGGTGGCGAGCCGGCGGCGGCAGCACCCACGGTGACGCCCACGGGAATCGCCGCCGAAGCAGGCGAGAACTGCAACGCGGCGCTCAACACCACGCCCTCACGCGACGCCAGCAGCAGTGCCCAGGTCGGCGGTTGCGGTGAACAAACGTCGGTCGCGCGCAACGGGGCACCGATGGCTGTCCCCAAGCTCAACGGCAGCCACATGTCCGTAGCGCGTGGCCAGGCCAACGGCAGCCGCCCAATCCACCTCGACCTAAGTGCGGTGCACCGGGCGGATATGCCTTCCAGCGGTGCCGCCACCCTCCAGCCCGGTGCTCAGGGGCTGGTCGCAGCTGACGGCGAGTCAGGTGATGCTGATGAGGACAGCGAGCCACCGGGCGCAAAGAGCCCAGTGGACGCGCCCACAGACGGGCTGAGGGCTGCACTCAAACTGAATCTCGCCGCGTTGAACGAGGCGCATGCCCCGGCGCTGCGCGAGGCTCGCCCAGCGTGGGCGTTCGACTACTCTGAAGTCACCCTTGGCCATCGCATCGGTGCCGGCGCATTCGGCGAGGTCTACCAGGCGAGCTGGCGCCGCTCGCGGATCGCCGTCAAGCGCTTGCTCTGCCAGCGGCTCACTGAGTCGGCACGAGGAGAGTTCATGCAGGAGATGGAGATCATGAGCAACCTGCGCCATCCAAACATCGTGCGGTTCCTCGGAGCGTGCCTCGAGCCATTGCAGATGTCCATACTGTTTGAGCTCTGTGCTACCTCCCTTTACGAGGTGCTGCACGTCCGCAAGCAAGAGCTGACGATGGAGTATGCCATCACCCTCACGCAGCAGATTGGACTAGGGATATTCTACCTGCACCAATGCAAGCTGCCGGTGCTCCACTTGGACCTCAAGTCGGCGAACGTGCTACTGGACGAGCATGGCGTCGCAAAGGTCTGCGACTTCGGGCTCAGCCACATCAAAAAGGAGACGGCAGTCATCACCGCTCGCATGGGCTCGCCGCAGTGGTCAGCGCCCGAGATTCTGCGCGGGCAACCGCACGACGAGAGTGCGGACACGTACAGCTTTGGAGTGCTGCTGTACGAGATCATGTCGAGGCGGCTTCCGTACACCGGCGTAGACACCTTCCAGGTGGTCATGGGCGTCATCACGCGAATGCTTGCGCGTCCGGAGCTTCCGCAGGACTGCGCGTTTCCGCAGCAGCTGCAGGAGCTCATGCGCACCTGCTGGTGCGAGGAGCCCGCTGGCCGGCCACGGTTCAATCAGATTCTGGATGTCGTCGACGACGTGGCCGAGCAGCTCTCTCTGCGGCCACAACTGGCGAGAAGCACCGTGCCCACGGTTCCTTCCGACGCAGCAGGGGGTCGCATCGACAGTCTGCAGGCCCCAGCCCACATGTCGCCCCCCGGCACCAGCAGCGACGGCGGCAGCGGAATGGGACGCGCGCCCACGCGCGCTGTGGCAATTGCGCTCATCGACTACGTCTCCCAAAATCAGTGGGAGCTCTCCTTCAAGCGGGGCGACACGATTCGGGACGTGCAGCCCGCACGGGCGCTGCCGACAGAGTCGGCATCGCTCGAGGATGGCTGGTTGCGCGGTGAGTTACGTGGACGATCTGGCGTGATCCGCAGCAGCCACGTCTGCATGAGCTCCATGCCGGACGTCGGTGGTGGCGTGCAGCACTCGGAGGCGGCGCTGCAGGACGAGTATGACATGACGGGCGCGACACTGTTACGCAGCGGCTGCGGCTATGAGAGCATCCAATGCACCAAGCCCTTCGGGCACGGCGCACCCGTCGTGCTCACTGTGCTCCGGACCGATGGGGCGTGGGCCTCTCGAGCCGAGAGCCAGGTACGCGTCGTGGACGAGCTCACCGCCACGAGCTGCGGGCACATGCTGCCCCTGCTGCGGGTGGTGCGTCCGGCGCATGACGACCGTGTCGCGTTGGTGGCGCCCTACATGAGAGGCGGCGATCTCCTCGACCGCCTGGAACGCCTCGGCCCGCTTCCCGAAGCGTTGGCGCGTCGCGTGGCCGCGCAGCTCATGGGCGCGCTGGCGCACATGCACAAGCGTGGCTACCTCCACGGCAACCTGCGGCCGGCGGCGGTGCTCTTTGAGGAGAGGGCGACTGACAACGCCACACTTCGACTTGGTGAGCGCATGCGGGCTTGACCACCAGCAGCCATTTCAAATTCCCTGAGAGACGTAAGCCACACCTGAGACTGACCCGCCACGCGTTCCCCTCTTGGCAGGGAGCCTCCGCAAGGCGCGCAAGCTTCCTCCCCTTCAGGACGGCTCCCTTGGCTTCTTGGAAGGGCCGTGTGGGAATCCCGACTACGCCTCGCCTGAGGTCCTCTCGTGGACAGTGGATGGAACCCGCCGAATAGCCTACGGTCTCGCTGCCGACGTCTGGAGCGTGGGGGTGCTGCTATACATGATGCTTTGCGGCTCCATGCCGTTCCGGGGCGACACGCCAACGCGGCTGCACCGGTCCATGGGCTCAGCCAAGATTGGCTTTCCGTCATACAACGACGACGGATCCAGGACCTGTTGGCCGCGCATCTCGCTGGCCGCGAAGGACCTGATTGAGCAAATGCTCCGGCTCGATCCTGCAGGGCGGCCATCCGTAGAGAGCGCTCTTCAGCACCCGTGGCTGCAGGACGGGTACGACCACCAAGCAGTGAGGGCAGTGGTCAGCTCTCTTCGAGAACGTGAGAGGTCTCTCGTGCGAGACTGGTCGAGGGTGCCAGGGGAGACGGCCCCCACAAAGGTCACCCATTCTGGCCAGGCGGATGATGCTGGCGAGCGGCTTTCGCGTGGGCAAGGCCCGTGGCGCCTGCACGAGGGCGAGGAATCGTCGGCGACCCGTGGCCCGCTTCACCTGCTCTCGAACTGGCTAAACGGCTGGCTGCGCGGCCGGCGCCACCACCGAGTCCTACTGCTCGGGCTCGACGGTGCCGGCAAGAGCACGTTGCTGCAGCAGCTCAAGTGCCACGGGGGCTCGGAACAAGTGAAAACCACACCAACCGTTGGCCATGACATCGCACACTTCGAGCGAGGCGCCTGCTCCTTCACGGTCTGCGACATTGGCGGGCAACGGCGAGTTCGCTCGCAATGGGCAAGATATCTGAACCCTCGCGAGTCGGCCGATGCGTTCAACGAATCTCTGTCTGTGATCTTCGTCGTGGATGCGGCGGATGCGACGCGCCTGCCCGAAGCCCGCGACGAGTTGAATGGGCTCCTTCGGGACCCGCGGTTGAGCAAGACCCCACTTCTGGTCTTCGCCAACAAGATGGACCTGGAAGATGCGTTGCCAGCCACTGACATTGGAGAGAGGCTGGGGCTGGCACGAGAGAGTGGCACATGCTGCATTCGGGGCGGGTCCACCCGGACTGGCCAGGGGGCTGTGGCGGCGCTGGACTGGGTAGCTGCGAACGCGACCGCCGTTGACTGACGATCGCATCCGGCATGCGTTCACGGCGTTCATGTAGCAAGACCGTAGACAACGGACAAGGGCCCACGTGCCGCCGTGCCGGCCGGCCGCGTGCCGTGCGTGCAGTGCGGCGAAACTGCGGCGAAACCGTTAACTCGGCTGCCCGCCTGCGCGCACGTAGCTATCACGTTTTTATACGGTAAAAATGAAAACAATAGGCTGCACGTATCATGCCACATGCAGGGGACACAACGGAGCACGAGCACGCAGCACAGTGAAGTAAAGCCGTAAGCGAGGAGAGGAACCGAGACGCGACCGATCAGAGAACTGCACGACGACGGACAGTCGTGACGTGGGGATGGCTCGGTACGGCCTGCCCTCGAGCGTGAAGAACTGAGCGGTGACGGGTTGCACGGACTGCTCGAAAGCTGCGACTTCCACGCGAAATCAAATCGTCGGCGCACTGTTCGTGCGAGAAATAGCCCACATGCGACAGGCGCCATCTGCCCCGGCGCTGATCAGCCGATCGGTGCCATCCCAGACAAGCTTCTCGACCCCGTACGTTCGTCCGATCTGCATCCCGGGAAGCGCGTGAAGCATCGTGTGCGGCTCGTGGGCCCTGCCACGCCGCGTCGGATGTCGGGTGAGCACATTGTGTTAGAGCGTTTCGCTGGGTTTTCGCCTGTCCCCCCGGAGCTGATCCCTCTCCTTTGCGGCCCCCGACCCGGCCCATCCCTCTCCTTTTCACAAGGGCTCCCAAGCATGCTCTACCGCTGGCCACGCACCTTGGCCACGAATGCATCAGCATGGCCGCCCCAACCGAGTCGCGGTTGGAAGACGGGCCAGAGCCTGCCTCGTCCTCAAAGCTCGACGAGCGGCCAAGGTCTGCAGCACTTGCAGCAGATCGGCTTAAGTCCCAGAGCTTGATGTCGCCATCCGACGAGCCCGAAAAGAGCGCGTGCCCATCCAGGGCGAGCGAGCGCGCTGCCAGCGAGTGTGCGTTCCACACTTGCCGCTGGCGCTGCTGGCGCAGGTCAAAGATGGCCACTTCGCCCTTCTGCCCGCCACTGATCAGGCTCATGTCGGCGGGCGAATGCAGTACGCAGCATCCACCCTCGGCGTGCGCCGCGCACGAGGTGATCAGCGCTTGCGAAGGCGGGAGCAGTACGTCCCAGACGCACAGGCTCGGCGACGCCTGGCCTGCCGACGCGCCCACTGTGGCGAGCACAACAGAGCTGCCTACAAAGCACAGGTCGGCGCCCTTCCGCCCGTGACACTGAAGCCTGCTGAACGGCAGCGGCACATCCGCCCCGCTCTGGAAACGCCACAGGCACAGAGAGCCGCCGGCCTCGATGCAGCCGAATTGCTCGCCGCATGGGCTGAACTTGAGGTTGGCGGCCCACCCGGCAGACGGCAGGCGATACTGAGCACGCAAATGATCTTGAAGCCCGCGGCCCTGAATCGCGTGCCCGAATTGCCGGCACTGCACCACTGAGTCGCCACCAGCAAGGTACAGTGGCAGCTGCGCAGCACAGAGAGCCGTGGGTCAGGCATCGGAGGGACGTGGGCGGGGCTGACCAAGCGGAGCTGGCGATCACCTTGGGGTGGGAACACAGGCATCGCGCAGGCAGGTCGCTGCCGCTGTTTTGCTGGACGTTGAAGTCGGCGTGGGGCGATGCCAAGACAGGGTGGTTCAGGGTGGCGGCGTTGCGGATGCCAATGCCCCACGCGGCCCACTGATTCACGACAGCGCCAGCCTGGTCCGGATCCCCGGCTCGCATTGGCGAGTCTGCGAGCTGTGGAGCTGCAAGCTCCACTTGCTGGACGCCCCGGCCCAGAGACACGGCCAGCTGCCGGGGGTTGAGGGCGTTGACGCACACGCTGCGCACAAATTCGCCCCTGCGGTACACGAGCTGTGTTGGCGCCGACAGCTGCAGCGAGACGCCCTCGTGTTGCTTGGCATCGTGGCTGTCCATCCCGCACACCTCGTCGTCGCGAGGCCAGAGGTGAGTCACAGGCGGGGCGTCGCGTTGAGCGGCATCGGCGTCAGCATGGTCGGCACGGTGAAGGCTGGCCTCATCGGCAGATGCCGATGAAGTCGCCCAGAGCTCGGACAGCGCGAATTGCTGCGAGCTGGGCAGCGCCGTTGCCGCAGTTGCTGACATGCCATCCAACGGGAAGGCTCGCAGAGGAAGTGTGGCTGCGATGCTGCGTGATCTCAAGCACGCACGGCCCAGCCAGCAGGCGAGCAGCTCGCCGTGTGGTGAGCCAACGCCAGCACTGTCCGGCAGCCCGAACAGTGGTGGTGGGCGGCTCGGCGTCGCGTCACTGCCACACGCAAGGTCCTCCTCGCCGGCATCCGACGTTGCCCGACGCGGCTGCTGCCCGTGCTGATGCTGTTGCCACAGGGTGTGAAGCACGAGGGCGACGAGCCGAGTCCAGACGTACTCCGTGCTTGGTGTGGCTGGTGAATCGCTACCCATGCGAGCACCGCTCGACGCTTCGGCGAGCCTCTGGAACGCAGCTGGGACAGCTTCACCGAGTGGCTGGCCAGGGCTCCACTTTGTGAGCACAAGCAAGGCCTCGAAGTCGCACGAGGAGCACGCCACGGCGACGCTGGCCAGGTGCGCGGCATGAGACCACACGGCCCACGCGCTGTTCGCCCCGTCGGGGAGTGCGCCGTCTGGGATGAGATCCAGGCCAAGGAGCAGCACAGTGCTCACGTGCAGCAACCGTTGGCGCTTCCGCCCTTCAAGGAGGCAGGGCAAGCCCGGCCACGTGTCGGTGTGCACGAGGCCGCGAGCCGCCTGGGCAAGCAGCGTCCTGCATGCCGTCCACTCCTCCATGGCGGAGAGCAGCAGCAGGCGCGGCAGCACGAACAAGGAGTGCCCAAGAGTCGCGCAGCCTCGCACCAGCTGCTCTCGTATCTCGATCTCGGGCAGATGGAGGTGAGCTAACAGAATGCGACACTCGTCCAGGAGAGCTTGCTGGATATCATGCGCTCGCGCGAGCTGCACCGCCGTCGGGCTCAGCCAGTGCCCAGACGGGGTGGCATCCGATCGCTCAATGACCAGGTGTTCGGCAAAGGCCATCAGGTGTCTGGCCGCCAACACCAGCCGCCACTGCGTGGCCGCGGCGCTGTCATGGCCGTCGCTTTCTGTCGCGTCCTCTCCCTTGCACACGAGCTGGCCATGGTTGGAGCAGAGCGCCTCCATCGCAAGGAGGCCGCAGCCCCTGTGGGCATACGCGTACCCGCAGTCGTAAATGAGCGAGGTGGGCACTTGTCCACCCGGAAGCCGCAGCCGGTGGCGTGGGTTGTCCAGGATCTGCTTGACAAAGGCGAGAGCAGAAGGGTCGAATGGAGCGCCCTGAAGAAGGCCGCAGCGCCCTGCGCCACCGCCTGCGTAGCCGCTGGATGGCTCGAGGGGCGTCGGCCGTCGAGACGTCAAGGCTTCGATCGCGCTGCCTGGCTCGTCCAAGATGAGGTGAGCGACGCAGGAGAGCCATCCATCTTGCCGCTCGTCAGCGTAGGGGAGCACCTCGTCGCGCAAGATGGAGGCTTGCAGGTCCGGGGCCTCTGCAGCGCGCAGTCGGCAGAGGACGAGGGCAAGTTGCAAATCTCCCAACTGCCTCGCACACACCCTGACAGCAGACTCAAGGTCTGCGCCCAGGAGGAAGAAAGCCGCGGCCAGCTCGTGCTGCTGCTTCGACAGGAGAGCATACGCGTTCTTCAGCGCTGCCGACCGCCAACGCGGCGTGCTGAAGTCGTTTGCGAGGAACGTTTGGAGCTTCTCGTTCTGAACTGCCTTGAACAGGCCCTGGAGCTGGCCCTTCTTGCCGAGGGCGATGAAGAGCAGGGCGCAGTCCTGGGGGTCCTTGCGCTGTGCAAACTGCATCTTGGCCGCCGTGTCCAGGGCAGCACGCAATGCATCGCCCTGCGAAACCCGTGGAGACGCCCGGCCGTGCGCGGGCGTTCACGCGCGTGAGGAGGCTGGAGAAGGGTGGGAACGCTGGGCTGAGGGCTGCGGGGAACGAGGGCGCGGCACGTGGCACACACCTGTGGAAGCCAAAATCCTGCGCCGACTGCACGCAGCGCCTTCCAATCCCTGGGACCACCCGCGCCCTCGACATACGTGTCCAGGACGGTGGACTGGCACTGGGACAAGACCGCCCAAGCCACGTCCACGCTCGCCACGGGCCTAGTAGTCTCAGCTGCGAATCGCAGCACGGTCAACGCGCGGAGCAAGAAGCGTCCGCCGCAACGGTCGAGCCCCGCCGCCGCCGCAGCCACGCTTCGCTGTGCCCGAAGCAGAGCGAGAAGCTGCGCCTCGTCCACGCCGGACATGCCCAGGCCCGGTGTTGTCTCAGAGCGCTGAAGTCTCGCTTCGAGCAGACTAACCAATTCGTCCACAAGCGCCTGGAGGCCCGTCGCAGTCGACTGGAGATCCGTCCCACGCACCGCGGACGGCTCAGCGGGCAGGTCGAGGAAGTTTGGCAATGCGCTGGGCGAGGGCGCGAAGAGGTCCGCGGCGAACGCTGCAGTCTCGCTCGGCGCAAAGAAGTCGAGATCGTTGGTGGCCGCCGTGTCCGTCTCCGGCGCACCCGATGCCGCCGTGGGGATAGAAGCGGCTTTCACCGCGCTGCCCCCGGCGGCCCCGCAGAGAACCTCCTCCAGGCGCAGCCAGGGGGGCGCCTGACCCGGTTGCTGCTTCAGGTGCTGCAGCAAGCGCCGCAGCTGGCCTTCGCCTCGGTCTGTCTCGTCCGCTAGCAGCTCCTGCGTCAGTTGGGCCGGGTGCCACGGCCCCAGTGGCCCCAGGTACGGATTCTCGCCTGTCTCAGCAACTCGTCCACTCGCACTGAAGAGCGTGTGTGCGACTCCAGGCCAAACCAACAGCTGCGACCCAGCAGCGAGCAGCAGCGAGCCCCCATCGATCCACGCAAGGGAGGAACACAGAACTCCAGTGGGCATGGGGAGCTTCCGCAGCAGGGACCAGGGCGCTCGCTGCCCAAGAAACTCGCTCGTCGGGCGTTGGAGGTGCAGGTGCACTTCATTTCCGCGCGACACTGCAAGGAGCTGCAGGCAGCACCCGAGATCGAGCCACGCGCAGCAAGGCGACGCGCCAGCATCTGAAGGCGATGCAGTGTCGAGCTCGAGCACCGCCTCTATGGACGGCCACCTGCCGCGAGACTCAAATTCCAGGACCAGGAGCTGCTGTTGTTCCGCTGCCTTCTCGATGATAGCGAGGCGCGGCACCGAGCCCCCACTCGCGTGGATCTTCAGTGGCGAGAGCGAGGATCCACTCAGCTCGTCGGGGTTGACACATCTCTTGGCGACCAGACAAAGGCCGCCAGGGACGGTGTGAGTCGCTTCCCAGAGGTGCACGCTGCCGTCAAGGCCGCAGGCCACCAGCTCGCCAATGGTTCCAGCTTTGCAGGACGCCGACGCCCGTGCCAACGGCGCGGCGCACGCGCATTCACCCAGCTCGGCGCTGCCCAAAAGCTCAAGCGTCTCTGGCGGCTCGCCCTGGGCGGAGGCTGCAGCCCGCCAGACGCCCAGCCAGCCGTCGCTCCGGAGCACGAAGCCGGCCTGCTGCGAAGGCCAGGCGTCGCCCGGATCGGGATTCCGGGCAAAGGCGTGCAGGGCCAGCCAAGTCGCGGGTGTGCCCACCATCGTCAGGCTTGGGCCCTGCTTCCAGCGCCGATTCTGGGGCGGGCCTGTTCGAAGGAACACCCCGAGCCCCGTCGCCCCAGCCGTGACCACCGCCGCACCGCATGTGTGCAGCCAAGCGACCGCGGTGTGCACGCCAGGGAGCTGCAACAACTTGTGCATCATGCGGGAGTCGACCCCATGGGCAGGTGCTGCTTCGGGGATGCCGCCCTCAGCTGGCGGGATCGGAGGGTCTGCGTTGTTTTGGAGCTGGAAGCCGCATTCCCAAATGAGCAGCTCGCCGCCGCTGTCCAGCGTGGCGACCAATCCGTTGCGTGGGTGCGGCAGCATGGACAGTACGTCGTTTTGCACGCGATGCCCACGCAGCTGACGTTGCTGGACTCTCTCTCCCGACCCTCGATCGACGTCGATGCTGCACAGCCTAAGATTCCATCCATCCGATGTGCAGACGTGCTGCACGAGCGAGACTGCCGAAGGAAGCCGATCTTTGCCCGAGGCTCGCTGCGACAGGGACGCGGGTGACTGACGCATCAGGACGCACCAGCGTGGTTGGCAGGGCGAGCGGCGCACCCCCCACGAAGCCAACTGCTCGACGGCCGCGGCCTCGAAGTGGCAGAATGCAGCCGATGATACGACGCGTTGCACGCATGGAAGGGCCTGGCGGAGCGGGCGGTGCAGGGGAGCTGCTGAGGTTCGATCCTGGTCCTGTTTGTGTGCGGGCAGTGGATCGAGCGACAAACCTGAGGAAAGCTGGCCCACACCATCAGCTTAGGCGCGCAGCGCGGTGACGCTGACAAGCCCAGAACCAGCCACACCACGAGGGTCCCGTCTCCCAATATGGCGAGGGCGTAGTCGTGGCGCTCCCGCAGAGACGGCCGGAGGGTCGGCGTAGCGTCCACTGCTCCACTCTGCGGCGATGGGAGGGCCGAGCCGCGAGTGGAGGAAGGACCCTCCACGATGTCGACGGCATAGCCACTCTTCGGGTTGCAAGCACGCGACGTGGTCTGTCAGGCAACGCCGACCCGAGCAAGCGACGCTCAGTTTGTTGAACCCAAAATGCGGGCTGGTTGGTTGCGCATGCCGGGCTCACGGGATTGTGGGTTGGCGTTGCCGCTCGCCTGCAGCCACTGTACCCACTGCATCCACCGAGGGTCCGAAGGGCGTCGAGGCGAGCCGGCCTCTTGCCCGCCGGTGGTGAGCCCGGCGAGGGGCAGCGTGGCGCACAGATGAAAGCGCAGCGGCTCGGGCTCGGGGTGCTGCGTGGGGCTCCAGAGACGCGCCACGCCATCGCGGCCGAGCGTCAGGAGCACGTTGCAGTCGACCGAGACGCCGGGCGCCTGCACGCGATCGGACATGTGGCAGGCTCACCGCCTCCGTAGCGCATCTCCATCAAGGCAGGTACCGGGAAGAGCGGTGCCAGGCGCGCACCGTTTCCACTGCAGACGGCCTCCACTCCAGAGACTGCAGCCCTCGAGGGTGGCGGAGGTAGCTGAAGCTGAAGCTCCCGTCCTGCGAGCAAGCGCGTGCTCAGAAGACCATGCGGCGTGGGTGCTCGCTGGAGTCTTTCGATGGGGCAGCGGGCGTGCCTGCGCGCGTCGCCACACCTTGACCAGCCGGTCGAACTCTCCCGCAGTTGCCAACAGCGTGCCGTCTCCAGAGGAGGCGAGCAGCTTGGCAGGCTGCGAGATGCTGCACGACCAGCTGACGACCCAGCCCCCATCTACCCAGCTGAGCAGCCCGAGCCGGTGCCCCGCCGCCGTCCACAGCGCGGGCCCTGCCCACCGCAGCGCGTGCACAGGCTCCTCATGAGTCACCTTGCCGCCCGGAGCCCACCGCTCTGCGCCCGTGCGTGGCTCTCGGTGATAGAAGCTGACGTCCCGGCCGGACCCAACAGCGAGGCACGCAGCACCGTCTCGGGACCAGTCGGCACAGCCGATGTCGTGGCCGTGCGGCCCGAGCAGCTGGACGACCTCGCAGAGCTCGCCGCAGGCGATAGCAACGTACCGGCCGGTGCCGAGGGCAAGCAGCGCCCGGCCCTCGTGCTCGAGCACGCCGAGCTGGTGCGGCGCCTCGTTGAGCGAAGGGAAGGCGAATATGCTGCCTTGCGGCGAGTCGTCGGCCAGCGACGAGTCGTCGGCCATGTCGCGAGAGAGAGAGAGAGTCAGCGAGCGACCGCGCTTTGCTCGATGGTCGCCTGCGTTTTATCAGATTTT
>Ga0209713_10002238_pt1 | contig 11960 bp, 6 predicted proteins | sample ArcOceMetagenome_3_FD_187444 | JGI IMG/M metagenome (GOLD analysis project Ga0209713, IMG submission 187444) | Marine eukaryotic phytoplankton communities from Arctic Ocean - Arctic Ocean- Svalbard ARC20M Metagenome (SPAdes) (version 2) | ecosystem: Environmental > Aquatic > Marine > Oceanic...
TCGAGCGGCTCGCCAAGTCGGGGCAGTGCTACATGCATGATGTGTGGGACGGTGTGGGGAAGTACTGCTACGCATGAGTGTTTTACTAAGCCGTAGGCACCGCATACTCTCAAATCCAATACCCAAAACAATGCTCAATGGTCTCAATGCTCTAACCATGTGCGCCTAGTGTCATATTGATTGCGCTCCAAAGCATCGCCGCACGCGCGAGTGCCACGTCCGTCAAATAGTGCACACCGTCTGCCGTCTGCGCGTCCGCGGTTAGGGCGAGCCCATCGATCCATGCAAAGTTAGGCGCGATCTCGTGGAGAACCGAGGCCACTCGCTTGTTGAAGACGGCGGCGCTCTCGCGCGTCTGCCGCGGGTACACGGCGTCCAGGGATCGCGACTGCGCCAGCAGCCCCCCCGCAAGGGTGAGTGCCTGCGGTCCGGGGAGGCCGCATTCGCGCCGTCTTGAGGCAACGATCTCGAGCGCGGGGGCGAAGAAACGCCGCAGCGCGAGCTCGGCATCGCTGTCATAGTGCAGCCCACCTTGAAGCCACACGACCCACGGGCGCTCGTCGCAGGGCACGCTCGACAGGTTACGCAGATGCTCCACGTTGCCATGCATCCCGCGCTCGGCATACGCCGCATGCGGGCTGAGGCGGCGATAGAGGTTGCGGCACAGGGTGTACTCCGAGAACTGGCCATCGCACTCGCAGAAGCGGCTGTCGAGGCTTTCGAACGCTGGGACTGTCGAAGGGAGCCTCGCGCCAATAGGCAGGAGCGAGGCATTCACCAGGCTGCTGCGTGCCGCGAGCAGCAGGACGCCCTGGTATAGATGGCGCACCTCGCTGTCGCCGATAAGAATGAGCTTGCACCTCTGCAACAGTCTGGCAGCCTCGTCGGGCGTGGGCAGCGCAATGCTACAGCCGTGCGGCACAAAGATTGATGGCGCGGCCTCTTGCGCCGGCTGCGACGGCCGCGTCGCGTCAAAGCGCCGTCCGTGACGCTCCGCGGCCAGCAGCTCTGCGAGTGTGGAGCACTGGGGCAGCTCATGCCCCATTGGAAAGCTCTGACGCGTCACCGAGTACCGGCGGACAGCGCCACGCTCAAGCGCGGCAGCTGCTGGACTGCAGTCGATTTGGGAGGGAATGACCTTCGAATCATTGCAGTATCGGGGCAGCACTGTGCCATTGGGTGGGCACGAAGCAATAAATCGGCGCATGGCTAATGCAGCGGAAACGAGTATGTGCATTCTTCCGCATTCTTCGCATACTCCCCACAACAGTATGATCATGTTCCTTATAGCTCAACCCGCTGTGGCGTATGTCCGCTGCGGTGGCCGCTACGTCACACGCTTTGCAGACTCCTGCGCCGCCTGCCCGCCTGGGCCTCCTGGCGTGGGGTGTGAGAGCGAGGCTTGTCAGCGGGGAAACGGTGCAGGTGGCTGCACCGAGCGTTTCGCACCAGCGTGGCGGCAGTGGCACGGGCAGAAGCTGCAGGACTGCTTCGTGCAGGCGCTTCTAGGACAGAAGCGTGAAGGCTACTTCATCGACCTCGCCGCCAATGACGCGGCCATCATCTCCAACACGTACACGCTCGAGCGCCACTATGGCTGGCGCGGGCTTACGGTCGAGCCAAACCCAATCTACCACGCTGCGCACCGCGCGTTGCGGCCAAACAGCACGCTTGTCCCCGCCGCAGTATCGAGCGCGAATGCGCTGCGCGCGTTCAAGTTCAGCGGCGTCTTTGGCCACCTCGGCGGCGTTGGTGGGGGCAGCGGCAATGGTACTCGGCTCGTGCGCGTGCTGCGCACTGACGAGCTCTTTGCGGAGGCACGAGTGCCGGCATGGGTGGACTATATGTCTCTGGACGTGGAGAAGCACGAGGCGGAGGTACTGGCAGCATTCCCTTGGGCTTCCCACACGGTCTCCATCCTCACCGTCGAAGACCCGACCGCCCCGGTCGCAGCACAGCTCAGCGAGCACGGCTACAAAGAGCTCTGCCGGCTGCACGAAAAGGACACGCTCTTCGTCCATTGGGCCTCATGGCGCAAGCATCCGCTCGTGCGACGCATCCTCTCTGGCGAGAAGGCGCTCACATGCGAACGAGCGGGCGAAGTGCCTCGCATAAGCGCACGTGCTGAGGCGCCTGCTGAGGGAGCGGAGGTGAATGTGGCCCATACTGTCTGCTCGCGTTCCCCGCAGGCCGTGACAGACTTGTAGCATTCTTGGGGGTTGGTTGCAGGGGTTGGTCGTGAATTCTTTGGTGGCAACAGAGCTCAAAATTTCAATTCTCATTGGCGCACTCACCCCCTCCTCACGTTCTTCGTGTGGTATGAACAGAGGAAGAAAAATGTGCTTCTCGAATCGGTGGTTCTTTTTATAGACTCGAACGGTTTAGAGTGTGGCGCGCGCCTTGGCTCCGTTGCATCCGCACATCCAGGCAGGCCTTGCCCAGTTTCCATGCTGTCAAGAGAGTAGTCCACACCATGCAAGAAGTGAGTGCCCGGAGGCACACTTCAGAGAACACATCATTGGTCGCCTTCGATCTGCTACAAATCGCCGACAGAGACTGATGCGCATCAGGGCAAATGGCATGCAGATGTAAGCGTCGCTCAAGCTCGGCGACTGAAATGGCGAGGATCGCGTCGGTCGTTAATTACCTCCTAAGTACTGCATGCTTCGGCATTGTTGTAACCGGAGCGGGAGCGGACTCGCTGCCGCCCTAGCGCAGGGTCCCGGGGTTTCTAGTCGGCAACCGCGTCGCCTCAATAGCCTCAATAGCCTCAATAGCTCGTGACGTGTACTAGGGTAGCATTCTTTGGGGGGTTGGTCGTGTGCCCGCCCCACGCCATTTCTTTGGTGGCAACAGAGCTCAAACTTCCAATTCTCATCGGTCCCACTCGCTCCCCGTCTGCTCCGCTCTCACGTTCTTCGCGTGTTATGAATCTTCTTTCTGAACGTGAGGGGTCACCCCTCCAGAAGCGCCTGCTCGCGTTGGACGGGAGCGATGGATTGGGATGGCGCGCAGACATTAACGTCGGCCAAACGCTGGACTGCATGCACGAGAGTGCCATAGGAGAGCCTTGTCCCCCTGTGCGCTGGTGGATAACCCCCTCTCAGAAGCGCCTGCTTTCGCGGCTTGACGCCGTTGCGCACTGCACCGATGGCAGCCGACTTGGCCGCGCTGAAGACGGAGCTCCGCGCCTTTGAGCGCGCCTTCGAGTCGCAGCATGGGCGCGCGCCGACGCGCGACGACCTGACGCCGCCGCAGCGCGAGCTGTACAGGCAGTACAAGCAGCTCAAGCAGCAGGGCGCCGCGCCTGCCGCGGAAGTGGATCGGGAAAACGACAACGTCCAGCAGAAGGAGGTGCCACCTCAGCCGCCTCCGCCTGCGGTGCCTCCACCTCCGCAGCGACTTCCGTCTGCCGACGGCAAGCCGCTCAAGCGGCTGCGCTTTGGGACCATGGGTGCGCTTCGAACGGGCCGGCTCGCCAGCGAGCCCAAGGCCGGCTCAAGCAGCGTCACCGCCACAGCTTCGACCGCAACTGTGCGACCCACGCAGCAGGCGAGTGACGGCTGGTCTGCAGCGTGGGCTACGACGGCTGCTCCCCCGAAGCCTGCCGTGCCCTCGTCCTCCGCCTGGCCGCTCAGTGCGACCGCCCAGCCGCCCTCTGCAGCGCCTTCCGCGGCGTGCCCTTGCTGCCCATCGGTGGCTTCGGACACGGCGAGCTGCGGGACGTCGTTCAGCCTGCCGCATCCTGAGGTGAGGCGGGTCGCACCCGCCGGGGCAGCCCTCGCAAGCCGGACTGCGGATCCTGCTGCCTCACGTTGGCGGTCCTCGCCAGGCAAGCGGCGCCTGCAACAGCTCGAGGCCGAGGCCGCAGGCACCGCAGGCCCCGAGGAGCCGGCTCAGGCGGAGGTCAAGTGCTGCATCGAGCTGGGCTGCATCTGCACCGAGCCAGGCCTGCGCTGCGGCTTTGCATGGCGCAAGCAATCGGAGTACGAGGACGCTCGGGCGCGGTCGGTGCGCGAGAACAACGAGAAGCTGCGGGCGCTGGGCCTGCTCCCGCCAGAGGCGCCTCCAGTGGTCTGTGCGGAGGTTGACGACGACGACGAAGCCACCGGTGGTGGGGATGCAGGCGACGCCGATGCGGTGCCCAGGGCAGCGCGCCCGCCAGCGCCGGTGGCGGGTGTCAGCACCGTTGCCAAGGCTGGGCGCGCCCGTGCCTCGCGCACCGGCGCCGCCGCCTCCGCCACCTCGGCCACCTCCGCTGCGGCCACTGCGGCCAGCGGAGCAGCTGCCACGTCGTCGGCATCGGGCAAAGCGCCGGCGCCGGTGCCGACCGACGACGCCCCGCCTGCGAGCAGTGCCAGCAGCCGTGGCCGCTCGCGCAAGGCGAGCCGCCCGGATGCCCCGACGGGCGCGGGAAGCACCAACTTCGTCAAGCACTCGAAGAGCGGCACCTACGCCGGCCGCGGTGGCTGCCGCGGCAAGGTGGGGCAGGCGACGCAGAGCGGCGCCAAGCGGGCGCGCTTCGAGCGGGCCAACAAGATGATGAAGCGACGCAAGGGCTCGGCGGTGGGCGCGCCACCGCAGGAGGCGGTCACCGAGCTCGAGACGGGCCGCGCGGCGACGACGGCGATCGACGCGGCGGCCGCGGCGGCCGCGGCGGCCGAGGTGGCGACGGCCGCGTGCGCGCAGCCGACGGTGGAGCAGGAGGCGCTGCTGTGCGACGCGTCGCTGCTCGCTCAGCACGGCACCTTCCCCGACGCGGAGGAGCCGCCCCGCTCCTCCTCCACCGCCTCCGCCGCCGCCTCGGCCTCCTCCTCCTCCTCCACCTCCGCCGAGGCGGCCAACGCGGGGGGCGAGGCCAGCACGAGCGACGGCGGCGTGGGCGACGACGCGGTGGGCAGCGTGCTGCTGCGGACGCTGCGCAGCGTCTTCGGCATGCGCAACTTCCGACCGGGGCAGGAGCAGGCGATCCGGCGCGTGCTGGCGCGCCGCTCGACGCTGCTGGTGCTGCCGACGGGCGGCGGCAAGTCGCTCTGCTACCAACTGCCCGCGTTCGTCTCGACGCAGATCACGCTGGTCGTCTCGCCGCTCATCGCGCTGATGGGCGACCAGCTCGCCTCGCTGCCGGCGGCGCTCGGCGGCGTGATGGTCTCGTCGTCGCAGCAGCCGCACGAGCAGCAGGCGGCGCTCGACGCGCTGCGCCGCCGCGACGCGCACGGCGCCGCCGCGACGCGCGTCATGTACATTGCGCCCGAGCGGCTCTGCCGCAACGCGTTCCAGAACACGCTGCGTGCGCTGCCGCCGGTCGCCGGCTGCCGCTGCGGCGCGCCGAGCGCCGCCGCCGCCGCCGCCGCCGCCTTGGGCGGGCTCGGCGCGCCGGACGCGCGCTGCGCCGAGTGCGGCGCGGCGGCGCTGCCGCCGCTCGGCTTTGCGTGCGTCGACGAGGCGCACTGCCTCTCCGAGTGGTCGCACAACTTCCGGCCGACGTACATGGCGGTCGGCTCGGTGCTGCGCTCGCTCGGCGTCGACACGGTGCTCGGCCTCACCGCCACCGCCACGAGCCGCACCGTCGCGTCGGTGTGCGGCTGCCTGCAGCTGCCGCCGACCGCGCTCATCCGGTGCGACCTGCGGCGCGACAACCTGCGGCTGCGCGCCGAGGTCGTGACGGCGGAGCGGCGGATGGCGCGGCTCGTGCAGCTGCTGCAGCGCGCGCTGCCCGCGGGCGGCCGCGGCGCCGCCATCGTCTACACGAGCACGCGCCACTCCGCCGAGCAGGTGGCAAGCGAGCTGCAGTCGCGCGGCTGGCGCGCCGACTACTACCACGCGGGCCGCTCGACGGCCGACCGCGCGCGCGTGCACGCCGCGTACATGCGCGACGAGCTGCGCGTGATGGTGGCGACGGTCGCCTTCGGGATGGGCGTGCACAAGCCCGACGTGCGGCTGGTGGTGCACGTGGGGCTGCCGCGCTCCGTCGAGGGGTGGCTGCAGGAGACGGGGCGCGCCGGGCGCGACGGGCTGCCGGCGGCGTGCCACGCGCTCGTGGCGGAGGCCGACTACGTGCGGCTGCACTCGCTGAGCCACTCGGACGGCGTCGAGCTCGACGCGGTGGGGCGGCTGCTCGGCTCGCTGCTGCGCAACGCGCGCAACGGCTACGGCGAGGTCGCGCACCAGAGCCTCGGGAGCGAGCTCGACATGTCGCTCGAGGGCGTCGGCACCGTCCTCGCGCTCCTCGCCGAGCTGCCGCGCGGCACGTGGCGCGAGGCGGCGGCCGCGGCGGCGGCGGCGGCGGCGGCCGAGGGCGGCGCGGCGGGGGCCAAGGCGGCGGAGGCGGAGGCGGCGGCGGCGGCGGCGGCGGCGGCGCGGCCCGCGCACGACGAGGCGATGCCGCTGCTTGAGGTGCTGCCCGACATCCGGCGCACCGCCGTGCTGAGCTTCCACCACGAGCCGCCCGAGACGGTGGCGGAGCGCAGCCCGCTCGTGGCGATGCTGCTCAAGTACGCAAAGGTGCAGGCCGCCAGCGCCGCGTACCAGTGCCCGCTCGTGCAGGCGGCGTCCGAGCTGGGGCTGAGCGCGCACGCGGCGCACGCCGAGCTGCACGGCCTGCACGAGGCGGGCGTGCTGCGGCTCGACATGCGCGACCCCGCCTTCTACGTGCGGCTGCGCGCCGTGCCGGAGGCCGCCGAGCAGCGCGCGATGGTGGCGCTGCTCCACCGCAAGATGCAGCAGATCGTCGAGCTGCAGTGCCGCAAGCTCGACGCCGTCGCCGCGCTGCTCTGGCAGCTGAGCGGCGCCGCCGGCTTCGGCGCCGCCGACGGCGCCGACGGGCCGCTGCCGGCGAGCGTCGCCGCGACGCTCGAGCGCTACATGGACGACAGCACGGGCGAGGAGGCGTGGGAGCCGCCCGTCAAGCGCGGCGCCGACCCCGAGCGGCTGCGCGGCGACCTCGTCGACTTTGTGCGCACGCAGCTCAAGCCAAAGGAGCTCGGCGGCGCCGGGCGCACCAAGCTGAGCGGCCGCGCGGTGGCGCGCGTCTTCCACCGCCTCGCGAGCCCTGCCTTCAGGTGGGCCGACTGGAAGGACAACCGCTACTGGGGCAAGCACGCCGACGTCGACTTCGAGGTGGTGCGCCGGATGGCGGACGAGGTGCTCGAGACGGTGCGGCGCGCCCATCTGGCCTCGATGAAGGCGGCGCGCAAGCGCGACTGACGCCCGCCGGGCCCGGACTGCTCTTTTTTGGATGGCAACGACTTGATATAGCACTTAATAGACTAAGAACGCCAGCAGCGCGCACGACAACGACGATAGTAATAGGTGGACGCCTCGTGCGTCGGCGCGCCTCCGGCCGCTGCGCGGCGCGGCGGACGGCAGCGCGCGGTCCTCGGACTCCCTCCAGTGGCAGTACCGGTCGAGGCGCGAGCAACCCGTCTTGACGTGGATCTCGGGCGAGATGCTCTCCGTCTCGATCGTGTACTCGGCGGCGCCGTCGAGCGCCTGCAGCCCGAGGTACCACGTGCCCGCGCGCCGCTTGTCGGGCTCCTCGCCCTCGCCAAACGGGACGCGCAGCGTGCCCTCGTACACGTACTCGGCGCGGCCGAGGTTGCCCGAGAAGCGGCGCAGCCACTGCAGGATGCACCAGCCGGTGCACACCTCGCCCGCGACGTCCTGCTCCTCGACGGGGCAGCTGTCGTACTTCCAGTAGATGGCCTTCATCTCGCCGGCGGTGACGTTGAAGCGCGCGAGCGCCGCCTCCGCCTCCGAGAGCGACGGGAAGGCGTAGTAGCGGTACGCGCCGCAGCACGCGAAGCCGCTCGCCTTCTCGCCGAGCTCGAGCACGGCGTCCTCGAGCGTCGCCGTCACCTCGAAGAAGACCTCGTCGACCTCGGCGCCCGCGTCGAGCCCGACGCGCATGTGCCACGTCTGCGCGGCCGTCACGTCGCACGCCGACTGCGACGCGCGCAGCTCGGGCCACTCGACACGCACGTCGTACGACGTGGCGGTGGGCGGCACGCCGCGCCGCACCGCGAGCGAGCTGGCGTGGTTGGCGTCGTCGTCGACGTAGAACGAGCCGACGCGCGCGAGGCCGAGCGACGTCCGCTCGGGCTCGGCCGCCGTCGAGGAGAGCGAGAAGGTCTCGGCGGCGCCGCGGCGGAGGCAGCCCTGCCGCGGCGCGTCGCTCGTGAGCGGGCCGCGGTCGAAGCTCTGCTGGACGATCGAGAGCGAGAAGCCGCCGCTGTCGCGGTCGTGGCCGTCCTTGCGCGCCATCGCGTGCGACGCGTACACCGTCGCGTAGTAGACGCCGTCGAGCGGCGGCCCGTTGAGGCCGGACGCCGTCGCCGACGAGAGGCACGAGCGGACGCTCCACGAGCGCAGCCACGTCGAGTTGCCAAACGAGACCTGCGCCGCCTCGCGGTGGAGCGACGCGAGCGTGTCGAGGATCTCGAGCTGCGTCGGGTAGTGCATCTCGGCGTCGTACGCCGCCTCCCACTCGGCGATCTGCGCCTGCACCTCGCCGTACCCGAGGTCGTCGAGGTCGCCGCCCTTGACGGTCGGCACGTCGTGCGGCTGCGTGTGCTGGTGCTGGACGACGGTGCCGTAGTCGAGCAGCTCGATGCGCCGCACCCACGACGCGTCGTCGATGTCGATCTCGTACGTCAGGTTCTGGTCGCGCGAGCAGAGCGGGTGTGGCCAGTAGTCGATGTCGGCCGTCGTGTTGGTCACCAGCTCGCCGCCGTGCGGGCAGTAGTCGTACACCTCGACCTGGCTGACGCCCGCCTCGACGCACGTGCCCTTGCTCAGCCAGACCTGCCCGGCGAAGCCGTCCTGCAGCACCTCGCGGTACGTCGAGTTGTCGTACTCGCGCCGCGTCAGCGTCAGCTCGAGCAGGTCGTACGCGCCCGCGCGCAGCTCGAAGACCTGCCACTCGCCCGGCCCGATCAGCGAGTGGACCGCCTCGCCGTGCCGCAGCGTGCGCGGCACGGCGCGCACGGTCAGCACGAACGGGCAGTAGTAGCGGCAGTCGTCGTAGTCCGGCGCGGCGAGCAGGTTGAACGTGCACAGCGACTCGGGCAGCCCCCACCCCTTGAGGCACTGGATGCCGACGAAGAGCTGGCTGGTCGGCGCCTTGCGCACGGCCGGGTTGCAGTCGAGCGTCTCGTCGGCCTTGGTGGCGAAGCCCCACGTGACGGAGTGGTTGGCCAGCTCGACCTGCTCGTCCGCCTGAAGGTTGTGCACGTCGTTCGTCAGCACGCGCGAGTAGACGATCGCGCCGCCCTCCATGATCAGCTGCGCGTCCGAGTTGGAGCCGAGGTCGACGGGCATCGTCTCGATCAGCATCATGCGCAGCGTGCAGTTGGCGTCGATGCCGTGGCTGCGGTACTCCGGGTTGTTGCCCACGTCGATGGTGACCGAGAAGAACATGTCCTCCATCGGCATGTCCAGGTCGGACACGTCGTTGTCCATCTGGTACAGCATGAAGTAGCCGTGCTGCACGCTGTCGTTGCGAGGCTCCCAGGTCTGCAGCGGCTGCGGCGCGAAGCCCTCGAGGCCGACGACCTTGCCGGCGCCGCCGCCCTCCTCGTAGTCGAGCCAGTCGAAGGCCGAGTTCAGCTCCTCGTTCGGGATCTCCGAGTTGTTGCTCACCACCTTGAGCGCGCGGAACACCTGCTTCTTGACGGCCGGGTCCTCCCAGCCCTCGCCCCAGTAGATATGCTCGAAGGCGGCGGCGTGGGCCACCAGGAGGCACACCAGCGGCCACGACGACGCAGCAGGCCGCATTAGCCCGCGGTGGTCCGCGGTGGGCCGCCGCCAACGCTGCGGGCGAGACCGCCAAAAGTTGCGCCTTTGTCTTTGGGTCAAGCACCGCACGGCCGGGTCTCCCGGGACGCCCCACGCACGGTGGCACGGAAGGAACGCTAGAAAAGATTCATAACGTTCGCACACAACCGTCGTGTCCGCCTCAATAGATCATTTGTGAGGATCATGATAATGGATCTATCTAGGTGAGGATCATGGCACGGTGCAAACCAGCTCAGCCGCAGGCGAGGTCGCCGGCGCTCAGCGCGAAAGCCGCTTGCGACGCACTGGCTGTCCAGAGACTTTCACGCACGGCTTCCATGGCCGAGCGCGAGAACTGGGTGGGCCTCGAGTCCAATCCGGCGGTGATGACAGAGTACGCCCAGAAGCTAGGCGTCAGCGAGCGGTGGGCCTTTGCAGACTGCTGGGGGCTGGACACGGAGGCCCTCAGCCACGTGCCACAGCCGTGCGTGGGCTGCATCTTCCTCTACCCGTTTAGCCAGGTGGAGGCGCGCAAGCGCGCACTAGGCACGCGCCGAGGCTGCGAGGTGCCCGGCGTGTGGCACATGCGGCAGCTAGTCGGCAACGCGTGCGGTGCGGTGGCGATAACCCACACGGTGATGAACACGCTCGATCGGGTCGGCACGGACGCAGGTTTCCTCAAGGAGTTTGCGCTAAGCACAAAGGGCCAGAGCGCGCACGAGCGCGGCAAGCAGTTTGCGCCGGCGCTCAGGCAGGTGCACTCGGAGCTGGCGGGGCAGGGCCAGACGGCCGCGCCGAAGCCAAATGCCGATCTGGATTTCCACTTTGTCTCGCTGGTCGAGGTGCAGGGACGGTTATACGAGCTCGATGGCAACAACGACGGGCCACTCGACTGCGGCCCCGTGCCGCCCAAGGGCTTCCTGCCTGCTGTCGTCGCGCACGTCAAGGAGGCGTACATCGAGCCGTTCCCCGACAGCCACTTCTCGCTCATCACGCTCGGGCCGAAGCAGGCCGACGAACCGCCATCCTGATCGCCGACCCTAGCCTGCCGGCGAGATGGAGAGGTGAGAGCGGGACGAGAGAGGGTGAGAGAGAGAGAGTGACTAACTTGGAAAATGGCGAGAGATAGTGAGAGATCGGTGAGAGCTGTGTGTTCAGGAGACGAGACAGACGCTTCTTGATCACTTCTTCAGCTACCCAGCAGACTACTACTTACAAACACTTAGCTGCGCTGCAGCTGCGCGAGCGCTTCGGCCTGCTCGGCCATCGCGCGCCGCAAGTCGCCAATATCCGACTCGTGGCGCCGGATCGTCTCCGCTTGCGACTTGACGCACTGCGTAAGGACCGCCACCAGGTCAGACAGACGCACGCTGCGCTGCTCCTCGCCGGCGAGGCTGGCCGGCAGCTCCTCGGCGATGAAGCCTGCGTGCTCAGGGCCGGCCTCGCCGTCGCGCCGGAAGCGGAAGCTGACCGGCCGCAGCTGCTCCAGCAGCGCCTCGGCGTCGAGGCGCTCCGCGAGTGGGCGCACGGCGCTCTTGAGCTCGCGCGAGGACGTCTGCTCGAGCGACGCGCACGTGAGGCTGCCTGGGATCGTGACTGCGCCGTTTTGGGCAAACCTCGCCACGTCGCCCGTTGCCGGCGTCCGCAGCTTGGCCGTCTTGCTCTCGGAGAGGAGCTCCCACCGGTCACCCGGACCGCCCGCGTCCCAGGCCAGGCCCTTGGCGCGGTCGGTGAACGAGATGCCCGCCGTCGAGCCGCTGCAGTGCACCACTGCTGGCAGCGAGGGCTCGTCCGAGTGCACGTGTGCCAGCGTCATCGGCTCCCGCGTGTTCAGCCCGACGCGCCCGGACGGATCGACCGTCACCTGCACGAAGCCCTTGGCCGACGCCTCGGCCGACGCCTTGGCCGACGCCTCGGCCGACGCCTTGGCCGACGCCTCGGCCGACGTCTCTGCGGGTGCGGGAGCCGACATTAGCCGATTATGGTAGCGCGTTCGCAAGATCGAACGGAAAACTATGTAAACAACATGCGACGTTTATCAGCTTGGGGTCGGTGCCGGGAACGCGGTCCAGATAGTAGTAGCTAGATAGAAATAGATAGATAGCTAACGCGGTGGTGTGCAGTCGGAGGAAGCTAACAGCTTAAAACGCTTAAAACGCACCGCCGCCTAGGCGCGCGACTCGGCC
>Ga0209713_10002240_pt1 | contig 11958 bp, 8 predicted proteins | sample ArcOceMetagenome_3_FD_187444 | JGI IMG/M metagenome (GOLD analysis project Ga0209713, IMG submission 187444) | Marine eukaryotic phytoplankton communities from Arctic Ocean - Arctic Ocean- Svalbard ARC20M Metagenome (SPAdes) (version 2) | ecosystem: Environmental > Aquatic > Marine > Oceanic...
CACCGACCAAGGCCGGGTATCCTTAAGGCAGCCGGTTAAGGCTTCGCCGTGAAGACGTGTGTGGAAACTGTGTTGCGAGGGTGTTGCGCCTGCGCCGGGCCGGGTGGTGACGGCAGGCGTGGCTTGCGAGGGCGGACGTGCAATGGCGCGAGCGCGGCGCGGAGGCGGCCGGCCGGACATCGCCCGCCTGCCCTGCTGCTGAGCCCGCAGTGGGACGGGCGGCGGGTAACCGCAGCGGCGCAGCGCGCTTTTTGCTCCCGGCACGCACGAACAAGCGATGGGCAGCGGGAGCTGCCGCCGGCAGCACGCGGCGATTGGCGCTGCGAGATTGGCGCTACGGTGTGCAGCATAGAGGACGGCGCGGGCCTCCCCCCGCTCCGCGGCCTCCGCCATGCTGGGCCAGGGCGAGGGCGAGGCGCTGCAGCATGCGGAGATTGTGCCCTACGTGTCTGCTCCGCTCGGCCCCGCCGCGGTGAGCGAGCGCAAGAGCAGAGTCGTGCGTCTGGCGCGGCAGCGCGCGGCGCCAGGGGACGCGCACGCAAGCGACCTCGTTGCTGCCTGCGTGCACCAGCGCTATCGTGTGCTGCGCACTCCCTGCGTCCCCCTGAGCGGTTTTCCCCTTGCCACCTTTCCGCAGGGCGAGCTTCAATCGGAGTCTCCGCATGGCCGCAGCCCCAACGCGACGGATCGGCAAAGCAGAGCCTCGGCAAACGGCACGCGCAGGGGCAAGCGCTTGCCCGCGGGACGATACAGCGGGGCAATGGTGGGTGGCCAACCGGCGGGCTTCGGGTTTGCCCTGTGGCCCACCCGCAAGTACGACGGACAATGGCAGCAGGGGCGCGAGCACGGGGTGGGGCGCGAGGCCTGGAGCGCGGGCTCGTGTTACTCTGGAGGCTTTGCGGATGGTCTGCGCTCGGGGTACGGCGTTTACTCGCACTTCTCTTCCCCTCATCCCTGCCATATGCTTGGCGAGGTGGACGTGCGCGACATAGGGCAGGGCGGGTGGTGGAGCACCTTACCGTACTCGCAAAAATGGGCCTCGGAAAGAGCAGGGTGGGTTTATGCTGGACAGATGCGTCTCGGGGTCAGACATGGCTTCGGGGCACTTGCCAGCGGCAGCGAGCTCTATGAAGGCCAGTTCAATGAGGATAAGAGGCACGGGTTCGGCGTACGCATGGTCCGCGACCAGGAGTTGTGGTTTGAAACGTATGATAATGATGTCTGCCGGATGCAGTATAGCCCCTTACGGCATGACGATTTGGCAGTCAGTGTCGAGGCCAGTCTTAATCGGATCAGTTGGTCCAAAGCAACGTTGTTGCTCTCGTGGCAGAACGATTCAGCGTCAATCACTGTGGTTGACAACAAGACGACGCTGCCCATTGGCGCACGGGCCATGATTTCAGACATTCTGTCTCTTAAAATCGGGGATCCCGTCACACCCTCATTCATCCTGCAATATCGCGACCACTCAGGCAGTATCGACGGCGGCAGCGTGAAAAGGACTCTCGAAATCCAGGCAGGCAGTGAGGCGACATTTCGGCTTATCTTCCTTGCGCTGCGTCTTGCCATTCATGAGCACCGCGTGGGCCACCCCCTTTCAGCCCCGTGCGGGGCAGAGTGGTTCAAGAATCTGAACGGTGCGGCGTCGGGTTGCGACGATGCCCAAGGTCCTGGCAAATTGCTAGGGCGCTTCGTTAGGGGCTCTGAAGGAATTGATGAGCGCTTTTTCAAAAAGGTTCGCGAGTGCGTGGCGAAGGCCGATGATGAACACCGTGCAGCATTTTATCACTCCTGCCTGTCGTACACTCAGATGACGATCTCTGCTTCAGCCCACTGGCACACGCTCGGCGGAGTAGGACATGATACGTTTCCAGAGATTGAAGATCTTTGTCAATGGTTAAAAGTTCAATCTGATAAAACGTTCACGCCGGACGAGACGGTCTCACAGATCATGATGGATCGCATGAGAGTGATTTTGATTCAGTACATGACTCTTGTTGACAGCAAAATCCAGCTTGATGAACAAAAGCTAGCGTCAGCAGAGGCCTCAAACGACCAAGGATTTGGGAAGATGTGTGAAGCTCGTGTGCTGGCTCTCGGCACTAAGAAAGCGTGGGCCTCAGAACTGATTTCTGTCCTTGAGCAGAGCACTAAGTATATCGAGCGTGGGCTATCGTCTTTTGCGCACCTCCGCTTCACTTCGTCCTCTGTCGATGATGCCACAGTCTCGGATCATGCGGACAGTTCTCTCTCAGACGCTGAAATTTCTACAACACCAATACACTCGCTGGTCGTGACTCCGACGGCTGAAAAGACTACGTATCAATCGGAGGCACAGTCTTCAATTGCAGAGTCGCTGAGTATTGAGCGCTCGCCAGCCTCCATTGCATGCGTGAGCCCGAGAGGCGCTCGCGCCAGAAGTCTCGAACTCAGCTCTTCCCCGTCACAAAGAAGATACTCAGTGCAAGATATGTCTTACAGTGTCATGATGACTCGCTCGACGATTAAGACGGCAAAACTTTTGCACTGCCGAAGGCAGCGAGAAGCGCTCAGCCTTGATTACGAAGAAGCCGAAACGCTTCTCTCAGACGCAAAGGGTCAGATGGATCAATGGCTTGCGGCTCAGAAAGTGGTGACTGTCGAGCTGAGAAAACGAGCCGAGCTCGCTGAGGCGGAGCTGTCCAGAATTCAGGAGGTCCATGAGCAAAATGTAACGCAAATGGAGGAAGTCATGGACTTCAACGAGAACCTATTGCAGCGCTATGCACGTTTCCGAGAGCGCACAATCGCGGCTCTGGCATCCGATGTCAGCCGTCGTTGTCAGCGTTTAGCTGTTCTGCAGTGGCATTGCAGCGTGAGGCATGGCAAGAGGATGGTCTGCGTGGCACAGAAGATTGTCACGCGGTGGATAAGGATACATGTATCTGGAGCGTTCGCGCGATTGCAATATTACGCCATGGACAAGAAGCAACTGGCTGCGAAGGCGCACTCTATTGTTTTTAAACGGGCAAATCTGGCGCTGCGGAATTTTCTTTGGAATTGGGTTAGGGAGGTTGAAGACTCGATTGTGATAGCCAGGTTGAAAAAGGCTGACAGTGACCTCGAATACCAACAGAATCGTGTCGCATATCTCAGCGGCAAAGCCCAGGTGGCGGCACAATGCGTGTTGCAAAAGTGGATAAAACGACCAAACACAAGATGCTTCAACAAGTGGGCTGCTGCTGTGCACCATGCTATACATCTCAAAGCAAAGGGCCTCACGGTACTACTTCGTCGGACCCGCATGAACATGAGCACTTCCTTTGTCTGTTGGAAAGACTTCACTCAACATAAGTTTAGGCTCTTCAGGACTGCTAGAAAGATTTTGGGCCGATGGGTCCATGGAATGGCCCTCGACGTTTTTATTCCATGGCATATTCTGGCTTCCAAAAACAGGACATTGCGGAGGAAGACAATTTCTGTCGTCAGACGCTGGACCCAATTCAAGTTGCTATCTCCGCTGTGTGCTTGGCAAGATCGCACCACAGAGTGCAAACGGTTGCGAGTTGCGAGCAAGAAAATAATTCAGGGAGTCTGCATAGAAACGGTGAAATACTCGTTTGTATGCTGGAAGGAGAAGATTGTAGAGCTCCGGAACATGCAAACGACTTTAAACCGGAGGCAGGCTACAGTCATCGACATCGTTGCATCATTCTGGGCTTCCTCAAGGATGCAGACTCTGGCAAGTTCTTACTATGGGTGGTTCCATCAAGCTGCTGCATTGAGACGGCACAAAGCCATCTGCCAACGGTCGACTCTGTGTTTTGATATTGTCTCTTCTCGATCGTGCCCATTTCCTGACCCTCTGCTGCTTATCTGACAAACAACCGTTCTGTTTCCCCACATCCATTCTGTTTCCCTTCTTTCTGACTGTGCAACAGTTGGTCGAAACGCCCAGTAGTGCGCGCATTCGAGCGTTGGATGTGCGACTTCATGAAGACAAAAATGCTGCAACGGACCAGCACAAAAGTGCTCATTCATTGGAAGAATCAATCGCGTGCTCTCGCTTGGGAAAAATGGTCATATTTAACCAGGAAAAAGAAGTGGATGGTCAAGGCTTTGACCAAAACAGTGACTTCTTGGATGAGGCGTGCTGTGTCAGAGGCGTGGTGGTCGTGGCTGAACTTTGCTGCAGACCTGAAGCGGCTTCGGATTGCGGCCTTCAAGGTTATCATCAGGATGGGAAATCGTTTAACTTGCAAGGCATGGCATACGTGGAGCAATAATGTGCAGGACGTCATTAGGATGGAACGCGTCGTCTGCAAGGTAATTTCTAGATGGCGAATGCTCAGCCTGGTAAGGGCCTTTGAATACTGGCAGGGCTTAGCATGCCGTGAGTCATTCGCTGTTGGGTTGACTTTGGACATGGACTTCGACAAGTGCGTGGGTTCTTGTCAGTCCAAAAACGAGTTTGAGAAGCAGCTTCAGGATGATATCTGCGCCACACTTGCAATCAGCAAGGAGCGGGTTGTTATTCTTTCTCATCAGAAAGGCAGTGTCGTGAGTGAAATTGCTTTCGGGGCACCAAATGCTGAGGGCTTGGCAAGTACGTTCGTCAATCTTGTTGAGACTCGCGAAAGCACACTCATGAGCACAGACATGGGCAAACGCATGCGCAATGTTGTATTACATGGAGCGATAAGTGACGAGACAGTCCGAATGATTGCTGCGGCGAAAACATTGGAAGTACGGCGTAGTGAACAAGGTTTTGCTCTGGCTGAGTCGAGGCTGAGGAGCAAGACCACGGCTGTCATCAGACGCTGGATGAAAATCAAGTTGCTTCACTCGCTGAGAAAATGGATCGAGAAAACCAAGAGGAGAAAGTCCTTACAGAAAATATTTCTGCGCATGACCAACTCTTCCTCGTTCAATGCATTTTCTGCTTGGGCAAATAATATCCTGGAACTGCAGCGCAGGCGGGCAGTATTTGAGAGGATGGTACGGCGCATGAAGAACTGTGCAGCCTTCAAGGCGTACTCGAGTTGGGTTGCGCATGGGCAGAATGAAGTACGAAATCGCCAGGTGAAAACAAAAATGATCTCGCGATGGGTAAACAAGCAATGCAGCCGTGCCGTGGCAAGGTGGAGATATGAGGTCGAGCTTTGCGCACAGCAAAGAGCTATTATCCAGCGGACAGCAATGAGGATGCAATTTTTGGTTATGTACAAAGCATACGCGACGTGGGCAGACCAAGCCAAGCATCAGAGGCGCATTCAGGACGTATGCTCGAGGGTGCTCCTGAAGATGATGAATCGATCTTTGGATGCGGCGTTTGTGACATGGAAAGATCACAGCGGAGAGCAGAAGCGTGCGAAGGGTGTTACAAGCAGGATATTGAAGCGCTGGACACATCGGACGAGTGCTGCCGCCTTTGAGTCGTGGCATACCCATGTGTCGGAGCAAAAGCGAATGGCGGCCCTGCTGGGGAGGATGGTAATGAGGATGAGAAATGCGGGCATGTGCAAAGCATTCTCGACGTGGGCTGAGATCGCAGAGGAGGCACGGTGTCAGAAGGGCATGCTAGAGGATGTAACGTTACGAAATCCTGTGCCTGATGAAGCGAGGAGCAGTCGAAATCCTGTGCCTGATGAAGCGAGGAGCAGGCGCATCATGCAAAAGATTGCACGCAGATGGACCAACATGGTTCTTGTCACTGCATTTAACAGCTGGGCTTTCAGCTTGCAAAGGTGTGTGCAAGTTTGTCTCATCTTTGGCGACCTGTCAAAACAAATGCTGGATGCCGGAAAAGAGATGGACATCTTCTCAGTCTTTGCTGAGACGTTACAAATTCAACTATCGACCATCAAAAATGGTGAGTGTATTATCGTTCGGCTAATAACAGTTTGAATCCAGTAGATGAATTGCATTTTCCCGTCTTGATTATGTCCCCTGCACATCCAATTCTGAAGTGCCTGTGATCATGGATCCTTCCACCCTGTTTCTTTATTGTCATTAAACCCAATTGGTTTCAGACTGATATTAACGTAAATTTCCTTCCAGGCATGGATGTTTATGAAGAACAGCAGGCGGAGGAAGACGAGGATTGTCCCGTTTTCACCAAGTCCAAGGCGCCACGTGCAGCTAGGGCGGCACGTCCTGCATCAATGACATCAGTCAGTCCCATACTAGTGCAGGATCCAATTCCCTTGCAGAGCCTAAGTCATGAATATAAGGAGGCAATCCTATACCCACACGGACAAGTCCACCAAAGCACTAAAGCTCTCGACGTGCAACACGAAACGTTCTCCGAACCAAAGCAGCTCGTGTACAACACTCAGTAAGTTCGTTTGTGTCGTGGCAATGATCGTGTGCGGCAATGTCAACGCATTGCAAATAAAACATGTTGTGCGTATGCGCAGGTGGAACACCATTTGTTTTGCAGCCGACAATCCGTATCCGACATTTGCACAGCAGATGAGCAGTTTACCGACATCCGGGGTAAGAGATCGCCTGAGCAAAACCGACTTGCCCGGAGTGTCACCCAGAGCTGCGCAAAACAATCATGACACGGACACTATACTAATCCATCACATCCGTGTTGTCGATGTCGCAGCGAGGTCTCAAACGTTTCAGAAAAGCAGTGCGACAGGTCCTGATGGCCCGCCGCTTCCAGGCTGCTGCAGGGAAAGTTGGCATTACAATCACAAATGGTGGGTCAATCTTGTTTCGTGCATTTGCACGTGTTCTTCTGCGCACCTATCCATTGTCTGCCTATGCTCTCCTTGTTTCTGAGCTCTTTCATGCCTACAGAGCCGCCATACACAATTGTAAGGGTAACAGCATTAATGGACATCAACGGCCGGATGCAAGGCGAGCCAGGCTACAACAATGCACTTGTTCTGCCAGGAGATGAATTACGCGGGATCAACGGCACGGATGTGCACTCTCTTCCCGTGGGGGGGGTGCGTCCCACATTTGCCCGTTCCAGTAGCGGGGCCAGTAGCGTGCGCACGAACGTGCTGGCATCATTATACCTGTTTGCGACCAACACATGCGCACACTTGTGCAGATAAAGGACGCGCTGTTTGGACCTCTCAACAGTAGCGTCACGTTGCACCTGCAACGCCAAGATGGAAGCGCATATGATGTGATTGCAATGCGCCACCTGACCACATCGCGAGGAGTCGACGAAATGCACCATAATATGCGGAAAGGAGGGGTGCGTCTATATCTTCTCTCGCTCCCGCTCACACTCTTTGTCGAATTCCCAAACCGTCATCTGCGTCCTGCCTTGCCTGACCGCCCGCTTCCCCCTTGTGTTCACCCCGCATGCCGTGCTTACCGCAGGCTCGACCCGCTGCGCCGGCTAGGCAGTTGTCCAGCACCTCGCCACCGGATTTCCGCATTGCTGGCACAGCCAGGGTCCCTGATGTTGTTACAGCAAGTGTCATGGGTGCTGTTCATACTGTTAGGCCACTCACAAGCACAGCCTCATGCGCGGATCAGTCCATCAGAAGCAGCAGGCAGCCCCTCGAGCAGACACCTGTTCGAAATTCGCTGGAGTCTTCTCCTGGTTCAAACACGCGCTCGCGTCCTCGTGCCTCTGTGCGCTTTGCGGAGACGCCAGAATCCCAAAGCCGTAATGCGAAAATGCTGACGAATGGTTTGCCTACAAGTCCTGATGAGTCTTCGCTGCCAGCCCCACATTTGCTTCCATTCACGCAGCAGCGGCCCATCGGCGCTCGCTCACGGGAATCCGCTAATCAGCAAAGAGAAGTGGTAGAACTTCGGTCTCCCTTTGGCACCGATGAGTTTATGTTGAGCGGCCAGGACTACATCTGTTGAGCCCCACCCCTCTCTTACGGGTTGAATACAGAATGTAATTTCACGCACCGGTTGCTGCGTTTCGCAGCAACTCCGCCCGGTACACAAGGGTTGTGGATTTGAATCAACGACAAGAGTTGCTACAAGGAGATAGCGTGAAGACAGGATCTGACGGACCTTATTCCAAAGGTAGGAAAATGACGTTCAGATTGATCGCTGGAGGGTGGTTTCTACGAGCAAGATCGCTTCGAAACAGACAGTCCAATGAGCCCTTTGTATTTTACAGCTAAAGTACACTTGAAGACACAACAAAGCTGAGGCCACCCACAGCAAAGGAACAGAGCTGTAGCTGTTCACCCAATTCAAAAAACCGCGCGGTTGCTACGCAGAGCGCCCCTTCCTAAGGGGCGGAGTTGCTACGCACTCCGCGTAGAAGCCCTCCCTACGGGGCGGAGTTGCTACGCACTCCGCGTAGCAGCCCTCCCTAAGGCAGTTGCTGCGTCGCGCAGCAACCGGTGCGTGGCCGTACATCGTGTATTAAATCCGAAAGAGAGAGGGCAAAGCTGCCTAGTGCCGTGGCTTCTTCCACCTTAGAACCTAGGCGCGATGCGCATGAACAAGGACAAGCTTGTCCGCATTGGCGCATCATGTCGCAAACTCCTCTATCACATTATCTCTCTGCACAGGCGCGGACTCAGGGTCGCTGTGGAGTGCGAGGTTGTCAGGAAGGTCGTCAGGCACAGGCTTATATATGATCTCGGTCCCGAGAGCTCGCAGGGCAAATGCAGAAATCATGGCTCCAACTACAGACGCTAGCATAATTGTTGACGTCTGCCAGCCGGCAGTGCGCTCAGCCGTGCTTTTGTCGCCGCAAGTCCAGCCTGGCACCTGGGCGCAAGCGCTGACATTCAAGCGCATCACGCAGTCGTTGGTGATAAAGTCCTCCGCCGTAAACACGCATTGCTTACAGGCTGCATCGACGCAGCAGCAGGTACCGTCTGACTTGGGGTCCGGAACCCCAGTGCTGTTCAAGTCGTTCACGTAAATTGTGATATTGTCCGGCAGCGACGAGGAGGGGCTAGAATAGTACCGCAGCAGACCGCCCTTGAAATACGGGAGCGGTCTCACCAGTTCGATCTTGCGGCTGTCCTTGCCCGCAGTATCAGGCGGACGCACACCTTCTATATGTCGAGTCCATTCTTCATCCGACGAGCAGCCTCGAGCAGGAGCACGGCACGGGGAGGCATTCGAGAGCTCCCACTCGAAGCGCGAGAAGAACCACACGCTTCCCATGCTGACTCGCACCAGAAACAGCAGGTTCCCCGCAGAGATGGACGGCTCTGCACATTGGTCCAACGTAAGATCCTTGATTTCATTGAGCCGAGGGAGGCCAGGCGTGGAGTTCGCTGCAGCAAACTTGTTTTCGCAAATATCAGCGTCGAAGATGCTGAAGCATTTGAGCCCCTCCCGACACTTGCTGGTTTGCAATCCCCCTTCGTGAAAGTCGATGAACACACCTTCAACCGGAATCTCTTCAAACAGATCTGGTGTGGGTGCATCGCCCTCCCCCGGGGCTGCAGCCTTGGTGTTCAAGCGCACCAGGGGCACGTCATTGACAGCCTCCACAAACAGAGGGATCGAAATTTCGCCAGGAGCAGCAGTTGTAAATGACGACGGCTCTGAGTCAATAGCCACCTGTATCAAGTCCGGCTCCCCGAGGACAGAATTAAAGTCGGTGTCCGGCGTGTACACGAGCAGGTCAATGAGCTCATTCAGCACGCACATTGGACTTGACACAGTGAAACCGCGGTAGCCGTTGGCGGCACAATCGGTCGGCGAGCCTCCTGCCGCCAAATCCCACGAGCACAGTTGCCCCGCGATCTCGGCAGGGTCCGTCGGACTCAACCACTTGAAATCTTCGGGATACCACAAGTCGAAGTCAGGACTGTCATAAGTGGGAAAGCTCAGGGTCCCGTGCCCGACTGTAACCGTTGTCTTGAAGACGTAGTCTGGAAACTCAAAGTTCAGGAACTCGGGACTGTCAAACATGATGGCGACCTGACCGCCAAAAACCACCGCAGTCTCCTCCGAAGTGACAATGAAAGTGCGCGCCTGACAACATGCCTCGTCTCCGCGCGCACACACATCAAGACACACATCCTTGCCGTTCTTGAAAAGCGAGATCGTGGGCGCGTCGTCAAAGTCTGTGACGCTCACCCAGGTCTTGAAAACTGAGGGCGGCTGGTTCCAAGTATTATTCGTGCAGCCATTGTTGGAGAGGTCGCTCACCTCCACCACCACCTGATCCTCTGGGGGCTCAGGTTTGATGCGCGGAGTGGTTTCGCACTCCACCTGCCTCGGAATTACTTCCTTGACCCATCGCGAATTGTAGCCGTAGATGCCTCGGTACACCATGTCCGCAAGAAACGACTGCGCCTGTTGCAGGGTCGAAAAGAAGATGAGCTCCTCCCTGCCCTGTCTCATTGCAGCCCAGCCGTGTTCAATGACACAAGCGCGACACTCCTCCGGCAGCTGCAGATGTGCATCCATTGTCGCCACTGGTAGCTTCGATCCCTCACACACAACATCACAGGCAGGCTCCATGAAATTCGGTGCCACTTGAAAGCTGCCGTCATCAAACTGTGCCGTGGGCGCGCGGAGCGTGCACCAGTCACAGGACACCTTGACGAGCATTTGTGCCCCGGATACCGGACCGCTCCGCCCCATTGTTATGTCCGTTGCGTCAGGATCTGCGATTGTGAGGTTTGGGAATTTGAGGTCGAGGTTCTGCGTGACTATCTGGTAGGCGGGGCCGGTGATGGCTGGCAGGTCGTTTTCTGCGACAATGATGACGTTGAAGTCGAGCAATAGGCTGTTGTCTAGTGCGATGCACGCGGCGCAAGGAATGCCTGCCATGATTGTGGTGCGACATACGGTCAGCACTTGGCAGATAGCTCTCGCGGCAGCGCCTTCTGTTTACGTCTTGATGCGTGTCTTGAGTGTGCACGCACAGCAACGCCACTTTTCCGGCGGGGATTCGCATGAAAGCAACCTGAAGCACCGCCGTCGCTGACTCGCACGCGCAGGTACTCCTCGACGTTTCCGTAGATGTTGTGCACCATCGACATGGTATTCAGGTGCTCGTGTATTGTCGACAGCTCGTACTCTACGCGTGACAAGGCTTGATTCACCTGGGTGCGTAACGATGCAGCGTTGTGAATGTGTGGTGGAGAGAGAAGCGAAAGAGCGAGCGAGCAAGCGAGCAAGCAAGCAACGTGACAGCAGGACGGAGCATGTGTACGCGCACGTGCGTGAGGACCTGGTTGATCGTCCCATGGATGGTGGCACACGTCTCGGCCCGCACAGGCAGCCCATCGTCCCCGACGCAAGTTGCTGAATTTCGCTGCACGACAACTGGCGACTCCGGAAGCTTGACCGTTCCATACTTGGACCACACGTCTAGCCTGTCAACTCAGTGTGTGAGAGGTCTCAGAAAAGGCGACAGGTGACTCCTCCTCCTGGAGGGGACCAGGGTTTAAAGGGGCGAGCAGTAATAGGCCCTACACCACAAAGTACCGGAGCACAGGGTTAAGGGACGTGACTGTCTCAGCTTGGAGGAAAAACTTGCCCAAACCAGCATCGTATGTGCCTGTCACTTGCATCGGGGAGGCAGGATACCTGGGAGAATAAAAAGGGTCCATGATGAAATTGATAATATCAGAAAGTCAATGATGAAACCAATATTGTCCGAAAATGATTAATATCGCAAAGGTCAATGATAAAATGAACAGTGTCCAAAAATTAGTGATATCAAAAAGGTGAATGGTGAAATCAACATTGACCGGGTGCAAGGCAATGGTGAAATCAAAATTAACCCTTTCAAGGTGCAAGGCTCTGTGGCAGTGGAAAGGACAAGTGCAGTAAAAGAGCAAAGGACAAAAAAACAAAACAAACAAACAAAGACAGGACAAGCATAAAAGGGGCACAGAACGAAACATAGTCAGTTTAGTACGGGTAAAACTGGCTGTTGAATTAAAAAGGGCCGAGTAAGGTTTCCCTCAGTCCGCAGTTTGGTATAAAAGAGGCACAGAACGAAACAACAACAACGAGAAAAAGACGAGCACATCAAAAACGCACAGATGAGAAACATGAGGA